>Ga0137385_10004748_pt1 | contig 11877 bp, 16 predicted proteins | sample SagtaG_FD_104921 | JGI IMG/M metagenome (GOLD analysis project Ga0137385, IMG submission 104921) | Vadose zone soil microbial communities from Sagehorn Ranch, Mendocino, California, USA - Sage2_R_80_16 metaG | ecosystem: Environmental > Terrestrial > Soil > Vadose zone | place: USA: California...
AATCGAGTAATGCCTCTACTTCGGTCTTTTTGTGCCACATGCATAGATCAATGGGTACTGTGATTGAATCTTCTTTGATACTATACATGGAGCTAATTTCTGCCTTGTCCACGACCATTAGGACTTGGCACCTCAAAAATCCTCTTCTCCCATGTCGTGTTCATCAAGGTAGGCTCCTCATTCTTCTTCGGTCATACTCTTCTCAATTGCCATGATCTGTTGTGCTTTGGAGAGCAGGGGTTTTGGATTTTCGACTTTGTCTGGTTCGCTTTTAGCATGGGTGGTGTCGGTGGTGTGGGCTGCTGTGTTAGGGTGTGGGGCAGTGTTGCCTTGTGCGTCCCTTGTTGGGCAAAACTTTGCCATGTGTCCTTGTTGACAGCAGCAGAAGCATCAGCCCTCAGCTGAGAGTTTCTTCTGCTCTTTGTCGGTAAGTTTTTTAGTGGTACTGGGATGTGGGATGTGGATGTGGCATCAACATCCATTGGTATGATGCCATCGTTACAAGGTGCGTTTCACAGGGTATTGGTGCTCTGATATTGCTGATTGTTGCGATTAGATCACTGTGGGTTGTTTCGATTATGCAGGGTGAGTCCCATGTTCTGAATTTCTCGGAAGTGTTCCATTTCCTTTTGTGCCACCTCCTTTCAGCCATCCATGTCGGTTGGCCAAGTTTCATGGAACAGGATACGGCGGTGGATGTGATCTTGGAGGCTGACTTTGAAGTGGGCAATAGTGCCTTTTGCATTGGCCTCCCATTCGGCTGCATCGGTGAGGCGTTCGAAGGTGGCAATGTACGTGTCAACGTCGCTGTTCTTCATTTCTAACTTCATGAGTTGTTTGTAGGCACTCTGGGTATGTGTGGTGTCCTTCCATTCAGCTTTGAATGCTGTCTCGAACTTGTTCCACAAAACCTCGTCTGTCTCTGTGATGGGGTTCATAGTGCAGGTAGTCTTTGCCTCAAGGGCGGTTTCTTGTGTGTCAACCCATGCATCAATGTTTGGGCCATGCATATATGAGAGTGCATGAATGACTCTGCTGAATGGGTTTGACATGATGTCAACTGTTCTGTTTAATCATTTGTAGCGTTTGAATTCGCGTAGGAAGGCGTTGCTCCTGGAGCAGTTGCCGCTGAAGATGGCGGGTGGGACACCTTGAAGGCCTCCTGAGTTGGGTGGTGGGGTGGCACCTCCTCCTGGTGTGGGGCCACCACCTCTTCCTCTGCCTCCTCCTCTGCCTCCTCCTCCACCTCCTCCTCCGCCTCCTCCTCTGCCTCCTCCTCTACTGCCAGTTCCAGTGGCTGCTGCGGACATTGGGTGTGAGGGTAGTGGTGCGTGTATGGGGTTTTGTGTTATGCTGGGGTTCTGACCACTCAGGATTGCTGTGGCGATCTGGGGGATAATGACTGGTGCAGGTGCATCTGAGGTAAGAGGAAGAGTTCCTTGTAAGGAGACGACGGGGGTGAGTGCTGTGGTGAGGATGTTAACATTGATTGACGTGTTTGTGTTGGTAGGTTCAGTGGGTTCAGCGGGGCTCAAGTTTTCTGAGTGGTCGCTGGAAGACATATGCGTGGTTTCAGGGCTGCTGCACAGGGTGGGCGCGTGTGCTGGGGGAAGGTACTTGGGATTTTGAGGGTCATCGGGGTTCCACCAGCTGAGTCCTATGAAGTTGTTTCTTTGGATGTGTTGAGCTTCGTTTGTGTAGTAAGTGAAGCCTCTTCTGTCTAATCCATACCACACGTTGTTGATAAATTCGATGTGGACTGCTTCTCCCTGGTGGGAGACACAATATCCTCCTTCTGGATCGGTGATGGAGGTTCCCCAGTAGGCAGCTCCTTTGGCGTGTGGAGCTAAGTTGTCATTTTCTCTCCTTGTGACTTCAGTCCACTGATCTCCTGGTTCTATGTCAAGGGTGATGCTTGCCACAGCAAGGTTTGAGGGTGTGAGGGTTCTAGGGTCAAAGGGTTCAGGGGTGCAGGGGTGCGACAGGTTGTCGCAGTAGTTTAGACTTGTCTTATGTTATGCCCTAGCAGGGGCACTTTGCGCAACGTGTGCAAGACAATACTACCAAGTCAACTATGACTTGGTGGGACGAGGTTCTGGGTGTGTGGAGTATTGATATAGCTCAATACTCAAAGGCTCCAAGGTGATCATCCAAGATCAAGGACAATCAATGTAAATGATAGAGGCAGAGGGATCACACAGGAATGAGAAGACAAGACAGTGTTATTCGCTAGTAGACAAACAAAGACAAGTCTAAGGAAAGTACTACTGGGTTTTTAGGGGGTTTATATAGGGAATGAGCACAACCACGACTAATAGTACTGATACTTGGAATGAGTCATTGTACAAGCTAGATGAGTCACGCAGAGTCAGCAGAAAGGTAAGTGATGATGAGTCACCATACAAGCTAGGTGAGTCATTAGAGAAAATGAGTCAGAGATGGTGAGTCACAGTGAATCATGTGAGAAAGAAGAGGAAGAAAAGAAGTAAGTATCGTACAGTATGTCATGGGATCATGACAAAGCAGGTGTGAGAAAGGAAGTGGTTGAATTTCAAGTGAAGACATACCAATGGTTGGGGCCACGAACTGTAGTACTGATGGAGGGCTGTGAAAATATTCTGAGACTTCCCGAATGGAGAGGAATGCCTGGCAGTAGAGAGGGGTCAGATACAGCAACCATGAGTGAGAAGGTCAGGGTGGAAGGAGAGACCCAATATCGATGGATGATGGATGGAAAGGAGGGCAAAGAGTTGCCTCAGTTGTTGGAGCACCATCACCGCTACATAGCAACCTCATTGTGCAAAGTCATGGCAACCAGATGACTGTTTGAGGCTACCCCACAAGGAGTAGGTTGTGGATAGAGGAGTGTCCAAATCAGAACAAGGTTGAAGAGGGGGTTGCATTGAACACTCCCACCAAGGCAACCAGATGAAAGAGTCAAGGTTACCCCACAAGGGGCAGCATGTGGGAGGAGGGAGGCATTGCATTGAACAGTGTGGATACCAAAGACATAGGGAGGTGGGGAGGTAGAACATAGAAAAAAGGGTGGGGGAGAAGAATGACTTGTGGACAACATGTGGTGTTGTGAAATGCGTGTTTCCAGTATTCAAATATTCAAATTCAGTTGCTAAAAAAAGTACATGTGATGTTAAACAACCATATATGAAATATGAAAAGAGGGTTTGAGTCTGACTGTGAGAATTGTGGGAATGTCTAACTGTTGGATGGTCAATGGTCCAATTGTCCTGCCATTGGACACTTGGACACTCGAAACGGACATCCCTCCTGCTATTTAGCACTTTATTTATGGGTATCTAGACAAAGAATTTAGATACCTAAAATAAAAAGTGCCCTTCCAAGGAAAAAAAAACAAAAAAAGAAATGGACGTCCCACTGCCTGACAGTGGGACATTCCAAATGTTTGACAGTCTGATGTGGGACTTGCTGAATGTTGGATCAATGATAACTAACTCTCCCAGTGTTGTGCAGTAAACACCTCATAGTAGCTACCTTACATATGATCTCAATAAAATAAAAAACATTGTACCACTGTCACTAGGATGAAGCACATCAGAGACCTGTGTGTGAGCCACCCTGACACATCCAGAACACATATGGCATGTACGTGTGCCTATGAGCATCAACAATTCCTGCACCCAAGTCTCCTGCACCCAACCATCCTGCTCTCCCACCCAACCCACCCAACACTCAATCCCTACAACCTTATTATCACTTCAATGACACCTGTTACATTGCCACTGAACGTCAGCCTTGACTTAGACTCTGGATCGGCACGCGATATGACTTAGCGAAGACTGTTGTACACAGACTATGGATAGTCACGTGACGCGATGGTCACAAGGTCTGATGACACTTGGACACGAGACGATGGTCGCTTCTTGATACAAGTAGAGAAAGGGAGAGAGTCTTTAGATCTCGCAGAGGATAGGAGGAATGCTAGTGGCGATTCAAGAAGACCAAGCTGGAGAGCTTGGTCTTCAATGACTACATCTTAAGTATTACAATAAGAGGGCTTTAAAGCGCCTCTTGAACCTGAAACCAAGTACCACTATCCTAGGGTCGAGTCATACTACTGTACATGTGATACTCGTGCTGACTGATGCGTAAGTCCATGACTAATTACCGCTTACTCATGTAGTCATAACCTATGAGTAAGTGTCTTCGCACTGATACGTAACAACACCCATCTTCTCCCTTCCCTTGTTAGTGTCATGGTGGCTAGTGTGTTGCCTACTCAGCTAAGCCATTTTTGCCACTGATTTCTAGAAAAAAAAGTGCATCAATGTTATCTTCGATGACACTGCTGGATGCATCACCTTCAAACATGTCTGGTACAATGCTGCAAATAGGCGTGTGTGCACACTTGTAACGCCATGACTGGCATTATCGTGCAATGTGCATTCTGGTGTTTTGTTCTGGGAGTGAAGTTGTATCAGGACTTCAGTATGATGATGCACAAGTATCAAGTTGAGCTGTGCTCAAGACTGATGTGAGAGAAATGCCAAGTCAAGCCAACGCTCAAGACTAGTGGGGGCGAGACAAATTGAAGGTCTACGTTCTGTTGGGTATGCGAGGCAAAAGACGAAGGCCCGCATCAATGAGAGACAAGTGATAGTCCTCAATGGAACAACCCAAGAGTTCCCTGTCTGGTTCAGGAGACTATGTTGTGATTGTGGAAGAAGTCAAGTCTACTGTACAAGCTAGGTAGACTAGGGTTTATATACTCATATAGGATGTTTGTGTTGAACAAACATATGATTCTAGTTGGTATAAGTCATGATGACATAGGTAAAGTAAGCATGAGTCAGCGTGCATCATAGTGATGTCATAATGATGTCATATGGAATGATCAGTAAGCAAATGAGTCATCGAGTCTGAGTCACTGAGTCATGGGGGTTCAGCACATGTAAAGTAATGAGTCATGATGGGAAAAGAAGTGAAACATGTCCAAAATCGTAACATTACCCCCCTTTTAGGATTGAAGTTGGCTCGACTTCAACTCTCACCATGTAACGCCACAGCCGGCGTTATCGTGCGACTTGCGCAGTGTTTCGTTCGAGAGTGAAGTCTTGTCAAGACTTCAGTATGGTGATGAACAAGATCATGGGAGCAGGGCTCAACCAGATATAGCAGACGGTCTCTCTACGTGGGACGCAGAACGTATGTTGTCTGCAGGTGAGAGGCAAAAGCAAAGGCCCTCTATCACACCTTTAGGGAGGGCAAAAGGTGACTATCCCAGAGACTGTGGATTGAGTGCTGTGATTGAAAGAGATATCGAGTCTACTGTACAAGCTAAGTAGACTACAGTTTATATAGTACAGGCCAGTGTTTGTCAGGGACAAACACATGATGCAATCCAACTATTGGGATCCTAGGAATGAGTCATAGTATCGTATGTGAGTAAGCGTGCATCATAGTGACATCGTAATGATGTCATATGGAACAATCAGTCAGCACATATGTCATTGATCAGTCATCAGTCTGTAAGCAATATGAGTCATGGGGGCAGCATGTAATGGAATAGGATGGAATGAAGTGGAAAGAAAAGAAACATGTCCGGATTCATAACATTACCCCCCATTCAGATCTGAAGTCGTCCCAACTTCAACTCTCCCCATCACCATAAAGCTCAATGTCTACCTCCTCGTCAATGGGATCTTCGTCGTTGACTGGTGGGCAGCGATGGGCGTGCATGAATCCCAGCGGTCCCTGGCTTCCGCAGGCACAGCATTGCTCGTGCGTCAGGCAATCGACCTCCTTGTGTCCTGGGTTGTTGTGCAGACACTTACCACACCACGTTGGTACATTCTCCTTCTGCTCTAACGCCTCCGCTACCGTGCGCTCCCCACATGGGACCTCGATCTTCAGCCTCTTGAAGAGGCACTTGTTGGACCAGTGCATGTAGCTCCCACACCAGTTGCACTTCTTCGGTCCTTTGCACTGGGGACAATGCCTCCACTTGTGATTGGGGCTGTCGCACTGCCAGCATAGACTGGAGTGTGGGGTGTTGTTGAGTTGTGGCATCTTGAGGGGCCCTCTCACCCTAAGCCCTAGGGGCGCATCCGATGGTGAACGCGTCGGCCCTGTAATCATACTGGCGTAGGCGTTAGTGAGGGTTTGATAGAGGCCTGCCCTCTCCATCCGATCTTGGATGGCCCCAATCGTCTGCTCAACGTCGAACTGTGCACCCCGAAGTTGGGTCTCTTGCTGCCTGAGATTGTCGAGCTGCTTCTCGATCTTAATCTGCAGCTCGAGCTTCTCGCGGAGACACGACACCTCCATGTCGATGTGTGGATCTTCTAGGCGTCGGAGCATCTCGTTGATGGCATAGGCGCGTGGGTTCTCGCTCAAGAATTGGAGTATCTGCAAGTTGGTGAGCGGAATAGGCAGGTGCGTCGGGTTGGGGGTGGAGAGGTAGACGGGGCAGTGTAGATGGGCTTGTCACGTCCCATCATCCCAACTACCTCCTGACCCCGGTTACGGTAGTAGATGTAGGGTGCCACTACTTGCATGGTGTGGTACGAGTCATTGGTTTGGATGAGGAGGGGGTAGTAGTGGAATGAAGAAGGACGATTTGGGAAAAATGGGAGTCCCGGGTTGTCGTCGGTGGGCTGTTCAGCGACCCTTTGGTAGTCAATGGGTTCCTTGACTTCTTCTACGACAGTGGCGGCAACTTGTTCAGTGAATTCGAGGAATTGATCCTCCGCCATCTCCCTTATCATATCGGCAGACGGGATCATAATGGGTGGCGGGGTGGCAGTCATCTCCTTGACTGCCATTCTGGTACTTGTTGGAGAGGAGATACATGTCCTGTGAGCTTCGTCAGCGAGGACGGCATTTCAGTATGCCCCCCATTCGCCTACGCTGTCGGTCGCATCGCTGTGGTAGGACGTCATATCTATGAGAGGGATGTGTGGTAGAGAAGAGTGGGAAGTGGGAAGAGAAGGATGAGGCTTTCTCGTCTTGCGAGGCCTTCTTTTATGTCTTTTGAGGCGCCCCTTCTGCATTGGGATATTGGCAATAGAAGTCGGCGATAAGTTCTGGGGTGTGTTTCAGGTGCTCCATGGGTTCCCAGGTGCTGTCACTCATGGGGAATCCCTTCCACTTGATTAGGTAGTGGAGTTTACGCCCTTGTCCTTGTCAGCATGCCTTTTGGACTTCTTTAACTTCGTATTCTTCTTCTCCATCGATAAGGTCTGGTGTTGGTCAGGTATAGTTCGGTCCGTGCAGCGCCGTCTCCTTATAGGGTGTCAGGAGGTTCGCATGGATCACCAGGTGTATCTTCCATCTGGGCGGCAGCTCTAGCTCATATGAAACGTCTGATAAGACCTTCTTGATGGGGAATGGTCCATATCGTTTCGGAGCTAGTTTTGATGTGGGGTAGTGGGTGCGTAGATTAACCCCTTCAAGCCAGACCAGCGCCCCTGTCTTGTAGGGTGTAAACTTGGTCTTGCCTCTTTTGGCCATCAGGCATTGGGCGTGCTTGATGCATTCTTGTGCCTTGTCCCTGGCTTCTTTTATCTTGAGTAGTCTTTGGTCTACAGATGGTGTCTTCATTGTCCTTTCCTCCCACGTCGTCCTTGGCTCACTTCCCATGAGCAATTTGAAGGGTGAGCTTTTTGTAGTTGTGTTGGGCCAGGAGTTATGTGTGAACTGGGCTATAGGCATGAGGTCCGCCCAGTTATCTTGTTGCGTGTTGCTCCAGTGTTGCAGGTACTGCTCGAGCCATTGGTTGCTCCTTTTGGACTGTCTGTCCATTTGGGGGTGATATGCTGATGATATGTTTTGTTTGATCCCTAGTGTTTCACAGAGGGTTCTCGTGAACGTGGATATGAATTGCATTCCTCTGTTGGTGATGAGTCGTTTAGGGATGCCATAATGGGGATATACGTGTTGAAGGTATAGTTTGGCTAGTCCTTCTGACATGATGGTCTCATTACAGGGGATGAATATCGCAGCCTTGGTGCAGTCATGGTCTGTGATCATGAGTATGGAGTCATAGCCATTTGACGGGGGTAGTTTCGTGATGAAGTCCATTGTGACTACCTTGAATGGTTGTGCTTTGGGGTCGGTTGTTATTGGGAATAGGTGTGGCTTCTGGTGGTGAGTGTTAATTTTGTCTGCTTGGCATACGGTGCATCCTTTGACGTATTCTTCAGTGTCTTGCCTAGCATTCAGCCACCAGTATTCCTGCTTCAATAGGTGGTAGGTGTTGGCGATTCCTGGGTGACCACGATAGGGAGGGTCGTGAAAACTGGAAATTACCCCCTGCTTAAGGTTGTTGCCGCCGGCAACAACTAACGCCATGTCTTTCCACCATGTGTTGTGTTCGTATTGTAGTTGATGTGAGTTGGCCCATTGCTGGATTGTCTTTTCATGGGCCATATTGCTTGCATTGACCCTTGACCATATGTCAACTTCTTCTATTGGTTCTTCGCCAGCGATTCTGACAAAAACATCATGGGGTAGGACAATGACATCTTCGTTGTCTCCTCCCCCTGTATTGTAGTTGCTTCTTCTTGATAGGGCGTCTGCTCTGGCGTTCTTTGTTCTGGCTATGTGCTTTAGCACGAAACTGTACTTGGATAGTTCTTGGAACTCCCTTGCTACTCTTTGGCTGATCTTCCACGGCTCCTTCCAATATAGCAGATTTGCATGGTCGGTGTGGATGACGATTTGGTGAGGTGCTCCTGCGAGGTACGTTCACCAATGTCATAGGGATTTGACTATGGCAAGGAGTTCCCGGTTGTATATGTCATAATTTTGCTCTGCTTCGGATAGTGTCTCTGAGAAGTATGCCACTGGATGCCATCGTTGTAGTTCATCTTGTTGGCTGAGGGTCACTCCTATTGCAAAACTGGATGCATCAACTTCCATTTCGAATGGGTTTTCCAGTGTTGGCATGAGAAGTACTGGTTCGCTACATATGAGCCCCTTCAGCGTTAGGAGTCCATTCCCAGATTACGTCTTTCTTCGTCAGCTCGTTGAGGGGTTTGGCTATTTTTGAAAATCCCTTAATGAAGCGTCGGTAGAAGTTGATAAAGCCCGTGAATCCTTGGAGTTCGGTGAGGTTCTTTGGGGGTTTTCATCCGTCTACTCCCACCACTTTGATTGGGTCCATCCGAATCCTTCCGTGTCTGATGATGAGTCCCAGGTATTCAACTTCTGGTGCTTCAAAGGTACACTTCTCTGGTTTAAGATAGAGGTCGTGTTCTTCTAGTCTGGTGAGCACTTGATGTACTAGTCGTCGGTGGTGGCTTAGGTCACTAGGAGTTGCGATAAGGATGTCGTCCATGTAGATGATAACCTCGCCTGCTGTTACTAGATCGCGAAAGATGGTGTCCATCATAGTTTGGAAGGTGCTTGGGGAGTTCATTAGTCCGAAAAACATGACACATGGTTCATAAAGGCCTAAGTTGGTTTTGAAGGCCCCTTTCCATTCGTCGCCCTCTTTTATTCGGACGTTATTGTATCCCCAGCGAATATCCAACTTGGTGAATAACTTCGTGTTCCGTATTTGGTCGATGAGTTCGGAGATTAGTGGTAGCGGGTATTGGTTCTTGATGGTTAGACTGTTAAGTCTCCTATAGTCTTGGACTGGGCGTAGGTCTCCGTTCTTCTTTTTGATGAAGAAGAATGGTGAGGAGTATGGGGATTTTGAAGGACGGATGTATCCTTTGGCGAGTTGTTCCTCGATGAACTTGGCGAGTGACATGTGACTGGTCTTAGTCTTAGGCTTGTAACCTGGTACTATAAATTGATTTAAAAAAAAAAAAAGCTGTGTAAGTGACAAGTCTCGATCTCAGTTGGATGCAAACTGCAAGCTGTTAAGTCGATGAGTTGGAAAACGTGTAGGTACCCACACCACAGGTATGGGACTACAGGACTATGGGTTTTGCATGGCTTGGGAAAACTGAATGGTGAATTTTCGGTTCAATGAGAAATTCGGTGTACATTGTACACCAAACTACAATAGTACACGAACGTGCTACATGAACCCTACACCCTGGAAAGCCTTGAAATAGTCCTATTCCCCGAGTGTTTTCAAGGGAGCAGTCTGAGTGGGTGCGCGAAATAAGTATCGACTTGAAGAGTGAAGGCTGAACAAAACAAAACAATTGTTGTTAGACCATTTACTCACTACTCATAGCATGGGGTTTACTCACACTTGATCACTGAAAATGGGTGTATGGCAATCGTCGACAGGGGAGCGAGCAGAGAGAAGCACTTTATCAGTTCAGACAGTCTCAGTTTGCAAGCACTGCAAGAGGACGGAATGAAGGTATTGATAGTCCGGTTTCTCGTCGAAGCCAAGGGAGCGGACATAATGGACAAATTTGCTAAAAGGAACAGGTAAGCCTTTGCACAGCTCTTGTTACATTGTCACTTAATGTGAGCCTTGACTTAGGCTAGTACGATGCATGATACGACTTAGTGGAGTTGGATATACACAGACTCAAGTAGTCATGTGATATGTCTAGTCACAAGGTCCGATGACACTTGGACACATGGAGCAATGGTCGCTTCTGAGTAAGAGTAGAGAAAGGGAGAAAGAGCCCTAGTTCTTGTAGAGTGGAAGAGAAGACAAGTGATGATTCAAGAAGACCAAGCTGGAGAACTTGGTCTTTGACGACTACATCTTAAGTACTACAGGAGAAGGGCTTTGAAGCGCCTCTTGAACCAGAACCCTAATACTACTATCCTAGGGTTGAGTCATACTATCCTACATGTGATATTTGTGCTGACTGATCGCTGACTGATGAGAAGTCCATGACTAAGTACTGCTTACCCATGTAGTCATAACCATTAGGTAAGTGTCTTGGTGTGAATGTAACAGCTCTTCTGCTGTGGTCGACAATTTCTTCTAAAGGACAGCTTCCTGGTCACTGCTGGTGGAAATGCTGGTCCAAGGTAAGTTGCCACGTGCTAAACAAATGATGGTATAGGTAAGAGACTCCAGGTCGTCGCGACATGATTGGGCATATCCACACTGGCCATTGATGGACGTGAATGAAAGAGTGCCAATGACCAGCTGATCTGTGGAATATGGGATGTGTAAATACGTTGCAGGATTGCGAAAAAGCTGTGCCAAGCCGAAGTCGATGAGGAAGATGGTAGGGTTATCGAGCCAAACCATGAAGTTCTCTGGCTTGATGTTGCAATGTATGTAGTGTCAAATATGTAGCAACTCAACCACTGAGAACTGTGCACACGAGAAAGAGTTAGGAGGGTCTTTTTATGTACAAGACGAATGCACCATTTGGGGGGTGTATAAGAATGTCTTCCTGAGGTTGAACTGTTGTGCACTGAACAAATCACCAAGCGAGGTCCCAATGTGCTCCAGAATGATAACTTCATATGGGCCTTCTTTGCCATACCAGCATACTGAAGAGATACCCATGCAGCCAGCAGTTGCCTTGTACACATTGTATTCATGAGTGAGCCTTGATGGGAAGTGGTCTGCGTGCCCAATCTTCAGAGCAACTTCAGCTGACATCCTGATATCTTTCCCTAGGTAGATGCTCCCTAGAGAGCTCAGAAAAATGTGTCAAACTGGAGTTAGTGGTTGGACTCACCAGATCCACCAGAGCCAAGCAGTTTACCTACTCTGTACCATCCACCAACATGCACAAAATCTAGTTTTTGGGGAACAGACTGTTCCTCAGAGTTTTTTCGTGGCCTTTGAAGGCATGTGACTGTCATCAACATTGAGCACAAGCCAGGAGAAGGGGGAAAGGTACAATTGGGTGCAGACATGTGCCGGCAGTTGACGCATATTGATGTGTTGATGGTTCAGAACTCCGATGTCTAAGCTCTGACAGCAAACAACATTTATGATTGATATACAGTAGCAGC
>Ga0137385_10004751_pt1 | contig 11875 bp, 9 predicted proteins | sample SagtaG_FD_104921 | JGI IMG/M metagenome (GOLD analysis project Ga0137385, IMG submission 104921) | Vadose zone soil microbial communities from Sagehorn Ranch, Mendocino, California, USA - Sage2_R_80_16 metaG | ecosystem: Environmental > Terrestrial > Soil > Vadose zone | place: USA: California...
CCCCGGTCCCAACTGGCTGAGCTTGCGCGGCAACAACGGCTGCCGCTCAAAATCGTTATACTCCTCCTCGTGATGCTGGTGCCCGATTTGCTCGCTGACGTCTTCAAACCAGCGCTTGACTTCCGGCTTGGCTGTGGGCGGAGCCGCCAGGGATCCCGCTTCGTCGATCTCATAGAGCCGGTTGGCCTTGACCCCGCTGACCACGCTCTTCAGGCCGCTGCGCCAGCGCACCTCCAGGCGCATCTCATTGGTCAAGCTGCCGGCGGCGAAGACCCGCATCGGGTCGTCGCCGGACAGATAGCGCCCCCCGCAGATCATTTCCTGGCTTTGCATCGGCACCGCGCCCCCATAGAGCCAGAGCTTGGCCCCGATGCCCCGGGTGTTGGGCGCCTTGCCCTTCAAACGCACCGCCACGCGCGGGGCGATCCCCTCGTTGCGATAGACCCCCGCCGCCCCGTTGAAATTATTCACCACCAGATCCAGGTCCCCGTCCCCGTCCAGGTCCGCCAGGGCCATGCCTCGGGAAATCCCGAGGGTATCAAATCCCCACGCGGCGCCCATTTCTTCAAAGGTCAAATTGCCGCGATTGCGGAATGCCACCTTGGAGGTCTCCAGCAGTGGAAACGAATTCCATATTTGGAGAATATCCGCTTGGGAAAGTTTCCTTGTAGCTTGGGCGGCCTCGAGGCGAGCGAGCATATCGCCGTTTTGGAAGTCGCGGAGTTGGCCGTTGGGCACGAGGATGTCCTCGAAGCCATCGAGATCGACGTCGAGAAAAATGGGCGTCCAGGACCACTCGGAGGCTTCGACGCCGGCATAGAACCCCACTTCCGCGAACGTGCCGTCTCCGCGGCCGAGCTGAAGCGTGTTGCGGTGGACTTGCGGCCGATTCTCGATGAGGCCAACCGGCGACCGGATGGGATTGTATTCGCCAACCTGCACCTGCCGCTTCTGATGATCGCGACTAAACATGTCCACCACATAAAAATCAACAATGCCATCGCGATTGATGTCCGCGCAATCGACCCCCATGGAAAACGTGGAGGTGTTGCGCAAGGCCCGGCGGTCAATCGCGCGAAACCTTCCCTTCCCATCATTGATCCAGATGCGGTCCGGCGTGAATAGATCGTTGCACACGTAAATGTCCGGGGCTCCGTCGCCGTTCAGATCGTAAAACTGGACCGCCAGGCCCCAGTCGCGCGGCGGTTCGGTCAGGGGCTTTCCATCTTCGTCCAGGAAAAAGCCGCCGTTGGTGAACGAGAGCGCCGTGAAATGTCCCTTGCCATCGTTGAGATAAAGGACATCGACCTCGCCGTATTCCAGAATCGTGCCGTTGGGCGCCACGGAAAACCGGCCCGCGTATTCGGGGTTGCTGGCCGGCTTGCCGTTGACCTTTACGACGACCGGTCTGCCATCGATGGGATTGACGGAAAACACCGTGTTCGGCTCCTCACGCACGGTTGAAAACCGGAAATTGGTCACATAGAGATCCAGGTCGCCGTCACCGTCCACGTCGGCCAACGCCATGGACATGCTGGCCGTTTTTGAGGCGACGCCGGCTTGCGCGGTGACTTCTTTGAAATGGCCTTGGCCGTCGTTTTCGAAAACTCGAGTCCCGCCGCCGAGCGAATTGACCAACAAGTCCAGGTCGCCATCGCCGTCAATGTCGGCGAAAACCGCGCCGGTCGAATCCTGGTTGCCGCAACCGACCCCGGCGGAGTCGGTGATGTCCTGAAATTTCCAGTTGCCCAGATTGCGGAAGAGCTGGCTGTTCCCCCCGTTGAGGCGGCAGAGATAGACATCACAAAGGCCGTCGCCATCCACGTCTCCGAGCGCCACCCCCGAACCGTTCAAGACGTTCTGATTGGTGACCGAGCGCTGATCGGAAATGAAATTCGTAAAAAGAATCCCGGTAGTTTCCGGCGCCAGGAGGGTGAAGCCGGTCTTGCCGGTCGCGGGCACCGGCAATTCGGCGCTTCTGAATCCAGGCCCGGCCTGCCATTCGATGGCGGAAAGTGACTGGGCCAAAGCGACCAGACAAGCAGCCAGCGTCAAATCCCACGCGGAGGCAAATCGTTTCATCAATCGCGGACTACGGCCTTGCGTTGCGAGGCGAGGGCCGTGGGGAGCATCGGCTGGTAATGAAGCGGGTTTGAACTCACTGCGCAAGCATTCTCATATTAGGTCGAAGAACGGCGTGCGGCAATGGGAGCATTCTGGGCGGGCGATCACAGCCTTCCTGAACGTCGAGAAAATAGCCTCGACAAAAGTCTGCCACGGGGCACCATTCCAGCGGTTCCTGTGAAAGGCAAAGCGCTTCTGCCGTGGGCGAGTGTACCGCTCATTTTTGTCCTCCTCGCGCATCTTTCTCCTTGGTGTGCCGAAGGCGCCGAACCGCCGCCGCCGATGGCAGATGGATCGAAAAAGGAGACTTTCTGGATCATCCCCCACACGCACTGGGAGGGAGCCGTCTTCAAAACGCGCGAGGAATATCTGGAGATGGGGCTGCCCAACATATTGACGGCGCTCCGTTTGCTCAAGGAACATCCCAATTATCGATTCACTCTGGATCAAGCAGCCTACTTCCGCCCATTCCTGGAGCGGTATCCCGAGGAAGCGCAAGCATTCCGCAGATTTGTCGCCGCGGGACGGCTGGAGCTTGTGGGCGGCATGGACGTGATGCCTGACGACAATCTGCCTGGCGGAGAGACGTTCGTGCGGCAGGTGCTTTACGCCAAAGGCTATTGCCGGGAGCAACTGGGCGTGGAGGTGAAGGTCGGCTGGTTGCTCGATACCTTTGGGCATCATCCACAGATGCCGCAGGTCCTCAAGCTGGCCGGATTCAATTCGTTCTGGTTTTCACGGGGCGTCGCGGATCGAAGTATTCCCTCTGAATTCCTCTGGGAAGGCATCGACGGCACGCAAGTCCCCGCATTCTGGCTTCCTTTTTCGTATGGGCACGCCTTTGGTTCACCGAAAGAAGCGGCCGCTTTCAATCAGTTCATCCAGAAACGGTTTGTGGCTCTGAGTTCCTACTCGCGCGGCGCTGACCGGGTGGCGTTATGCGGCGTGGACGTGTCGGAGCCGGAGTTGAGTTTGCCCACCCTGGTGGAACGCTTTAATGAGCGGCCCGACGCCCCGTTCGAGCTGCGCCTGGGTGTGCCGACGGATTTTGAAACCGCGGTTGCCCGGCGCTCCAACCGGCCGGTCCTCAAGGCGGATCGCAACCCGCTATTTCAAGGCGTGTACAGCAGCCGCATCGAGTTGAAACAATGGATGAGAACGATGGAGCAATTGCTAACGGCGGCGGAAAAGTTCGGCGCCCTCGCCAACTGCCTGGGCGTGCCAACGGACGACGGGATGACGTGGCGCGCCTGGGAACCGGTGCTGTTTAACCTCACGCACGATTTGGCCTCGGGCGTCATGACCGACAAAGTCTATGAAGACACGGTGCGGAGTTATGAGTTTTCCAAACGCCTCGCCGACGATTTGATCGAGTCCCGGCTGGGCGGTATTGTGTCGAAGATCGACACTCGTGGCGAGGGGATTGCCGCTGTCGTGTTTAATACGCTGGGCTGGCCCCGTACCGACGTGACGGAAGTGGACGCCGGATTTGCGGAGGGCGGGATCCAGGGTTTCCGCGTGAAGGACCCGGATGGATTAGTCATCCCGGCGCAACTTTTGGCCGCCGAGCGTTACCAGGACGGCGGATTCAAACGGGTCAAAGTCGCTTTCGTGGCGCGGGAAATTCCGCCGCTGGGCTACGCGCTCTATCGCGTGATCCCGCAACGTTCAGCCCCCGAAGCGACGTTCCTCTCGCACGAAATCAAAGACGGCAACTCGATCGAGAATGAATTTTATCGCGCCGGTTTCGACCCGGCGACAGGCGCGCTGACAAATCTTCTCGTCAAAACCGGGGACTGGCAGGCCGTAACCGGTCCGGCCAATGTGGTGGCGGGCGAGGAGGATAACGGGGATTTCTGGGAGCTTTACCAGAACCTCGACGGCGGCCAGCACCTGCTGATGACGCGGCCGATGGGGGCGCCCCAGCGAAGAAAGGCGGCCTTCAGCGATGAGAGCTCGATGGGAATCGGGGTGGTCCATCAAGGAGCGGTCTTTTCTGAATTTGCGCTCAAGCATGCTTTTGGCAAAGGGACTTTCGCCACCAGGGTGAGGATTTACGCCGGAATTCCTCGCCTCGACTTCCTAACGGAGCTTCAGAACAACGATAAATCTGTTCGCTATCGCGTCCTGTTTCCGACTTCGATCCGAGACGGTCGAAATGTCCAGGAGATCCCCTTTGGCGCGATCGAGCGGCCAGCCGCCCAGGAGTTTCCAGCCCAAAACTGGATGGAGTATGGCGACGGGCAACGAGGCGTCGCGCTGCTCAACCGCGGCCTTCCTGGCAATAACGTAGCGGAAGGCACACTGATGCTTTCGCTGATGCGCTCGACGAGGATTCAAGCCTACGGCGAGGGAGGAGGCTATGAGCGAGGCATGTCGTCGGACTCGGGTTTGGAGCTCGGGAAAGAACTGACGTTCCACTACGCCCTGCTCCCGCATGCCGGCGACTGGAAAGACGCGCGCATCTATCGAGCCGGACTGGAATTCAACCATCCCTTAGTGGCCCGTAAGGCCGCTTCGCACACAGGCAGGCTCCCCAAGCGATGGAGTTTTTTGGCCGTGTCCGCGCCAAACGTAGTGGTCTCGGCCTTAAAACCCGGCCGGGATGGTACGATCATCCTCCGAGTATATGAAGCGGAAGGGAAAAGCGCGCGCGGAGTGGAAATCAAGTTCTGCGCCAAAATCGTCTCGGCCTTCGAGGCGAACTTGATGGAAGATTCAGTCCGGGAGCTGAAAACGGAGCGCGGCGCGTTGCAGTTCAACCTGCACCCATTCGAAATCAAGACCTTCAAATTGCGCCTTCGGGCCATGAATTGACCCAGGGAACGCGAGCACTCCGCGTAAGCAGCAGCGGGGTCAAGGCGCGCCGCCGGAAAGAAGAAAAACAAGGCTTGCCAAGCCCATCGCGCTTCCTCTAGGCTCCCCTCTCTTTTTGGAAAGAAGCCATCCGCGCGGCGGGCGGTCCCGGTGCCGCAGGTAGTGGCGAGACGCCCTGAGTATTAACGAAAAATGATTTATGGCAGTTAGAATTCGCATGAAACGCATCGGCGCGAAGAACCAGCCGGCGTTTCGCATCGTCGTGGCCGATGCGCGAAGCCCGCGTGATGGCAAGTGCCTCGAAGAAATCGGCACCTATCAACCGCTCAGAAAAGGTGACAACGTGAAGCTCGATTTGGCGCGCGCCCAGTACTGGTTGAGCAAAGGGGCCCAGCCCAGCGAGACCGTCGCCAGCTTCATTAAAAAAGCCGCGAAAGCGGCGCCGGCGCCTTGAATCGGTGTCGTTCAGGCCATGCAAGCCTTTCTGGAATTTGTGGTCAAAGGGCTGGTGCAACATCCCGACGAAGCGACCGTTACCCCGGTCGAGCGAAATGGGATGACGATTTACGAACTGCGCATGAACCCGGCGGATGTCGGCCGGGTAATCGGCAGGCAAGGGGTGACGATCAACGCGATCCGCTCGTTGTTGCTGGCGGGTAGCGCGCGTCACGGGTTGCGCTGCACGCTGGAAATTGTCGAGGACAAACCCGCGAGTTGAGCGCGGGCCGCAGCCGCGGCGGTCAGTCCGGGGTTTCGCCATGAAAATCGACGTGCTCACTCTATTCCCGGCGATGTTCGCCGGGCCGCTCGAGGTCAGCATCGTGCAACGGGCGCGCACGGCCGGGCGGTTGCACTTGCAGATTCATAATCTGCGCGACTATGCTCGCGACCGCCACAAATCGGTCGATGACAAACCGTTCGGCGGGGGTCCCGGGATGGTATTGAAACCGGAACCGTTGTTCGAGGCGGTGGAAGCCGTAGCGGGCGATAAAACGCACGTCCTGTTAATGACGCCGGTGGGGCGACGGTTCAACCAGGCCCTCGCGCGCGAACTGGCGCAACGCGAGGAATTGCTCTTGATATGCGGCAGCTATGAAGGCGTCGATGAACGGGTCCGCCAGGCGTTGGTGGATGAAGAGATTTCGATCGGCGACTACGTGCTGACCAACGGCGGTCTGCCGGCGATGGTGGTGATCGACGCGGTGACGCGGTTGTTGCCCGGCGTGCTGGGCGACGACGAAAGTTCCCGCGACGAATCGTTCACCCAGGGCCTGCTCGAATATCCGCAGTACACGCGGCCCGCCGAATTTCGCGGGATGAAGGTGCCCGAAGTGCTGCTTTCGGGCCACCACGCGGAAATCGAGAAGTGGCGCGCCGAACAAGCCCGATTAAGAACCGAGCAGCGCCGGCCGGATTTGCTCAACGAAGTTCAAGCATTACAGCGGCACCCGTGAACAGCGGCGGTTTCAGTAATTACTTTATGAATCAGGCGCTACTCGATAAGATTGAGAAAGAACAGTTTCGGAAAGACTCCGCCGAGTTTGGCGTGGGCGATTCGGTGCGGGTGCATACCAAAGTGGTCGAAGGCGACAAGGAACGCATCCAGATCTTCGCCGGCGTGGTCATTGGCCGCCGCGGACGCGGCCTGAACTCGACCTTTACCGTGCGGCGCATCAGTTACGGCGAGGGGGTCGAACGGGTCTTTCCGGTGCACTCGCCGCGGGTCGATAAGATCGAAGTCGAACGCAAAGGCGACGTGCGCCGCGCCAAGCTGACCTATCTCCGCAAACGTCTCGGCAAGGGCGCGACGCTGGTCAAGGAAAAGGAAGGCAAAGCCGCCGCGGCGCAGTAGGATTCGATTCCGGCAATTACGATGGGCCTGGGAAGCGATATCGAGCCGAACGCCAATGACGGCGCGCCGGCTGTTCCTGTCAAAAGCCCGGCCTGCTTGCGCTGAAGAAAGGCCGCGCCCTCCCTCAGCCCGAAGGCCAGGCAGTATCGCTGGGCCGCGAATCTGACGTGCTACCGGCTGATCGAGCGCGCAGCTTCGGCGGGAGCAACGGTTTTCTCCTCGCGCGTTTTAAGGTTCTTAAGTTTCACCACCAGTTCGCCCGTGGCGGCGCGTTCCATGGTTGCGGTATGGGCGGCCTTGAGTTCCTGGGCGCGCTTGAACTGTTTGTCGGCCTTCGCGGGCGTCAGGGGGTAATCCACCACGAGGCCGGCGGCCCGCAAATCCTGGATCAGCCGCAGCGCGTCGCGACGCAGGGTTTCGTCTTCGACCAGGCAAAACACATCGATCGTGGCGTCGAACGGCGGCAGCAATCCCCGCGCTTTTAGTAATTCGAGCAGCACCACGTCACCCATGCCGAAGCCGAGCGCCGGCAGGTCCACTCGGCCGCCGCTGATGAGTTTGACCAGATTGTCATAGCGCCCGCCGCCGGCGATGGCGCGAAACTCCCCTTTCTGGTCGAACGCCTCAAAGACCATTCCCGTATAATACGCAAGACCGCGAATGACGCTGTAATCAATTTGCGCGAAATCACCCAGGCCGCGCGCATCGAGATTTTTCAAAACCGCCTCCAACTCCGGGGTCGCCTCGCCGTGGTTGACGAACGCCGAGACCTCGTCGAAGGAAAAACCGAGCGCCTTGAGTTTCTGCCCGCTCACGTCAGGCGTTTCACGATCGAGCTTGTCGATGACTTGATAAAACTCATCGGCCCGGGCGGGATCGCCGCCGCGTTGGGAATGATAATCGTGCCAGGCATTCCGGCTGCTCAGGCGGACGACGAAATCTCCGGCCGTCAAGCCGAGCGAACGGAGGCTGTCGATCAAGAGGGCGATCAACTCGGCGTCCGCGGCGGGATCCTTTTCGCCAACAATGTCGGCGTTGAATTGGAAGTGTTCGCGCAGGCGGCCTTTTTGCTGGCGCTCATAGCGGAAGAGCTGGGGGATGGCGAACCATTTGAACGGCTTCCGATAATTGCGCTCGTGCGCGGCGACCATGCGCGCCAGGGTGGGGGTCATTTCGGGGCGAAGCGCCACGGCGCGCTGGCCTTTGTCGATGAAATGGTAGAGCTGGCCCACGATTTCCCCGCCGCTCTTGGTGGTGTAGAGCTCAAGCGGTTCCAGCGGCGGGCCGTCGTATTCGCGGAAGCCGTAGCGGCGCGCCGTAGAACGCCAGCGCTCGAAAAGGTAGAGCCGGGCCTCCGCGCTCCCCGCCTCGGGCGTGGGCAGCGGCTCAGGATAAAAATCCCGGAAACCAGGGAGGCGTTCCATAGTCAATCGAACCAACAAGGGCGCTGGTCGAAAAGGGTTGCGCGCCCCCTGGAATTCCGCGCGAAAATCTTAGGGAGCGGGATTGGAGTTCGGGTTGGGGTTGGACGAAGGGCCTTGACCCGGCATCGGGGTCAGTCTGAGGACGTGTTCGCGCATGTCCTTGCCGGGTTTGAACTTCACCACGGCGCGTTGCGGGATAGGAACGTCGGTGCCCGGCTGGTTCGGATTTCGTCCCACGCGGGCTTTGCGGATCTTCACCTCGAAAACCCCGAAATTCCGGAGTTCGACCTTTTCCCCTTTCGCCACCGCTTCGGCGATGTGATCGAAGGCTTTTTGCACGACATCCAGAACTTGCTGCTGCACCATCCCAGTTTCTTCGCTGATGCGAATCACGAGGTCTCGCTTGGTCATAAGATCTTTTTTAGGCTCTCGGCTTTTACTCTCGACACGCCCGCCTAAACCGGAGTGGGTATAAACGCCGGGTTCCTGGGGGTCAAGAGCGGAATCGCACGGTTTTTTCACTTTCCCAGGCCTCCCGCCGGGCCGCGCGCGAGCCGCGAAAAAGGGCGGCTTTGAACATTCAATTATTCTCTTCGCCCGCGAGCTTGCGATAGAGCGTGGCCAGGCTGATGCCCAGCAGGCCCGCCGCCTTCTCCTTGTCGCCACCGGTTTGCGCGAGCGCGCGGTTGAGGTAAGTCAACTCCTGCTCGCGCAGAAAGTTCTTGAGGGGTTCCAAGGGCTGAAGCGCGGCCCGCTTCGTAAGGGGGATGGGTTTGACCGCTGCACTGTCATCGAGCGGATAGACAGCTTCATCGGCGTTGCCCGCCACGGCCGGCGATGTGGCGGCGGCAAAACCGGAACTGGCCCCGCCGGCCGGGAGCGACGCGGCCGTATGCAGGGCCAAAGGCAGGTCGGAGAGGCGGATCGTGTTCCCTTCGCACAAGACGCAGGCGCGCTCAATCAGGTTCTCCAGCTCGCGCACGTTGCCGGGCCAATCGTAGGCGCACAGCGCCTCCACGACCTGGCGGGTGAGCTGGAAGGTTTCACCGGTGCGGGCCTGAATCTTTTTGCGCACAAAATGGGCGAGGATCAACGGAATGTCTTCTCGCCGTTCGCGCAGGCTCGGCAACTGGATGGGAATCACGTTGAGCCGGTAATACAAGTCCTCCCGGAAAGTTCCCTCTTTGATGCGCTTTTCGAGCGGCGCGTTGGTCGCCGCGAGCACGCGGACATTGACGTAGGTCGGCGTGTTATCCCCCACGCGCCGGACTTCGCGGTCCTGCAACACGCGCAGCAACCGGCTTTGCAGCAGGCTGGGCATGGAGCCGATCTCGTCCAATAAAATCGTCCCGCCATCGGCTTCTTCAAACAACCCGCGCTTATCGACCACCGCGCCGGTAAAGGCCCCTTTGCGGTGGCCAAAGAGTTCGGACTCCAGCAAATTTTCCGGCAGCGCGCTGCAATTGACCGGAATGAACGGAGCGAACTGTCGCCGGCTGTTGAAATGGAGCGAGCGCGCCACCAATTCCTTTCCCGTGCCGCTTTCGCCGAGGATGAGCACCGTGCTGTCGGTATCGGCGACGCGCTCAATTAACTTGAAGACCTCCTGCATGCGGGCGGAGGTCCCGATGATCTGGTTGAATTGATATTTTTCACGGAGCTGTTTGCGCAGGTAAATGTTCTCGGTGATGGCCTTGTTATAGGAGAGCGCTCGCTGGGCGCAGAGCTTGAAATCGTCCAGCTTGAACGGTTTTTCCAGGTAGTCGTAGGCCCCTTTTTTCATGGCCTCGACCGCCGTCTCGATGGAGCCGAAAGCGGTGATGACAATCACGATCGCGGGCGGGTGGAGGGTGCGGGCTTTTTGGAGGATGTCCAGCCCCTGGGTGCGTGATTTCTCGAGGTTCAGGTCCGTGACGACCAACTCTGGCGCTTGCGACTCGATGGCTTCGAGGGCGCTGTTGCCATTCGTGCAGGGGATGACTTCGTGACCCTCGGCACGCAGCATCTCACTCACCATCTGCACCATGGTCACTTCGTCATCCACAACCAGGACTTTGGCCATCGCAACGTTTTAGTCCATTGCCGGCGCGTGGAGCAAGCGGGATTCAGACCCGTCCCCGGCACGGGCCTGGCTCGGTGCGCGTGGACCGAGGAGTACGGCGCCCTCAGCGGTTGGGCGGATTGATGATCTCGCTCATCTTGAAGATGGGCAGGAACATGCAGATGGCGATGCCGCCGACCGTGAAACCGAGGAAGACAATGAGCAGAGGTTCGATCAGGGAGGTCAATCCGGAGAGGGTCGTTTCCACTTCCTCGTCCAGAAAATCCGAAATGCGCTCCAGCATCTGTTCGATTTTGCCGGTCTGTTCACCGGCGGTGATCATGCGGATGATCATCGACGGAAAGATCGGATGCTTGGCCAGCGCGGTGGAAATGCTTTCACCGCGCTCGATGTCGCCGGCGGCGGTGCGGACGGCTTTCTCCATGATCACGTTGCCCACCGTGTTGGACACGATGCCCAACACCTCCAGGATCGGCACGCCGCTGCGGATGAGGGAGGCGAAGGTGCGCGTGAAGCGAGCCAGGCATATCTTGTGCGCGATCACCCCGAAAATCGGCATCCGCAGCCGGGAGCGGTCCCAAAACTCGCGGCCGGTTTTCGTTTTAATATAGGCGAGCCACCCGTACACCAGGCCGACCATGGCGGGCAGAATGTACAGAATATAAGACTTCACGAAATTGCTCAGATCAATCAACGCCTGCGTCGGACCCGGCAGCTTCGAGCCGAATCCGCGATAGACTTCGGCGAACACGGGCACCACTTTGATCAGCAGGAAAATCGTGATCCCGATCGCGATGGTGGTCACGGCGATGGGATACATCATCGCCGACTTCACCTTCTTGCGCAGGCGGGCCGTGTTTTCCAAATAGGTCGCCAGGCGGGCCAGAATTTCAGCCAGGAGTCCGCCGCGCTCGCCGGCGCCGACCATGCAGACATAGAGCTTGATGAATACCTTCGGGTGCTTCTTGAGCGCTTCGGAAAAGCTATCGCCGCCCTCCACCCGCGCGCAGACATCCTTGATCGTGTCCCGCATCACCTTGTTGGTCGTTTGTTCGGCGAGCGCCTGCAAGGATTGGACCATCGCCAGTCCGGCGTCGATCATCGTCGCCAGCTGCCGGGTGAAAACCACCAGGTCGGCCAGCGCCACTTTGCCCCCGGCCGTCTTGCCCTTTTTCCCGACCTTCTCCTGAATCGAAACCACCAGCAGGTTGCGATTCAACAACGAGACAATGGCCGCCTGTTCGGTCTGCGCCTCGAGCGTGCTGCGGATTTCCCGTCCGCTGCTCGATTCGCGCGCCACGTAAGTGAAGGAAGGCATAACTAAGATCTAACGTAACTGGGCATCAAAGGAAGCACGTGCCGGGCCATCGGCCGACCTTTGCTTTCCCTGCTCAATTCCAGGACAATATCCATCTTGTTTGGGCGTTCCAGCCCCGCTACCGGTTATGGATTCGGCAAAAAGTCCAATTCCTTAAGCTTTTAATTCCAGGGCGCTAACCCAGCGGCGCGTCGGAAAGCGTCTGCCTCCACGGCGGGAATGGGATCGACGTGCCGGCCGGGCGGCCTGGCTTCGAGGGGAGCGAAGGCGGGAATTTC
>Ga0137385_10004779_pt1 | contig 11836 bp, 15 predicted proteins | sample SagtaG_FD_104921 | JGI IMG/M metagenome (GOLD analysis project Ga0137385, IMG submission 104921) | Vadose zone soil microbial communities from Sagehorn Ranch, Mendocino, California, USA - Sage2_R_80_16 metaG | ecosystem: Environmental > Terrestrial > Soil > Vadose zone | place: USA: California...
ACGGGAGTGGCAACGTTAAAGTCGGACTTGTGTCATCTTCTTCCACACTCGCAGAGCGCCCACATCAGTTCAACCAGACTCGATCGCGTGACTCCGTGACGGTGACATCATACCATATCCTCTACCCCAACCCAATATACGAGCAGTCAACATTTCGCGTGTCTGAGTCATTTCAGTTCAGAAGTAAGTCCTTCGAATAGACCGCATGCCTTCATGACAATGCCGCTCAGGCGTATACATGTGGGTTACTAGATGAATGGGTTTAGTCGGGGTGCCTGCACACACCGGCAGTCCGAAATCGCTACGGATGGACAGATTTTCTCTGATGGGAGATCTTGGTGCTTGATCGACCTTGACGTCCGTGTGAAAGTGATTCAAGCTGTCGAGACTCACGGCACAGGGCTAGCGCGTTCCTAACCCAATAAATTACCGGCAGAGTGTTATGAACAGGACAGGGGACGCCTTTTTTTTGAATCTATTTATATTCCGGGACACGTTACAATGACCAAGACCGGACGTCAAAGACGTTGAGACAGGGGACGCCTTTGGAGCCTAGGTATTGAGCGGGATCGACAAGCACCAAGTAAAGCACTGAATTAGTACTGCCTGAGCTTGATCTCTTAGCAATGACTTTCTTTCGGAAACGTGGGTCCGTTGTTGGGACTAGGTTCCACCGAAGTACATAACTGCGCACAAGTTCCTCTCGCCTAGCCAAGCAACAGCAGCATGATTTGTGATTCGTGTTGGTGCTCTCAAAAATTGTATTGTGTACTTTTTGGCGCGGAAATTTCAACCCAGACTTATCCCAAGGTGGCGGGTCTCGGTGATGCAGATATCTTGGCAACCAGACCCAAGTACAACAGGATCACGATATATCGGTATGTTATGGCCGAATAGACTTGTTGCCGCCCTCCCAACCACGCAAGACCACTCGTTTGCAAACCAGAGGTGTGTGTGATTCGCCGATCGTCGGGTGCTTCTTACTAGGAAGTAACACCAAATCGTACTACCCGCCACTGCCCGTCCCACATCCCGGCCTGTCGGCGGGATCTAACCTGGACACCGTCATGCGTCTCCGGTAAGCGGCTTGGTTTTTCCATGAGGTTTCTGCTTGTACAGTACTGGTCACGAACAGATTGGTGGACCAATACTTCTGAAAGCATGCATTACAAAGCGGACATACAGGTACTAGTACAAACCAAGTGCACCCAAATGCCCCCGGAATCATCTCGAGACGTAGAGGGGAGATAAGATGTCGTATACAAGAAGGTGGTTCTCACATCACCCCAGTCTGGACAGAACCATCGTTTGACTGGGTTGCCTGGAATGGGGCGCCGAGACCGTGCGGCGCGTGGTCGTCAGTGGGAACAGCATGCCGTGGACTGGTCACGGCTGACATTGTGGGCGTCTCGCCAAAATGGGGGGCGATAAAGCTGCTGCTGCCACCCGCGCCATATACAAAGCCCCCACTGATCCCTTCCATAGGGTTAGAGTAACCTGTATAGTGACATTGGCCTCAAGGTTTGACTAGAAAACATCGACCTTGACAAACTTACCAGGAACGAGCACGTTGTCCCAAAATCCGCCACTCAGGAGACTATCCATAGATAACAATCCCAGGCTGTCATCGGGATGAGTGGCGGCCATTGTGGGAGGGAAAGTGGACATATCGGCCACGGGTCCCATTTCACTAGCAAATTGGAACTCGGACAGCAGATGATGTTGATAGGATTCCGCTGTGCCGACATGCCGTTGGTCTGGGTTACCATTCACATGTGGCACCGCGTCATTGTCGCCTGACTCGCTGGCTGCTTCGCTGGGTGGCTCAGTCTTTGCCGCCAACAGTGCACGTAAGAATGCGCTGTACAACGAAGGTGTATGGCTGGGTCCCGCGGAAATCTGGTCGAAAGTATCAGCGACGTCTTTGACCAACTGAAGTGTCTCATGTTCGTGATCTTGTGACGCGGGGAATTCGGGACGGAGCATCTAATTCGCGGTGAGAAACAAGAACAGCGTTGATGATGACATAATGATAGTCCAGGGCTCACCTTCAGTAAACTCAATACTGCATAGGAGGCAAATACAAAGTGCGAATCCGGAGCATACTTCAGAAAATCGAGCGGACCAAGCTCCTCCTTGGCAAGAACCGCACATGTCTTAGCAGAGGAGTGAACGCGAGCAAAGAAATGGGGAATGTCAACAGGGGACCGTTCCATTGCATTCTGAAGGCCAAAGGAGTTGATGACGAGCATAGCATAGTTTGCAAAAAATTCCGCCATAAGGCCATTGTATTTGGCGATCCTATCACCGGCCTCTTTACTCGACATGAGCGACGGTCATACTATCATGGAATAGCTATGGCTTACTGTCAACGTCGGCAACCTGTGCGTACCACGTCTGGATCTGGCGCTCAAAAGTCTTAATGACGAGTAAGTAATCCACATCAACGAGGAGGCCAGATGGTGAGTTTGTGTCCGAATACAACAGATCAAGTGTCCGTGAGATGATACGTTGCAGTTCCTACGAGAGTGTGAGAGGCGGCAGCCGATCGGGAATAAAGTACGTACCACGTAAGCTACAAGCGAAAAGTCCCCTCGACGAGCAAGTGGAGACTGCACCCACTGCAGCGCATTACGGATGATGCAACTGAAGGGGATTCTAGAATCAGCACTATGACATTGGGTCACGTTCACTCACTCTTCCTTGATTGAATGCGGCTTTCCCATTTGGGCACTGATGCTGCGATCGAGGCTGTAACACACCAGCCATGTGCGTTCCCGATTGTGCACCTCCAGGTCCCGCGCCTTCCCTTCCGGCGTATCTGGACTTACTGTAGCGGACTTGCGATGTAAATTCAGGTCCGTGGCCATGCTGCACATTACCAATCCCATGAGATCTGTGGGAAGATCGAACGAGTAGAATCTTACCGGATTGCCATACCAAGAAGCATCCAAGTTCTGTCTTGCTCGTATCGTTCAACAGGGCCCGTGCCCCAGAGGGAAAGTAAGAGATAGGCTTGAACAATCTCCAGGGATTTATACCCTTGGGCAGGAACAGTAAACGCTAACTTCTTAGATATTTCCGTAAGCTTTCCGTGAAGCTCTGGCCGAGCGGTGTAGAATCTCGCCGATATAGCGCATACTTGGAGAGGGTTCAGTGTATTCCTCAAAAGACGCGCTAGGACTCACTTGAGGTTAGCAGAATGGGTGACCGGGAGCATACTAAGGAAGGTGTGTGAAAATCACGGTCCAGCAGGTTACAGTGAATCTGGTTGCACGTCAGGGTATCCGAACGTTCGGACGATGGCGCCACGCACGTTAAGATGTTCAAAATAGCTGCAACAAAATTAGAACGGGAAAGGCGCTACTCAAACGGCACATACATATCAAATAGGGCAACAACCTCTTCGGTTGAAACGAAACTGAGCATCTCTGGATGAATTTGACGCTCAATGAAAAGTCGCCGCAAGGGTAGAATAGTCATAGGGCCTGCGAGAAGAGTGATAAGAAAGGATCTCGAAAGTAAGCATTCTCCCCACCAGGCTTGAAGTAGGCGTCACTAGCAACACCCATTGGTGCGGGAGGACGAGCCATTCCCGAGGTTTTTTTGCCTGAGCTTGCAGCGTGAGCGCGGCGATTAGCGAGGCTTGCTTCTGCAAGTAAACCAAGTGGGTTGAGGCTATTGTCCGGTAAAGAATGGAGCTTTGGTGAGGTCGGAGGATTAAGTCCTTGAGGTCTTGTGGATGAAGAGGGCGAGGGGGGTTGGTCAGCCTGTGAGAGAAGAGCTTGTGTGGCATTGTTGTTTGGATTCGGTGGTGACGGAGATCGCGAAATCATGCCCGATGCAATGCTAGGGTTGCCGATAGATTTGAGCACCGTATCTAAGGTACGCTCCATTTTTCTGAGAGATCTTGTCAGGAGCTCATGTTTTCTAGTACTAGAGCTGAGCGTTCGTATGGCTGATTCATTGAAGAGTAAACGGCATACTTGGATGTGCGCTTTCCACGATTAGATTCTTCGAATATGCATTCGTGATTCCCGGCGATGCAACGCTTGCATGGAGGTCCCTGCTCGGCACCTACGCATTTCATTTTAAGGCGTCGGCAAACCGTACAGGCTCTGTGGCTCAAATGTCAGGCGACTGCAATCGGAAGTGAGTTACAACTGACCGAGAACCCCGTGTTGGCTTGGCTTTGGGCTCGCTTCCATCGACAGAAGGGGCAGCACCATCATCCTCCCTGCGACGCTTGCTGCTATCATTATCATTGTCGAGCGTGCCAGAGTGTGGGCGCTTGTTAGGACCCGAGAATGACATTTGCTCAGTTGGGGGCGTGCTCATAGTGTCAGAAGCTTGGGAGGAGGGTGATGATAGACTAGGGACCAATGAAAGCTGCTGAGGCACTTGAGGATGCTGTTGTGTATGGTATGGGTAATACGAGGGTGAATAAAGCGAGAGGGCAGGATCGATTGGTATCGGCGAAGATGCTGGTCGCATAGAGTGGGAGAGGTGTTGCTGGTCTTGTGGATGTATGGGAACGGACTGATTGTTGTATTGATGCGACATGGGATAACGAGGCTCTGAAGGATAACACTGGGTGAGGACGATGGGATTATTCGACATCACGGTCATGCTTAGTGGAATGAAGGGGAATAACAAAGCAGGGTCGACGAAGCAACGCCCGTTGAACCATGGAACGATAGGGGACTATGTATGAAATCATGCCCCGAAGAAAGAAAAAAAACCGAAAAAAGGTAAAAAGGGGAGAACTACAAACAAAGAAAAAAAGACATTGCGCGTGGAGAAAGGGATATAGCGACGAATAGAGTTGCAAGATTGTGTTACTCACGGGCAGAAGGCGAGAGATTGATAGCGAAGAGGTTGAGAACTTGGAGGACCAAAATAGTAAGAAAACAGTCTGGAAGGCTTAAGCGAACCAAAAAGGGGATGCCGAGAGGAGTGTGTATGGGAACAGTATCCCCGGGAGTGTGAGAGAGGGAGAGACACAGCGAGCTGGCTAACGAGTACCTGGCTTGATGGTGTATCGACGCATCAACCCCGACTTGGCGGTTCGGTCTGATGTTCGGTCCAGCTCCCTTCTCACGTTGTTGCTACACACGCTCAAATCCGACCTCATTGCTTCCTTAAATTACCCAAAACTCCGCAATGCCAGGTGTACCCCGGCAGCATTTTTCTTGGAGACGCAACACCTCCCACACCCACGGTCCGAACCTATTCTTGCAGTGCCCACTGTTTCGTACCCCCTAGGCCGTAAAATTTATTGACAATGGTTTAACCTAGTCTGGGTATCTCTTCGGGTTTCTACTGAGCCTCTGTGATGGTACCTTCTTGCCCTCCACTACAGCACCGCTCTAGATGATTCCAACTTATTGGTGCCCTCCTTCTGTTGCTCTTTCTCCACTGAGCTCACAGCACCGTGGCTCGGCCTGTCCCATTCCTGCTACACTGTTTGTGTGGAAACATACTTGTTTGTATGTCTATCTGTTTTTTTCAGGTATGTAGATTCATTATTGTCTCACCTACGGATGCTTTTCGTTGTGGTATCGTGATTGACGGACACTCATTAACACAACGTACACCTCGTGGAATCGAGCGCGCATATTTCTTCTCGTTGGCGGAAACTTACTTCGTGGGCCTTCTTTGTCACCGGAGCCGACGGGAGGCAGTAGAAGGTCTCCAGAAATGTTGATGGCTTACTTCATAGACAATGCGATACCTTCAGAGGTGACCTGCCTTCTTAGTTGGTCTCCTCCCTGATGGTTTCTGTCCCCTTTGGTTCTCTTTTGTCTTGGCCGAACTCTGGTGGACCTGCCTGAGACGCCCCTAGAGTATCATTTTTGTTGAGACTCGCTCGGTTTCTTGATTTGTGTTTTGGGACCGTAACTCGAGCCAACAAGACTGGTGGTTCCAAGTATGAATTTCCCGCCTCACACCCCTCGTGGCCATTTTACCATTCCTTCTCGCACCTCTAGCTTGTGATTAGGGCGTCTCTTCTACCCAGTCCCCCTTCCGATAACCATTGTCTTATTGTCCGTTAGCGTCGGTCTTCATTTCGCAACCTTCCAAAGACACTATAAACTCTTCCTTGCGACGCCGAACGAAGCTCAGTTTTGTTCCCGTGCGTGTTGCACGGGCATTACGTTGCACCGTTATCGAATAACAGTCCAAAATGTGCATGTTTGAGGTTCCATGTACATTCCTGCATTATTGGCTTCATCGTATGCCAGACTGTCAGGAGCCCGAGTCTTCAGCATTCCACATTGCGTGAGGGTGAATAAGCAATAGAGGGAGAACTCGCCTCTCCTTAATTATTATATCAACTACACCTTCGGCTCGCGTCTCGTCCTTGGGTAGCGTGTGTTGCAGAGGAAGCGTTATCAAGTCCTCTCAGATAGACGCTCGAATTCTCATTGAACGCCCTCATCCCATCCACATAGCAAAATTACGCCCTCTTGCGCCCATAGACAAGAAAATTTCCTTCATCGCCTGAGGTCTCATGACGACGCCGCTTCTTGCGGGGCCCGGACATGAAAGTCATCGTCATCCCACCCCTTTTCCACGCACCGGCTCTCGCCAGGCCTTAAATGCAGGTGTTGTAGCTTATGTTATTTTCTAGAATGGAGACCTCGAGATCCCGACTCTCAGAGAAAGGGGTGTTCTTCGGACAGCCCTTTGGTGTTGGTGTCACTCGACGGCGGCGCGGGTCCCGTCCCGTCCCACGCTTCTCGGCGCCAAAAGGAGACCGTGTTTTCCCTCGCGATATGTTGACTGACATATTGGCGCCACACCTTTCGTCACTAGCCTAGATTGGTGCAGCATTAGTGTGGATGAGGTTTTATGTGCTCACGGAAGGAAGTCCGTAAAGATCCGTAAATGTGCCTATTCTCGCCAGACTTACGCTAGCAGGAGGTTGTGCGATAACTTACGCGAGATGTTGACGCGAAGAGCGAGTCAGAAAGGCGAGGAGTGTGACAGCGACATCGTGACATTGTGACTGGGGGTGGTCTCTTTGGCCTGTCGCCCGTCGCCGTCTGGCCGTCAGTTTACTTTCCTCCGCGGGATCATCCGCTTCCGCCTTTAAATCATGTCCTCGAATCAAAGGCCAACACTTATTCTCGCACCGTCCGTGAATACAACGACGTAAGTTGGTCTTATGTTTTCATATTGCTCAGCTCACGCATCCTGACGCGCTTTCTCAGCGTTGTGACCACAACCACGACGACCACGACTTACGCACCTATCCCATTACCAACTCTCCCGAACCCTTCCATTCCTCATGACCCCCAGAAATACCCGCTCTTAAATGCTCAATTACCGTCCTCGTTCCACCAGTTTCCCCTGGTGTTTCCAAATGGATCTCGCGCAACTTTTCGCGAGAGTGATGATGGTGATGATCTCTTGCCGGAGGACGAGCTTATCGGGGGAAAGGGGTGGCATTTAGTCAAGTCGGACGACGGTGCGGGCCCGTCCAAGTCAGTTGGCCTCATCGAGGCCGTTGACCGCTTCGCAAGGAAGCGATCCTATGACAACGATGGCATGATGCAAGGCATCGAAACAATTGCAGAACCTGCAAGCCACACACCTCCACCGAGGAAGAAAGCCAAAGCTGCGCCCGTGCTTCCCAAGATTTCTACCGTGAATGCTGCTGCCCCTCCATCTCCTCTACCCTCACCACATGGATCTCCGCCACCACCAAATATCTGGCCCTCTGCTCCTCCCAGCGGTGCATCGTCTCCTCAACCCCAACTTCCTATTCAACCCGATGCCTCACTTTCCACCCTCATGTCCCTCCCTTCTCTTGTCACACACTTCTCTGGATTGCCAGCCCAACTGCAATCCCACCTCTTGATAACCCTTCTTCGACAATCCCCACTGCCAGTTCTCCGGTCAGTACATTCTGTTCTAACGCCTATTCTTGCTCGCGACTTCCTCACTCTCCTCCCTCCTGAACTCGTTTCTCACGTACTCAGTTTTCTTCCCTTTGACTGCATCGCCCGGGCCTCTCGGGTTTCCAAATCGTGGCGGAATATTATCGACTCTGATCCCGTTCTTTGGCGCGACTTGCTGAAGAGCGAGAAACTGTGGTTCGGTGGTGACTCCGAACATGCTTTTGCTGAGGCTTTGATACGACGTCGGCGGAGAGCAGGCTTACCACATCCCAATGACTTATCTCTCGCTAACCCATACAAGGTCCTATTCAAGTCGAGATACCTTACACGGACCAGGTGGATCAACAATCCTGAGCCTAAACACTTGGCGTTCCCTGCTCACGGCCGTTCTGTCGTAACCTGCTTGCTCTTATCCAGGGGCCGTATCATATCTGCCTCTGACGACCACTCGATTCACGTCTACTCACCAGTTACTGGCCTTCTTCTACGCTCCCTTTCCGGACACGAGGGAGGTGTCTGGGCCCTTGCATCGACCAAGGACACCCTCGTGAGCGGCTCTACCGATAGGACTGTCCGTATTTGGGACCTCTCGACCGGACGTTGCACGCACGTATTTGGTGGGCACACGAGCACTGTGCGCTGTCTGGCCATCGTCAAACCTGAATGGGTGGATATCGAGGATGAACATGGAAATGTCCGCAAGGAGAAATGGCCCAAGCGCCCCTTGATCGTGACCGGAAGTAGAGATCACTCCCTCAGGGTCTGGGATCTTCCCCGACCTGGTGAACCAGAGTACAGGTTCGACGGCGCTGACGAAGCTGATATTGACCCTGCGGATGTGAGTCATTCCGGATGGGGCGCAATTGACGCTCGTGATCTGACTGCCTTTGTTCCGTTTTCAGGAAGACGTCGATGAGAATCCTTATCATAAGCTACACCTTGAAGGCCACGAACACGCCGTCCGTGCACTTGCGGCAAGAGGACGCACTCTTGTTTCTGGGAGTTATGACTCCATGGTTCGAGTCTGGGACATCATTACTGGGACTTGCAAGTGGGTATTGGTTGGACATACCCAGAAAGGTCGGTACCGTCACAAGTGCCTCCATGATCACTGTTCTGAGAAGAAGTCACAGTTTACAGCGTGGTCCTCGATTCTACCCGCCGTCAAGCGTGTTCAGGATCCATGGACGGCACAGTACGGGTCTGGAACCTGAGAACAGGGGATTGCCAATACACTCTGACCGGCCACACATCTTTGGTTGGCCTCCTTGGCTTGTCACCATCACACCTGGTCTCTGCTGCGGCCGATTCTACGCTTCGCATCTGGGACCCCGATACGGGCGAGGTCCGCCACATGTTGGCCGCGCATACTGGCGCAATTACCTGCTTCCAGCATGACGAATTCAAAGTTCTCAGTGGATCGGATGGCACTCTCAAGATGTGGGATGTCCGCGAGGGCACGGTCGTCCGTGAATTCCTTTCAAATATTCATGGCGTTTGGCAAGTCGTCTTCGAGGGTCGTTGGTGCGTGGCGGCCAGCCATCGATCCGACGCAACGATCCTCGACGTGTGGGACTTTGGCAATGGCGAACCAGACGAGGATTGGATCGGGGAACCGGTCGGCGGCATTTATGACGAAGATATGACAGACGATGAAGACGAGGAGATGGAGCAGGCAGACGCTGATGCCATGGACCAGGACCTGGATATCTCACCGTCGGAGATAGATATGACTAACGAGCCCGCCGCGTTCGTCGATGATCCCCTCATCAAAGGCGATGCGGACTGTGCAGGCGACGATTGGGGTGGGGAAGATCTTCATAGCGAAGGAATCGCTGACTCTTCGCGTCAGATCCCGTCACAGGCTGGTCGTTACACGTCACGACAGGCGGGAGCGAGCCAATCCCAAGGTCGTGTCGCGATACCCTCATCTTCGACATTACCCCGTCTTCGACCACCCTTGTTGAACGACGAGACCCCAACCCGACCACGCCTGAAAAACGTGGTCGGGCGCCGTCGCTAGGCATCTTATCTTGGGTGGATTTGTCCCTGTTTTCTGTATCCAAGTTTCATGTACACTTTCGTAACTCCATTACCCACCCTCCATTACCCACCGCGTGTGAGAGCAAATAGATCTTGCTCTGATTCCCATTTCTCACAAAGAAATTTGCCGGGGAATGTCGTTTCGTCTCTTAACAATAGTTCATATGTATACGTCTTAGGAATATTCTCCAGTATGGCTTAGCTTACGCATTCTTTTCAGGTTAGGACATTCACGCTAACGATTCTTGGGTGCGAGTGATTGTATCCGAACACCTGACGATAGCGGGTTGGAACACTGAAATAGACCTAACTGTTGAACCCGCCTGCGTGATTCAGCAAACGTCTATTCAGATATTGCCTAAAGTGGGGCGTAACCGCTTTCCCCATTGCAGCGAGGCGCCCACACATTCACACACAGTCAAGTCATAAGCGCCCGAGATCCCTCATTTCACGGAACTGAGCGGTGGCTTTTCGAGATTTTAGGGTACATAGCGGCAAGTTACGAAGCTGGCGCCACAAGTACAAGGAATGCTTTGCGGCGTCTTGTACGGCAACATCACCAGTAAATTCAGGTGTTGGCATACGATATAGGCTACTGTTCTGATGACCCTCGACGGCGCGCGTTGAAGTGACTCGACGCCGCCACATTGTAGTCAAGTACGTTTCGGGCGAATTCTCCTGAGAGAGGGGAAGCGGCAACGAAGTCAGGGAAAGGACCAGGACTGACCGAAAACATCGGAACGAGAAGAAGAAAGCAAAAAAAACAAAACAGAACTCAAATGCGTACGCCAAACGTTCGTTCCAGTCAAGTCCCCGTCTGAGCTTTGTGTATCTTGACCTCTTCACGTGGCCTGTTCGGTCGAGCGACATCGATCAACGATTTTTTCGCATAGGTTGAAAAATGCTGTACAGACCGGTCCTGAGCGTCGACCGCCACTGCCCCCAGGCGCTGCAGCACGCGCATTCCCGAGCTTACACGGCCAAATATTGTATGCTTGTTGTCCAAAAATGGTGTCGGAGCTAACGTCATAAAGAACTGCGAACCTGGGTGGCGTTGAGTAACGGGGTCCCGCAGCGAAAAAGGGATGAGTGGCAAACCGTTGGTGTTCGGGCCCGCGTTGGCCATCGCGAGAATCCCAGCACCCGTGAACCGTAGCTCCGGGTGGATCTCGTCTTCACTAAAGCAGCCGATGGATTCGTTCGATGCCGGCAAAGAGCGACAACACGACGACGTACAACTTTTGGCCATATACGCTGGTGCCACCTCGGCCTGTGCCAGTTGGGTCACCGCCTTGAACCATAAAGTCCTTTCACACGGACGATGAGCATAGCCTGACGCCACCAGAACTAGGACAACGTACGGCAACAATGCGGTGGAATACCACGCCGTTGTAGTAACCACGCTTCGTCAACTGTGCGAAGTTTTCGCAGGTCTGGAAAAACCCAGCGGTTGGTTCAATAGTAGAATTCGGAAACGAAAGACATACTCGGGGAGCATGGTCCCAATAGAGCTCCAGCTGGATGATACCCAGACTGGTTTCTAGGACTACTGATTCTGGCGCGGGCATAGCTTGTCTGTGTGAAGAAGTAGCACGGATTATTCCGAACGCTTTGATAGACTATTTCACGTGACATGCGATTGATCCTGCTCACAACACGACGATGAGAGCCGTGGTCCAGCGCGTCCTCTCAGCTTCTGTCACAGGTCTCTCACTATTATTTGATTTTATGCTAGGTATTTCTGACGCTATAATCTAAACTCAACAGTGGACGGCGAAATAGTTTCCGAAATTTCCCGAGGTTTGATGGTACTCGTGGGCATCGGCGTTGGTATATATCGCATCCAACCTATATCGTCAAGTCGGAGAGTTCGAACCGGCTGAGAA
>Ga0137385_10004782_pt1 | contig 11832 bp, 9 predicted proteins | sample SagtaG_FD_104921 | JGI IMG/M metagenome (GOLD analysis project Ga0137385, IMG submission 104921) | Vadose zone soil microbial communities from Sagehorn Ranch, Mendocino, California, USA - Sage2_R_80_16 metaG | ecosystem: Environmental > Terrestrial > Soil > Vadose zone | place: USA: California...
GTGCCCAGGCCGAGGCCCATGGCGCCCAGGTACAGCACCGGGCTGAGCACGCTGGTGTAGATCGTCCCGCGCCAGGTGCGCCGGTAGTTGGTCAGCCAGTACCGGAACTCGCGCACGGCAAAGGACCAGGACATTCAGTCCTCCAGATGCCGTCCGGTCAGCCGGAGGAATACGTCCTCCAGCGTGCTGCGGCGCACCAGGGAGGTCAGCGGCTCCAGCCCCAGGCCGCGGACGGCCGCCAGGGCGGTATCTCCGTTTTGCGTGTAAAGCAGGATCCGGTCCGCGAGCACTTCCATCCGCTCCGCGGGCACGTCGGCGAGCTTCTCGGCGGCCTGCTGGTGCTCGGCCGGGTCGAACCGGAGCTCGAGCACTTCGGGAGTGGAGTACCGCTCGATCAGCTCGCGCGGCGAGCCCTCGGCCGCGATCAGCCCGCGGTCCATCACCACCAGGCGGTCGCAGAGCTGCTCCGCCTCGTCCATGTAGTGCGTGGTCAGCACCAGCGTCACGCCCTGCTGCTTGAGCCGGTACAGCCGGTCCCACACCGCGTGCCTGGCCTGCGGGTCCAGCCCGGTGGTGGGCTCGTCGAGCAGCATGATCTCCGGGTCGTTGATCAGCGATCGGGCGATCGTGAGCCGGCGCTTCATCCCGCCCGACAGCGGCTCCACCTGATCCCCCGCCCGGTCGGTGAGCTGCACGAACTCCAGCAGCCGCGCCGTGCGCCCGGCGATGACGTCCCGCGGCAGCCCGAAGTAGCGACCGTAGATGAGCAGGTTCTCCCGGACGGTCAGCTCCACGTCCAGCGTGTCCTCCTGCGGGACCACGCCCAGCCTGGCCCGGATCGCGGGCCCGTCGGCCACCGGGTCCAGGCCGAGGATGGTCAGCTCGCCGCCGCTCGGCGGCGAGACGCAGCCGATCATGCGCATGGTGGACGACTTGCCCGCGCCGTTCGGCCCGAGGAAGCCGAATGCCTCGCCGCGGTGCAGGTCGAAATCGATGCCGGCCACCGCCACGGCGTCGCCGAACCTCTTGGCCAGGCCGCGGGCATGAATCAGCACGTCGGGGGCAGGCACTCCCGTGACACTACCTGCCAGATCCGTCAGTTCCGAACGGATATCATGCCCAGGCGGCCGGGTATACCGGCGTGACGCTGGGCAAAAGCAGGTATGGACAGCGTCGGGATTTCCCCCGGTTTGGCCAACCCAGGCCGGGACCGGAGTAGCCTCACATCATCACCTCGGCGCGTCCTGAGGGGATAACGGGGAGAGAGGAAGCGGCCAGGTGACCCTTGTCGGCAGGTTGTACCGGCAGTTCCAGCATCTCATCCACGAGATGGCCAAGTTCGGAATAGTCGGCGGGATCGGGTTCATCGTCACCGAGGTTGGCTTCAACCTGCTCCACTTCGACGTCGGGCTTGGCCTGTTCACGTCGAACGCGATCGCGACCGGCGTGGCCATGATCGTGACCTATCTCGGCAACAGATTCTGGACGTTCCGGCACCGGGAAGGCCACGGCACGGCCCGCGAGACCGTCTCGTTCGTCGTCCTGAACCTGGTCGGCCTGCTGATCCAGTACGCCTGCGTGTGGATCGCCAAGAACGGCATGGGCCTGACCGACAGGTTCTCGCTCAACGTCGCGTTCCTCATCGGGATCATGCTCGGCACGCTGTTCCGGTTCTGGTCGTACCGGAAGTGGGTGTGGTTCGCGCAACTCGCCGGCCATGCCGCACCGTCCAGCGCGGTGGACGGCAGCCAGGAAGCACGCGAGCGGGAACTGGTGCCACCCGCGCCTCAGCGCCCGGTTCGCGTCCCGACCTGGCCAGAGCGACGGGGCAGCCCCCGGCACTCCCGCTCTCGATGACTCCCCGGCCTGAGCAACGGCACGAGCGCCCACTTCGTTCTGAGTGAGCCCGGGCCTGACTGAGCGGGAGCGACGGGACGGAGCCCCGGAGTTATCGTTCTGGGTGAATCTGGGCTTATCCGGAGCAGCCCTGCCCGGCCCGGGCGAGCAGCCTCGACAGCGGTACCGCGAGCGCCGCGTTGCCCTGTGCCTGGGTCAGCTTCCCCGTCGCCACCAGCCTGCCGATGACGTGCACCTCGCGGGCCCGTGCGTTGGCCGGATGGGTCAGCGGGTCGTCCAGCGACGGTCCCTGCACCAGGCCTGCCAGCAGTGCCGCCTGCGGCCAGGACAGCCTGGCCGGCTGAACCCCGAAGTAGCCGCAGCTCGCGGCGGCCAGGCCGTAGTCGTTGTTGCCGAAGTAGGCGACATCGGCGTACATCCGCAGGATCTGCGGCCTGGTGTACGTCAGGTAAAGCTTGACGGCGAGCGCCACCTGCTCCGCCTCGATCTTGGCGCTGTCGGAGCGGCCCCCGGTGTAGAGCATCTTGGCCAGCTGCTGATAGAGAGTGGCGCCGCCCTGGATGCCGTGGCCCGCCGCAAAGGACTGGGCGACTCGCCCCACGGCGAACAGGTCGACGCCCGGCTCCGAGTAGAAGCGGTGGTCCTCGGTCGCGACCAGGGCCGCGGCAAAGCGCGCCGGGACGGGGGGGCCCGGGTAGGCCACGTGGTGCGCGAGGTCCTGCGCCCGTGCGAGCGAGCGCGCGTTGCCGACCGACGGGGTAACGAGCAGCAGGCTGCCGAACGCGAGGATCCCCACCAGGGCCAGGACCACGACCGCTGCTATGACCCGGCGCAGCAGCCTGCGACCGCGGTGCCTCCCGGGGCCAGGGAATGGCGGGCCGTAGGCCGGCGGGCTGTACCGCCGGCCCGGGGTGACAGTGCCCGCGGCAGGACCGGCGACGACGACAGGCAGCGGAATCGTTGGGTCGCTTCCGAGGCCCCCGTCGCCCGCTGTTCCCCGTACTGTCATCGCCCCGCCCCGAGTCGTGCCCCGGTCAGCTCCGGCCGGGACAGCTCAATTCTTCCCGCTCCATCCCGGAACTCAAACGACCGAACCCCCGGCATCGTGCCCATGAAGGTCCACTTAGCGAACAAGTCGGGTACCCTCCCCAGCCGACTCGCGGCCCGCCGTTCTCGGCCGTCCCCGGGCAAACCCCCGCTGACATCGGCAAACGCTGGCTGAGAGCGGCCAAGGCGACAATGTGACGCCTTATATCCCGATCCGCTGCTAATCTGTAATCGGGCAGGTAACCTCGTCTTCATTGAGGGGGACTGGCATGGATCTCCGGGCGATGACGGCCGGGGGTCGGCGAAGGGCGAGCTTCCAGGTAATGGTCGGCTGTCGGCCGTCCCTCCAGGAGGAAAATAGTGTCAGTCTGGCGTGGCCGTTCACGCCGTGGCCATCACGTCATCTCGGTGGCTCGGGCCAAGGCGCCGCTGCGCGGCCGCATCATCTGGGCCAGCGCTGTTTTCCTTCTGATTATCCTCGTGATCCCAACGACGAGCACCGCGCGTGGGCAGGATATTCTCGCCGCGACCCAGCACTTTCTTCTTAAATACTCGGGCGTACTTGCGCTTGTTGCACTAACCACAGCAGTCGGTGTCGGAGTGGTGGCGACCGACAGAATTGTCATGGTTCCGGGAACCCGAGTTGTCGCCCAAGCGCTACACCGTGCTATTTCGCTCGGAGCTCTCCTCTTCCTGATTGTTCATATCGCGCTTGAGATTGTCGCCCACAGGTCCCATATCATTGATGCAGCTATACCTTTCCTGGCTCATGGCCGCAGATTTTACATTGGCCTGGGCACCATTGCATCGGACCTTATCGTGCTGCTCGTGGTGACGGGGGTAGCGCGCGGCAGTTTCGCTGCGAGATGGCCCTGGGCGTGGCGCATGATTCACGCCACCGCCTACCTGTGCTGGCCACTGGCGATCGTGCATGGCCTTCTGGCCGGCCGGAAAGCGAAGCCCTACGTTGACTGGAGCTACGGGGCGTGCTTGGCGTTGGTCGCGCTCGCTCTCGGGATCCGGTACGTGGCGACCATACGCGCCGGGAAAGAGACCGTCGCCCATCCCGTATCCGACCGCGCGTCGTTGCCCATGGCCGGGGCACTGCCTGCCTTGGCGGCGGAATCGTTCGGGAGTCAGCGGACCGCCATCGGGGGCCGGCGGACCACCATCGGGGGCCGGCGAACCGCCATCGGGACGGAGCGGATCGGGGATGTGCATGTACCGACGCCACCCCGTGCGCTGCCGCGGGCACAGCGTGCGCTGCCGGCGGGGCCGTCGAGCCGCCCTGCTGAGCCGAGCCAGCCTGACCCGCCGCGCCGCACTATAGCGATGAGCCTGCACGCTGAGCCGGATCATCCTGATGCGCCCGACCGCCTCGATGGGGCCGGCCGCCTCGATGGGGCCGGCCGCCCGGCGCCAGCGAACCGCCCCGCGGCCGGCAACCGCCGCGCGGCCGCCAACCGTTCGGCGGCAGCCAACCGCCGCGCTGCTGCCAGCCGTTCGGCGGCAGCCAACCGTTCGGCGGCAGCGCATCCTTCCGAGACAGCGCATCCTTCCGAGACAGCCAACCGGCCCGCGGCAGCCAACCGGCCTAGAGCGGCGAACCGTCACCGCCCCGCCGCGCCCGGCCGCCCTGCGGCAGCAAGCCCGCCGCCGACCCCCTATCCCGAGGCGGCTCACACCGGTCCGCTCCCTGTCGAGGCGTCTTATCCGGAGCAGCCCCAGCCGGAGATGTCTTATCCCAGTGGCCCTCATCCCGTGATGCCTTATCCCGGTGGCCCTCCCGAGGCTCCTTACCAGGAGGGGTCCTATCCTGACCAGCCCCAGCCCGGGGTGGTGGCTGCCCCCGAACCGTCTTACCCTGGGCTGCCCTACCCGGCGGCGCCCTACCCGGCATCGCCTTACTCGGGGGTGCCCGACCAGGCGCAGTCATACCAGGAACAGCCGTATCAAGGACTGCCGTACCAGGGCCAGCCGTATCAGGAACAGCCGACCCAGGAACAGCCGACCCAGGAACAGCCGTACCAGGAACAGCTAACCCAGGCACAGCCGTACCAGGGGCAGGAGTACCAGGGGCAGTACCAGGGCCAGCCGTACCAGGAACAGCCGAGCCAACAGCCGTATCAGCTGGAGCAGTCATACCAGGGGCAGTATCAGGAACAGCCGGCCCAAGGGCAGCCGTATCAAGGACTGCCTTACCCGGAGACGGCTTATCCCGGAGTGGCCTATCCCGAGCCTGCTTATCCTGGGCCCGCCTATCCTGAACCGGCTTATCCCGAACCGGCTTTCCCCGAGGCGTCCTATCCTGGGATGACTTATCCTGAGACGTCATATCCCGGGATGACCTATCGCGGCTTGACCTATCCCGAGGATTCCTACCCCGAGGCGTCTTATACTGGCGCCGCAGCCTACCCTGACATCTCTGCTCCTGAGGAGTCCTACCCTGAGGCGACTCATCCCGAGATGTACTATCCTGAGCCCTCCTATCCGGAGGCATCTCATCCGGAAGCACCTCATCCGGCGGCGCGTTATCCAGCAGGCCCGCATCCCGATCGCGGGAGCTATCCGGCCATGACGCCGCGGCAGCATCATCCTTCCCAGCCGGCGCCTGACGACATCGGTGAGCCACCGGCATTCCCCTCCTCTCCTGGCACGGAGAGGCAATGACGTCATCCCTGCCCGATGTACTGTGCATCGGCCAGGCTCGCCTGACCGCCGGGCTCGACCGGACCGACCGAATCGACCTGACCTCGCATTACGCGGTCTTCGGTACGCTCCCGCGGCTGACCGCCGACCAGCTGATCGGCATGGCCGAGCAGGTCGACCTTCGCGGACGCGGCGGTGCGGCGTTCCCTGTGGCACGCAAGATGCGGGCGGTCCTGCAGTCAGTCCAGAAGCGCAAGCGCCGGGCCGTCGTCCTAGTCAACGCGACCGAGGGTGAGCCAGGCAGCGCCAAGGACAGGATGCTCATGCTGAGGTCGCCCTACCTGGTTCTGGGCGGCGCCTTGCTGGCCGCCAGGGCCCTGCATGCGATGGAAATCGTCATCGGCGTCACGCGGGAGGACGTCGCCCGCTCGGCTAGCGCCGCAGCCATGGAGGAGCCGGACCTCAGGCGCCTGGTCCGCGTGGTCCGGGTGCCGGAAAGGTTCGTTTCCGGCGAGGGCGGCGCACTGGTGAACGCCATGAACGGCAAGCCCGCCCTGCCTCCCGGCCGCAAAGTCCGGGCCAGCGACACCGGAGTCGATGACCTTCCCACTTATCTGTCCAACGCCGAGACTTTCGCGCAGCTCGCCGTGCTCGCCATGCTCGGCCCGCGAGGCTACGCCTCGACCGGGACAACGAAGGAACCAGGCACATATCTGCTCACCGTGGGCGGATCGGCGGATCGCCCGGCGGTCCTGGAGGTTCCGGCGGGCCTGCCGCTCGGAGAGGCTCTCGACCTCTGCAGCGCGACGCCCGGTGAGGGCATCCTCGTGGGCGGATACCACGGCATGTGGCTGCCGACCGATGTCGCGTACGACGTGCCGGTCAGCCGCGCGGGGCTCACGGCGGCCGGCGGCGCGCTCGGGGCCGGCATTGTGCTGCCGCTCAGCGAGGACACCTGTCCCCTCGGCGAAGTAGCACGGGTGGCCGGCTACCTCGCCAACGAGTCATCCGGCCAGTGCGGGCCGTGCAAGCTGGGCCTGCCCAGCATCGCGCGTTCGCTGACCGCGGTCGCCGACGGTTCCGGCGGGGTCGACGCGCTGGACACAGCACGCCGTGCCGCGGCCGCCGTGCGAGGCCGCGGCGCATGCTCGCACCCGGACGGCGTATTCCGGTTTGTTCTCTCCGCCATCGACGTGTTCACCGACGACCTCACCGCGCACCTGTTCCGCGGAACCTGCGGGCGCTCGACCCAGGGAGTCATGCCGCTGCCAGGGGAGGAGGGCGAGAGCCGCCTGTCCGTGGACTGGACCCGGTGCCGCGGGCATGGGCTGTGCGCCTACCTGGTCCCCGAGATCGTGCAGCTTGACGAGCAGGGTTACCCGGTCTTCGTTGACATGGCCGTGCCGCCCTGGCTGGAGTCGGAGGCGCAGCAGGCGGTCCAGATGTGCCCCAACCTCGCGCTCAGGCTTTCCTCCGCGCCGCCGCCCAAGGAAACCCCCAAGCCTGCCCCGAGCAACAAGGGTGGCGGCCTGAGGCTGATCGCCAGCAGCCCGTCCGATAATGATTCCCACTCGTACTGGACCGCCGACCTCTCTGACATGGGCCACCAGGCCCCTAGGGCACTTAACTAGCCGCTAAGCTCAGGCTCATTCCGGCCATCAGCCAGAGCCATCACCGTGATGCCAGCCGCCTCGGAACTCACGCAGCAGGCGTTGAGAGCATCATGAGGGAACCGACACTGCCCACAATGTACTTCGTGTAGTTGCGCAGAAGGATCATCACACGCCCAGTAAGCACACGGCTGGGAATGAGATACATCGTGAGATCGCCGTCCAGAATGAAGAAGAAATCCAGAGCATCCGGATCGTACGGAGCCAGGAGGCCACGATTCCCCACGGAATACGGGCGTCGGCCAACCTGTACTGTCCAGCCGTCCTTGCTCTTGTAGGTAGTTGTCTTTACCTGAACTCGCTTGATACCGTCCGGCATCGACACCAGAAGATCATAAATTGCAGGCTCCACGGGAATGGATGCGTTACAGCCGCAAAGCAGGAACCACATTGCCGCAGCCGTGGGTCCTGCGTCCCGCAGCCGCTTGATGTCGGGCGTCAGGACGGGGGGTGCAACTTCCATGGCCTTAGGGGCCTGCAGTCGACTCAGGTCAAGGCCCATGCGCATGGCGCGCGCCTTGACCCGGATGCGGTCGTCCTTGTTGTACGATGCGCGCACGAGCTGGGATAACACCTCGTGCCACGACTGCGAGCTGGCTATTGCCTGCCTGAGCTGAGTATCCGACCAGCGCCGCTGGCCTCTGAAGTGCGAGGTGTCCAGGTCAAGGCGCGTGACGTGCCGCTTTACCGCCTGAATGGATCCAGCGGAAGTCACGCATAAGCCAAGTTCGCGCATAACACCACGCCAGGAACTTGATGCCGCGACTGCGGCAACCAGCTGAGAATCAGACCAGGTGCGTTTGTCGAGAATTTTCTCTGCCATAATTGCAGGCTATCGGCAGGGTCTGACAAAATGTCGTTCTGGCACATCATCGGCCGCTGAATGGGTCGGGACGAGCGGATTTGAACCGCTGTTCTCTGGTCCCCCAGACCAGCGCCTTAACCAAGCTGGGCCACGTCCCGCTGTCCTCTCGGACTCTCAAATCCTAGCGCATGTCCGGCGCGCCCTGCACGCCGCGCGAGCAAGGCCCAGAGCCGCAGTTGCGGCCCAGGAAGGGGAAGGCTCCAGCTACCGGCGGGGCTGGAAGCCGCGGGCGGGAAGGCACCTGGGGGAGAGGATCGCGCTAGCCCGGCACTAGTCGTGGGCGGTGGCGCTGGCCGCGTCCCATTTCTGCTCGATCTTGCCGAAGCGCCAGATCGATAGCGCGACAACCCAGGTCACCACGAAGACACCGACGATGACGAACCCGGCGGTGTTGACGTTGAAGTTTTCCAGCCACGCCCAGCCCGATCCCTTGAGCTTGCCGCCCTGCGCCAGCAGGCCGAGCAGTTCGATTATGCTTATTAAGAACGCGGCGAACACCGAGAGGCCAGTGATGGTCAGGTTGTAGTAGACCTTGCGGATCGGGCGGGCGAACGCCCAGTCGTAGGCGAAGTTCATGAAGCAGCCGTCGGCGGTGTCGAACATGCTCATCCCGGCGGCGAACAGGATAGGCAGCGAGAGGACAGCGTAGAACGGCAGTCCGCCGACCACCGCGGTGCCGGCCAGCACCAGCAGAGCGACCTCGGTGGCGGTGTCGAAGCCCAGGCCGAAGAGGAACCCGACCGGGTACATCTTCCACGGGGTGTCGATGTTGCGGTTGAAGCGGCCGAGCAAGCGGTTCATCATCCCGCGCTTGGCGAGCTGAGCCTCCAGCTCCTCGTCGTTGTACTGGCCCGAGCGCATCTCGCGGAACACCTTGATGATGCTCGCCAGGATGGCGACGTTAAGGGCGGCGATCAGGAACAGGAACAAGCCGGACACCGCGGTGCCGATGAGGTTGGTGGTGTGCTGCAGCTGCGAGCCTGAGTTCTTCACCTGCTCATCCAGGCCGCGGATACCGAAGTTCAGCAGCACCGCGAGCAGGAACACCACGCTGGAGTGGCCCAGGGAGAAGTAAAACCCGGTTGTCAGCGGCCGCTTGCCCTCGTTCACCAGCTTGCGGGTGGTGTTGTCGATGGCGGCGATGTGATCGGCGTCGAACGCATGCCGCAGGCCCAGGGTGTAGGCCAGGATCCCGGTCCCGGCACCGAAGATCTCGGTCTTGTTGATGTGGTAATGCCCCCCGACGGCCGCGGCCATCATCCCCCAGCCGAGGACGTTGAGGCCGACGATCGCGCCGGCCACCACCCCGACCCTGGCCCACTCGCGCGGAGTCAGCCCGTCACGGATCTTGGCAAGACGGGCGCGCGGATCGGCCATCAGGCACCTTTCCTGGGGCGGCTGGGTCAGGGTCAGTCTAGAGAAACTGCAATAGTGTTGCAATAACGCCTTACAGGTAACTGCATTAGCCGCCCAACAGCATCAGCGGAACACCGAAGCTGCGGCAGCTTCTGTGTTCCGCTGATGTGACTGCGGTGGCCGGGGACGGCCCGTCGCGCGGCCTGCGCCCGGGATGGCTCGCGTCAGGCGGCCAGGACCGCCTCGATCTCCAGGTTCAGGGTGATCTTGTCGGAGACCACCACGCCGCCGTTCTGCATGGGGGCGCTGAAGTTGACGTTGAAGTCGCGCCGGTTGAGCTCGCCGGTGGCGGTGAACCCGGCCCGGGTGCCGCCGAAGGGGTCAGGCCCGAAGCCATTCAGCTCTAGGGTCAGCGGCACGCTCTTGGTCACGCCCTTGAGCGTGAGCTCGCCGTCCAGGATGTACTCCTCGCTCTCGGCCCGGACTCCGGTCGAGCGGTAGGTCATCGTCGGGTAGGTCTCGACCTCGAAGAAGTCAGCCGACCGGATGTGCGCATCCCGCTGCTCGTTGCCGGTAATGATCGAGGCCAGGTCGATCTCGGCGGTCACCGAGGAGTTGAGCGGGTTCTCGCCGGTGACGATCTGGCCGGAGAAGGTGTTGAACCTGCCGCGGACCTTGCTGACCATCATGTGCCGGGCTGAGAAGCCAACCTCCGAATGCACCGGGTCGATGGTCCACGTCCCGGCGACGTAGCCCGGGATGCTGGTCGCCGTGGTGCTCGTCGTCATGATCCACTCCTGAAGTAGTTGGTTGAATATTCAATGAATATCATCCGGCCCAACAGTTGTCAAACATTCAACTATCGTTCGGGTATGCTGCTAGAGTGAGCGCGGATGGGACCCGGTGGCTGACCGAGGACGAGCAGCAGGTCTGGCGGACCTTCCTGACCGCCTGCCAGACGCTGTTCACTGCGATCGACGCGCAGTTGCTGCATGAGTCAGGGATTCCGCACGGCTACTACGAAATCCTGGTGCGTCTGTCCGAGACGCCGGGCCGGGCACTGCGGATGACCCAGCTGGCCGAGGCGTCGACGTCGAGCAAGAGCAGGCTGTCGCACGCCGTGGCCCGGCTGGAGGAGCGGGGCTGGATCCGGCGCACCGATTGCCCCACCGATCGGCGCGGCCAGATCGCGCAGCTCACCGACGAGGGCTTCGCCGCGCTGGCCGCCGCCGCCCCGGGGCATGTCGAGCAGGTGCGGCGCTCCCTGATCGACCAGCTCACCCCGGAGCAGATCGAGCATCTGCGCGAGATCAGCGCGAAGATCGTCGCGAGCGCCGAGCCGCTGCCGCGGGCAGCGGAGGACGTCGCGGTCACGCCTGCCTGCTAAGGCGCCTGCTCCCCCGCGGCCTGGGGGTTCGCCGCCATGTGGTCGCGATCGGTGACGGTGAAGTGGCGCGGCAGGTACACGCCTTCAGGCTAGCCGCCCCGCTAGTCACCCCGTGGGGCAGCTATCGTGGGAGCTAACGCGCTGACGGAGACGAGTAGCCCGGGGTCACGCGAGCCGAGAGAGCCGTCGGCAGCTGAGAAGGCGGCCTCGCGTCCCGGGCGAAGACCCTCCCGAGCGCGGGGAGGAACGGCGGCCGCCCCCAGCGGCAGGCCCCATGCCCCGCCGGCTTGCCCCCGTGACCGGGCAGGAACGAGGCCGCCCGGCCAGCCGCGGCGGCGAAAGTGCGGTGGCACCGCGAGTTCCCTTCTCGCCCGCACTCCCAAGGGGTCGTCGAGCACATCCCTGGAGGAGTGCGATGATCTCCCGTGTTCTCGCCGCCGACCTGCCCAGGCATGTCGGCGAGCAGGTCACGATCGCCGGCTGGCTGCACCGCCGCCGCGAGCTGAAGTCGGTGACGTTCCTGGTCGTCAGGGACCGGTCTGGCCTGGCCCAGGTTGTCATTCCCGGGCCGAAGGACCCGGTCCCGGCGGAACCAGCCCCGGCGGAACCAGCCCCGGCGGTCGGTGCCCCCCGGGCTCAAGCCCCGGCGGCGCCGCCCAGGCCAGCTCCTGCCCTGCCGGAAGAGTCCGTCGTCCAGGTCACCGGCACGGTCGTGGCCAGCGCCGAGGCACCCGGCGGCGCCGAGCTGGTCGAGCCGGTAGTCACGGCGCTGTCCGACCCAGCCGCGCCGCCGCCATTCGACCTGTACCGGCCGTCGGTGACCGCAGGCTTGCCGGCGATCCTCGACGGCGCGCCCACTACGCTGCGGCATCCGGTGCTGAAGGCCGGGTTCGAGATCGCCGCGGCCAGCGTGGCCGGATTCCGCGAGGCTCTGGACGGCCTGGGCTTCACCGAGGTGCACACGCCGAAGATCGTGGAGTCGGCCACCGAGTCGGGCGCGA
>Ga0137385_10004795_pt1 | contig 11815 bp, 14 predicted proteins | sample SagtaG_FD_104921 | JGI IMG/M metagenome (GOLD analysis project Ga0137385, IMG submission 104921) | Vadose zone soil microbial communities from Sagehorn Ranch, Mendocino, California, USA - Sage2_R_80_16 metaG | ecosystem: Environmental > Terrestrial > Soil > Vadose zone | place: USA: California...
GCTAGTTTATAAATCCTCTCCCTTGCCACCACCATGGGCAACACCCAGTCTGGGTACCCACTTACGCGAACTGCTGCTACATTAGACTCATTTATTAACGAGCTGGGCCCTGAAATCGTCTATGAAAAGAGGTATGTGCTCCCGTGAATTGGTATGCGGAGCCGTGTGACGGTGTAATTTCAGTCTTGGAACTTCGCGGTTTCTGAAGACTGTCCGCTGTCGACACCGAAATGGCCTTGTAGTTGTGAAAATATACATCAAACCTGACTTGGGGGCTAGTTTACAGACGTATCAGAGGAGGCTCAAAGGTGGGTGGCATGTTTGTGTGGTACGCTTGCGTTTGGTTGACCGTTGAGCTAGTTGAGCGAGAAGCCTTGCTCGACATTCCTAACGTATACAGTTACCAGACGTTCATAGACTCTGATAAGGCCGGGTATCTTATCCGTCAATGGGTTGCAAGTAATCTTTATGACCGTATAAGGTGAGCGATGCAACTTAGTTCTAGGCATGTCCACAACTCCGACTTCTGTCCCACAGCACCCGCCCTTTTCTGAGTACAATAGAGAAGAAATGGATAGCGTTCCAGCTGCTGAATGCTCTACGAGATGCTCGTGCTCACAAAATTGCTCATGGCGATGTCAAGTCGGAGAATATCCTAGTTACGTCTTGGAACTGGGTCTATCTTACCGACTTCGCGTCGCATAAGCCTACTTACCTTCCGCTGGATGATCCGTCCGATTTTGCATTCTATTTTGACACTTCCGGCCGACGTTCATGTTACATTGCTCCAGAGCGTTTCTTCGCATCGGGTGCCCGTCTAGATGGTGTATCACCACTTGGGGATGCTGATCGGGAGAATAAAGATACTCGGGTGACGGAGGCTATGGATGTCTTTAGCGCTGGATGCGTAATTGCAGAGCTTTTTAGGGAGGGTGCTCCTCTGTTCACGCTCAGTCAGCTCTTCAAGTATCGTGAAGGAGAGCTAAACACCGGGGGTCTTCTTGCCTCGGTCGAAGATGTCGGCGTTCGCGTGAGTCACACATGGAGACATGGAGTGTGTTGTGCTTTAACTTTATTCTTCTCTTTAGGATCTCATCAAGGATATGATTGCCCTCAACCCCTCGGCGCGACCTCCTTTCGAGGCGTTACTGCACAGTGTCCGCGGCACCGTTTTCCCGGAGGTTTTCTATTCTTTCCTGCACGGTTACGTTTCATCTATCAATGAACTACCCGCGACAACGCTCTCAGTCCCTGTACCCACCACAGCGGCCTCCCCAGAGATATTAACGCCCGCAACCTCCTCAACTGCCACTCCCACAGTGAAAGGTGGTGCCATGACGCCCATACTCACGGTAGATGCGAAAGTACCCGAAGCTGCAGTGCCCAGAGATGCGGATCACAAATTGGAGAAGATTTGGGCTGACTACGAAAGTGTGGAGCCATACCTCGTCGAAGATAGCAGCGAGGACACAGTGACGGACGTTCGAGTTGAATATGGGCCCGTGGAGACTCCAGGGAAGCCGCTCCAGGTCAGTTATTTTGAGTCGACTGGGAAACACTTTGAAGGTTAGACATCTCTCAGGACATCCTTCCCGTGGAATTGTGCATACCAAACAGGGATTCAAAGCTCTTTCGACTCAAAAAGACAAGATCCAGTGCAGCAACAGAAGGTAGCTTTTGTTATCTTTCGCCTGATCGGGGTTTAATGGCTCATAGATGGACCTGCTCTTATCATCCTTGCTCTTGTCTGCACCAACGTTCGGAATTGCTCGCAGCCATCTAGCAAGTTGCGAGCATTGGACGTATTTCTCGCCCTGTCTATGCATCTTACGGACGAAGCAAAGCTTGACCGCCTGGTACCATACATTGTTGACCTCCTGCGTGATGACACAGCGATGGTTCGTGCCGCCGCCCTCAGGACGCTCTTGCAAGTGGTCAGCACCTTCACATAAGAGCTGTTACAACGAACTAACGGTCCACAAGCTCTCACTTGTAAACGTCATAGCGCCTGCTAATGCATCTATTTTCCCCGAGTATATCATTCCCAACATCCACCCGCTAGTCCACGATCCTGAGGTGACTGTGCGTTCCTTATATGCGCAAAGCATCGTCCCCCTTGCGGATGTAGCAGTCCGGTATTTGGAAATGGGCCAGGCTCTTAAAGCGCATGGGACATTCAAGGTTGCCGCGGACGCTGTCGAATACGATGAGGCCCAGTTTGAAGTGAGTCCGCTCATTGTGAGATCCTAACTGTCGGTCTTACCGCAATCAGGTTCCATACGACGTGGCCCTGCAAGACTTGCAGAACTCTATCCAAGAACATCTTATAACGCTACTTGTTGATCCATCCAGTGTCGTGAAGCGCGCCGTCCTGCGTGATGTTTCATCCATGTGCATCTTCTTGGGGCGACAGCGTACGAACGATATCCTGCTAAGCCATATGATCACGTACCTAAACGACCGAGACTGGCTTATTCGATATGCCTTCTTCGATGCCATAGTTGACGTGGCGGCGTATACTGGTGGAAGGAGTCTGGAAGAGTACATATTACCGTTGATGATTCAAGCATTGTCAGGTTGGCACCACATTTTTTTTCTCATCTACTACTCATGATCGAGCTCGCTCCCAGATGTCGAAGAAAGTGTGGTTGCTCGAGTGTTGGCTGCATTGACTAGTTTGTGTGAACTGGGACTCTTCCAGAAGATGCGGATATGGGAGCTTATGAGTGCAAATTTGGGCTTTCTGTATCACCCCAATGCTTGGATACGGCAAGGTACCTCTAAACTTGTTACCGAAGACTAAATTGACATTTTCCTGCCTCAGGTGCAACGGCATTTATTGCTTCTGCAGCAAAGCATCTCCCAGCCAGCGACGTCTGGGGGATCCTCTATCCATCTCTCAGACATTTTCTTCGTTGCGATGTGCGCGACGTTGATGAACTTAGCTTATTGACTGCGCTGAAGCCACCTGTACGTTGTCTTATACCTTATGGTATCACATACTAACAACGTCCCACAGCTAGAAAGACAGATTTTCGACGCCGCATTACAATGGGCAATGAAGGCGGATAAAACACACTTTTGGAGAGGTTATCGAAAGTTTACAAAGCTTGAATCACCTCAGGACAGCGTTGGAGCAATCAGGAAAGCATCGACCCCACGAGTCAAGACCGATGAGTACGTACAACTGGGTCACACAAATGAGCGCTATTCAGATCGCATCTAGGGATGAGAACCAACTAGCTAAGTTGCGCCAACTTGGTATGACCTCGATAGAGGAGATGAAGCTCGTGTCTATGCGCGATTACATCCTAAAACTCGCTAATGCTATCTCAAGGTCTGTCCGAATTCTATACTACGTCGCACGTCACATAATACTTTATAGCTATGCTCTGCGCCAAAAGAGTGACGAAGAATCAGAGATTTTAAAGACAACGGCCCATGTCGAGCTACAAAAGCTCAAAGTCGTCCCGCAAACCGTTTTTCTGAGAACTCGTGCGACTGACGTGGCTTCTCGCACGCCACGGCTCCCAAGTTCTCGTCATTACTCTTTCGACTATCCTCGGTCACCCAACACTGATACCTCCCGTGTGTCGCGTCCGTCCAGCATTGATTACGGCTTGAGCGGCGCGCCATTCGAAGACCTGCGCCGGAGGCTAACCGCAATTAACGGCTCTGGAGCCTCTCTCCCCCCCGCTTTCTCCCATCGTCCGCCTTCAATGTCTGTCTCGAGTCCCGTACAACCAGCTGGTCTTACATTAGGTGGCCTACCAGAGGTGTCCGACAGGCCTGGGAGTCCTACGGACTCTGTGGTGTCTGGTCCAATTCCGCCCTTGAACCGCGCGATGCACCGCTTTCATGTCGGGGGCGGTGATGGCCAGAAAGCACCACCAGCCATCGGATCATCGAGGGCTAATGCAACCGGTCACTTGGAACCCACGTCCAAAATGCGGCCCGAAGGCTCCCCAGAGCGTTCTGGGAGGACTTCCCCAGTTTCCACTGCCGGAACGATTTTAGGACAACATTGGCAGCGACCTTCGTCATTGGCCCCAATATCCACCTACGGTTAGCGAACAATTCTCCTAACTAATACTGCTGAAAGCTGAATAGTTGAGCAGATGGTCACGAAGCTGGTATCAACAACCTTCTAGAACACCTTTATCTGGACAGCAACCGAGAATATCAGCACGATTTTGGGCCCCGAGTCCACGAGGGCCCTGTACGTCGGCGGAACCCTATCCGGCAAAGTTTCACTCCTCGAGATGGCACCGCCCGCCGGCTCGAGGCAACGCTTATAGCCCAGTTGAGCTCTCACAGTGACGCGGTTACTGCCCTTGCCGTGTCACCAGACCATGTATTTTTTGTCTCATCCTCGGACGACAAGACCGTAAAGGTTTGGGATACTGCACGCTTAGAACGCAACGTCACGAGCAAGCCACGATTTACATACACACAGCACCATGCGAAGATTAAGGCTGTCTGTATACTAGAAGGCGTGCATTGTTTTGCAACTGCTGCCGATGATGGAAGTCTCCATGTAGTTCGTGTGCATGTCAGCCAGAGCGGCCCCCTTCCGCGATACACCAAGATACATACCATTCGCGAGCATCGAACGTCTCGTTCTGGGGAATACATCACTTGCATGACTCATTATGACTCGGGTGCGCCCCTCTTCCTTCCCTCTCCCTTAACAAAGCTGACTCATTTCAGAATCGACTTCCAACCTTGTGTATGCAACTAACCATTCGGCGATATGTCTTTTGGATCTGCGGACGATGCGAGTTCTACTGTCAATGGAACATCCGAGTCATAGCGGACCCATTACATCCATGTGCCTGGACAGAAAGCGTGCCTGGGTTGTTACAGGGACGGCTTCCGGTGTCCTGACGTTGTGGGACATACGTTTTGGCCTGATGATAAAGACTTGGAAAACTGCCACCGCCACCACCAGTGGGTCTTCACGCATTCACCAATGTGCCGTTCATCCTAGTCGTGGAAGGGGGCGGTGGATCATCGTGGCGGTGGAGGCAGCACGATCGTCCTCTGAGAATGTCCCATCCACCCTTATGGAAGTATGGGACATTGAAACAACCAAGCTAGTGGAGATATACAGCGCCAGGATGGTTTCTAAGGCCTCGGCTGTCCTAGATGAACCTCAAGATCCTTCTGGTGGCACGACGGAGCCAAGCGCCGCCGCGGCTATTGCCACACTCGTTCGCGCAAGGCAAAACAGCATAGGTTCAGGCCCGCGCCGTCCACCTGCGGAGACGCCTCCCGGAGAGTTCGTGCATAGTGGGCTTTCTCTGGATATCCGTGCCCTTGTGGTCGGGCTGGAGTTCGGTGGCCATTCAACTGTTCATCGATCCGCAGGGTCCTCTTTGAATTCAGACGGACACCCAACAGGAGGGCGGGGATTCATGGTGAGCGGTTCTGCGGACCGGAAACTCACGCTTTGGGACATTGGAAAGGTGGAACGGACGACTATTCTCAGCGGGGCGGAATTGGAAAATGAGAAGCCAGGTTACAGGTACTCTTCCTCCGAAAATGGTTATTTGACCTACTAATCTGACGGTTTTGTGGGATAGCTCTACTACTTCCTCTGGCAATTCTATCACGAGTCACGTTGAGACGTGGTTAATCTCTCCACAAGCCAGTAGCCAGCAGAACCGGCCTCCGCAACGGATGATGTTACTAAGCAACGGTCAGCAAAACTTACTAAGGCCGCACCAGGATACGATCACGGCATTGGCGTGTATTGATTCGCCGTTCCGATGCGGGATAGTCAGTGGGGATCGGGGAGGGAATATCAAGGTTTGGCGGGTTGATGGCACAGATTAGATCAGATTAGATTAGCAATCGGGTATTGCCGAGGGCGAGTCAGTCCAATGAGAACGGTGCTGGTGAGCGAGTCAGTGGAATGCTACTTCGGCCGCTTCGGTGGCAGCAAAGCCGACTTTATCTCCGTCGCTCTTTTCATCGACAGTTACCCTCCATGGCCCAACCACTCTTATCTCCCTCCTCTGGTCCCGTCCAGATCCCAGCTCATGTCGGCCAGCGTGCCAATAATGCATTGGGAAAAGCACCTAAATCCCAGAAAGAGAACAAGCCAAAAGTGGAACTCGCGTCCCAGTATCCTTTGGAAGTACGCTGTCCACTTGTAACATTTTGCCAGCGTCTCATCGTGTCTCTCATCAGCTTCAACCGCCCCCCGATTTCTTTGACCACCGCATTAAGATCTTCGAAGACCTGAAGGCGGAATACGATGCTCTCGTACGAGGTTCGTGCGTCGGTATCTTCCCTGTGGGGCGAGGCTCATTGTGCCTAGCGAAACCACGTCAGGAGATTACCATCACGTTGCCTGATGGCGCCGAGCGCAAAGGCACAAGTTGGGAGACCAGCCCATTGGATGTTGCGAAGGAGATTTCCAAAAGCCTGTCCGAAAAACTCGTGATCGCAAAGGTACTCGACCCATCTTGAGATAGGGAGGCGCACGTATTGGACCCTGAGCACCCCCGTGTAGGTGGATGGTGAACTATGGGACCTCGAACGACCCCTCGAACAGTCCGTAAAGCTAGAGTTGCTTGACTTTGAGCACCCGGAAGGTAGGCCAGCAACCCTTTCACCCCTGCTCTCTTAATCAACCCTTCCGAATCAGGGAAGAAGGTGTTTTGGCACTCTTCCGCACACGTACTAGGGGAAGCCACCGAAAGACATTATGGATGTCATCTATGTCTTGGTCCACCGACGGACGACGGTTTTTTTTATGAAATGGCGATCAAGGACAGGTGATGCTCCTCACTTTCTCCCCGCCTCCAACCCTTATGTGTAACTGCGCAACCTCTGCAGAGTGGTGACGAACGCAGAATACCCCCTACTTGAGAAGATCGCCGAAAGTGCCGTCAAAGATCGGCAGAAGTTCGAGCGTCTGGTTGTATCAAAGAATAAGTTATTAGAGATGTTTTATGTGAGCAGAAAGATTCCATGTTCTGACTTGTGCGTCATATCCGATGATGTTGCACTCCAGTATAATAAGTACAAGAAGTATCTCATTGAGACTAAAGTTCCCGATGGTACGTCTACTACCGTGTATCGTTGCGGGCCCATGGTAGACTTGTGCGTCGGACCCCACATTCCCCACACTGGTAAAATCAAGGCGTTTATGGTCACCAAGGTTAGTGGATGTGATGTCTTATTTTTTTCGTGCTCGCAAATCATCTCTGTTCCAGAACTCTGCTTCTTATTTCCTTGGAGACTCGAACAACGATTCTTTACAACGTGTATACGGTATCTCCTTCCCCGACAAGAAACAAATGAGCGAATACAAGGCGTTCTTGGCCGAGGCAGCCAAGCGTGACCACCGCAAGATTGGCAAGGTACGCTGTTTGAGATAAGACCCGTAACCTTGTCTTAGCGCCGTGTATAGGAGCAGGAGCTCTTCTTTTTCAATGACCTGAGTCCTGGCAGCGCCTTTTGGCTTCCTCATGGCACGCGTATTTACAATACCCTCCTGGAAATGCTTCGGGTGCGAAAAAATATGCTTCTGCTAGCGGTGCTTCACTAAGCGGATGCTTCAGGGAGAGTACTACAAGCGCGGATACCAAGAAGGCATGAAATGCCACCTTTCTCCAACCAAGTATCTTACTCTACGTTTCAGTGATCTCCCCCAACATGTTCAACGCCAAGCTCTGGGAAGCGTCTGGGCACTGGCAGAACTACAAGGATGACATGTTCATGTTGGACGTCGAGAAAGAAAAATGGGCCCTCAAACCCATGAATTGTCCTGGTCACTGTCTGATTTTCGATTCCCGTGATCGTAGCTACAAAGAACTGCCTATACGAATGGCCGAGTTCGGCATCATCCATAGAAATGAGGCAAGCGGTGCGCTGACTGGCCTGACCAGAGTACGTCGTTTCGTCCAAGACGACACGCATGTGTTTTGCATGCATGACCAGGTATGCTACTTCGACGCCACTCCGCTAGTTTCTTTCACTAAACACGTCGAGCAGATCGAGGAAGAAATCCACGCACTGTTCGATTTCATGCAACATACTTACGGTCTCTTTGGCTTTGATTTCTCTTTGGAGCTTTCTACTCGGCCAGAGAAGTATCTTGGCTCTATCGAAACTTGGAATGCCGCAGAATCGGTTCGGCTCTTTTCTGGTCTTCACCAGCTGACACCGACATTTTACAGCAACTTAGTAAAGCCCTAGATGCACGGTACCCGGGCAAGTGGGAACTCAATCCTGGGGACGGTGCCTTCTATGGACCCAAAATCGACATTACGATCCGTGACGCCCTTCGCCGGTCGTTTCAATGCGCGACGATTCAACTCGACTTCCAACTACCAGAACGATTCAATTTGAAATATCGTTCTGCAGAAGAGGCAGTCAACCCCGATAAACCACCAAGTCGCCCAGTCATCATCCATCGCGCGATTTTGGGAAGCATGGAGCGCTTTATTGCAATAATTACTGAGCACTTTGCTGGAAAATGGTGAGTTGCTTGGACCCAGAAACAGTCCAGAATAACGAATGTCCTGTACAGGCCGTTTTGGCTCTCCCCCAGACAGGTTCTCGTCATCCCTGTTGCTGTGCCCTATGTAAGCTTCCTGCACATTTGCAAAATCGTTGACCCAATTGAGCCTTTGATACTCTTTACTTTGTAGAAAGAGTACGCGTCCGGGGTTGCGGCCAAGTTGGCCGAGAATGGTCTTTTTGCTGATGTTGATAACGGAGCGGATACACTGCCAAAAAAGATTCGAAACGGCGAAATTGCACAATATAACTTCATCCTTGGTGCGTCCCGTATTACTCGGTTCTCATGCACTACTCATACCTCGTCTTAATTTTTAAACGCGCATTCGTCTTTGCAACATCGTGAATGAACTGTGTGGGGCTTGGGACAACCGAATGGTCGTGACGTCACATCTTGATTGCTCGCATACAGTGGTGGGTCAAGAAGAGTTAGATAGTCGCTCAGTCAACGTCCGCAATCGGGACGATGTTGGGACCAAAGCCAAGACGGCAATGGTGCCACTCGACGTCATTATCGATAAGCTGGTCGGACTGAAAGCAAGCAAGAGCTTGCAGAATGCATTGCCTGAGTAGATGTGGACAAGAATATTTTAAGGGCACATAAAATAAATAATGGGTAGCGCAGATAGAGGGGTTGAGAATGATCATTTATGCAACTTATAAGGGACATTCGGACGGTGTGTATTGAACATGCGACATGCGACAGAAATAGTTGGTAGGATAGCTGATCATCGTTGAGCCTCACAACTTTCGGTTATGCAAGGCTACCAAGCTGGGATCGCTATAAAGGGTGCTTATCAGCGACAAATAAATATTTAGTGGCGGGATCAACTTGCGAGAGCGAGGATAGCGTCCCTCTCCGCAGGTGGAAGCTGGTTAATTTGCTCCTGTGTGAGACGGAGGACTTGGAGCAGCATTGCCTTGGAATGCCTCGCTTAGCTCACATTTTGGGGGGTAAAATAGGAAAGTACCTTCTGCGATGGGTCGATGCTGTCGATAGCAGCCGCTGGTGCTGCCGGAGGCGGCGGTTGCGGTGGGAACTGTGGAACACCATAGTATGACATGTGCTGCTGTTGCTGCTGTTGTTGTTGCTGCTGCTGCTGCGGTGGTGGTACGGGTGAAGGGTGCACTGGGATTTGTGGAGGGTAGAAGGATGGCGGGATCTGCGGGGGCGGAGCCCCATGGTACGGTGGGTGCATGCCGGTCTGAGTGAGCTGTGGTATGGTCGAAGGTGCTGGTGCCAGATGCAGTGCGGGCGCGGGCGCAGGGGTGGGAGTGGGAGCACTAACAGGGTGGCCTGGATTCGTGGCTGCAAGCATGCGCTAAATAACGAACGAAACAGTTGAGCAGGATGCGAGGCGAGTCCAGAAAATTGTTGTACCTGGAGAATCGCGGGGTCGACGATCTTGTTAAGAAGCAGAGCCTGAAAGAGAGCGTATGCGAGCTGAGGGTGTGCCACGAGCAAAGCTCGCGCTTGGTCGGGATGCGTAATCACGAATGCCTGTTACAATGTCAACAGGTTGGAGATGGGCTACCTAATATAGTGGGGTGGCGGATATGGGGGTGAAGAAACAAAATGACACACTTTGAATTGGGCCAAGACTTCTACCAGCTGTGCGGGATTCATCGTGGCAAGCGTCTGGCTAATCATGTCCAAGGCCGACGCTCCGGGAGGAACGGGGACGCCTTGAGGAAGGCTGCGGAGGAAGGAGGTTTTGTCCTTGCCGCCGTCCGAGTCTCTGTCCCTTTTGGCGTTCTCACGTTCGCGCCACTGAGCGCGAGTTTCGCCACCGTCTATGAGCTCTCCACGTACGGTTGTCTTACCCTCGAGAAAAGGGTCGGAATCGGCGAGGTCGATTCTGAGGGGTCTACCTCCGACATCCACATTGTTGAGATTTCGGACAGCAGATAAGGCGGTCTCGTGATCTGCGGGATGATGCAGTCAATTGCGGGGAAGAGCGGACGCACACGTACCCGCAAACTCGCAGAAACCATAACCCCTGGGTTTCCCCGTCTCCCTATCAAATACCAGTCTTTCGAGGGGAGGTGAGTAAGACTTTAGGTGAAGGGGACGAGGATGACAAAGCGTGCCTAAAGCCGACTACCTGACCGACGGACTTGAAGACGTCAATGAGTTGTTCCTTGAAATGAAATGTCATCAGAGAGAGAAAATAAATAAATAAAATGAACGGACTTCTCCCATATTATAGGGAACATTTCCGACTGTGTGAGTGGATGAGCGTGTGTCGACGAACGGACGGCTGTGGTCATTTACCGAAGACGACCTTGCTCATTGCCACTTTGCTGTTGACGTCGGGCGAGAGTGTCGTCGCCGTCAGCTGACCGGGACACGGGGACGGGTAAAGCCGATGAGTCGATGAGTCATTCACCCGGCAATGAGTCACTCCGACAAGCCAAACCGTACAAATTGATGCCCCGGATTGACCGAGGCCCTGACCCCGATCGCGATTCCGGACCTTCGGTTCTCGAGTCGTCGCTTGACTCTTGACCCTTCCCGACCCCGGCCACTGCCACACGGCTTACTGTGGGTGCGAAATATATAATGCCTTCGACCGACTGTTGCGCCACCTGCATCTGAAACTCATTCCTTGTTCACCTCCCATCTTCATGACCGTGAAAGTTCCACTGGACATGAACAAGCATGTACGCCCTTCCAAGAATTCTCCAACCGACCGCTACCGTTCTCTCGACCGTGCTCTTGCAACAAGATATGTCCACCTCATCCTCGCTCACCGACGGAGGTTTGCCGCTGCTCAGCATGGGGTAACGCCTGAGGAGCCCATGCGTCCCCGGTACGTTTTGTAACGTTTGTCATCATGCCCTCCTTCCTTACTTTTTTTCTTCTCCCAGCGTAGAAATATGGGATCAACCTCAGTCACACTTCGTTACCGCTACGTTCGAGCTTCCAGGTCTCAAGAAAGAGGAGATAGGCGTTCATCTGACTCATGATGGTCGTCTCACCATCTCCGGTGACCGCCGCCCACCTCCATTTCTGTTCAACACAGATCCTGCTCTTCCTATGTATCCTGTGAAAGAACTCAAATACGGCAGATTTGAGCGCACAATCAATGTGCCTGCAGGGCTTGAGGTATGCCTCCTAAGTCCTGCGCGCTGCGCGGGGCTCTCACGATACTCACACTGACTCGACTCGATCTAGGTCAAAGACATAAACGCATCGTTGGCAGATGGCATGCTCTGTGTTTCCTGGCCACGCACCATCCTCCCGGCTCCATCACAGGGACCGACGCATGTTGTCGCC
>Ga0137385_10004799_pt1 | contig 11813 bp, 13 predicted proteins | sample SagtaG_FD_104921 | JGI IMG/M metagenome (GOLD analysis project Ga0137385, IMG submission 104921) | Vadose zone soil microbial communities from Sagehorn Ranch, Mendocino, California, USA - Sage2_R_80_16 metaG | ecosystem: Environmental > Terrestrial > Soil > Vadose zone | place: USA: California...
CTGCGGTCCATAGGCTTGTACTGTACCAGGGTCCAGGGCAAGCCAGTATTCTTCAATCGAGCCCCCTTCAGCCTCGCCTCCACATATTGGTTCCGGGCATTTGGGGCCGACAACGTCCGATTTTAAAAAATAAATGTTCCCGTGGACTCCAACACGTACACGAGGACACGAATGACGAGCTCAGGTAGGCTACTCGGTGGCATCGTCCGCCGGGCAAGGTCCGTCCCGCGATACCTTTTTTTTTTCTTTTGAAATAATCTGTCCCGGCACTCGGACTCGGACTCCTCCGTGCGTGCCCTTGTCTGTTGTCTGCCAGTGTCGGGCCTGCGCAAGGCACGCGGTTCGCTCCTCTCTGTCATCAAGGAAAAAGGAACACATCAGGTGGTCGTTTTGAAAAGAAAAATGAAGAGCGGCGCCGCCACTGTCTCTGTCTACTGGTGGAGTTGGAGGTGGGGAGACGAGTCATGGGCCGGCTCATGTCAGCTCCCTGTCGGAAAAATGGAGCTGATTTGACCCGTGCCTGGAAAGGCTGTGCGCCCCGATTTTGCTTTTTATCTCGCGCAAGTGTCAGGCTTCTAACCAACTTCTTAACACTGATCTAAGTACTAACCCAATCATCTCATGTCCACAGAACGATCACTCTCTCGGGGCCGTGAACTGGTATGTGGTTCTCCTCGTTGATGCTCCTAAACCTGCCTTCTTATGACCTCATCGGCGCTCCTCTTCCTCCCTAAACGAACAGCAATCTACTGGGCGCGGTGGTGCAGGCAACATTCGTACTCCTTCTGTAGACCGCGTCAGTGGCCCGGATGACTATTCGGACACCCGCGGCAGGGAACCCGTCCCAACGCGCTATGTTGACGAGGTACGCAGACCTCTCCTCCTATCCCACACGTCTGAACTAACTTTCGAGCAAAGGTCACTTCTCTCGGTCGTGGAGGGGCCGGAAACATTCGTTCACCATCGCGTGATGCCTCTCGCCCGGAGAGTATCAACTCCGGGTCGTCCCCCGCCCGATCTGAGCAGCGCGGGCGCGGTTACGATCGAGACCTAATTTCCGCCATCGACATCGCTCACGACACTGGTGTGGTCCGTACGATTCTCGCCTTCAAAAACATAATTTCGACATTAAATTTTTTTTTCCCCTTAGCAATCGTCTGGCCGCGGCGGGGCCGGCAATATCACTCGCCCAGACTCCAAGTCGCGCTCGCGATCCCGCGATCTCCGCGACCTCGTGCACAGCTCCGGCCGCGGAGGCATAGGGAACCTCTATGTAGGCGACCCTGTTGAGAAAAGAATTCTAGAGGTGGAAGAGAACGAACGTGCCGCCCACCAACACCCCCTGGGAGTGTACGTGTTCCCACTATTCGGCTCCCATTTTCCAAGACAATTGACCCCTATTCAAACAGGCACTCCACAGGACGTGGCGGTTTGGCGAATCTCACCCCTGGCGAGTTGCCGCACGTCGAAGCGCCCGTGAATCCGCATGGCGTCAGTCACCCGCATGCGACGCACAAGCACGAGCTTGAATCTGCCGGGCGCGGAGGCGCCGGGAATATTTCCGACCGCTCTCGTTCGCGCGAGCCCAGGGACCCGAGCAACAAGGATAACGAACACGGACTGACGGGGCTCCTGCACCGCGTCACCCATACTGGAACACAGAAGGGTGAACACCACGACGTCCAAGGTGAACTTCTCACCACGGGCGCTGATACACGTCAATCCGTACTGTGAAGATCTGTCCTGGAATGTCTGCTGAAAGAACTTTGACCTTATGTAGTATGCCCCTTCTTGATAAATTCTCAATTGTTTCTATTGTAACTAGTACCTTAGTATGTACTTGGGTGACATCGTAATGAATACTCGTAGTTTCTTCCTAAGACCGCGTGCGACATCCAAAAGGTCCCTGGCGCTCGCTTAGATCATGCCTCAGTGAGGCTTATACGGTAATCGGTAACGATAATGACGCTAGATGACGTGTTGACCACGACATTCCACGTGACGTCATAGAAGCGGCGAGGGAGCAGGCTTGGCGAAGGTAAATCGAGAGCGCCGAATAAATGATCTAAGGAACTTACGGTACTGTATGTGCGAATCTTTCACAGCGTGCGTATATTAACCTGTGTGAGCTTAGTACTAAAGACAACTGGGACATTGAGAAGCAGGCCAACGAAAGTGGTAAATACCGGGAACCAGGACGACACAGCCCGCGTTTTCCTGTCGCCGGCCAGGGTTGAATCAAATACTGTGACCAATCTGATGATTGGAGTGTCATAGGATCAACGAAGCGAAAAGAAGCTTGAACGCGTGTGGCCAACTCGGCCCAGCCGAGGAAATGACCACAAGAGCCACCGTAGGGCGTAGTCCCTGAGCCAAATCATGACTCGCTTCGCAGGAGTATGTTCGGGTGTGAGAAGCGAACTAGTAGAATTACTAAGTCGGAGGGAGGAACTGCGCATCACATGCACTCACGTCATCGATAAATCATAATAGAGCGGCTACGATCTGATAAATAGAACGCCCCTTTCATACCCTTCGATTTCATTCCTTCCTCTTCCTACCAAGCAGGTGTAAGACACGAACTCACGCAATGTCCGGCCACACCCTCCCCGATCTTACGTACCCCTATGACGGCCTTGAGCCATACATCTCCCGTCAGATCATGGAGCTCCATCACAAGAAGCACCATCAGACCTACGTCAATGCCCTCAATGCCGCCGAGCAGGCATATGCCAAAACAAGCACTCCGAAAGAGCGCATTGCTCTCCAGGCGGCGCTAAAGTTTAACGGTGGTGGTGCGTAAAATATGAATAAGTCTCGCCCAGCTGATCATGCTTCCTTACGTGACACGCGTTATCTCTTATCTCATCTACGCGCAGGCCACATCAACCATTCTCTCTTCTGGAAAAACCTTGCTCCTTCCGCGGCTGAGGGTAAGGGCCACGGCGGTCAACTTCGGGACGGTCCCCTTAAGAACGCCATCGTTGAGCGCTGGGGATCTTACGGGAAGTTCACGCAGGAATTCAACACGACCACTGCCGGTATCCAAGGCTCGGGCTGGGGTTGGCTCGTGCGTCCCAATGCATAGCCCGCAGTGTCTGGATTGATTCTGGATCATCAGGGCCTTAACCCTGCCACTGGCAAGCTTGAGATTGTCACCACGGCCAACCAGGATCCTCTCCTCTCTCATGTCCCCATCATCGGCGTTGACATTTGGGAGCACGCTTTCTACCTGCAGTATCTCAACGTAAAGGTCGATGTGAGTTCCTGGATTGTTCTGATCCGTATCTGTTGACTGAGTGACGGCTTGTCAGTATCTCAAAGCCATCTGGAATGTTATCGATTTCGTAGAGGCTGAGAAGCGCTTCGTAGAGGCAGGTGGCGCCTCTAAGCTCTAAGCCTCACGCACGCTCTTGCGCATAAAGTTTTACGAAGTAAAATGAGGGTGTTATGTATGTTTCCCCGAGAATGAGATGAATGGTTGAGAAGTCCATTAAGCTATGCGTCCGTGTATGTGTATTGTCCCTCAAAGTAGGAAGGCTCCTTTCACTGGCATTTTCCGCGTTGTTGTGTGGAGCGTTGCTGTGTGTGGAAATTAAGGCCGGCGGCTGACCATGGTGTTTGGGTCACCAGGTAAAGGAAGACCTAAGGTGTGCAGGAGGCATTCACCCTCGATTCTAGGCACCTTCTTCTGTATCGTGCTTCACACGGTCGCAAGTCAATAATTCACTACTGGCATGGACACCGTACATGACCCTGCAGTCAATATGTTGCCAAAGGAACGCCATGGATGTGATTAATTGAAGGAAGACTTGATTTCAAGACGAACAACTCACAGAAGCGAATATACCGTATATGAAGGATATGTACCCTTTCCGAAGCAACGTCCTATCTTGTGTGGAAAAGACTTGAAAATTCAGAAAGTTCCACTGATGGCCCAAACAAGTCGTCTGACCAAAAGTCATTAGACGGGCCGGACAACAATGGGCCGCCCTGCGTCTCGGGCCGAGTCTTAGTCTAAACCATCCTGTCAGCTTAGATCAACGCCAGTGGGGCAGCTTGGGCGTGGTTCTATCCGGAAGTTCTGGTATTCCCACCCAAATTACCATTCCTTTCGGGTCCCGTGTCCAGGGAAACAATATAAGGATCCCGTGGTGTCATGGAGGGTCCAACGTTCAACGCAGGAACATCTACTTGCGGTTTGATAAATGCGCATGTGTGTTCCGCGAGCCGACGGAGAGTGCATATTAGTAGTGGCGGTAGCGGCCTTGACAGATGGCATGTTTATCGAATCCGCGTTCGGAGTCCGATATGAAAGTGAGCATGGTGATGACCTGATCTAGGTGTGCCGCCCACCCTGATTTAGGCGCAGTCTCGCATCGCCCCACGGAGGGCGTACGTATAACTACTTTCTTTCCGGTAGCTCCATACATCAAAAGCTGGATTTTAAGTCGTCTCGCATCTAAGTTTTCCTATACATGTATTGATGCATTCGCTGGCTCCAAAAGTCAAGTGCATGCATACGCCACGATACGATTGGTTGTAGCGTGTAGCGAGTATTGCGCCCTTGGTTGCGCCAATTCACATGCGGTGTGATGCACGTTCGAACAAGCTTTGTATGTGCACATAAAACACGCAACAGTGTAGTTGGTTACACGTAATTCTGCATACCAGAAGCCCCACAGCCCTCTCGGCGGATGACTGATCTCCACCGCTGTACATGCTTCGCAATGGCGATAAGTAACTCGTGCTGTTGGGACCTCACGTGGGATGATGTTCCCAACACAAAGTGATGGAAAATCGCTATCGCAGTACTGCCGTCCTACAAATATATAGTCCGTGAACCTTCCACAGTCCTCTGCATGGAGATACCGTGGCCCACATATACTACCATAGCCGAAGAAAGAGGGGCGGGGAGGAGGACCCACTAGCGCGTGTATGGAGTGCGGAACCTTTTCATGACGGCCCTACCGGACGGAGCGAGCGTGCATCAATTTCTCCACAGCTGCTGCTGGAGAAGCGAGACGAGGGGGAAAGTGGAGCAGCGGATTAGACCTTAGTAGGCTAGAGATCCGTCATCCTAGACTCCACTCTGAGCATGTCCTTCACGGCGTCCTCGATCGCCTCTTTCCAGCCCTTGTACTCCTCGATCCCGAGGATCTCACGCGCATTGCGCGTCTCGAGCCGCGCGAACGACGACACCTGGCGCGGGCCTGGCCCACCCGCCAGACTCGGGAGTCGCTCCCGGATCCCGGGCATCGCCTCGGAGAGGTGCGCGACGACCTCGGGCCACAGCACGTACCCTGCGACGAGCAGCACGCGCTTGCGCCGCCGCCGCGGGTCGAGCGGGCCGACGCGCAGCGCGGCAACATGCGCGCGCGCGACGTCCGCAACGTGTACGTAGTTCGGAGAGAAGGGTGGGGCGTTGGGAATCATCGGCCGGCCGGGCGGTCCGTGCAGGAGCTCGGATACCCACGCGAACGTGCCAGAACGGTGTTGATCGATCGCCTGGCCGCGACCGTATGGCCCGAACGTAAATCCGGGGAGAACTGCATGCGTGAGAGGAGTTAGGGACGTGTGGGGTTAAGGAGAAAAAGGGATGGGAAAGGGAAACGTGCTGGATGTCACGTCGACTTCTGGGTTGGTGTCGGCGAATTTCCAGAGCTCGCGTTCGGCTATGACCGACGCGGCAGTGTGCAGACACCAAGGGTGCAATCCTAGCTTGTTGCAGTCGTCTTCTGTCTGAGGGTTCCAGTCTGGGAACACTCGGTTGACCGTTCTTCTTGGTGTCGATGCTCACGCTTACCGTCTTCGGTGATGGTGATAGGGTTCCAAGAGTCGCTCGGGTGAAATGCGTTCTGAAAACTCCCCGTATAAACGATCTTTTTGACACTGGCGGCTTGCGCGTATTCGAGGACGTGTTTCGTTCCGCTACTTGCCGATTCTACAGTCGATCTTGCCTCTTCAATAGTCTTTCCCCTTACGGGGGGCAAGCTCGCAACAATGAGGGTGTTGACGCCTATCGTATAAAGCGAGATTAATGAACGCAGCATAAAATAAAAGATAGGATGTCACGAACCTCTAAAGATGTCTGTCAGGTCATCATGATCAAGATCCGTGACACCTACGGCTTCAAATCTGTCTTGGTATTCCAAGTACGCGATCCGGAGAGCGGAAACCCTCTCTGGTTTTACTGTCCTAAGCTCTTCGTATTGAGAACGATACACGAATTGTGTCAGCAGGCAAGACTTTACCCTCTAACATGGTATCCAGCTTTCAGCAGGTGGTCGACAGTGTGTGATCCAGTGTAGCCTGACGCTTCTGTGACCTAAAGGGAGAACACAAGTGCCGTTGAGACGACATCGAAAACATACAAAAGCGCATACGACTCACAAGGACGATGTCCGCCATGGCTGTCTCGCTGATCGCTGGGGGGAGGAGGGGTTCTGGCACCCGGGTAAGCTAGATCCGGATGAACGCACTACAGAACATGGGGTTAACTCCCCTGAAACGTTGCGTATCCTTGCCAACTACGAGGGGGCTAATACAGATATAAACCCGAATGTGTGGGCTATCGTGGAGTAGAGCAAAAGTTTCGGATATTTGTGGTGGGTTCAAACGGCCGTCGTAAGTAAGATTGAACGTGCTCAGAATTTTCCGCTCCAGTGCGGGCATACGCAAGCACCGAATGAAAAAGTCGTCGACCAGCTACCGAACTCCCTTGATAAGAGTGGGGTCGTTGCCAGAGCTTGAGAATTGCAGCCAGTTTTGAGAGAAGGAAGACACGGCCTCGGCACTCAACTGACCGAAGGATGACCGAAAATGGCCGAGGATGCCTATTTCATCCATGGAGATACAAAGCGCCGGAGGACACTTATATCCTATAGTAATGCCAGCAGGACGATGCAGCACAAGAGGTGACTGAGGCAAGAAGGACACTGACTTGGGTCACCCCAATAGTAACTATACCATCCTCGGCGAGCGACCTGAGGTTCGCTCAAAAGGTATGACAGTAGGGTGGCTGAGGAGACACCGATGATTGATTATCCGGGCAGGAAAATCTGAGACGCAGCGTAGGCCGACGTTGTGGGTCGGCATCGGTCGTCACTCATTCAAAAGAGTTCAGAGGCGTTGTTTACAGCGTTTATAGTTGAGACTAAGTTAGGCCGAACTGAGCCGTCGTCTCAACGGCTCCAGATTTTGCCGACAATTAAAAGGTCCGTTGACTCTGGTTGACAGGGTTATGGTTATGACGTATTTCCTGTCGTGTGTCTTTTTGACATTGCGTTGGGGTTCATGCATTCATGTGTTGGGGAATGTCCTAATCTAATCTGATTAGTCCACAAGATGACTCAATCATCTCCCACGACATCGGGAGCGCGTCCTGTGTCAACATCTATCACTAGTATTCAAGCTGGAATTCTAACTGGATCTGACTAGATCTGACTGCTAAATGACTCTTATCTGGCTTGGCTGGACTGTCTACAACTGATCTGACTACTGGCGGCCTTCTTGACCCGAATTCACCTTGCAGCTGACACCTCTGGATCACTGATGACTGACTCCAACTTTTCTTTTTTACTGAGCGTGACTGGACAGTATGTATTCGTTGCCTGCCAAGACCGGCTTTCCAACCCTCTGGCTCAGGCAGATGCATGCTGAGCTGTTTCTGTTCAACTTTTTTCAGTCTCCCTCCCAAATAAAACCGTATCTACCGGCATTCCTTGGAACATTTGGCTTAGTCCGCCGTGCCTCATGATTAGGCACCAGTGTATCACCTCAGGCACATCCTCACGCTTGAGTCGTTGCGAGTGCTAATACTTTACATGGGCGGTCGACAGAGGTCGATAGTGCGGCTGAGGGCTGACGGACTCGGACCTGACCCTTCGGGATTTCATATAAGACTTTATTCTGTCACCACAGCATGGCCTGAGCGCCATCGGTCGATCCTAGCTTTTCCCCACCCTTGCAGTCATGCGGTCGAGAGTATCGTTGAGTCTCTCTGCCCTCACGTCTCCTTTTCTCTTCTCTGCAGGTGACCCCGTAGTTGCTCAGGTCAGTGCCCCGGACTACAGCTCGTCATCGTTGTGGAAATGGGCACGGCTCTACCGCCTATTTTTTATGTGGACTGGTTGACGATCGACACACAGTCATTCAACCAATTCTATTGGCCAAAATCCGTGTATAGTCGTAGGGTACCATGTTACGGGGGCGGTAATATGTTTTTAAGACTCTTGTTTGCATCGCCTCGTGTTCTCACCCCCGGCAGTGTTTAGCGTAAATTCACAGACTCCAGGATATATGGGTCCTGGAGAATAAGACGCGCGAACTTGTGCTTATGCAACACCGTGGCATTCAATCTCTTGAGGGCCTGCGGCGCGTTCCAAGGAGGGGATGACAACGTACATCTCATTACATTGCGCTGCGATCTGCCGAAATCACCCTCCACATGATTTAGCTGGTCGGGTTATTCGCATAACTGCACAAGAACCATGGACTCCTCCACGTGAGTCGGCCTTCGCAGCAGATTGGCTTATGTTTGGTCTTTGCCTAGCCTTGAGCAGCGGATTTCCACACGCAGGTTCCCCAATCCTGTACCTACAGGAACATGTGTACCACAGTGGGCTCTCCTGGACACCACGGTTCGTACCCCGTTCGCGCCTTCCCAAAAACCCGACTTACCGATATCTCCTTCCCTCGGCGTGTGAACCTCTGGAATGCCACCAACGGCGCTCACTGTCGGCTGTAGGCAATCAAACTTTCTTCCTTTACGATTCCCGCCTGACCGACCGTCTCTCCTCAGGCATTTCCGAGATCCTTCCAGGGTCGCTGATCGGCACATCAACCTTCTCGAGTGTTAGCCCTACCTCCAGCGCCTCTTCTTCTGGGAGCGGGTCGAACACGGGTGCTATCGCAGGCGACGTCGTCGGTGGCGTCATAGCCATAGCTGCCACTGCCGGCCTCGTGTTCGTTTTCTAGCGAAGGCGACGGCACGCGCAGGCGCCGTCCGCCTCGTTCGTGGTCAAGGACGCGTCGTCTCCGCCATCGGCATCGCAGATGAGCCAGGTCCACCCCGGGCCTTCGTACGACCACACGCCTGGGCCGCAGATGTCGTTATACGTGCGTTATCCCCCCAGCGTCTTGTTCTCTGTGCGCTCGTCTCTTGTTTGGTGGTGCTGGTGGTGGTTGCGGTGCGAACAGGACCCGAACGACCCGACCATGTACCCCCGGCATCAGGGCGTAACAACCTCCACACCGGGCGTGCAGCTTCCCGTCGTGTTGTACAATGTGTACTTGTCGGGAACAATCCTGCCAACACGCAGCCTTTGCGCCCGCAGGGCTACCGTGACCTGCCTACTGTCTTCTCACATCTGCTCTGAGACCTGACGGAAGGGGATCACTGTCAGCGCCCAGACACGATCGTATTTTTATTTGACTTTGTGATCACCAACGAAAAGACGATCAGGAAGCCGTGCTCTCCTGACAACCACGTGTACATGTTATATGGGCAAGAAGATTCAAGTGGTAGTTCGACCGTGGGGGCACGAAGACTTCAGTAGCTGTCGTAGTGATAGGGACTGCCTTTTTTCCAGCCTTTTCAGCCTCTCGCGTACTACCATGCGTCCCTTGGTGCGTCCTGTGCCGGAAATGGAGATTCTGGTCTACACGTGTCGGACTAACGAGAGTTTATCTTTATCATGTACATCAAGGTGAAATACACCATAGACGCCAGTACTCTTGGCAAAGGGTCCTGTGACGGCTAACTTAGTGATAACCTTCCTTTTTTCAAACGTGCGTGACTTATGTCATCTGGCTGGGATGGTAATATGGCACACACACGGATTGTCACCCTCGCACTTGATTCATTCCCTAATGGTCAAAAGAAGCATTGGTTTGTTGCAAGCGCCAATGTATGGATGGCCGACAGACATCGACGGCCTAACGTGCCTGGGCCTGCCAGTGGAGTATGTGGAGACCTGATCCCCTGGGGTCTCTTGGGTCTCTTATAGTAAGACTACAGCAAGGCCTGTGAGTTATCTATCGATCCTACCTGTCCCTCTTTGCAGTCATGCGGTTGAGGGTGTCGTCAAGCCTCGCTGAGATCACGTCTCTTTTTCTCCTCTTTGCCGGTGACCTCGTAGTTGCTCAGATCAGTGCCCCGGTCTGCACTGACTTAGGGCCGTCGTGGCAATGGGTACGGCTTTACCGCCTATTCTTTATGTGGGCTGGTTTACGATCGACACCCAGTCGTTCAACTCTCTTAAGCAAAATCCGTGCATAGTCACAGCGCACTTGATGGCAACGTGTTACGGTGGCGGTAATATGTTTTGAAAACTCTTGTGTGTGCCACATCACGTCCTCACCCCTGGCAGTATTTGCCATAGAGCCCCTGTTTTTCGGAGATGGATATTCGGGTCCTAGAAAGGCAGAAGTCCGGGACGCAAACCTGTGCTGGTGCAACACCGTGGCATTCAATCTCATCAGTGCCTGCGGCGAATGTCAAGGAAGGCAGTCGATATTGTACGTCTAGTCCAATTCCACTCCCTTTCACCCAATTGCCCCCATCGTGATTCAGATGGTCCAATTATTTGCAAAATTGTACAAGAACCATGGAACCCTCCACGTGAGTCGACCCATCGCGGCAGATTGGTCTATGTTTTGGCCCGGTCTTTACCTTGAACGGCGGATTTCCACATGCAGATTCCCAAACCCTGTACCTGCAGGGACACGTGTACCACAGTGGGCTCTCCTGGACATCACGGTTCGTTCCCCTCCTGGCGCCTTCCCAAAAACCCACTCAACCGGTATCCCCTTTCCACAGCGTACGAACTTCTGGAGTGCCAGCACAGCGCAACTTATTGGCGGTAAGCAATTAAACCTTCTCCCTTTATGGTTCCCGTCTGACCAACCCGTCTTTCCTTAGACACTCCTGAGATCTTTCCAGGGGAATTGATTAACACTCTAGCCTCCTCGGGTGTGAGGCCCAGTACCCCCGGCGCCTCTTCTCCCATCGTCGTACCGGGACCCGCCCCGCCCGTGTTCACCTTACCCAAGTTCACCCGGCGCCAGACAATCCCGCCCTTCCCTCCCGTCAACCCATTCCCGCCCGACACTTACGATTCGCCCGACCCGTTCGACGACTGGCCGCCCGGCTTCCCGGAAACCTCTTCCGGGAGCGGGTTGAACCCGGGTGCCACTGTGGGTGGCGTCGTCCGTTCCGTCACAACCATAGCTGCCATCGCTGGCCTTGTCTTGTCACTTTTTTCTTGACTTGTGTGATCTCCGGCTAAAACTGTGTGCGTGCGTGCGTGCGTCTGTGTGCGTGTGTCTATTTTCTTGTTAACAAGTTATGCGGATCAAAACCGTCAGCATGTTTGTATGTCATTTGTTCGCGATCCTTGACTGTAATATTTATTCCTTTGCGAGTATCTCACCCTACACCACCAGAAAAGCGAAGTTTCCGTGCAGGGGATTGAGTGCGCTCGAACGTTGAGATTTCAGATTTGCCTGAGGTTAACTGGGAGGTGCAAGATGAGAGCTCCGGCTCCAGATATCTCCCTCGGCTTTGGTCTGAGCAGTTCTACTCGTCGCCGAAATGGGCGGAGGAGCACACCCCTATCCGTTCCGCGCCACCCCATTCGGGTGCCTTCCCCTTTGCGCGCATGAGTAAATGCCACAGGGGTGGTACGCAACCCCTTTCCGTTCGCATGGGGTCGTCTCTTCCCAGGTTGCGTCCCCCCCCCCTTTTTTGCACACAAATGGGGACGCCAAAGGGCAGTGTGCACGCCCCTCCCATTGCGCAACCCCCCCCC
>Ga0137385_10004804_pt1 | contig 11808 bp, 8 predicted proteins | sample SagtaG_FD_104921 | JGI IMG/M metagenome (GOLD analysis project Ga0137385, IMG submission 104921) | Vadose zone soil microbial communities from Sagehorn Ranch, Mendocino, California, USA - Sage2_R_80_16 metaG | ecosystem: Environmental > Terrestrial > Soil > Vadose zone | place: USA: California...
ACCACCAGACCAGCGCAGCCAATCCCGATGGTGGCACTGACCGGCGAGAGCCACCGCGACCGCAGACCCCTGTGTCGGCCCAGCCTCAACGCACGGCCTTCGATGGGCAGGGCACGATGTACGCCCCGACGTCGCTGTCTATGGAAAACAGCGTCTACATCGCGGACGCCTGCCCGATGCACTACGAACTGTCCGCAGAAGACACCTACCTGGTGTTCGGTGATACCAACCTCGAACTGAGCCTGATGGTCTCCGACAGGGCGTTGGTCGAGATCGTTCGGATGGCGATCCGAGCGCTCGACGCGATGGTCAACGCCCGTGGCAACCCCGTTCCCAATGTGGCCGACCGCAACCCCGACTGACCACTTCTCGCGCCTACAACAGCGGACAAGGCCAATGAGGCGGCCGTTGGCGAGACGGCGTGCCGACAAACGCCCACATCGGACAGTGAGACGGCCACGGTAACGAAGACAGACCACCAATCCGATGAGCACCCCAAACGAAGTACAAGAAACGGTGGGGACTATGCGCGCCAGGTTGGTGACTCGCGGTGCCCGGAGACGGTGGGCAGCCGTACTCGGCACTGGCGCGATCGCGCTGGGACTCGCTGTAGCGATGCCAGGACTTGCCGTGTCCGCGACACCTGGATTTGTACAGCAGGCGAACACCCATGCGCCCAACGTAAGTACCTTGTCCGTCACGATGAACTCGGCGACGGCAATTGGTGACCGTCTGCTCGTCGAGGTCGGCGTGTGGCGCAACGGCGGTGCCATGACCACGGCGGTGACCGACAGCGCCAACGACGTCTACGTCGAAGTCACCTCCTTCACCGCATCCGACGGTACCGAACTGAGCGTGTGGACCGCGCCGGTGACCACGAACACGAAACCCACCGTCAAGGCAAAAGTCACCACAGCAGCAGATGTCGGCATCGTCGTGATGGACTATTCCGGACTGTCCACTGTGTCCGACGCCACCGTCGTGGACCGGCAGGCACACGCCACCGGCAGAACGGCAGCAGCCGCAACCGTCTCATCAGGCGCCACGACAGCCACCACCGCCGACAACGAGCTGGCCGTCGGCTTCTACGCCGACTCAGGATTCGGTGACGCCATCACCGCAGGCACCGGCTTCACCGCACGAGTGAACATGTCGCCGACCGGGGACATCGAGGCCGCGACCGAGGACAAGCCGACCGCGACCGGCGCGCTACCGAACGCGACGTTCAAGACCGGCGCGAACACCGTATGGCTGGCCGCTGTCGTGGTGTTCAAGCCGGGCGTCGGCACGGGACCGCCGACCGTACCGGGCGTGCCGACGGGAGTGAGTGCGACGGCCGGCGACGGGTCCGCCGCCGTGACGTGGTCAGCACCGCCCGACGGTGGCAGCCCGATCACCTCCTACACCGTAACCCCATATATCGGCTCGGCCGCCCAGCCCGTGACGGTGGTGTCCGTGACATCCGTAGCGATCAGTGGACTGGTGAACGGCACAACGTACACATTCACGGTGACCGCCACGAACGCAATAGGCACAGGGCTGGAATCCTTGCCGTCCAACGCGGTCACGCCGACCGTCTCATCATCGCCGGGGCTGGGGCAGTGGTCGGCACTGAAGACCTGGCCGCTGGTCGCGATTCAGTCCGTGTTGATGCACAACGGGAATTTCCTGGTCTGGGACGGATGGTCGGACCCGCAGCCGACCGACGTGTGGAATCCGACCACGCAGACGTTCACCAGCACCACCGCGCCGGCGAGCATCTTCTGCGCCGGCTTGGTGCAGATGGCCGACGGGCGCATGATGACCGTCGGCGGCTACGGCGGGTCGAGTACCAACCTGGGTATCACCGATGCCGCCGTGTTCGACCCGGCCACGTCCACCTGGAGCCGGCTGGCCAACATGCACCTGCCGCGCTGGTACCCGACGGTCACCGAACTCGCGGACGGCCGCTATGTCGCCATCAGCGGCAACTCCAACGACGCCAACCACTGGTCGGACACGCCCGAGGTCTACGACCCGATAGCGAACACGTGGACCCTGCTGTCCACTGTGTCCACTCCGCAGGTGCACGAGGCCGAATATCCCTTCTCGTACCTCACGCCGAGCGGGAAGGTGTTCACCATCGGGCCGTCGGAGGACCAGTCCTTCTACCTCGACGTGGCCAACCAGACCTGGACCCCGATGGGCGCCAGTGGGGTGGTCAACGGCTCGTCGGACATGTACCGGCCGGGGAGGATCCTCTACACCGGTGGCGCCGCAGACGTGAACACGACGACACCGGCCAAGTCGAACGCCGCCGTGATCGACCTGAACTCGGCCAGCCCGAGTTGGCAGGCGACCGCGCCGATGAACAACTCGCGCATTTACCACACGCTGACCACCCTGGCCGACGGTACCGTCCTGGCTGTGGGTGGTGAGTCCACAAGCGACCAGACGGTGGTCACGAGTGGGGTGCTGCCGGCCGAGATCTGGAACCCGGACACGGGTGTGTGGAGCACGGTCGCGTCGATGAGCGCGGCCCGCAACTACCACTCGACCGCGGTGCTGATGCCGGATGGCCGGGTGCTGGTGGCCGGCGGTGGCCACGTCGGGGACAACAGCAGTGCCGGTGAGTTCAGCCAGCAGATCTACTCGCCGCCCTACCTGTTCAACGGGGCGCGGCCCACGATCACCTCGGCACCCGCGTCGGCCAGCTACGCGTCGACGATGTCGGTCAGCACGCCGGATGCCGCGTCGATCACCGGCGTCAACCTGGTGTCGCTGGGTGCTGATACGCACCAGGGTGACATGGACGAGCACTTCGTCCCGTTGTCCTTCACAGCCGGGTCGGGCGGGCTCACCGTGCAGACTCCGGCGGCTTCGGCGTTGGCGCCGCCCGGTTACTACATGCTGTTCCTGGTGAACAACAAGGGCGTGCCGTCGATGGCCGCGACGGTCCGGATCACGGCCACTCCGGCGGCCCCACCGAACGCGCCGACCAGTGTGACGGCCACCGCGGGCAGTGGGTCGGCGTCCGTGTTGTGGTCGGCGCCGGCCGATGGCGGCAGCCCGATCACGTCGTACACCGTGACCCCGTACGTCGGGTCGGTCGCACTGACACCGACCGTCGTGACCGGCAACCCGCCGGCGACCGGCGCGACCGTGACCGGGCTGACCAACGGCACGACGTACACCTTCACCGTGACCGCCACGAACGCGGTGGGCACCGGTCCGGCGTCGACACCGTCCGCGCCGGTGAGCCCGTCGGGCACGGTCGTGCCCGGATTCATGCAACAGGCGACCGCGCACGCGGCGAACGTGACGGGCCTGTCGGTGACCCCGGCCTCGGCGGTGACCGCGGGCAATCGGCTGGTGGTCGAGGTCGCGACGTGGGGCCCGACCAAACCGGGCACCGGGAACGTCACCGACTCGGCTGGGAACCACTACGTCGAGCTGACCCACTTCACCGCGTCGGACGGCACCGAACTGAGCGTGTGGAGCGCCCCGATCACGCAGGGCGGCGGCACGCGTCCGGTGGTCACCGCGACCGCGACCGGGTCGGCCGACGTCGGCATCGCGGCGCTGGAGTATTCCGGTTTGTCCCCGGTGACCGATGCTTCGGTGCTGGACCAGACCGCCCACGCGACCGGCAAGACGTCGGCGGCCGCGACCGTGTCGTCCGGCCCGACCGCTGCCACCACGTCGGCCAACGAACTGGCCATCGGCTTCTACGCCGACTCGGGCTTCGGTGCCACCCTCACCCCAGGCGCCGGCTTCACCGGCCGCGCGAACGTGTCACCCAACGGGGACATCGAGTTCCTGGTGGCGGACACCGTTGTCGGCCAGGGCGCGCAACCGGCGGCCACGGTGAAGACAGGAGCGCAGACCATCTGGCTGATGGCCACCGTGGTCCTGAAACATTCCTGACCGCAGTGCACGGCAAGTGGCTCACCTCAACACCAGTGGGTTGGCCTGACCAGCTTGATTCCGGCCTTGGTCAGGACGCTGGCCGGAAGCTGGGCCTGCCGGATCTTCGCGGCGCCAATGGTGAAGGCCGCGTCCACGGCTAGCCGGAGGTCGTCAGACCTGCGGTTCGGTGGGAAGGCTGCGATGACTCTCTTCGTGGGTCGCAAGCGTTTGAGTGACCTGATGGCAGGGCACAGATCACTGTCTGCCGAAATCACGAGCGCGGTGTCAAAGTGGTCCAGCACGCCGTCCTCGACGAGCGCCACGGCGATGGAAACGTCGGTCTCCTTCTCTTCGTAGGTGATCCACTCGCGTCGACATCGACTGCAGGACCGCGTCTTCTGCTGGAAGCGGCCTTCGATGACTTCGAGTCGAGACGAATGGGCGAGCAGCGCGTCCAGGCAGTCGGCCTGCCTTTGCTTGCCGGGCGGGTCGTTGCGCACCCGAGCAGTGAAGTACCGGACGCGGTCGAGGTGTTGACCAGGCTTGAGCAAGCTGGTGGCAAGCCCTTCGAGGTCGAGCCACAGGTGTCTGCGTCCGTCCTGCCGCAGGCCGTGGTACAGGTTGAAGCCGTCCACGTAGGCTCTTACCTGTGTCACTGTTCTCCTCATTATTCTGGCGATTTGGCCAACGCGGCTCTGGTGGGCTATGCTGTGCTTACCCCGCCAGGGTGAGTAACCCTGGCCCGACGGCCCCTTCGGGGGCCGTTTCTCTTTGTAGTGCCAGCAGCCTACTTCATGGCCGATAGGGCGCGGTCGGTCGCCGACGTTGGGGCGCAGCCGATCGGATATGCGAAGAGTGCAACATTCGATCGGGTGAATGCGGGATTCATCGAGATCTGGTTGTCTGAGTGACAATTGATCAGATGAGTTCGGGAGGACGCATGAGCATAGGGGCGCAGAAACTCGTGACCGTGGTGTGGAGTGGGTTGGCCGGGGAGGTGCGGCACGTTCGGAATCGGCGCAACCTCAGTCTTGAGGTCGTCTGTGACCAGCTTGGCTGGCAGCAGTCGAAGTTGTCGCGTATGGAGCGCGGCCAGCAGTGCATCTCAGCGGCTGATCTGGCTTCGCTACTGGTGATCTACAAGGTGACGGGCGGCGAACGCAACCGGCTCCTACACTTGGTGGAACGCCAGGACGAGCCCGGCCGCTGGATGCTCGAGTCGCCGCTGGAGCCGACCCCGTTGATGCACCTTGAAGCGGACGCCATCGCGCTCGTCAACGCAGAGCCCCTGCTGATGCCAGGTCTGGTCCAGACCGCCGACTACATCATCGCTCTGGCCGAGGCCGAGAATGTGCCGCCCGAGGTGACTGAACAACGGCTCCAGGTCACGGAGGCAAGACAACTCCTACTGACCAAGGCCAACCCGCCCAAGTTCGACATCATCTTGGACGAGACGGTGCTGCGCCGAACTGTTGGTAGCCAAGCGATCATGGCTAGGCAACTGCGAGCTTTGCTGGAGGTCGCTGGTCGTCCTAACGTGCGACTGTGGGTGGTGCCTGCTGACCGCGCCGCGAACGTCGGCTTCAACTGGCCGTTCTACACACTGAGCTTCCCGCGCGGTGAGTCGGTGGTTCAGCTGGAGAGTCAGGGATCGGTCGTCTACATTGAGGACCAGGCAAAGATCGAATTCTTCCAACGTCATGCGGCGAAGGTGGGTAAGGTCGCGTTGACCCCTGCCGAATCGGTTGCGCTCGTTGCTACCCTGACAAAGGAGGCATGAGCGGGAGTGAGGGCCGATGAGCGATCTGACCTGGCGGAAGTCGACATACAGCGGTGCCGGCACTGTCGATGGCAACTGCGTTGAGTTAGCGGCGCAAGGCGCAGTGCGGGACAGTAAGAACCCTGGCGGTCCAGTGCTGAATGTCGAGGTCAGCGCGCTCGTGGCGGCTGTCAAGGCAGGTCGGATCGCTTAGCCCGTGGCGCGGGTCATTGTGCTCAACGGGCCGCCAGGGTCGGGCAAGTCCACGCTGGCCAGGATGTACGTGGACGAGCATCCGCTGGCGTTGAACCTCGACGTCGATCAGATTCGTAGCCTGATCGGTGGCTGGCGGGACGCGGCCGAGTCGGGGCTGCTGGCCCGTGCCATCGCGCTGGCGGCCGCGCGGACCCACCTGGTGGCCGGGCACGACGTGGTGATTCCGCAGTTTCTTGGCCGGGTGGCGTTTCTCGAACAGGTGGAACTGCTCGCGCGTGAGGTCGGTGCCGACTTCCACGAGATCGTACTGCTGGACAGCAAGGCGAACTCGCTGCGCCGATTCGTCAGTCGAGGCGATGCGACAAAGGCGCATGTCGGACCAGCTGAGTTGTCGGTGATGTATGACCGGCTGCTGTCGGTCATCGCGGTACGGCCGGGAGCGCAGGTGGTGCCTACCGTGGCAGGTCAGGTGGAACGGGCCTACCAGGACTTTCTCGACGTTCTGTCATAAAGACGGGCCAGCTGGAACACGAACGTCATATCACGACAATGTCTGGGACATGGGACTGCGTGATTCTGCGGCGTCGACCAACACATTGGAAGGTGATCCGCCGCGTGTCCACCGATACCGACATCGATATCAAGTCCGCCGTGCCACCATGGGAGGCGGCGCCCGGTCGTTGGTGGGCGCCGTCGCTGATTGCCGTGGTGATCGGTGTGGTGGTCTTCGCCGTCGCCCGCACGTCGTTGATCGATGACGCGTATATCACGTTGGACTACGCCCGCAACGTGGCCTTCCATCTGCACTGGGGCCTGATCACGGGTGCGACCGCGAATACGGCGACCTCTCCGCTGAACGTGCTGCTGATCGCGCTGTGCACCGCGATCACCCGCGATCCGCCGCTGGCGTTGGGCATCGTGTTCGTGCTGTCCACGGTGGCGTTGGAGTTCGGGTTGCGCACGGCGGCCCGTGCGGTCGGGCTGCCCGGCTGGCTCGGCCTGCTGGCGACCGTGCTCGTGTCGGTCAATCCGCTGTTGGTGTCGTCGATCGGCTTGGAGACGGCGTTGGGCGGTGGGCTGATCGCCCTGTTGCTGGCCGCGTCGGTGACCGGGCGTCCCGCGTGGTTCGGTGTGCTGGCCGGTCTGCTCGTGCTGACCAGGCCGGACCTGCTGATCGTGGCGCTGGTGCTGTTCTTCGTCCGGCCGGACCGGACGCGCGGGTGGGTGCGTAGCCTGCTCGCGGCGCTCGCGGTCACCTTGCCGTGGTACCTGTTCAGTTGGCTGCGGCTGGGTTCCGCGTTGCCGGACACGTTGCTCATCAAGACCGGCCAGCGGTCCTGGGGTGGGATCAATTTCGGTAACGGGCCCGACATGTACCTGAGCGCGTTTCCGACGGCCGCCGTGTTGTCTTTCCTGCCTGCCGCGCTGGGTGGGGTCGCTACGCTGGGCTGGCTGGCGGCCCGGTTCGCGCGGCCGACGGAACGGCTGCGCCGGTTGGACGGGTTCGTCGCGCTGCCGGTGGCCGGCGGGCTGTACTACCTGGCGTACACGTTGTTGGGAGTGCCGCCGTACCACTGGTACTACGGCCCGAGCATCATCTGCCTGACCCTGTTCCTGGCCGCGGCGATCGCGGCGCTGCCATTGGGTTCGGCCCGCCGGAGTTGGCCGGTGCTCGCGGGTCTGGTCGCGTCCCTGGGTCTCGTGGTGGCCTCCGCCAGTGCTTACGCGACAGCGGGACTGCCGCGCCAGTTCGCGCCGTTCACCACCAACTGGGCGGCGCCCAACGAGTACGCCGGGATCGGTGCGCAGGTCGGGCGGCTCGCGGGTGGCCGGCCGGTCGCCAGCTTCGGCGAGATCGGTGCGGTCGCCTACTTCTGCGACTGCCCCATGGTGGACGAGTTCTCCGACCGGGGCGCCGTCGTTAGCCGGGTGAATGCCATGCTGGACAAGGGGAGCACGCTCAAACGCGACCTGCTGAGCTCGAACTTCCGCTTCCTCGACCGCACACAGCGCCCGGTGACCCCGCGACTCGTCCTCACCTACACCGATGCACCCGCCCCCAACGCACTGGGTCGGTGGCGGGTGCACTCGATCTGGCTGGGTCCGGGCCCGCACTACATCTCACTCGTGCGGCACTGAGACGCTACGGCAGGTGCCACTGCTGGTTGGCGTTGCCGGTGCAGTCCCAGATCTGAGCCTGCGTGCCGGGTGTGGTCGACCAACCCGTGTCGTCCAGGCACCTGCCCGACTGCGGGTTGAGCAGGGCGCCATTCGACTGCGGCTGCCAGACCTGGGCGCTGGTGCCGTTGCAGTCGAACTCATCGACCGTGGTGCCGTTGACCGTCCCTCCACTCTGGACATCGAGGCACTTGCCCAGCACGGTCAGTGTGTTGTTGGCGCCGACGGTCCACTGCTGGGCCGCGGTGCCGTTGCAGGTGTAGACTTGGATCGGGTTCAGGTTGGCGGTACTGGATGCCCGGTCGTCCAGGCACAGGCCCTGGTAGCCGGTGATGGGACCTGCCGGCGTGCTTCCCGGCAGGTGGATCTGGCCCTGGTGCAGCACCGGCGCGTCGAAGTAGGTCGCCTGGATGTGGGCGTTGGTGTTGCTGCTGGTGATGAAGCCGGCCCAGTCGTTGAAGTACGTCCACTTCGGTTGGCTGGCCAGTTGGCTCGGGGTGGGCAGGGCGCCGACCTCGGCCAGCGCGGTCGGCTTGCCGTCCGCGGCCGCCATGGACTGGATCGCCTGGTACCACGCGGTGGTCGGGAAGCCGGACACCCACGGGTCGATGGCGATCACGTTGACGAACTGGTTGCCGGGATAGTAGGTGCCCAGGTTCGACGTGCTGCCCGAGTCCTTGACGCTCCACACCCAGATCAGGTTGGTCAGGCCCTGGGTGTTGACCAGGTAGTTGTAGGTCAGCCGCCACAGGGCCGCCGTGTTGGGTGTGCCGCCTCACCAGGACCAGCCGTCGTTGATCTCGTGCAGCGGGCGCCAGAGCACCGGGATGCCCGCGTTCTTCAGCTGTGTCAGGTACGGCACGATCAGGTTCAACTCGTGCTTCCACGTCGTGTTCAGTGCGCTGCCGTCGGTGACCAACTGCTGCCACTGCGCCGTGGTCAACGCGCCGTTCAGGCTTTCGACCTGGGTCCAGTCGCATGGTTCCGGGATCGTCGGCGGGCACTCGTGCCACATCAGGGTGACCAGCGAACCGCTGGCCCACTGGGCCTTGGCCTCGTCGACCATGGTCTGGCGAGCGGCGATGCTGTCCGCCTCGAAGAGGAAGTCGCCGCCCCACAGGCCGAGGAACTCGCCGGTGATCGCGTGCACCTGATTGGTGTACTGGAGCGGGTCGGAGTTCGGCTCCGCGTTGTGCTGACCGGAGACGATGTGGTTGCCCGCGATGCCGTTCAGGTACGCCACCACTCCGGCCGGGGTGGCGACGGCGTTGGGCACCGCTGCGGCAGTGCCGGCCGGCGCCGTGGTCACGGCCAGGAGTGCGGTGCCGATGGCGAGTAAGATTTTCGCACGCATGGTTCTCCTTCTGATAAACCGGTTTAGCCATGCCCATCGAGAGTGAAGCAGCAGGTTGTGTGGTCGTCAAGGTTCCTTCATTGACACCATGGTTGGGTGATCGTAAAGTGCTCGTACTTACTCGGTTTAGTCACAGGGGGAGCGATGTATCAGGCGCTGCACGAAGGCTGGACCATGAGCGCCGTGACCGCGGAGCTCACGGACGTGCCGGCGACCGTGCCCGGCTGCGTGCACACGGACCTGCTGGCCGCCGGCCTGATCGAGGACCCCTATCAGGACGACAACGAGACCCGGCTGGGCTGGATCGGCCGCCGGGACTGGACCTACGCGACGACGTTCCGGTGGCAGCCGCAGGGCGATGACCGGGTGGACCTGGTCTGCGACGGTCTGGACACCATCGCCACCGTCATCGTCAACGGCGTCGAGCTCGGCCGCACCGCGAACATGCACCGCACGTACCGCTTCGACGTGACCAACGTGCTGCGCGCGGGCGACAACACGCTGCGGGTCGTGTTCACCGCGCCCTACGCCTACGCCGAAGCGCTGCGCGACCATCTCGGCGCGCGGCCGGGACCGTACGATGCCGAGCCGTTCGCGTTCATTCGCAAGATGGCCTGCAACTTCGGCTGGGACTGGGGACCGACCCTGGTCACCGCCGGCATCTGGCGGCCGATCGGGCTGCACTCGTGGTCGGGCGCCCGCCTGGCCGAGGTCCGGCCGCACGTGCGTGCCGACGGCGTGGACGTGTCGGTCCGGGTCGAACGCGCCCTCGACGGCGCAGTGCCGGTCACGGCTGTCATCGCCAATCAGATGGTGACCACGACGCTCGCCGCGGACCAGACGGAGACCACGCTGAGCCTGGACATCCCGGACGCGCGGCTGTGGTGGCCGCGCGGCCACGGTGACCAACCCCTCTACGATTTGGCCGTGACCACCGGCGACGAGGTGTGGTCCCGGCGGATCGGCCTGCGCACGGTCGAACTGGACCGGGACGCGTTCCGGCTGGTCGTCAACGGCAAGCCGGTGTTCGTGCGCGGGTTCAACTGGATCCCGGACGACTGCTTCCCCAGCAGGACCATGCGGGCGGACCTCGTGCAACGTTTCGGGCAGGCGATCGACGCCGGCGCGAACGCGCTGCGGGTGTGGGGCGGCGGCGTGTACGAGTCCGACGACTTCTACGACCTGGCCGACGAACTCGGATTGCTGATCTGGCAAGATTTTCCGTTCGCCTGCGCGGCCTATCCCGAGGATGAGCCGATCGCCGGGGAGATCGCGGCGGAGGCCCGTGACAACGTGGTGCGGCTGATGAGCCACCCCAGCCTCGCGCTGTGGTGCGGCAACAACGAGAACGTCGAGGGCCACCAGCACTGGGGCTGGCGCGCCGAACTCGGCGACCTGACCTGGGGCGCCCACTACTACTACGACCTGCTGCCCGGCATCACCGCCGAACTGGACCCCAGCCGCCCCTACTGGCCCAGCACCCCGTACTCCGGTGCGCCCGACCGCGACACGCGTGATCCGGCCACCGGCACGATCCACATCTGGACGGTGTGGAACTCGGCCGACTACACGCACTACGCCGACTACACCCCGCGTTTCGTCGCCGAGTTCGGCTTCCAGGGCCCGCCGACCTACGCGACCCTGCGCGCGTCGATCTCCGACGAACCGCTCACCCCCGATTCGCCGGGTGTGCGGCACCACCAGAAAGCCCGCGACGGCAACGCGAAACTGCTGCGCGGCCTCGGCGAGCACCTGCCGCAACCCACCACGTTCGACGACTGGCACTACTTCACGCAGCTCAACCAGGCACGCGCGGTGTCGTTCGGCGTGCGGCGGTTCCGGGCGTTGACGCCCTACTGCATGGGTACGATCGTGTGGCAGCTCAACGACTGCTGGCCGGTTACCTCGTGGTCCGCTGTTGACGGTCAGGCCCGGCGCAAACCGTTGTGGTACGAACTGCGCCGCGCCTACGCGGACCGACTGTTGACCTTTCAGGACGACGAGATCGCCCTGGTCAACGACACCGACGAGCCGTGGCTCGCGGCGTTGACCCTGACCCGGCGGACCGTCGACGGCGACATCCTGGCCAAGCACGAGACCACGGTCACCGTCGCGCCGAGGTCCGTCGGCCGGGCACCGCTGCCGGCGCCGCTCACCACGCCACGCCACGAGCGCGCCGAACTGCTCGTCGCCGAGACCGGCGACCGGCGTGCCCTGCGGTTCTTCGTCGAGGACCCGCAGGTGGTGTTCCCGCCGGCCGCGTTCACCGCCACCACCAGCAAGGTCCACGGCGGCTGGCAGGTGCGCGTCGTGGCCGACACGCTGCTGCGTGAGCTGGCGATCTTCCCCGACCAGCTCGATCCGGCCGCGACCATCGACGACCAACTCGTCACCGTGCTGCCCGGCGAGAGCG
>Ga0137385_10004812_pt1 | contig 11789 bp, 12 predicted proteins | sample SagtaG_FD_104921 | JGI IMG/M metagenome (GOLD analysis project Ga0137385, IMG submission 104921) | Vadose zone soil microbial communities from Sagehorn Ranch, Mendocino, California, USA - Sage2_R_80_16 metaG | ecosystem: Environmental > Terrestrial > Soil > Vadose zone | place: USA: California...
CCAACGAGCTCTATGAGGGAAAGCCGATGGATCGCCGCTGGTATGAGGACGTCGCACTCCTGGCGACAAAACGCCAGGCGAGGCTTTTGCCCGTGATCCTGCGCTGCGAACTCGAAGAAGTATGCCGTCGCGTGACCTCCCCGGAGCGAGCCGTGCGTTTCAAGGAAAGAAGCGCTGACAAGACGCGAGAGAAAATACGTACTTACGAGCTCTTACGCGTTGACCATCCCAACTGCCTGGAGTTGGATATCACCAATCTCTCGCCAATCCAGGCAGCGCAGGCGATTCTCGCGCATGGGGAAAAGAGAGCGCCATGACCCCTCTCTGGAGAGGTTGGTCCAACGCCTCGAAAAGGGGCATGAGGAGTGATGCCGCTTCGTCGCCGTTCACGCGGGTCCTGTGGCAAATCGGCCTCACCAAAGTGTGCCAGACCCATTTAATGCCTTGAACGACATCAATCCTTGGTAACTACTCACGTACTCCGTGCGACCAGTAGAAGGAGTTCTCTTCACTTTTTCATACGAAGAGCAGAGATCGGAATGCTCAAACAACGGATACAAGCGATACATTGGATACAAACGATACATTGGATACAAACGATACAAACGATAGGAGTTACATGAAATCGACTTTTGAACGTGAGCGACTCATTGCTGAAGTACTGGCATTCGTACGCACAGCCCTGCGACTTGCTGGTATCAAGCGTCTTGCCCTCATTGGCTCACTCGCTACAGCTACAGAGAAAGCCGACCCAAAGGATGCTGACCTTCTGGTCACAGTCACCGATGATGCGGATTTGGCCCCCCTTGCCGCTCTGAGTCGCAAGCTGCAAGGTCATGCTACTGACCTCTTTGCTTCAATACAAAAGGCTCTAAACTCCACACAAGTCTATTTTTCAGAATGACAGCTACGAAGTCACTCCATGTAGCGTTATGTTGATCCCTGATATTTCTATACTCTTTCCAGAAGAGATTACCATCCCTTGAGTTTGCCAAGGCCGCAAGTAAGGCTGTTTGAAACTCTACTGAGAATTCATGCTGCTGCAATTTCTGGATAGATCTTTTACCGTCAGTAAAAAGTACCGGATTTTCCCTCACCATCCGGTGACACTTCCCTTTGACGGCTCAGTTTAGAAGCTTCCTCGAGTATATGTGGACCTTTGATTATCTCACGAGGCCAGATCACATAAGCAAACAAGTTCTTGAATTCAGCATCTGCCTTGGTTACTCTTCTTAGCTCCATCACTTCTTCGCGATGCCGTTGGCTCAGTTTAGAGAGATATTCCTCGGCTCTTTCTCCTCGCCCATAGAGCAAATAAGTAAGTAGCGGTAGAGCGTGAGTTGACTGGGGAAGATAAGCTAGCTCATCTCCTGCAAAAGCAAGAATTCTATCCAAATTACCAGGTTCTTCCGGTCTAAGCGTACTCTCTAGATAAAGCAAAAGATGTGCACTGGCTCCCGCTGTCTGACCTTTGGTTATTTGTCTCCTACCTTTGCTACGAATCTTACGATGTATTCGCTGGAGAATTTGACGAATTCTCTCTCGTGAAACTCCAAGAGCCTGACCAACCTGCTCAAGAGTATGAGGTTCTCCGTTTGCAAAGCCATATCTCAAGTCAACAATACAGCTTTCCCTTTCTGTCAAGGCTTCTGTTTGTGCAAGTACGAAATATTCAGCAAAATTGTCATCTGAGTTTATCATTAAGCTTTAACTTCCAAGCAGGTTAAGCCACCAAGTTGGGAAGAGAAATATCCATGTATTCAGTACATCTTTTTCGCTCATATTCTACCATAGACATCTAGTATTTTTCGATCCCATGAGGTATATTGCCTGAACCCCCATCATTTTTTGTTCTACCACCTGTTCGTGCCGAAAATGGAGAAGAAGCTCTTACGAAGAGCCCTCAAGGTCGTATAGTCGTTCTGGGTGGTACTGGAACTGGTAAGACCACCACCCTCAAACATCTCATTAGCTCTCGTGCTAAAGATGCTCTCGCCGATACTACTGCACCAATACCTATTTTTCTCTCATTGGCAGACCTTGCACGCTCTGGTAAGACGCTTCAAAGCTATCTCATTGACATCGTAGAGGATATCGGAGTAGAGCGAAACTATGCCGACACCCTCTGGCAAGAGATGAAGCGTGGGCATGCCTTTGTGGCACTGAATAGCCTGGATGAAGTCGATCCGACTCGACGTGCGCACATGATCGAACTCGTGAATAGCCGGGCATCTGAACCGGGCAATATCTGGCTTGTTGGCTCTCGTTTCACCGAATATAAGGGCGGACAGTTCAAACATGGACAATTCGCCGAATGGGAGCTATTACCTATGAGCTCCCAGCTGCGTCAAGACCTCGCAGCACGTCTCTTTCCAGAATTACGTCGCTTACTCTCTCCTCTTTTGCCGAACTCCTCATCACCATCTGCATTTGTAAGCCTTTTAGAAAAGCATCCCCATGCAGCTGCATGGGGAGAAAACCCCTTGTTATTGAGTCTGGCCGCCGTCGTCTTTGTGAGAACGGGAGGGTTGCCACCTGCTCGTGCTACCCTCTATCGAGACGTCATTGAGGCCGTACTCGCCATGCGAGTACAAGATACCATCGGTCGAAAACACCTCCTTCGTGCGTTGACGAGCCTCGCTTTATGGCTGCATCAGACCCGGGGACGTACCTTTACCAGCGATGACCTGTTCACCTTCTTAGAAGATATCCAGCACCACTCATGGGAAGAGGCGGAAAACATCGCCAAACATGTCATCACATCAGAGTTTAATTTAGAATACTTGACGCATTGTTGTATAATTAGTAACCTGAAGCACAAGCTATAGACTAACCGACAATTTTGAGCTATCAGAGGCAAATTCTATCTACTTGATTACTTGAGATAGACATTTGGGTAAGTTTAGGTCCGAGAGGAGTTTAAACTAGCAATGGTGGAAGTGCTTAAAGTTTATATGGATCATCACATTGCACGTGATGGCTTACTTTATAAGCGTTCTAACGAAAAAGTATCTCCCAATACATCGCACGATCCACAACCATTTCTTCGGTTGAAAGATCTATGCGGTGAAAAGTCTATGGATCGTGTATTACGTAAACCAGATTTCCAGCGTGCAACTTGGGCATGGTCACCACCTGAATGTGTTTCGCTCTTAGAATCATTTGTTAAAGAACAAGTAATTCCTAGTATAATAATGTGGTTGAGTCCCGGAAAACGATGGTATGTCTTAGACGGCGGTCATCGCATATCAGTCGTTTTAGCTTGGTTAAGAGATGACTGGGGAGATAAAGTACCTTCACAAGTATTTCAAGGAGATGCAGAATTAGAGGCAAGTGTTAGAGATGCAGCTGATGAGGTGCGCTCACTTCTGATAAAGAAGAATATAGGGAAATTTGAAGACTATGGGCTGGCATTTGAAAGAAGCGAAAATTTAGCAGAAGAGTGTAGCGACTTTGAAGAAGAAATGGATGGTGAAACCGCCGAAAGGGTTGCGTTTTATCGGAGTTTCCTCAGTGGTTCTATTGGCTTCCCTTTACAGTGGGTCAAAGGTGATTATGAGAAGGCAGAAGAGTCTTTTCTAAAAATTAATACTGGAGGAAGATCATTAACTGAATGGGAGATAAAACTTGTCAAAAACCGTAATTCCAGTTTTGCTCGTGTCGTAATGTCTATTTCAGATATTACTAGAGCGGAGCATTGTTGGCCAACGAGAGTTGATGAGAAGACAAATAGATCCCAAGTAAAGCAAAATGTTAATGAAATCTTACAGGGAGTTACCAATCTTCATAGGATATTATTTGAACCAATTGCAGACTCGTTATCAGAGAAACTCCAGCAGCCGCTGTTTAATGAATCTCGTTTAGAGCCGGATAAAAAACCAGCTTATCTTGCAGAATTATTCACTGTTATAGAAGGCGGAAAAGGCAGAGAAACACAAACAGAGCGATTATTAAAACAGGATCGAGAAGCTTCTCCTCAAGAACTTATTAGTAATGGTTTAAAACTAATAAAAGAAAGTCAAGAGATTTTAAACCACTTAGTTGGTAATTCATCACAATCTTTGGCGCTTGTTCCATCAATATATTTTTACTCAGAAAACGGAAAACACGTAAGAAGCCTGCTATACGGTTTCCTTTACTGGCTGTTTACAATGAATGATGCAGAGATCACGTTCAAGAGAAAGTTACTATTTTCATCATATCGAAATTCATTTGAACAAGTCTTGATCACAAAAAAGAAAGAGCTTGTCAATAACTTCAGCCGAAGAGGTTCTGGTTCAGAGATAACTGTACAGATAGCTAATTACTATCAAGATTTTTTGGCACTCCTGATCAAATATGACGGTCATGTCAAATCTGAAGCTTTTGTTGAGGAATATGAAGAGTTATTTGGGCAAAAATCAGTAACAGCTATTCGTTCATCATTTACAGAAAAATTATCAAGATGTTCTGTATGCATGGGAATAGTCGATATAATAAAAGACGCCTGGTTTGATCAGAGAGAGATAAACACACATGCAAACACTTTAACACATCCTTTTTGCAGTGCTAATCGTCTTCGGATCGAAAGTATCCAGAATGATCAAAGTCTTATAGAGCTTCCATCTTTGACAAGAACTACACCTTCGGAAAAGCTCACGCAACTTAGTTTTCTCGATTTTGAAAATATCTATGCAAATTAGCATCTTTTTCATTTCAAAAGGATTAACGTTGACCCATAAACTAGTAGGCAGTATAATCTCTTTTGGAAATCTGTCACAAAGACAACCAAGTCTCTTAGAGAGGTTCACCTAAGTGTTTCAGCCCCCATATAACAGCCAAATATCTGACAACAATTCTCGCTCAGAATTGGAATACTTACCTTTAGTTTTAGGTACAAGCAATACTGATATTGGGTCTAATGGCAAGTCAAACGATGTCCTCAACGAAGAGCAAAATACTTCACTGCATGAGCAAGGGCAAGAGGCTCTCAATCAATCTAATACCTATTGGCATGGAGAAACGGGAGAGCATCGTCACTGGTATGTTTACCTCGGTGATGCTAAAACAGTATTAAGCCGTCTACCTGATAATACTTTTCATTGTGTAATAACTTCTCCACCATACTATTGGCTTCGAGATTATGGTGTCGAAGGTCAAATTGGCAAAGAGTGGAAAATCAAAGATTATGTTGAAGCAATAGCCGACGTGATGGATCAAGTTAAGCGAGTACTCACTTCAGACGGCGTTGTTTTCTTTAATATTGGTGATACCTATTATTCAGGCAAGGGACAGTCGCAAGGTACTGATAAAAAAAGTAAGAAACGGCGTTTTGGTTTGAGAGCTGTTGATGCAAGTGGGCTTGGTATTCCCAAGAAATCCTTAATTGGCATTCCTTGGCGGATTGCTATAGAGTTGATAGATCGTGGTTGGGTACTGCGAAGTTCTATTATTTGGGATAGATTACAGACTCTACCTGAGTCTGTAAAGGACCGACCAGAACATACCTACGAATACATATTCATGCTTGTGAAAAGCAGAAAATACTATTTCAACCAGCAAGCATTAGATGGACAAAAAGAAGATATTTGGACGATAAAAGCTAGGCCAAAGCCAACCCCAGGTATTAGCACGGCACCTTTTCCGGATGAACTAGTCCAAAAGTGCATTGAAGTTGGTTGTCCAAAGAACGGCCATATTTTAGACCCGTTTGTTGGAAGTGGAACTACCTTACGAGTTGCACTTCAAGTAGGGAGAGATGCAACGGGAATAGATATAAACTTGGATTTTTGCCAGTATACTGCCGATTCACTAATGTGGATTTAGGGGCCAAAGTATCATGTACATTGGTATTGAACAAATTGATGAATCTTTGAGGAAACTTGATTCTGTACATACATTTATTGGTACCTCTTTCCTCGCGTTCAAAATAGTACAATTACCCATTGAGACCTCTACCCATGTAGATATCGCAGCTCAAGAAAGATTTATATTAGATACTTATTATAATCCCTACTCTGAAAGTAAATACTACTATGTTCCTCTTAGAGGGGGGGGTGGCCGCAGAGATAGATGGGTACTTAAAAATAAATACCCTACTAGTGGACTTCAGAAGATGCGTACCTCGACTTTCAGTGAAGTATTTTTACATACATCTGACACTGATGAGTGGGCATGGAAGCCAGACTATGTTCTGCAAATCATGAGAAAACTACCCAATAGGAAAGTTCCGGCCTTACACTTAGCCATCTGGCTATTACGAGACAGCATTTGGCCTGACAATACTCAAGCAGAAGATATCATCGAAAAATTTTTCACAGATTTTCATATTTCTAGTGAGGAAAGAGATATCCTCTTTGATACGTCCATTGGTGATACTCTCCCATTTGCTCCAATTCTTCAGCACGAACCTATAACGAGAAAAAACTTGCGAGAATTGATAGGCCTCCCTACAGACGCATCACCGGAGGAAGATGGAGGGTTAGATAGCCTTGCATTGGCAGGTGTAGGGCCAGCAAAAAATATAGAACTCAAATTTGCTCCACGATTGAATATAATCACTGGAGACAATGGCCTTGGTAAATCTTTTCTCCTGGAGTGTGCATATTGGGCACTTAGTGGGCAATGGGCAGATCCTGGACAGCCAGCCTATCCTCGTTCTGATTATATAAAGCCATATATACGATTTCATATTTCAGGAGCTCCTCCTAAACCGAAAACAGTGTATTTTGATAAAGCTACCCAAAGTTGGCCGATACAGAACGAGAGCCGTCCTGCACTCCCTGGAATAGTAATATATGCTCGCGTTGATGGATCATGCATGATTTGGGATCCTGCACAGCATTACTGGCTTGCGGAAAGTGATCGAGCAAATGGTCTGGAAGCTCTTGATGCAATAAGACTCTCCTCAACTAATATTTGGGATGGCTTAGACAGAGAAACAAGAGATGGGAAAAAGAAATCCATATGTAATGGCTTAATAAGAGACTGGATAAATTGGCAATACCGACCATCAATAGGGGCATTTGAAACGTTCAAACGGGTCTTGCAAAAGCTCTCTCCCAGTCCAAATGAAATCATACTAGAACCAGGAGAGCCACTTGAGACGTTTTCCGATTCTAGAGATATGCCAACAATTAAGATGCCCTACGGTGATGTTCCAGTGGTACTACTCTCAGCAGGTATTAGGCGTATTTTGAGCATGGCATATTTACTGGTTTGGACCTGGGAAGGACACAAAAGTGCTTCAAGAAAGATAGGTAAAACTCCTCAATCCAAAATTGTATTCATAATAGATGAGATGGAGGCACATTTACATCCAAGATGGCAACGTGTAATTGTGCCCGCGTTACTAGATGTAGTTAAAGAGCTAGGTAAGCAATTAGAGGTTCAACTTATCATAGCCACGCACTCACCTCTAGTACTTGCCTCAGTAGAGCCGCTGTTTTCGGACGAAGCTGATAAACTCTTCACATTAGATCTTATTAATCAAGAACTCGAAGCTAAGGAACTGCAATACATTAAATATGGCTCAATTAATTCATGGCTCACATCAGAGGTATTTGATTTGAAACGTCCTTACTCGGTAGAAGCAGAGAGAGCATTAATAGCAGCAAAACAGATTCAGCTATCCAATAATCCTGATGCAGAAAAAGTTCAAGAAATATCAGACCAGTTAGCCAAGTACTTACCAGATTTAGATCCCTTTTGGCCTCGCTGGCGGTTTTTTGCTGAGAAACATGGAGTGAAAATGTGATTCCAATTCGACCTCAACCAGAACCAATTTCTTTTGATCAATTAGTAAGGAAAAAAGGTAAATTATTTCTTAGAAAATTCTCAAATTCAAAGCCGCCCATTGAAGAATTGGAGAAAAGAAATTATTGGAAACACATTCGTAAAGATTTGTATGATGCTTATGATGGTATTTGTGCTTATAGTGCTCATTGGATCCCATTTACAGATAATCCAAATGTTGATCACTACCTACCAAAATCAATTAGACCAGACTTGGCTTATGAGTGGAATAATTACAGGTTGGCCTGCTCATATGCTAACACATTAAAAAAAGACTTTCAAGATGTACTCGATCCTTTTCAAATTTGCAACGACATGTTTTTTTTAGATTTTCCCTCATTGTTAGTTATAGCAAATCCAGCATTAACTGAGAAAGAAAAAAAGAGTGTTGAGAAAACAATAGATCGCCTTAAACTAAATGACGATAGATATATAAACGTCCGAAGTAGATGGCTGGAACTCTACTGTAAGGAGGGTTTGACGTTATCAGGATTGAAAAAAAGTGCTCCATTCATTGCATATGAGATAGAACGTCAAAACCTTATAGAGGAAATTAAAAACATAATGATCTTTGGACTAGAGACAGAGGATTGAGGAATCCGAAGACATGAGAGTCCTCATTTACCATTCGCGTGAACAACACCGATCACTGTGAAGGAAAATGCATTATCGTAGTGAAGAGAAAAGGATAGCAATGCCTTCATATATTCCCCCTCCACCAGCCAACCCAGATATCAAACGTGAACTGAAAAAACAACTGCTGGGTATATCAGCCAGAAGCTTCGAGTTTTTCGCTGGCGATTTCCTCGTCTACATCGGCCTTGAAGGGGTATCTGTCACCCGCTACATTGGTGATGGAGGTATTGATGCCCAAGGAGATCTGATCGCAGGCATGTTTCATATTCCGACAGGGATACAGGTCAAACGGTACAGAAACAACGTACAGCGTCCAGACATCGAGAAATTTATAGGTGCTTTATCTGGGCGTTTCTCACAGGGCATGTTCATGACAACGGCGAATTATGCCCCCAGTGCTCTGCAAAAAGCCGCAACTTCTATTCCGCGGGTGCTAACATTGAATGGAGATCAGATCGTCTCTGTCATGGTCGAACATGGTTTAGGATTAAGACCATCCCCAAACAACGCCGAGAGGCTCGACATTGATCCTGACTACTTCATGGCATTTGAAGCGATGAAAGGTCTTCTCTCACATCATGTTGCAGAAGCACGTCAAGAATACAGTATAGGCTCTTCTCCATCAAGTCCTGGAGAGTTGACAGATGAACAGACCATTGACCTCAAACCCGAAGAAGATCTCATCTCGCTCAATGCGTTAGGCTATGCACTGCGAGTTGACCCGACACGCATCCGTCGATGGGTTGAGAACGAGACCCTACGTCCTGATAATTACCACCTAGTGGGTGAACGTGCCAGCTACTATTTTAGACGGGATCGCATTGAGCAAATGAGGGAGAGTCTTGGTCTCGGGAATATTCCAGCCTCAAGCGAGGAGTGGAAACAGGAGTTTCTTGATTTCACCAAGAGCCATAAATTGACAAAATCTTACAAGCCGGTAATGCTGAAGGTTCTTTTCAAATTGGTAGATCGAGAAGGCAAAGTCAAAATCGATGAACTGGTAAAAGAGTTCAAGGAGTATTACATACGGCAAGCAGAAGCTGGTAAGCCATTAGAACATGGTGCTTCGCTGCTTGCAGACCCGACAAGGGCAAGTGAGAGTGCGATCAAAAGGCTGATCATTTTCTCGACACACCTTCGAGAGGCACAAACGTCCCAATGATCTCCTGGTGCTCTGCAAGCTCCTCTTCACGGTCAAGGTGCAGAGCCTGCAGAACTGGCCGGTCGCTGACAGCAAACAGATCCGCTCGAGCGTTTGCCCAGTGGTCAACGCTTGCCCAGGATGGCGTCACGAAAACATCGCCAGGCCCCCACTCGAAGAGCACTCCATTGACCACCGAGCGACCGCTGCCTTGGAAGACGACGTAGATGGAACTTCCCGTCTTGCGCCTGGAAGGAGTGCGTGCGCCGGGATAGATACGATGCATCTCGCAAGCAAACGTACTCACTGCCGGGCTTCCAGTGAGCGGATTCACGAACTCCAGGCTGATCATCGCATCACCCCGCGCCTGGTGCAACGCTTCAAGTGTCCGCTCGGTCTCCTCCCAACGGTAGCGCAGGAGTGGTGAGTGAGCGACGGGAGAGGTGGCTCCCATCTCGCGCAGACCTACCCCTCTAAATTGTTGTTCCGAAAGGTTGTGCCCTTCAACTGGCTGTAGTTGGTTCGGGTGGTTCTCGAAGAAGATGGACTCTAGCGTCGTTAGCAGCGGCAGATCCAGGCCATCGAACCACACCATCGGCTGGTCGCTCTTGTTGTTGTGGTCGTGCCAGTTCCAGGTTGGCGTGAGGATCAAGTCCCCCGGCTCCATGTCGCAGGCGTCGCCATTGACCGTGGTATAGACACCTGAGCCGGTGAGGACAAACCGTATGGCGCTTGGCGTGTGCCGGTGGGCCGGTGCTGATTCATGTGGTCCCAGGTACTGGAGCGCGCCCCAGAGCGTCGTACTGGTGAACGGGAGACCTCTCAGCCCAGGATTGGCGAAGGCCAGCACGCGTCTGTCACCGCCCCGTTCAAGCGTGATCAATTCGCCCGCGCGTTTGGCGAGCGGCAGAACATCATCCCACTTCCAGAGCCATGCCTGGGTGCTGGGAAGCGGAACTTCAGGCATGAGCTGCTTCGCGATCTTCCAGAGCGGCTTTAGATCGCGTGCAGCGAGTGCGCCGCAAAACTCATCATAACCGACCTCTACTGTGTACGTATGACTCAAGTCAATGCCCATTGACTGTCTCCTTCCTTTCACCTTTGTGATCTCCTTCTCAACCTGGGATACTCAGACTCCTTCGCCCTCCTCCTTACTATATCACCTTCCATCTGGAACTGCACTTTTCATGCACCTTATAAGCTCGACGAAAACTGGCAGCATTACCAGCAGACCATGGGCCAGTCGCAAGCTCTCACCTTCAATGTCACAGGCATATCAGCCTTGTACGAGGATCTCAAAGCCAAGGGAGTGCGCATTGTCCAGGAGCCCGATGCTCAACCCTGGGGTACCTATATGATGAGCCTCGACCCCGAGAACAATAGTTTGCTCCTGGTCGAACCACCCACATAGCTCAATATCCAAGGGCAACTCACTCCGGCTCACTATGATATTTTTTTCTTCTGTGATGAGGCAGTGATCAACTGCGAACGCCTGTTGAACTTTCTTCCTCGCAATGCCCCTCTGCGTGCCGATATGCTGGAGCAAATGGGAACGGCACACGCCATGCTCCAGAACTTTCCGCAAAGCTATGCCGCTTACACGGAAGCCCTTTCGCTCAACCTGCATAGTACCGAGTTATGGTACAATCGGGGCATGACCAGTCGCTTCACCTCACGCTTTGGCAAATCCCTTCGTGATTATGAACGTGTCAAAGAACTGAATACCAGACCTGAACTAGCCAAGAAACTTGAGGAAGAGCTGAGGGTTGCTCGTATATCGTCATCACCATTCTCACGAGCGATGCACTTCAGCCGTGGAACACGACGCAAGGCACCATCGTCGGCGTACAAGTAATCCAATGCAAGGGAACTCAGGGAGCGGAATATGCTGTGCGGTTTACTGACCGGGCAGGCCAGTTCCATACCGCCACCTACCACGCATGTGGCTACTTCGGGGTACCGACGAATCTCTCTCCCGGAGATTCGCTCTCCATTATCTACCTCCCAGACAACCCAACCGTGATCGCCGCTCCTACTGAACCATCCGGCAATTTCCAATTCGGGGTGGGTGGTGCCATCTTCTTCGCCTTCTGCCAGCTGCTGATACTAGGATTTTGGTGGTAAATAAGGTGACAAGTGAGCAGGTTTTCAGGTGACGAGTGAGCAATCAGCGCGAAGAGTGAGCAGCACAGCCATTCACCGTTTGAGAAGCCGCTCCCCATCTCGCGCGCATCCATCA
>Ga0137385_10004814_pt1 | contig 11787 bp, 9 predicted proteins | sample SagtaG_FD_104921 | JGI IMG/M metagenome (GOLD analysis project Ga0137385, IMG submission 104921) | Vadose zone soil microbial communities from Sagehorn Ranch, Mendocino, California, USA - Sage2_R_80_16 metaG | ecosystem: Environmental > Terrestrial > Soil > Vadose zone | place: USA: California...
AAAAAAAAAAAAAAAACACAACAAAAAAAAAAAAAAAAAAAAAAAAAAAAGAAGTTGCAACCAGCGTAGCGGAGTTCCCAGGCCCATAAACGTTAAGGGATCGCAGATCCACCTTCAACATCCGTTTCTCCCCATTCCGATGCTGACTGGAGAAACGAGAGACATCGCATATCCATCTTGTGAATTGATTGGGATCCACAATCATGAACTTGAAGAATAAGAATGGGAAACGATCCGAGCCTGAGCGCACCCTGTACCTCTCAAGGCTCTGATGTCCTATGAAGCTCCGTTTAGAAGAGAAAGCACCGGTACTTCTAGGTGGAGCACAGTTTAAAGGAGAGGGTTCGGCTCTATTCAGCACGGCGAGAGCCTTAGCCTAGACTTTTCAGGATTCCGCCCCACGCATTGTACGGACTTCTTATTTGCGTCACCATCTATTCCAGGTCCTCTCATGACAACGGAGACTCAGCAACCATACCTTGTCGAGCGAGCATTGGAATGGCCAAGTTGGCGCAGCTCCCGTCCGAGGAAAGGTCATGCTGGCCCGGTTTCTCAAGTACGCTGGTGGAGATTACGCGCTTTACAACGAAGAAAAACTCGACGAGTAACTTCGCCACTTTGTGTTTAAGACTAGAAAGGCAGCCATGTCGGGCTGTGTCCCCTGAGCAATGCATGTTCGACCCTACTGTAAGGCGAAGGCGCAACGCGACTCCAAGGAGAGAGAACCCGCCGACTGGCACTTTAACCTTTCACAAACTTGAACGTGACATCATATGATTTAGTCGGCCGCCTGCCCACGGACGAGGCTGACATTGAAATAAACATAGAATTCCAGTACCATTCTGACTATTGCTGCACACTGCATGGTCCAGACGACCAGGGAAGAAAGAGACGGACAATATCGGGCGACAAAGAATCCTACCACAACTCCACCCCCTGCCCTTCCCCAGCTCCCATAGTCGTCATTCACACGGGCAGAAATAGCGCAATCAGCCCAAAGCGATCCTAGAGATAAACACCGTTTAACCTTCGCACGAATATAGTTACACAAAAGCAGTACCGTTTCAATCCGGCAGTGTCACCGTTGAACTTGTCCTGGTCTCCCGGGTGGGGACCAGAGTCAGCATACTGCCAGAACGTGGTGAAGCTATGGTCACCATTAGAACTACATAGCATTCAGGAAATTGAGCAAATTACCTCCAGCCGGCGGGGAGGGTGCCAATGGAGCTGGCCCAGTGGGCGATCCACAGCGGGTTGTTCGTGCCGAATGAGGCGCTGTTACCCGTGCAAGATATCCACCAGCTCGTCGTAGTGTAGATCACTGAGGGGTGTGTGCGAGAGCATAAGAGACGAGAGCGACTATGAATCAATGTACAGAAAGAGCAACGCACCAGGGTACCTAGTCATTTCGCGAGTCGCGATTCAACGTGAGGTTATTACTGCGTCGAGTCCAGCGAAGGGCGAGCAAATGGTGATTACCTGGTCGTCTTCGAGTGATATGTGTTGGAAAAGTCCTTGATCCACGTAACCATCTGGGCGTGGGTGAGACCGGAGCAACTGCCTTGAAGAGAGAAAAACCCGTCACGTCAGAAAGTGAAGAAGATCTGGGTGATGCGGAAAGAATAAGAGCACCTTCGAGGTCAACGGCTCCGGGGAGGGTGATCCCGTCGCGAGACCATCCACCTCCGTGGGCAAGGAAGTAGTTGGCCTGCGCCGCGCCGCTGGAGCTGCCCGGGTGAGCAAAGTGGTATGCGCCGCGTATGATACCGTTTTTGGTTGCACCGGCGTAGTTCTGGTTGAAATAGGAGTCGACAAACGCTGTTTGCGGTCGTGGGGGCGTCAGTCAACGTCAACGTAGTGCGGGTTGCGGACCACATGGGCGCCGCCACTTAGGGGAGGGAAAGGGTGGGAGTGCTCAACTTGTGCCCTCGGTCGCCTTAATGTAGGCGAACTGGACGCCCTGGGACTTGATCTTGGCCCAGTTGAGGCTTCCCTGATTGTTGGAGACGTCGATGCCCTGTGGGTTCGCGCGCTTCACGAGCGTTGACTCGCTCCCGCCCACGGGTGTGCCGAAGACGCCGAGCGACAGAGACAGGATGGCAAAGGTGAGTATCTGGAGGAATGACTGCATGAGTGTGTGATGTTGGGGTACTGCAGACTACCACGACAGCCTATTTATGCAAAATACAAGCTCCCAAAGCCATGTGCTTCCTGAGGTCACAACACAAGAACCTCACGGCGGGTTGACACCTGCACGCCACATCGCTTGATGTAGAGGTAGTAGGTGTACAAGGTAGCGGTGCATTAGTATAAATACAGCTCACCTTTTCAGTGCCTTTTCAGCTCACAAAATCCTTCAAAGACAGAAAAGGGACAATTGGTTCTTTCTGAAACAAGCCCCGTGTGATGGCATGAGTGTGAGGGTGTTATTGACGTGGCATAATCGCCCTGATGGAGTGGCGACGGGGTTGTTGCATGGCAAATTGGTGGCACAGACAGCAGCACCGACAGGAGACATATCACAGATCGACACTGTGGTCCAGAAACTCCCACTCAGGAATCTGCATCTTGCATCACAGGTGACTATTTTCCCAATGTTCACAACAACCGAATTGCCACTTGATGGGAGCTGGGGCAAGATGGCGGAGTGATGGCGGTCACAGATAGGACCGGCCCGGGGGCCCGAGCCAGAAACGGACAAGCCTATTGAATTACGTGATTTAATAACAAGGCATCGGGCCAAAAGGCAAGTGTGGAATGCATGCGGCACGCACCGCATGTAGTAAAGTGAACAGAAAGCAGCCAATAGAGTGTGGGAATGGAAAACCGGATTGACATCAATCAGCCCTCGTAGCAACTCGTGCCAGGAAGGTGGAAAAGGCGGGACCAAGTCTTTCTCATCCGGGATCCGCTGGCATTCATGGCCTGAAGGACACCTCATGGTCTCCAAAAAGATGGCCAAGACCCACGTCATGTCCTTGTCGCCCAGAATCTTGATGAGGTTACGGAAAGGTCGTCCCATCCAGATGCCGTAGAACGGTAGAAGACAAATGTTATGACCAAGTTTTGCCCTAGCTTGGTTTGGTCATGGGAAGGCCAGTCGAACAGGCATGTTCGGCAGTCTGGATAGGGTTGAAGCCACACTCGCATTCCAGGTTATCGAAACTGGAAAAAAAAAAAGGTAGCATGTTCACTTGTAAAAGCATGACCGGTAAGAAATTTGAAAGAGAGGAAATAGTTTCCTGTCTGAAATCATTGCAATGTTTACGCTTGGAGAGGTCGAGCCAGGGGTCGTGCAGGGGCCGGCCATTAGGTGGGCGACAGAGGGCAAACGATAAGAGTGTGATACTTTCGGCCCTTCATGCCATCAGGTTGCCCAAGTCCGGACAGCATCAGCGTTGGGTGTTCCCTGAAGGCATCTATGGTTTGGATGTGGTAGCGCCCAGGCAGCAAACGGCGCGAGATCCCGTCCTCAATTGAAGCCGGTAAGGTTGGTGGTGACCAGCAGGTCTGGATCTTCAAAACCTAGTGAAGACGAGAAGATAGCATCGGCTGTGTTGCGGGTTGAGACAGAAATAATCTGAAGTGGGTGTGGGCCGCCGGCGAAGTTCGGCCATACTAGCCGAAATTCATCGTTTGTGAGGACCTGAACATTTCGCACTGGGTAGCGGATTAGTAGTTGCTCCCATAAGGAGAGCCGATTCGATAGCCCCTCCTTGAATTCCCCCTTTCGACTGCCTCAAGCCTCTCCGAGTGTCCAATCTCATTCCCTTAGAAGTTAGCGCAAGCCGAAACCATGTCCAGGCCATCGAGATGCCCATTCTGCTCGGGAGAGGAACTGTCCGTCGCATGTATTGTGAGAGTAGAAGCGTCTGCTTCAGCCCGGCGATGATTCGAGCCTGTCCATAGTAAGTTATGCACTGTGGGACCGATGGTGTGGGACCGATGGGAAACGATACTGAAACGATCCCGGATGCAATCGGGCCGATCGCGTCCTTCCTGATCCAGATACGTCCGTATACGTCCGTACTCGGGCAACGGTCTATCATAGGCTTCAGTTGGTGGTAGCGCATCGATCGCGTTGACTGTTCCAGCTTCCAGTCTCAACCCGTCGAAGGATCGATGCACAACTTCCGTTAGTACCGTTACATTGGCTCGAGGTCACGGTAATCCCTCTCTGGCCACGAGCTTTAAGTGCCAGTAGGTGAATCTAAGGTGACATTCACGCACACGTTGTTCTGGCATTGACTCTCTGACAAAAAGGACCGGGCCATCGCTTGTGAATGGCGACTACCCGCACCCACACACGGATAGCTACAAGAACGATGGTACTCACGCTTCGAGGCAAGTGCATGGTCGCTGGGTCCAGCAGACCGTGATCGCAAATGGGTCAAAATATGCTATTTTGAGACGTCAGTCACGGTCATTTACTGTAAAGTCTGTAATTCCCCGGCCGGCTATTCTACATAGAGCAGTTCCGGTGAAATCTTTGGGAAGTGGCAACCAACGTGGCATCGTTCCCAGGCCAATCACGTTCCACGGACGGGCCCAAGACGTTATGAGATCGCGGGTCTACCCCCAACACATGTATCCCCCAATTTCGATGCTGATTGGGGACACAAGAGACGAGTCACACGACTTTGACTTTCCCGGATTGTAGTCTCGGAACAGAGAAAGTCCCCCTCATATATTTGCATCATGCACCACAAGTGGCTTGAAAAGACTATTTCGCCGAATTAATGGGACCCCCAATCGTGAAGAAGGAAAACGATCTGATTGCATGCGGCAGTTGACCCACGCCATGTTCTTCTCAGACCAGAAAGACAGCCACTACCATGTCGGGCTGTGTCCTCCGGATAGTGCATGTCCGACCCCACCATATATACTGTAAGGTAAAGGCGCGACGCGAGGGAGAGAACCCACTGACTAGTACCCTGACCCTTGGAAACGCGACATCATATGATTTGGTCAGCCGGCTGCACACGCCTGGCATTGGAACAAATGTGGGATTCAAGTGCCATCCTGACTGTTGCTGCACTGCGTGGTCCAGACACCAGTGAAGAAAGAGACAAACAATATTGGGCGACAGAGAAGCATGGCGCAATCAGCCCAAAGCCTTTTTGTATATTTTTAAATCGACTTTTGTGCGAGTCGGGGCAAATAACCCTACGTAGCACCTCACAACAAGTATACAAGTCCGCCCTCGCTTTCTACTCCGAACGGTCTTGCCCTATCATCTTATGAGCCCAAAGCCATCCTAGAGATGAATGCCGTTTAACTTTCGCACGAATACAGGGACATAAAAGCATTGAGACACAGTACCGTTTCAATCCGGCAGCGTCGCCGTTAAACAAATCCTGGTCTCCCGGGTAGGTGCCAGAGTCAGCATACTGCCAGAACGTGGTGTAGCTGTGAACACCGTCAGCAACGAAAACTACATAGCATTGGAAATGGTGTAAATTACCTCCAGCCAGCGGGTAGGGTGCCAATGGTGCTTGCCCAGTGGGCGATCCAGAGCGGGCTGGTCGTGCCGAATCCGGCGCTGTTACCCGTGCACGAGGTCCACCAACTCGTCGTGGTGTAAATCACTTAGGGATGCGTGCAAGAGTGTAAGAGACGATAGCGACTCTGCAAAACGAATAGCAACGCACCTGGGTACCTATCCGTGTCGCGAGTCGTGGTTGAAAAAAAAAGTGAGAACCATGTGTCGCGCCGAAGCACTGCAGAAGGACAGAATTTACCTGGTCGTCGCGGCGTGGTACGTGTTGGCAAAGTCGTGGATCCAGGAGACCATCTGCGACGCAGTGAGGCCGGCGCAAGAGCCTTGGATATGAAGACGAGTCAGAAAACGCGAGGACAGGAAAGAATAAGGGCGGGCACCTTCGAGGTCGATGGCTCCGGGGAGCGTGATCCCGTCGCCAGACCATCCGCCTCCGTGGGCGAGGAAGTAGTTAGCCTGCGTCGCGCCGCTGGAGGTATCCGGGTGCGCAAAGTGGTACGCGCCGCGTATGATACCGTTGTTAGTCGCGCCGACGTAGTTCTGGCTGAAGTAGGGGTCGATGTACGCTGTTTCGCGGCGTCAGTCAACACCAACGCGCCGCTGCCACTTAGGGGAGGAAAAAAGACGGGGATGCTCAACTTGTGCCCTCGGTCGCCTTGATGTACGCGAACTGGACGCCCTCGGACTTGATCGTGGCCCAGTTGAGGCTTCCCTGCCAGTTGGAGACGTCGCATCCCGGGGGATCCGCGCGCTTCACGAGCACCGGCTCGCTCTCGCTCTCGGGAGCAGGCGCGCCGGCGACGCCGAGCGACAGAGACAGAGTGGCCAAGGCGATGATTTGGAGGAGGGATCGCATGCTTGAAGAGATGCTGGGGGAAATCCTCGACAGCCACCTCGCAATTTATGCAAAATCCGCGTCCCCCTCCCCCCACCGCCCTCCAAGGAGCACCATGTGTTTCGTGTGGTCACGACGCAAGAACCTCGCGAGCGGGCTGACAGGTGCGCGTGGATGCACAAGTCCGATACTTCGTTTGCCACGGAGCGTCGTGGTTCATCCAGTCAGACCCAGAGCTTAGCAGTCGGTCCAGTATCTCTTCACCATGGACTCGCGCACGGCAGTGCAATTCAGAGGTACTGCCATAAGAATGACACTGAACAACGGCAGCAGGGGCACCGCACTATCTGCAGCATGTGCCAGGAAACTCGGAGCATCATAGAGGTTTGCGTTTTGGAACTGGTGCGGCACGTTCGTCATGCGGTCGTCGAGGCCAGACCCTCGAAGCTTGAGTTTGAGTACTGGACATGACCCGTTCAAACATTCAAGTGGCACGTGGTTCGGAATTTCTGTAAGCTGTGACCAATCTCGCTTACGACATTTCTTTTGGTTCTCCCCGCGCAAGACAAAGCACTGACAAAGCAAAGACCTCCGGCAAAGCCCGTCGCGACGCACCGAAACGTACGTACGTCCCCAATCAGCTATATCGAGCTCAAACGCAAGACCACATCCGTCACGAACCACGACGCTCGAACAACGCCGAGTCGGAAACACGGTATAAATAACACAGATTCGATCAGACTAAATGATAGGGTGAGGGTTCCGTACCCCAAGGTGCATAATTACGGTAAGGGGCGCCAAAACAAAAAAACTTGAACGAGGGTTTTCTTCTCATGGTGGGAGCTTTCGTCGTGTTATTGTAAAGATAACGCAAAACGAACGGAATATGCACGCTCCGATACTCGGCGGTATAAGAGCAAGCAATTCGTTGGCCTATGGTACTTACGATGGAACCCTTTTTTTTCACGGTCGCGGTCGAGGTAGGCCATCGATTTTGCACGAACTGCTGCTCTTTGTCCGTCATCCAACTGGCAAATTTGGCTAGAACTACTATAGTTACCAGCGCACGAGCGCATAGCGTATAAGTATTACTCTACTCCGAGCATAACATCCTGGGGGCTCGCTGATAGCACACACCCTCACCTCCAGCGCAGATCAAGTATCACATCCCCCCTCTCCAAAAAAAAGGAAAACTTTGTGAGGTATTGCATGGAGGGAGGTGCCCGTCTCGGGCGATGAAGTGTAGACAGAAAACGCAAAACGGAAAAAAAAAAAAGGAAGGCCTTGTAACGCCGATGACGAGAGGGGGAGAGAGACGACTTCTTTTTTCGTTTTTTTGGTGGTATAATAGTTACTGCAGGTTACAACACCCACCGCCGGTCTGTGGGGCGTATGGGTCCTCGGTTTTGCTGACGGGGCCCCACACGGACGGAACCTGTACGGAAGGAATGAGGCATCAGTACGGATATGGCTAAATGCTCGGACATGGAGCGCCGCCTGGGTTCGAACAACGAGGGAAGAAATAGGAAGGCAAGGGTGACGAGTGGAGAGAGGAAGGGGAGAGACTTACAAGATGATCTGTGGTTGTCTTGCAGTATCGTATGATACTTGCACTCGCTTCGCTCACGCGTATGCGTGGGCGGCCGAGGTCTTCGCGCAGGCGCTGGTTGTGCTCGAGCAGACGGCGGAGCTTCAGCTCGGACATGGATGGCTTAGGACGTGAGGAGGACATGGTGGTGGAGGGATGTGAGGAGGGGTATACTGAAGACTGCTCTGCGCTGCAACGCTATTGTGACGGGCCTTGCGAGTGAGAAAAGAAAGGCATGTGACGATAAGGCAGGGGAGCACGCACCTAAAGGAAGGAGACGTGTGTTGGTGTGTTGGTCAGGCGACAACAGTGCGATGCACACGGCGATCGGTTGTTGTTGGGCGATGTGTCAAAAGGATGGGAGGGAGTAGCGCCGATTGAGAGAGACAAAGGAGAAAAAAAGAACTGGCTTACGAAAAGGGAGAGAAGAAAAAAAGGAAAAAGAGATCAGGAAGGAGGGTGGAAAGGGTCGAGTTGATGGAACCCAGAGAGGAGGGGGGAGAGGTAGAGTGTGAAAACACCGGACGTAGTACCTACAGGCACCGGCCACCCTCTGATCACCGCACGTGTAAGTTGTAACCGAACGCAAACCTCATCGCAAACGCAAACGAGCCTTTTAGGTGTCTATATGCAGTCGCCCCTCTTGAACCCACCACTTCCCCTTCCGATAATAGTACAGCATATATGTTGTACAATCATTTTGTTCGGTTCCACAAGAAACAAAGCCTACAATAAAAACAAGGATCACTGCTTTGGTCGGGCCCTTTTGGCCCCACTCGACAAAAAGAGAGATAATTCGATGGATGGGATCACCCGTCTCATCATCTCAGTTGCCACGCCCACTCCCACGTTCTGTCCACACGCACACGCACGACTCCTAAATGAAAAGCATCCTCCCATTATTTTTTGTTATCTCCTTGACAATCAACGCCCTTTTAAGCAGGAGGGAGGTTATCAGGCGCCGCGCAGGTAGACAGGTATGACAGTATTACAAGCCAGCGCCGGATGATATAGTCTATCTGACTGTTGAAAAGTGCGCCCAAGTCTATGCGGCGCCGTCTAAACCTCTTCGAGGAACTTGCGCACGCCGCCCTCAGGCAGAGCCCCAACGAACTGCTTCACGGGCTCACCATCGCGGAATGCAACGACCGTCGGAAGCGCACGGACCTGTCCCACATGCCCAGAAAAATAAATGAACGAATGAAGAATGGAAAGTTCATTAATCGGCACCACGCGTATCAGCACGGACATCGTCTACATATGAACGGGGGAATGGGGGAGCCGCGCACCTGGTACTTCTGTGCGAGCGCACCGTGCACGTCCGTGTCGACAGTAACGAGGTCAATCGGCCGATCCGAGCCCGTCTTCATCTCTACGTCCCCTGCGAGTCTCTCCAGGACTGGCGAGAGCACTTTGCAAGGGCCACACCAGCTGCGTCACATTCCACCCATTAGCAAAAAAAAGACAACGACACGGAAGAACGCACTCGGCGTAAAAATCAACGAGCACTACGCGCTCATTTGTTTTTGTAGCGGACGTGACTTTTCTAAAGGTCTGGTGCGGTTGCGCGTCAGCACAGCACAACACGGGGGAACCGGAAACGGCGAATGAAAAAAAAAGTAAAAAGTCACAATTTACCGCTTCGTCAACGCCGTGGAACTGCTCGGACCTGCACCTCGAAGTTGAGAAGGGACGTGCAGGGACTGAGAACAAAAGGGAGGGTCGGAGAAACAGCCTTGTTGTCGCACGGACGGTCGTAGATCGCATTGTTCTCAGAAGATCGAATCCAAGCTGCATTCGCGTGGATTACATGTGGTCGCCTTTTCTCACGGTAACCATGAGCCAATTGAGCGACCGAATCAACGTGCCCTCATTAGGCCTCATTTCCGGGGTGCAATTGTCGTGACACCCTCAAACTCAAACAGAGCAATTTGCGTGGGTCCTCAGGCTACAGTACTCCACCCCATCCCTCCGGAACTATAGCGCACTGCCAGAGAGTGGCATTTCGTCTGAACGGATCATCATCAGTCACAGTCTGACCTGTGCATTTTGATTGAGCGATCAATACTGCAGATGCCACATCTCCAATGCGATGAAAATGTTGGCGGCTGCTGGTGGTTGGCGTGACAACCAACTGAGACCCACTATCTTGGTGCCAGCGTCTCCACCCCTATATAACCTCTCCCACTCCCCCAAATTAACTCCCACCATCCTTCCCCCGAGCCAATTCTCCCACTTTCTTTGTTGTCGTCCGAGCAGGGTACGTTCTCCCCTCTTCCCCCGTTGTCCCTCCTTTCTTCCGTCTTTACTAACCCTCTCGACAGTTCTCGCAAAGCCCTACTACACTACCACAAGTTCTTTGTTCATATAAGCCGGCCTTGCTTCTGTCCCCCCCGCATATCAACAAACAAATCCAACAAAGAAAAAAAAAATCAAGATGCGTTTCACTCTCGCCTCCGCTGCTCTTGCCGCCATCGCCGCCGCCACCTCCGCGTCCGCGCAGAACAACATCCAGGTCCAAGTCGGCAACGGCGGGCTCACCTTCTCCCCGAGCTCTGTGAATGCCTCGGTCGGCGACACCGTCTCGTTCGTCTTCTACCCGAAAAACCACACGGTGACGCAATCGTCCTTCGCCGCGCCGTGCCAGCCGCTATCAGGTGGTATCGACTCGAGCTACCAGCCCGTCGCCGCCGGCGCGACCCAGGTGCCTTCCTTCTCGGTCACCGTCAACGCGACCACCCCGCTCTGGTTCTACTGTCGCCAGTCGACCCACTGCGAGGCAGGCATGGTCTTCGCTATCAACCCAACCGCGGACAAGTCGTTTGATACGTTCCAGGCAACCGCCAAGGCCTCCTCCTCCGACGGTACCCCGCCCGCTTCCTCGTCCTCCCCCTCCGGGTCGGGTACCACCGCGCAGTCTCCCTCGTCCACCGGGTCCGGCTCGTCATCGACCGGGACGTCGTCACCCAACTCGGCCTTCACCACCGGTGCACGCGCAGGCGGCCTCCTCGCGGCAATCGGCTTGGCCGCAGGCATCCTACTATAAGGCTGTTTTGTGTGTTCCTTTACCGCGTGGCGATACCTCCCCTTCTCCGCACCTACGTATCTTCAGTTCCTATTTTTTTTTCTCTTTCTTTTTGGTTGTTTGTTTCTAATTGTGATGTGCTCCAATGACGGCATTGCTGGATCGTTTACATCTTCCTCTCTTGTCTGGTATTTTTATCGATAGCTGGGCTATGTAGTGACTCGCATGAAATGAAGGATTTGGCTCAACTATAATTTTCGCGTGCTGCGTTGATGAGTGATTGACGTCGTTGACTGAGGGCTCGAACTTGAGGGAGTCACGCTCGCGTCGACAACAAACAAAATTTCAAGCACATGTCCGTGACCGTCCTCGTCGTGATCATCAAGGCTTCATGCTAACATGGTATCGTAAGTTTCAGGAACAAAATTTAACAACACTACGCCTAGTACCGCAGTGACTGATCCTTGAGTTTTGCTTCCTGCTTGTACGGTACAATTTTAATGGTACTATACTGTGCTAGACCCCTCATTCGGACAGGACCCCTCAGTCGGACAGTCACACGTTATCACAGTCCCGTTTTGGAACTGTCAAGCCACCGCACCGTATTTCCTTCCGTTTGCAGTCAGCCACGAAATCAAACCCCGACACGGTATGGGTCGGCAAGCGTGACATACGGCCATTTTGCCAACTTTGCAACACCACAAGATTTTAACAACAAAAAAAGTTGGAGCATGTTAAGGAGTAGTACTAGACATCATATATTTAATTTGGTAGTAATTGAGCCAGAAGTGAGTGAGAAATTTAAAGTGTCCGACTGAGGGGTCCTGTCCGAATGAGGG
>Ga0137385_10004826_pt1 | contig 11775 bp, 13 predicted proteins | sample SagtaG_FD_104921 | JGI IMG/M metagenome (GOLD analysis project Ga0137385, IMG submission 104921) | Vadose zone soil microbial communities from Sagehorn Ranch, Mendocino, California, USA - Sage2_R_80_16 metaG | ecosystem: Environmental > Terrestrial > Soil > Vadose zone | place: USA: California...
CCCGCCACGACGCCCGCGACCGCGAGAGCCGACGTAGCCCGCGCCGGCTCGAAGCGTTCCAGCCAGACGAAGGCGAACGTCGCGAGCCCGGCCGCCGCCGAGACGACGACGGCGCCCAGGCCGGCGCCGTGCGACAACCCATGCCAGAGGCTGGCGTCGTCGGAGTGGACGACGAGGAGCCCGGCGAAAGCCGCCGCGCCGCCGAGCACGCCCGAGACGAGCGCCCGGACGCGGAAGCTGCGCGTGAGCTGGTCGTCGAAACGGCAGCCCAGAAACAGAAAGCTGCGGCCGCTGCGCCATGCCTGCACCGCGGGCGGAATCGGCGTCTGGATGTCGATCTCGGTCAGGACTTCGACGAAGTCGCTGTCGGAGACCAGGTAGTTCGACGCGGGCGCGTGGCCGCCGATCGGCTTGTAGAGCAGCGCGCCCGAGGCCGGCACTGCATGCAGGAAGGTGCCGTCCGGCGCATACGCGCCAAACCACTGGCCGAAATGTTCCGACTGCGACAAACCCTGCACCTGAACCCAGCCGCCTTGCGGCCGCGCCTCGTCGAGGGCGGCGGCAAACGTGTCGTCGTACCAGCAATCGACATACAGCCCCGCGCCACTGGCCGCGAGCGCCCGGTGCAGCGCCGACGGCGCCGGCGTGGTGGCGAACGCGCCGTTCATCAGGTTCACCACCGACTTGCGATGCTTGAAGTTCTCGATGAATTGCGCGGCCTGCGTGAGCCGCTTGCGGATCTTGTGCGGCACGCTGACTTTCGCGGTCATGATCTCGGCGAGTGCGCCCGGCGTGGCCGGCACGGCCGAATCGGGACACAGCGCGAGCAGCGCCGGGCCGAGGTAGGGAATGACGCCGCCGCCCTGAAGCTGGCGGGCGATGGTCTGGACTGAAACGGTCATGGAGTGAGCCTCACAGATAAATGGCGGCACCGGCGCCCACGTTGGTCGCGGTGTCCTTCAGCGTCTTGACGATGTACCTGACCTGATCGGCGTCGAGCAGCGTGTGCAGCGGCAGCGCCAGTGCGCGGTCGCCGATGCGCTCGGTATCGGGCAGCAGACCGCGTTTGCGGCCGATCGCATCGCCCGCGTTCATGTAGTGGAACTGCTGATGCAGCGGATGGCTGTAAGGCGCCGTCTCGATGCCGCAGGATTTCATGTCGTCGATCATCTGGGCGCGTGCGCTCTGCGTAAAACGCTTGCCCAGGTGGACGACATAGAGCATCCAGTGCACTTCCTCCACGTCTTCGGCCACATAGGGCGGCTTGATCCCCTCGAAACTCTGCATCTCTTCGTGATACCAGTGCTCGACCTGCTTGCGCTGGGCGAGGCGCGTGTCGAGTTCGGCCAGTTGCGCGAGCCCAAGCGCGGCGGTCAGATCGCTGATGCCGGCTTGCAGCGGCACCCACGAGCCGATCGAAACGGACGCGCGGTCCGTGACGCGCCGCTCGCGCAGATAGCGCAGTTCGTGAGCGAGTTCGTCATCGTCGGTGACGAGCATGCCGCCCGCTCCCGTGTTCAGCGCGGACGGGCCGGAGAAGTCGAACACCGACACGTCGCCGAAACAGCCGGCGTTGCGGCCGCGGTAGCGCGAGCCGAGCGCCTCAGTACTGTCTTCGATCAGCCGCAAGCGATACGCGTCGGCCAGTTCGCGCAGCGGGCCCCATGCGGCCGGGTGGCCGTTCGTATTGCCGGCGAGAATCGCGCGCGTGCGAGGGCCGATTTTCTGCGCGGCTTTTTCGGCGCTCAGACATCCGCTCCAGTAGTCGATGTCGGCGAACACCGGCACGGCTCCCGCCAGCGTGATCGCCTGCGCCACCTGGTGCCAGGTGTGCGACGCGCAGATCACCTCGTCGCCCGCACCGATCCCCATCGCGCGCAACGCAATCCAGGTGGCGAGCGTGCCGCTCGCCACCGCAACCGCATGCGCGCGGCCCACCCAGCCGGCGAACGCGCGCTCGAACGAGTCGAGCATCGGCCCGTCGCTCCAGCGCGACGACTGCAGCACGGCGTTGACGAAATCGATCTCGCGCGCCGCGCAAGCCGGTTCGCTCAGCGCGATCTCATCGATTTCCATGAGGCTCGTCCTCGGTCAGGATCAACGCGTCGGCCTCTTCGGCCCGCTGCGTGATCGACATACAATGCCCGTCCGACATCAGGAAGTAGACGCTGCGCGCACCGAGCCGCAGCGCCGCCGTCTCGTCGCGCATGTCCATGGCGCTGACGCGCATCGTGCGCACTTCGGGATAACGCTGGTGCCATTGCACCGCGGCGTCGCGTAGCGTCGGTGCCGTGCGCAGCAGGTCCGCCGCGACGTCCAGCTGTTCGGCGTTCAGACTCATCTCACTCCTCCACGCCGGCAATGCGCCGGGCTTCGACCGTGATGGGTAGCGGCGTGTCGTCGGCCATCGCGGGCAATTCGAGCTGCCAGCCGTTGGCGAGCGTGACGAGACCGCCCCACATCCCGGGCTGCGCCATCGCGACAATGGGCTCCTCCAGGTCCTTCTTTGGCACGTAAGCGCTCAGCGCGCCCTTGCTGTCCTTGCGGATCATGACTTTCATGGTGACGGACTCCGGAGATTGACGACAGATTCAAACCAGGCTCAAGCGGGACATGCTGGCTGCTCCAGCAACGGACGCAGCAGCGGCGGCAGATGGGCGAGCAGATACTGAATGTCCTGCGCCGTGGTGGTTTCGCCGAGCGACAGCCGCACCGCCGCCAGCGCCTCGTCGCGCGGCACGCGCATCGCTGTCAGCACATGCGAAGGCTCGCTGCCGCCCGACGAGCAGGCCGAGCCCGACGACGCGGCGACACCCAGCCGCCCGAGCCGCTGCAACACGACCTCGGCGGGAAGCTCGCCGAAGCGCAAGTAGCTGGTGCCGGGCAGGCGCGATACCTGCGCCGAAAAAACGTGGACGTCCGGCAGCGCGCACCTCAACTCTTGCTCCAGCGCGTCGCGCAGCGCAGCCACGCGCAGCGCTTCGCTCGCCAAGTCGCCGATACGTTCGAGCGCCGCCGCAAAACCGGCGATAGCCGGCAGATTCTCGGTGCCGCCGCGCAGATGCCGCTCCTGGCTGCCCTGCACCTGCGGCACCAGCGCCACGCCCTGGCGCACCAGAAATGCGCCGATGCCTTTCGGCCCGCGCAGCTTGTGAGCCGACAGCGACACCGCATCGATCCCGCTTAGCGCGAAATCGAACGGCAGCCTGCCGATGAACTGCGTCGCATCGACATGCAGGCGCGCGCCGGCCGCATGCGCGAGATCGCGCACTTCGGCGACCGGCATCAACACGCCGGTCTCGTTGTTGGCCGCCATCAGCGAGACCACGGCGACGTCGGGTCCGATCAGTGCCGCGGCGCTGTCGAGGTCCAGCGAGCCGTCGAGCCGCACGGCGATGCAATCGACCGCAACGCCGCGCGCCGCCAGCGCACGCGCCAGCTTCATGTGCCCTGCATGCTCGACCGCGCTGAATACGACACGTTGCCGGCCCTGCGCCGCCGCCGCGTTCAACCCGCACACCGCCAGATGATTGGCTTCGGTCGCGCCGCTGGTGAAGACCAGTTCGGCCGGCTTGCAACCGAGCGTTCGCGCGATCGTCGCGCGGGCCGCCGCGAGCGCACCCTTCGCCTGCTGCCCGAGCGCATGCTGCGACGACGGGTTGCCCCACACATCGGTCAGGATGGACAGCATCGCCTGCGCGACGGCGGGGGCCGGCGGCGTGGTTGCGTTGTGGTCGAGATAAATCATCGCCCGGCTCCGTTGGTTTGCATCACGGCCAGAACACACGTTCGCGATCGATGCACAGCGCGTCGAGCAGTTCGGCCAGATCGGTGCTCTCGTGCTGGAGCATCCACCGGTGCAGCGCGTGATCGCGCGCACTCAGGCGCCACACGCCGTCTTCATCGCGCGTGAGCCAGGCGATATCGATCACCCCGCCGGTCGTGTCGACATTGCGCGAGCAGCACGGGCTCTCGATACGAAACCCCTGCCCCTCGCGCAGCACGCGCGGCAACACATAGCGGTAGCGGGTGCGCTCGCGCAGCGCCCGCTCGATCTGGCGCAGGGTCAGGTCGAAGAGGCAGCCCGCGTGCAAGCCGCCGCGCCGCGGCGCCGCTTCCGGCGCGTTAGCCCGAACCGTCATGACAGGCCGCCCGGTTCGGCTAGCACGCCGGTGGGCACAGGCGCGATCTCGTCTTCCGTGCATCCGACGACACAGTTGCCGAACTCCACCAGATAGACCGGCTCGCCGCTCTCCACCACCTGCCCGACATTGACGATTTCGCCGACCGTACCCGCTTCCGCCAGACACTCGTGCGTGCCGCGCTCGGGGAAGCTGCCGTCGTTGCACAGGTCGTCCAGCGCGATCACGCGCATGCCCCATTGATATGCGGGCTGAACCGGTTCGATGCTCATGGCGAGGGCTCCTTTACTTGCGAGGTGTCCGGCTGGACCCGCGTGCCGATCTTGCGCAGCGCTTCGGCGCGCTCGCCCAGACCTTGCAGCACGTCATCGGGCAGGTTGTCGAGCGTGCACAGCTCTTTCGCGCGCATGCCGACACGGTGGCCGCTCTCGACGAAATCCACCGCGTAGATGTAGAACTGCTGCAGGAACGTGTTGATGCTGGTGACGTAGCCGATCTCGCCCTTGTTCACCAGCACTTCGCCGATGTCCTTGCCGTTGTACGTGCCGTCGTTGCGGATCACCGAGCGTGCGATCACGCGCTCGCCATAGTTGAAGCGCGGAGGAAACGCGACCTCGATCAGGTCGTCGTCGCGGTTGATGTCAGCCATGATCCACTCCTGCTGATCGTTGCGTCTGTTCGCCGGCCGTCAGGCATGTGAGCTTGTCCGACTGCCGGCGCTGCCGCGCGAGCGCGCGCACCTCTTCGTCCGCGTCGTTCACCAGCGAGGCCGCGATGCCCGCCGCCGCGCGCCGTGCGACTTCCCAGCGCACCCGCCAGTCGGGATCGAAGGCGAGGCGCGACAGCAGCGGCGCGGGCAGACGCTCGGCGACGATGCGGCGCACCTCCGCTTCGCTGTCATCGGCCAGACGCAACAGCGCGGGCATCTCGAGGCGCTCGGCCAGGCGCATCCGCACCACGCGATCGGGGTCGCGGATCATCTGCGGCAGCAGCGCCAGCGGAAGACGCCGGGCCACCCATTCGCGCACACCGTAGTCGGCATCGGCGCGCATGTCCGCGAGCGCAGCGGGCGCGAGGCGCTGCGCCACGCGAATCCGCACCTCGCGATGCGGATCGTGAATCAGGCGCCCCAGTTGCGCCAGCGGCAGACGCAACGCGAGTTGCAGCCGCACCGTCTCGTCCGGGTCGCCGAGCAACGCACGCAAGCGGAACACATCGGCGTGACGCGCGGCGATTGCGCGTACCTCGAAGTACGGATGCGCGAGCTGCTGGTTGGCCAGATCGGGATGCCAGTGAAAGAAGCGCTCGATGCGGCGGGCGTACGCATCCTGCATGCACGCGTGACCGGGTTCGCAGCCGTGCTCCGCCCGCAGCTGGCGTAACCGCGCATACTCGCAACCGGCGCAGTCGAGCGAGCCACCCTGCCAGTGAAGCGGCGCAATGTCGCCACCCGGCGCGCGCTCGTTCTGTACGGTCATGGTTGCGTCCCCGTCCAGCCGCGCGTCGGGTAGGCGCTCAGCGCATCCGTTGCGTCGTCGGACCCGACGCCGGTCTCATGACGCGCCAGGATCTGCGAAAGCAGCGCGCCTCCCACCCTGTCCTCGGGATCGAGGCGGCGCAGTTCGCGCAGCAGCATGCGCGCTTCGTCGAAGTCGCCCAGGCGCATGTTGAGATACGCGAGCCCCTTCAGCGTGAATAGATAAAAGCGCGCGGCCGCGTCGTAACGCGTGATTGCGGGAGCCAGCGGCTTGTCGCCGAAATCGGGGCCCAGCGCAGTGCGCGCAATCGCCAGCGCGTCTTCGCCAATTGCACGCGCCTGCGCCAGTTGATGACCGTAGAAGTAAAAGCGATACAGCGCGATCAACGGCACCGGATGGCGCGGCGCCGCGGCGCGGGCGCGTTGCAACAGCACAAGCGCCTCGTCGCGGCGTTCGCGCAGCCGGCCCGCCTCGGCGATCAACGCATCGACGCCGGACGGCAAGCCGCCACCGATCGCGCTCTGCGCGAACGCGGTCATTGCATCGTCGAGAGCACGGTCGCCGGTATCCATTGCCATCGCTCCGCCTCAGGAGACCTGACGCGGCAGCGGCCGCCCGCGGCCGATCGCGCCGATCTCGATGGTCGCCACGCCCGGCGGCGCCGACTCCCCGCTGCTGCTGCAACCGCAAGCCGCCTGATTCGGATTGAAGAAGGTCAAACCGGATTGGGTTGGCGTATCGGCGAAATCGATCGTCACGCCTTCGAGCATCAGCCGGCTCCCGGCCGGCAGAAATATCCGCAGACCGTTGACGTCGAGTTCCTGTTCGCCCGCTTGCAGCGCCGGCTCGACGGTGAATTCCGCGGTATAGCCGGAACAGCCGCCGGCGCTCACCACCAGCCGGAAGCCAGCGCCGGCCGGCAGACCCGAAAAGCGCACGATACGGCGCATGAACTTCTCGGCAGCGCTTGTGACAGTTACGTTGGACAGCATGATGCGCAGTCTCCTGAGGGATGAATGGCGGGCCCGGCGACAAGCCGGACTCAGACCTGAACGATGCAGCCGTCCACGGGACACACCGCGACGCACTGCGGGTCGTCGAAATGACCTTCGCATTCGGTGCATTTCTTGGGGTCGATCACGAAGATGCCGCCTTTCTCGCTGATCGCGACGTTGGGACATTCCGGTTCGCAGGCCGAGCAGCCCGTACAAGTGGACGCAATAATCTTGAGGGCCATGGCAGTTCTCCTGGTGTCCTGTCTTTAAGAATGTGGGGGGTCATGCCGCCGAGGCTGACGAGGTGTAAGCGCCCTGGCGAATCGATGCATCGCCGCGGTCCTGATGCACGACGGCACCGCTCTCGATGCGGTTGCGGTAATCGTTGAACCAGGCGAGGGCCGCCTTTTCGATGAATTCGCCGACGTACTGATCGACCGGTTCGATACCGGCTTGCGCCAGTTCGTCCTTCGGGCACGCGCCGATCTTCGCGACCAGCACCGCGTGGCAGTCATTGATCGCGCGCACCACCGACGGCAGTTGCTCGTCGTCGCCGTAGCCGCCCTGGCAATACAGGTCCACCCGGCGATGACCGACGAACAGCGCTTCGGCAGCCGAGACTTCGAAGATCTGAAACTCGGTGACGTGACCGAAGTGTTCGTTGACGCGGCCGCCGCCCTTCGTTGCGACCGCAACCAGCACCTTCATGTCGTCGGCGACGTCGATCTCGCGCGAGACCGCCAGCGCTTCCTGCTTCGCATCGTGCTGGGCCTGACGCTCGGATTCGACGCGCTGCTGATATTCACGGCGGCGTTCGAGGTCGTAGACCACTTCCATCTGCCCGATCTTGTCGAGCGTGAATTCCTCGCTGCGGTCCTCGCCCAGCAGGCCGACCGCATCCGCGCGGCACTGGCGGCAATGGCGCATCAGATTGGCGCCGCCCATGCACGCGTCCTGCACGGCCTTGAGTTCCTGCGCAGTCGGTCCGCGCTGGCCGCTCAGGCCGAAGTGAGTGCCGTGCTCGGGCTCCGAGATCAGCGGCATGATGTTATGCAGGAACGCGCCGCGTTTCTTGACCTCGCGGTTAACCTCGAACAGGTGCTCGTCGTTGACGCCGGGAATCAGCACCGAGTTGATCTTGGTCAGCACGCCGCGTGCGGTGAGCATCTCGAGCCCCTTCATCTGCCGCTCATGAAGGATGCGGGCCGCTTCGTAGCCGGTCACGCGCTTGTGCTCCCAGAAAATCCACGGATAGATTTTCGCGCCCACCGCCGGGTCGACCATGTTGATGGTGATCGTCACGTGGTCGATGTTGTACTTGCAGATTTCGTCAACGAGGTCGGGTAGCGCGAGGCCATTGGTCGACAGACACAGCTTGATGTCCGGCGCCTGCTCCTGCAGCATCCGGAACGTCTCGAAGGTTTTCTTCGGACTCGCCAGCGAATCGCCGGGGCCGGCAATGCCGAGCACGGTCATCTGCGGAATCTCGCTTGCGACCGCAACGACTTTCTTGACCGCCTGTTCCGGCGTGAGCTTCTGCGAGACCACGCCGGGACGCGACTCGTTAGAACAGTCGTATTTGCGGTTGCAGTAGTTGCACTGGATGTTGCAGGCAGGCGCCACCGCCACATGCATGCGCGCATAGTGATGGTGGGCTTCTTCCGAGTAGCACGGATGATTCTTGACCTTCTCCCAGATCTCCGCCGGCATGTCGTCGGGACCACCCGACGAGCCGCAACTGGCCTTGCCCTCGCCACCTTGCGTACCGCAGCCGCCACCGGTGGATGGGACGTCGATCTTCACGCCGAGAGGCTTGATCTGGCCGATGCCGATATAGGTCGCTGCGGGCAGGTCGCTCGCATTTGTACTCGCTTGCATGGATATCTCCTCGCAACCGACGGCGGCCGCGCGAAGGCTATAAAGCCAGATCCATGCCACTCGGCGAGAAGGCCGTGAATCAACGCGTCAGGAGATATTTCGCAGTTCTGTATGATCCCGGCGCGCGACGAATCCCCACAATTTCGTTGCGTCGTGTCGGTGTTGCGACAAATCTCACACGAACGCAAACGCCTGTGGAGGGCCAGGCAGATAGCCACGCGCTCTGGTCAACACAAAACGCAGATTGGAATGAACACGCGTCTATCCGCACGCGGGAAAAGCCAAAGGTGTGTGGTTGTCGATGAGGACATCGATAGGGACATCGATCGCTTCGCGGGATCGATGAGAGAGATGGTATGCACCCGGCAACCGGGCGCTGGCCGGAACCGCCGAGCGTTTTCACGTAACGGTCAGCCGGCAGGATTGCATCGGCTCCCGACAGCGTCAGCTTCGCCCTGCACACGTTGTGCGGGCCAGGCATTCCAAACGCTCAGAACCGGCGAACCTCAATCGCGTATTTATGCAGCGCATAGCCCATCTGCCGGGGCGTAATGCCCAGCAGCCGCGCCGCCTTCGCCTGCACCCAGCCACAACGTTCCATCGCCCAAACCAACCGCTCGCGTTCGCCTTCCGGCTTGCCGGCCGCCGACGTCGCGAACGTGCGGTCGTCGGTCGCCGGATCCAGTTCAGTCGCGGCGTCCGTGTCGGTATCCGCGCTGCCGGACCAGGCAGCCGGCGCCGACGGCACATCCAGATCATGATGCGCGTACGGCGGCTGCGACGACGACACTTCGGCAATTGGAATGTCGCCGAGGCGCGTGGGACGCACGGCATCTTCGCGCTCGATGTAGTGCAGCACTTTCGTCAGGCAACGATCCTCCTGGCACAGGAACTTGAACCGGTCGATCACGCCGTCACGCGTCATGGTCGCCGTGCGCTCGACACAGTTCTCCAGCTCACGCACATTGCCGGGCCAGTAGCAGTTCGTCAGCACCCGCATCGCTTCGGCGTCGAAACGGATCGACTGCGAGTTTTCGCGGTTGAAACGGGCGAGAAAGTGCTGCGCCATTGCCGGAATATCTTCGCGCCGCTCGCGCAGTGGCGGCAATTCGATGCTGACCACGTTGATACGGTAGTAGAGATCGGCGCGAAATTCGCCGGCCTTCACCATCCGCTCGAGGTTGCGGTTGGTGGCGAGAATCAGACGCACATCGACCTTCACCGGCGTCGTACCGCCGACACGTTCGAACTCGCGCTCCTGCAGCACGCGCAGCAGCTTGGCCTGAAACGACGGCGAGATGTCGCCGATTTCGTCGAGGAACAGCGTGCCGCCGTGCGCCAGTTCGAAACGGCCCTTGCGCTGCCCCTGCGCGCCGGTAAACGCGCCCTTCTCGTGACCGAACAGTTCGCTCTCCAGAAGGGATTCCGTCAACGCCGCGCAATTGACCCGGACGAACGCCTCGTCGCTGCGCGGCGACAGATTGTGGACCGCGCGCGCGATCACTTCCTTGCCGGTGCCGCTCTCGCCACGCAGCAGCACCGTGGTCCGCGCCGGCGCGACCTGACGCACCTGGCCGAACACCGCCTGCATGGCCGCCGAGACGCCGACCACCTGGTCGATCTGTTGACTGGGCTTGATCGCCTTCTGCATGCGTCTGACTTCATCCTGCATGCTGTCGTGCGCCGCGCTGACGCTGCGCTGAAGCAGCAACGCCTGCCCCATCAGCGTCGCGACGATCTTCATCAGATGCAGATCGTCGGCGAACAGCCGGCTGGCATCAGGATTCACGCAATCGACGGCGAGCACGCCCAGCGTGCGCCGGTCGGCGTAGATCGGCGTCGCGAGCATCGCGATGCACACCCCCGGCATCTGGTCCGCGCCACCGGTGCGATTCAGGAACACCGGCTCGTCGTTCACGTCCGGCACGATCACGCCGATACCGCTCTTGAACGCGCGACCGACAATGCCTTCCCCTGGACGAAACTGAAGACGCTGCTGCTCGTCGCGCGAAAGACCCGCGGCGCACAGGCCGCGCAGTTGCCCGTCCGGATCGGCCAGCACCACAAAGACGCGCCGCCACTCCATCGTGTGCACGAGATAGTTCAGGGACTCGCGGAAGGTTTTTGCCACATCGAGCGATGAAACCAGCGTCTTGCTCACTTCATAGACGGCGTCCAGCGCTTGCCGGGCAACAGCTGCCTGAATGTTCACCATGGATTTCTCCTTCGTGCGCTGCGCGCTTTCGATGCACCAGCGCATGGCGCAAGATCGGCGCAAAGGCACAGCATCTGAATTAAGCAATTTCTACGCCTGACGATTCAGCCATCGCGCATGTCAATCCCGCGTGCGGAACGACAAAGCCGACAAAAAGAACAGCGGGAATCCTCGCGCGTCGCGCGCATCGATACAAAGACAACAGCGAGATAACAGCGGCCCCGCCGAAAGAGGCCAACAGGACATGAAAGTCCGGTGGCATGGAAGTTGCCCTGAAGATCGCACTACCCAGCCTTCAGGAGTCTGTGATGTCGGATCTCCAACGCGTCAGTACCGGCCTCCGTCCGCGCGGCGCCAACCCCGTCTACCTGGATCATGCCGCCACCACACCGGTCGATCCGCGTGTGGTCAGACGCATGCTGCCGTACCTGACCGAGATGTACGGCAATCCCGCCAGCCGTTCGCACGCCTATGGCTGGGTCGCCGAGGAAGCGGTCGAACTGGCCCGTGAGCAGGTCAGCTCGCTCGTCAACGCGGACCCGCGCGAGATTGTCTGGACCTCGGGCGCGACCGAATCGAACAACCTCGCGATCAAGGGCGCGGCGCACTTTCATCGCGCCAAAGGCAATCACCTGGTGACGCTCGCGACCGAGCACAAGTCGGTGCTCGACACGATGCGCGAACTCGAGCGCGAAGGCTTCGAGGTCACGGTGTTGCCGGTGCAGGAAAGCGGCCTCGTGGACCTCGCCGTGTTCGAAGCGGCGCTCAAGCCGGGCACCGTGCTGGCGTCGGTGATGTTCGTCAACAACGAGACGGGCGTGATCCAGGACATCGCCGCGATCGGCGCGCTCTGCCGCGCCCGGGGGGTCCTGTTGCACGTGGATGCCGCCCAGGCCGCCGGCAAGGTGCCGATCGATATCGCCGCCTTGCCGGTCGATCTGATGTCGTTCTCGGCTCACAAGATCTACGGCCCCAAAGGCATCGGCGCGCTGTACGTGGGACGCCGGCCGCGCGTGCGGATCGCGTGTCAGATGCACGGCGGCGGCCACGAACGCGGCATGCGCTCC
>Ga0137385_10004827_pt1 | contig 11775 bp, 15 predicted proteins | sample SagtaG_FD_104921 | JGI IMG/M metagenome (GOLD analysis project Ga0137385, IMG submission 104921) | Vadose zone soil microbial communities from Sagehorn Ranch, Mendocino, California, USA - Sage2_R_80_16 metaG | ecosystem: Environmental > Terrestrial > Soil > Vadose zone | place: USA: California...
TCATCCACTCCCCGTCCAGGCCACTCGGCAGCTGTTTGCCGTCAAAGACGGAGCCAGCCCGCTCGACGTGGGCACGCCAGATGCCGGGGCGCATGCCATCGTAGGCACGTCCACTCGCGCAATACTGCGGCGCACCTCTCCCCAGGGGAGCGCCACACGCCGCCTGCAGGTGCCAGGAGAGGTGAACGTACTTATGTACATACCGTTGGCGTTGTTCCATGACCGAGAGGGGGCGCATCCACACCACGTCGCGTGCGCACTCCCTGAGCGGGACAGGCGTGGCGCCGCCGTCGGATAAGGCGGACAGGTCGACCGGGGAGGAACCGGGTGGCGAGACGGCAGCATCGTGTGTGAGGTCGTTGAGCAATGCGTGTGCCAGCAGGTCGGGGGAGTCGGCCACCGGCCTGGTCAGCACCTGCTGCAGGTAGCTCACCGTGGCGAGCAGACTCCGCGCGTCTGTGAAGTCCCAGCCCCACCCGGCGTACTCGGGAAAGGTGAGTGCCAGGCGACGCGCTTGCCACTGGTCGCGCTCCCTTGGCCAGAGGAGGGCATAGATCGGCCTGGTTGGCTCTTGTGGATCGGGATGGACTCGCACCACCCAGTGGTTGCTCGCCTGCTCAAGCCAGGAACAGGTGGCGCTCCGCGAGCGTGTCGTGGCTGGCATCACCCAGGCCGAGTGAAGTCCAGCATCCCAGAGATATTTCAGCAGGCCACCTGGCTCGCTCACGTCAGTGGTGAGCTGGAGCGAGCGAAGCACGCGCTTGCCCTGGACAGCCTCAAGGAGCAGGAGCTCGTTGTCCATCAGGATACCCATCACGGTACTAGCCGGCGTGATGGAGGAAGTGTTGTCTCGGTTGATCATCAACATCGCCGCCCGCAGGCGCCCTCCTTTCGGTATGTTCTCGCTTTTGGGAAGAGGCAGAAGGACGCTGCTCTTCGCCAACATTCACCCGGCTTGTCGTGTCGGCAGCGCCACCACGACCCACCAGGACTTTTAACCACTCCGAATTGGATGAAGTTCTGCGCTTCCCCCCTCGATTGGTTATTTGGGTGCTTGCTCCTTGATGTTGTAGGTGGCCTGCATTGGTACGTCTTCCCCTCTTTTTGATGTGAGCGCATCGTGTGAGGTTGGCAAGGCCACATGCAGCAGCTGTTCCAGCGCAGCGGCTCGCGAGGGCCCGACACCGGGGACCGCCGCGAGTTGGGCGGCGTCTGCATTCAACAGGTCATGCAAACTGCGAAATCGCGCACAGACAGCGCGTGCCGTGACGGGGCCGATGCCTGGCAGGGACAGCATGATGTGCATCTGCTGTTCGGATTGCGTCGCCCGGCGTCGTCCTGCCGGGGGACCGTGAGCCGCCTGCTCAACACGACCATGCACTTTGCCGACCTGGCAGCGTTTCGCGACCGCATAGACCAGGTGCGCCGAATCCTCCGGTCCGCTACTGGGTAAGATCGGCACGCGTAAGATGGCGGCGATGTAGGCGAGCGCCCCGCGGATGCTTTCAGGACGCATCTGGGAGTGGCTGATGCTCAGGGGGTCCCCTTCCAGCAGCAAAATGGGCACGCAGCGGCTTTTGAGCAGTGCGGCTAGTTGCGGGAATAAACGTCCCTGTGCCAGACTGCAGAGAAAATCACTGCCTGTTTTGCGCTCGAAGATGCGGCATGGATCGCCGCCGACATCGTAGTCGCCCATACGCAGAGGGGTTAGCTCGACGTGTACCTGCGGCATGCTGGCCAGCAGATCGGGGATGCCAGATCGCTGTTCTTGTGTGTCGATGCGAATATGGATCGGAACTGGCTCTTGTTGTTCCTGCATAGCTTGTAGGGCTTCTCTTCTTCTCTTGTGCACGCCTCCTGGCGCATGTGCCTTCCTCAAGCTATGATAACAGGCGGACCTCTTCCCTATTACAGGAACTTTCACGGATTCCTCACGAACCTAGTGCGCCATCCGCCCAAACATGAACCTGACGGGTATGTGAGGGGGAGTTGCCGGCTTTTTCGTCAGGTCCGCGTGAAATGGCAGCAAGCTAGCGACATGTATCGCTAGCCTGTTTGGAGCGGCTGTCTAAGTAGAACAAGAAAGTGAGATTTCGCGCCGGCGTTCCTCTGGTAGTTCTTGCAACACAACCGCTTACACCAGCTCAACCCGTAACTCTCGGCCGACGACAGCAGCGGCACGTTGTATCGTTTCGAGCGATACCCCTGTCTTTTCTGGGTCGAGAAGTCTTTCCAGTTGTGATCTGCTGGTATGCATACGGGCAGCCATGGCCGACTTGGTGAGATGTTGGGTGCGCATCGCTTCTGCGATCTGCCAGGCCAGCACCCTTTTCACTGCAGTAGTGGTAGAGGCTTCAAGGACGCCTTCCTCTTTCAGGAAGTCCTCAAATGAGGAGCCTCGATTGGGATTGTCAGGCATGGCTTTCATACTCCCTTCTGCGCCGATCTGCTAACTCTAAGTCTTGGTGTGGAGTCTGCTGGGTCTTCTTAATAAACCCATGCAGCAAAATCATTTCACCGCTGCTAATATGAAAAATCACTCGTGCAATTCTCCCACCGGAGATACGGCTGCGCACCTCCCAAAGGTCTTTATATCCCTTGATAGAGCGACACACAGGCATACCGATGGGCCAACCATATTCGACTGTTCTGATATCCCCGCCGATAATTCGACTATCCTCCTTGTCCAGGCCTTTTAGCCACTCCCTCACCGGTTCAGTGCCAGAAGCAGTTTTGAAGAACCGGGCTGGGAGAATTTTCAGCGAGTCATTCATGCACATGTTGTACCATATATGGTACAACATGTCAAGCTTAAGGCTGCATTGCCAAAAAAGGCAAGGGTGCCGTACCTGTGGCGTCATGCTGAGAACTGAGCGAACCAATTTCAAGGATCATTGGTCTGCTGTTGTCAATGAGCCGTAGTAATTACCGAAAGCCATTTCTATTGACCGTGATCAGGACACTGCAGCAAATGTTTTCGCAATGGTAATATGATGGCTCATTTGTAAACATCGGCAAGCTCAAGCGCACCAGTGATTAGAAATGGTTGACGTTCAACAACTATAACATCAATCTCTGTGTCCTGCCTACGCGTCACTATCAGAAAAGGATGGGGCATGTCTTTCTACACGTGTCGGGTAGCGCTACACGAATCGAACTGCTGAGACAGCTTGCTCAACAGGATACTTGTGTGATTTTCGCCGCTGCTGGATCGTTTGACGATCTCGCTCATCAAAGGAATTGCCGCCTATGCAAACGCCGAGTGTTTCTGCTTGCCGCCTTTTCCCGCCCCTTGTCCAGGTGCGACCCGCTTTCATTCCGTCCTCCTCTGCTATACTGATTCTGTAGCGGTGGCCTGGCATCGGTAGCATATCCCTGCAGAGAGAGACAGTGCATGAGCAAGAGGCAAGGGAAGGTGCGCGAGAGGCAAGCCTGGAACGTATGGACTTGGCTGAAGAACGTGTCGGGTTCTATGAAGATGCCATATGAACAGGTTGTGAACAGAGTGACAGCATGAGAGTCATATCTCACACAAGCGTCCTCAAAGACAGGCGGGGGGGAATGTGAGCGGTTTATCCTGCTCTGTGGTTGCGAGAAGTACGAAGGATACGTCTGACGGTTTCGTGGGACACGCCGTACTCAGCGGCAACCCGGCGCAAGGATTCGTGGTGTTCAATGACACGGCGCACCACGTTCGGCCATTCTTCCGGTGGGATGCCATGGTGAGCCTCACGTGGACCCGGATACTGTTGTGAGGTGAGGAGGAATACTGCCAAGCAGTTGTTCCAGTGCAAGCAGTCTTTGAAAGAGCTTGCCGTGAGGAGCAACAAAGTGGATCAGCACTGGTGAGAGCGAAGCCGATGCCCGTCGGTTCCGCTGAGATTATTTATGAAATTTTCTAGAATTTATAGAACATGCGTTCTTCCATTACGATCTCTCCTCTCTGAACACGCTCACTTTCTTCAGCGATGCCTGACTGACGCGCCCTCTGCTACCGCGTCCCTCTTCGCTAGGCTAGGTCAGCTCAGTGGCCTATGAGCAATTGATGGGTTAGCCCGAAGGTTTCGGGGTTCCACACAAGCGGGTCAAGGTCACCAATTCATTGAAGCCCATCGAGAGGAATACCCGGTGAGCGTGCTGTGCGAGACGCTTGAGGTTTCGGTGAGTGGCTACTACGACTGGAGGAAACGTCCGCTGAGTCAGCGCGCCCAAGCCGATGCTGAACTGGCTGGACAGATTCAAGCGGTCCATGCTGCCACTCGCAAGATGTACGGCAGTCCGCGTGTGCATGGGGAGTTGCAAGCCCAAGGGATCAAAGTAGCACGCAAGCGAGTCGCTCGTCTCATGCGGGAACACGGCCTGGCGGGATGCCGACCTCGTCATCGCACCAGAACCAGGCACAGCGATCCCAGCGCACGGGTGGCCCCCAACCGCCTCAATCGCGAGTTCACCGCCTGCCGCCCCAACGAGAAATGGAGCGGGGATATCACCGCCATCTGGACCTATGAAGGATGGCTCTACTTGGCTGTGGTGCTGGATCTGTTCTCTCGCCGGGTGGTAGGATGGGCCATGGCGGCCCATCAAGACGAATCCTTGATCGAAGCGGCTTTCCGTATGGCACTCCTGGGCAGGCATCCAGGCACCGGCTTACTCTTCCATTCCGACCGCGGGTCGCAGTATACCAGTGACGCCTATCAAGCCTTGCTTGCGGAAGCAACCGTCACCGTCAGCATGAGTCGCACCGGCAACTGTTACGATAATGCGGTCACGGAGTCCTTCTTCGGCACACTCAAGGCAGAATGTGTTGAAGGTGTTTGTTTCCAGAGTCGGGCACAAGCCAGGCAGGCCATCTTTGAGTACACCGAATGCTTCTACAATCGTATCCGGCGACACTCATCTTTAGGCTACCAGAGTCCCATCGTTTATGAACAACTGATGTGCTAGCTCCAAAGATTTGGGGCCTCCGTAAAAATGGGTCAATCTCATATAAATCGCGTTTTTCTTGGATACACAACCCAAGTATTTGGACAAATCGCCAGTCAGCAGGTGTATGCCCTCAAAAAAAACCTTGACAGATACTTGTTCTGTTCCTTCTGTATCCTGTTGCAATATTCAAAAAAATTAGTTACTGGACACCATTTTTTACTTGCAACAATAGATAAGATGCTTTATACTCATCATATTAAACATGGACGTAGTTAGTTGCTGATTAGAAGGAGACTTTCATGGATACGTTTCCAGAACGTACAAAAGTCTTCATCAGCTACAGCCATAAAGATACAAAACACTTAGATCGTCTCCATACTCATTTAGCACATTATGAACGAATTGGAGTTGTAGATTACTGGGACGATACGAAGATTTCACCGGGTGCAGAGTGGAAGGAGGAGATCAAGAAGGCCCTCCAGTCTACGAAAGTCGCTATTTTACTTGTCAGTGCTGACTTCTTGGCCTCCAAGTTTATCTCCGAGAATGAATTACCTCCCTTATTGAGTGCTGCAAAAGCAAACGGAGCAATCATTCTTCCTGTAATATTAAGTCCTTGTGTATTTGAAGCAAGCAGTTTGTTCCAATTTCAAGCTGTGAATCCTCCCTCGAAACCGCTTTCTAAAATGAGCCGGCATGAGAAAGAAGAAACTTGGCTCAAGATAGCACGAGTCATCTCTAACACCAGGATTCCCCAGGAGCATTTGACCAACGAGAAAGTGAGTGAAGTGCGAGCTGATGCTAATAAAAGTATGCTCGCTGAGGCAAATAAGGAGTTTAGTCATTTCGCTTCACCTCAAGAGATTCTTGTTGCAGATTCTAGAGTACAGGTAGGACAACGTTTATGGAACCATTACCAGGTACTCGCAATTGTTGGACGAACAAATCATAGTGAGGTTGTTAAGGCATGGGATGATGTTTTGAAGCGTTTATTTGCAATAAAGCTTTTGTATTTGGATCAAGCAGGACTAAGTGATAATCATCTCAAGCGATTCAAGGATAATCTCTTGCAAGAGGCAAGCATTTTGGGCAACCTGGATCATAATAACATAGCAAAAGTGTTTAGTATCATGCGAGAACCTTTGGCGATTGTTATGCAATGGGTAGAGGGCAGATCTCTAGATGAAATCTTAAATGAAAGTATTTCCTTTCCAGTCTATGATATCGTCAAAATAGGCATGAAGTTAGCAAACGCCTTGAGTTATGCCCATAATAAGGGCGTAACACATCGCGATATTAAGCCGAGTAATATTATCTTAAATGAGCAAGGAGAACCGATATTAATTGATTTTGATATTGCAAGTTCAAATCATCAAAATACGAATGCACAGTATAACGAGGCTTCATCTTATATAGGTAGCGCAGAATATAGTGCTACCGAACAATTTGAGCATCCAGAGAATGTAGGATCAGCTGCAGATATGTTCGCCTTAGGAGTCGTGCTATATCAGGCATTAACGAATTCACGTCAACGGCCTTATCCATTCGGTAACAATCCAAAACAGTATGATGGCAAGCTTCCACAGCCGAAGCAACATGATATTCCTCTCCCACTTTATCAGATCCTTTGTGCATTACTTAGTCAGCATCCTATGAAACGACCGAGTGCCTCAAAACTGCATGATCAACTAAAAGCATTTCTCACCACACTAGAAAGAAATGATGAAAATAAATCCAGCGAGACATTTTTAACGAAGGGGATGGGAATCAGATTCGAGGTGGAGCGTCACATTACTTTTTGTCCCTTCATCGATCGTTGGAATGAAGACCACCGCAGAACCATCGAGTATCTCATTCATAACATAAACGTCAATAACGTAGGTGACTATCATATCCTGCTGAATTACCATTTGCCAATAAAAGGCACAGATTTACAAGAGTTCGATTTAATACTTATCAACAAGTTTGGGGTGTTTTTGCTAGAAATGAAAGGATGGATAGGTCAAATTGATGCATACAATGATGTATGGATCATAGACGGTACATACAAACGGGAGAATGCTCTGCTATCTATTAATCGGAAGGCTAGAATCTTCTACTCAAGAGTCTTTGGTAATGAGGGTGAACTAAAAGATCTGCATCACACAAGTGTTATAGGATTAGTTGTGCTAACTCAAGGGATTAATCGCTTCAAGAATCGTAGCAATGATGATACCAGAGCCGTTGTCGGGTTAGATACTCAACTCCTCCGAGCACTTGGTTCAACGGACCTACTCAGGAAGGGTAGCAGTAGCCGGATACTTAGCGATCAAGAGATTAGGCAGGTAAGAGAAGTCCTCTTTGAGAGACATTACTCAAAACGAGCAGAAATAGTCGATAGCTACCATATTTTTAGGGTACTCTCGTATGGCGATTTATTTGATGCTTATGAGGCGCAACATATTAATATCCCTACACGGCGCGTTCGCGTGAAGCGTTACCAACTACAAAGGCTCTCACAACCAGCTATGGATAGAGATATTCGTCATTTCAGACGATGTGCGGAATCGGTGGCTGCCCTCGGCTTCCATCCGCATATTCTTAATACATTCGACTTCTTCCCGGACCCTCAACGTCCAGACGTCCTCTATGAGATTACCGAACTGGCGAGAGACCGTCTTGATGAAGTTATGGCGCGTACTACGCTTACTAAAAGAAGTCTCTCGTTAGAGAATCAACTGGATTATCTGGAACCGCTCTGTAAAGCGTTGGCATTTGCACATAATCATAAGGGAGAACGTGGCGGGTATAGTCCAATCTATCATCGTAATATAAGTCCAGAGACGGTGTTTGTTACAAATGATAACATAGTAAAACTGGGGGATTTTGACTTTGCCAAGTTCGGCCCACACACCATCACTGTTGGCGAACAGCCTCTGATCGAGAAACCCTATACGGCCCCGGAGTTATTAGAGAATGCTTCCCTTGCATCTGCGGCAAGTGATATTTATGCTCTTGGCGTTCTCTGGTATTTTCTGGGCTGCTTGCCAAGCACAAACCCTAAATTTGAACCTACTCATTCTGAGACAAAGGTAGATGCTCTACAGTTGCCTGAAGCCGCACGCACATTAATGAAGAGAATGGTCGCAAGAGTGCCTACCAATCGCCCTCAAACTATTGAGGAAGTTCTGAACGAACTAAAGAAGTTGCGGGCAAATAAATAAACTTATAAATCTCATTAGCATCTCAGCCTATCCTCTGTTCCCTAGCAGCGCGTACAACCCGGCGTATCGCCTCATAAGACACACCATAATCACTGGCAACTCTCATAAGCGGTTCACCCTGACCAATGCGATGAAGAACGGTGGGCCATTCAGAAAAAGGTATCTTCCAGTGCGGGTCTGGCCCTGGTCGGTGTTGCTGAGTAGATACATCAGTTCTGCCTGGGAACAGCTTCTCAAGGGGGACTAATGAAAGGTGCGACCGATGGGTCGATGCCCGTCGGTTCCGTAAAGACTATATATATAATATTATATATATAGTCTTTTTCTTGTTGAAACGATAGAAGATAGTCTCTCCGCTCTTCCCTCCGGTCGTGTCTGCTATAGATGTGATTATTGACAGCTGAGGTGCAGCAGGCTATGCTCTCTGTGTAACTGGCATGCGCAGGGAGGAAGGGACAATGGCGCGCCGCATTCCTAAAGTCCACGAAGGCTCTTTGCAACAGCAGAGTAAAGAGGGCACCTCTACCGATACCATCAGCATTGGGACGGCTGAGTGGTATAGCTGGTTAGAGCATTACCATGCGTTTACCTTTGAAACTCCCCGCATGACCTTTACGGCACGCAAGGAACAGCGGCCTAGCGGCTGGTCTGGTATGCCTACCGACGCAGGCAAGGCAAGCTGCACAGTGCTTACCTTGGCAAGTCAGAGGAACTGACCCACCAACGACTCAACGCAGTGGCAGAGGCTCTTGAGCGAGCAGGAGAGGCTCTCGCGGGCGGGACTGATCGACCCCTGCGGGTGTCTGAAGATCAAGCTTTGCAGGTTCACCAGGCCTCCATCATCGCTTTTCCCACGCCACGCACTGGCGCTGAGCGACTCAGTGAGACTGAGCCAGCGCCAAAGCATCCTCTTCCCGTTCAGCTCACCGCACCGTTTGGACGCGAGCAGGATGCAGCGGGTGCAGTTGCGCTCTTGCCAGCCTACACCGATGAGCGCGTTTAATTCCGCACGTATTACTGTCTCTAATACAATGCAAATGCCACTACCGGCTAGGTTATACAAAATCTGGTGAAATTCCTGTTACTCTGGCAACAGAGGGCTGAGACTGCTTTGGAGTTGAGTTGGCTGAGTGCTTTGTGGTACGCTTCTTCTGGCGATGAACTAAGGTGGACCCATTTGTCAAGACAGGAGGAAGGGCAGTTGTAAGAGCTACTCTCCTCCATTTCTTTCCTTTGTATTCCTTCGTTCTAAAATGAACCAATCGGTGTGTCCAATACCCGATTTAATAAACAAGCGTTTAAGGGAGAACTATCGCGCCAAGAACGGTATAATAGAGAAAAAGAGAACCTACTCCAAGACAGCTTCGATCTTCACCAACAAAATTCAAGCCAGTTCCTCACGATGTTCCCAGGTAAAGACACTTTAATCTGCCTGCGTCTTACGAACTGCACAAACCATGCGTCTGATCGTTTCGTGCGATACGCCATAGTCATCTGCAACTTTTCGAAGCGGCTCCTTTTTCTCAAGAACACGACATAGCACCATCGGCCATTCTGAAGAGGGTATACCATATGCCGGGTTTCTTGGTCCTGGCCTCCGATGTTGTATAATTGGAAGAGTGCTTCTCTGAGCTTTTTCATCTTCAGAAAGAAAGTGTTGGAGCTTTTGATACAGTATACCTGACGGGGCAAGGAAGAGGTATAAAATTGGCGACAGCGTACTCGATGCCCGTCGGTTCCGTTTCGATTATTTATTCATATTCCTATAAATAATAGGACATTTATCCTTCACTTTGACGTCTCCTCCTGACGCTGGCTCTTATGTATCTGTATGCAACACTCTCTAGTGATGCATGGCTGATTCCGCCTCTGCCTACGAACTCAGCAATAAGTGCCTTCTTTTCAAGATATCCTCTCAACATCCTTAAACAGATATACCGAGTAGCCGAACAGTTGGAAAAGCTTCGTTATCTCCCGCTTCCAGGTTATTTTCTATTTAATCATATCCTTGTCCTCATTAGAAGAATAGATTTGTAGGGTACCACCGAGAATTGTCTGTAGATAGCTGATAAGGATCAAATAGATACTACCAAGGCAGAAATACCGTAATGATCCGAATCAGCGTTAAAGAGAGATACTTCTTCAACAGAGAGTTCTGGGGTTACAAAAAGTCTGTCAGCTCTCCTAATTGCTGATCCTGGAATAGTTGGATCGGTTAAGGTTTCTATATATCCTATGTTGAGTAAATTTTCGACTAAAGTAGTTGCCGGTTGATTTAATTCATGAGTATTAAAATCACCAATGACAACAGTTGGAACTCTGTCATACGATTCGTCAGTTCGTGGAGTTAAAAATCGAGTGAAGCCTTCAATCTGGGTATCAATTGCCGCCATTTCATCTTCTGAGAAAGCTCTTTTGGCTCGTACGATATGAAGCGGATGATAATGAACAATAGCTAAGTCAATTTCTCTACCAAACTGCTCCAATTTTACTTTTAGAGCACCTTTTGGATGGGTAAGATAATTATCTTCCACTGGAGGTTCTATAAAAAGCAACTCTATATTGCTAATCAGCAGTCTAGATACGAGAGCAAGTCCAAGAGTTGCTTGCATTCTGTCCACTGGTATATCGGGTTGGGGAACAGTTTTAAATTCATTTCCTAAACCCCTTGCTACAGCATTTAGGAAAGCTGATCGCTTGATGCCTGTTGGATCTCGATCTCCCATTTCAGGAACTTCGGCAAAACCAATTAAGTCTCTTCGGGAAGCCAAGGCTTCAATCAATCGTGTTGCAAATTGATCTGGAGAACGAGGCCCAAGAAATTTTCTACTTTGATCAAATTGATCTCCCCCGGCAGAATTCAAAAATACAAGTGAAAGCGATTCTTTTGCCATGTGCGTATTATATACCACAGTGAGCCTACAGAAATAAAAACGTCATTGTTATTTATGCTTCTTCACCGTTCTGGTAGAGATAGCCCCGCAAGGGACTCTTATAAGTTGAACAAATTCAACAGTTGGCACGGGATATTACCTGTGGCAACCGAGGCAAACTCAAAAGCAGGAGCATGGAAGACATCAACAGCTCCGGCAATTACACAACTCTTATCATAGCTTGCATTATTTACTGGCAGGTAAAAGAATTTAGCAGGATCGTGAAAGAATACAATCCAGGAGCAGCAGCTGTAGACATAACGCTTCTTGTTCACATCAGCTCGATTGCATGGAGTAATGTGTTTATTTATGATGATTACAAACTCAACAAAGAGTTAGTGAGATGAGTATCCCTTATCACCTATCTACGAACGAATCTCGATAGCACCCTTGTATTGAACAGAACAGATTTTCAATTTTATATAAATCGCACAAAAGAGAAAATGCAGTATCAATAGTTAACACGGCATCACTTTCCAAAGAGGCGTTGGGTTAGCGTTGCGATGAAGGTAACTTCGATCAGTAACCCAACAAAGGCTTCAATGGCCGCAAGAACTGTCAGAGGATCATCAAGTTTGATACCACCTGGAAAAAAACCACGTCCATGAAATGAGGTCATACTGAAGACCACCGATCCCACTGGTGAGAGATGTGGCCCTACGATCTGCCCAATTACATAGTAACTGGCGGCGAAGCCAATAATCACAATAAGA
>Ga0137385_10004831_pt1 | contig 11769 bp, 9 predicted proteins | sample SagtaG_FD_104921 | JGI IMG/M metagenome (GOLD analysis project Ga0137385, IMG submission 104921) | Vadose zone soil microbial communities from Sagehorn Ranch, Mendocino, California, USA - Sage2_R_80_16 metaG | ecosystem: Environmental > Terrestrial > Soil > Vadose zone | place: USA: California...
GAAGTCCGGCGACGGCAGAGCGGGAGCTGCTGGCGTCGATGGGGACCTGGCCGGAGTGGTTGAGGTACCAGCCGACGAAAGGGACTTTCCAGAGGGCCTGTTTGGCCAGGATGCGGAACTGGAAGGGCAGCTTGGCGAAGAGGACTGGGGTGTCCATGTAACTCAAATGATTTGAGGCATATACGGCGGTGTGCGAGGGGTCGAGCTTCTCTGCGCCGACGATCTCGACGGGCGAGAGGGAGATGGCCAGCAGGGTGCGGGCCCAGGTGCGGGCGACGAAATGTTGCTGGCGGCCAGACGTGTCCCAGAGGCCGCAGATGAGGGAGATGGATCCGAAGAAGCCGGTGGAGAGCGCAATCAGCGGGATCTGGAGGACGCGGGTGAGGAGGCGGGAGCGGGTGGGGATGTCGTGGTGCGGGTTCGAGGTTCGAGGTTCGGGGTTCGAGGTTTCCGGAGCGGGAGTTGGAGTGGTCGTCATTGGGCGAGCACCTGTTCGCGGAGCTCGCCGATGAGGTAGATGGAGCCGGTGACGAGGATGAGGCCGTTGGGTGGAGTGAGGCTGCGGGCGAGGGCGAGGGCTTCGGCCGGACTCTGCGCGGCGTGGGCGGGGATGTCGAGGGCGTGGGCGGCGTTCATCAGCTCTTCGAGGCTGGCGGCGCGCGGGTTGGGGACGGGGGCGAGGATCAGACTGTTTCCAGGCGCCAGGCGCAAGGCGCCAGGTACCTGGGTGGAGTCGAAGAGGGGGAAGAGGATTTGCGCCATCTCGCGGAGGTCTTTGTCGCGGAGGCAGGAGAAGATGAGCGTGCGCGGCTGGTCCTCGGGGAGAGTGGCGATGGCGGCGCGGAGAGTCCACGCTCCGGCGGGGTTGTGGGCGACGTCTAGGAGGAGGTTGGGCGGGATAAATTCGAGTCGGCCGGGCCAGGAGGTTTGGGCGATGCCGGCTTCGATGGCGGGGAGGAGGTTCGAGGTTCGAGGTTCGGGGTTCGAGGGGTTCGTGGTGAGAACTTCGATTGCGGCGGCGATGGCCAGGGCGATGTTGCGGCGCTGGTGCTCGCCGGGGAGGGGGGAGCGGACGTGGAGGGGCTTGCCGTCGAGGTGAAGGTCGTAGTGGTTCGGGGTGAGGGGAGTTGGAGGTTGGAGGTTGGAGGTTGTTGGTTGCTCGGAAAGCGAGGTGGCAGAAAGGTACGGGAGGCGTGAGGCAGGGCTTAGTCTCTCGGGGTCCTTCGACTGCGCGCTGCGCGCTCCGCTCAGGATGACAGGGTTTTGAGGTAGGGAGCGGCCGGGGAGGTAGTCGGCGGCGTTGATGCCGCGGACGTTGAGGGCGACGGCGATTTCGCCGATGGCCTGGTTGGCTTCGGGGTGTTGGGGCAGGGTGATCAGGGTGCCGTTGGGGCGGAGGATGCCGGCTTTTTCGCGGGCGATCTCGGCGATGGTGTTGCCGAGGTAGTCCTGGTGGTCGAGCGCGATGTCGGTGATGACGGAGAGGAGTGGGTCGACGATGTTGGTGGCGTCGAGACGGCCTCCCATGCCCACTTCGAGGACGGCGATGTCGATTTTGCGCTCGGCGAAGTAGAGGAAGGCGAGGGCGGTGAGCGACTCGAAGAAGCTGGGGTGGTGCGGGAGATCGCCGGTGGAGACCAGGCGCTGGGCGGTCTCGTCGACGTGGAAGTAGAGGCGGGCGAAGGTGTCTTCGGGAATTTCTTCCAGGTTCGAGGTTCGAGGTTCGAGGTTCGAGGTGAGCGCGGGCTCGGAGACGCGGATGCGTTCGGTTACTCGGGAGAGGTGTGGGGAAGTGTAGATGCCTGTGCGGAGGCCGGCGGCGGTGAGGATGCTGGCGAGGGTGGCGGCGGTGCTTCCCTTGCCGTTGGTTCCGGCGATGAGGATGGAGCGGAACTGGCGCTGCGGGTCGCCGAGCGCGGCGGCGAGGATGCGCATGTGGTCGAGATCGAACTTGCGGCGCGGTGCTGTTGGGGACAGCTCCTGTGTGAGGGCGTGCAGGTGATCGACCGCCGCGACGTAGGACATAGGCTCTATTCTAGAGCCAGGTTCGAGGTTCGAGGTTCAAGGGTCAAGGGTCAAGGGTCAGCGGAGGAATGGGATGTAGGCGGGGACCTTGGCGCGGTAGGCGGCGAACGCAGGTCCGAAGCGATCGCTGAGCAGGTGCTCCTCCGCGCGAATGCGGATTTCGCTGCCGATGAGGAAGAAGATCACGCCGGCGAGAAACATCGGCCACCAGGACAGCGCAGTTCCTGCCGCGAGCAGCATGCCCAGCATCGACAGGTAGATGGGGTGGCGGACCAGGCTGTAGGGGCCGGTCTGGACCAGGTCATGATCTTCGCTGAGAGCGGCCTCGTAACGCCACTGCTTGCCGAGGTGGCGAGTGGCCGCCCACGCGAGGGCGGCCGCGAGAGGCGCGAGAATCATCGAGGCGATCAGGGAGGCGGCGGACTTGTGAAAGCCCACAGGCCGAACCCCGACGTATGTAAGGAAGAAACCGATTCCCTGCACGGCGATGCCCCACTTCGAACCGGGCGCGCGAACGACTTTCTTCTGTCCGGCCGCGGTTTTGCGGGCCTGGACGAAGGCCAGTATCCACACCATCCAGCAGAGGACGAGTTCTACGACGGCGATGGTCTGGAGCATGGGTCGATTGTATGGCTGCGGCTGGTACGGGCGCGTACTTAGCTGAGCCGATATCCCCCGGAAGAGGCATCGGCTGGCGGGTGTTGGGACCGTATGATTGGGCCAGTCTGGTGTCCCAGAAGCTCACAACATGACCAGGGTCAACAGCGAGGGCGAACTACGGAGATTCTGTGCTCCGCACAGAATGACGACGTGAAAAAGGGCACTATGACGACGTAAAAAGGGCGCCGCGCCCTATGAGGGAGTTTGATGAGCGGTTTGGTGGAGGATGTGGCTCGGCCGCAAGGCGCGTCGACGGCCTCGGCGATGAGTTCCGCGGCGGCGGTGCGGGTGCTGGGCTCGGCCCCGGTTGGGTGGCAGCGATGCATCCCGGCGATTTTGATCTGCCTGACGCTGGTGCGTCACCGGGTGCTGATGCTGTTCTCGGCGCTGCCTCTGAACGACTTCATGACGTATTGGGCGGCGGGCCGGCTGTTCCTGTCTGGGTCGAATCCTTATTCCTCGACGTCGATGTTTGCGATCGAGCGATCGCTTAGCTGGTCCTACGCGCAGCCGTTGATCATGCTGAATCCGCCGTGGACTCTGCCGTTGATCGCGTTGCTTGGCGTGTTGCCGTTTGAGACAGCGCACGTTGCCTGGGTGGGTGTTTCGCTGGTGCTGGAGGCGATCTCCTCGGTCGCGCTGTGGAGATACTTTGGCGGCGAGAAGAGGACGCAGTGGATGGGGCTGGTGCTGTTCGCAACGTTCCTGCCCATGGGATCGGCGGAGCATATGGGCCAGATCACGCCGATGATGCTGGCCGGGCTGACGGCGTTTCTGTTTGCTCTGCGCCGACGGCATTATCTGCTGGCAGGAGTTTGCCTGCTGACGCTGGGGCTGAAGCCGCACCTGCTGTATCTGGTCGTCCTTGCGATCGTGCTGTGGACGGGCCAGAATATCCGGGAGAAGAAGTGGCGGCTGGCAGTGGGCGCCGTGGTTGCGTATGCGGGCGCCACGTTGGGTGCGATGTTGTTCAACCGCAACGTTCTGGGCTACTTCCACGGTACTCTCCACGCCGCGATGGATACCTCCTGCGGAGTCGGCGGGGTGCTGCGCGCGACGTTTGGAATGGAGCATATGTGGCTGCAGTTTCTGCCGACCGCGGTGGGGACTGCGTGGTTCGCGCGCTACTGGATGAGACACCGGCACGAATGGACGTGGGAGGAACATCTCCCGCTGGTTCTGCTGGTGTCGCTGTGCACGGCGCCGTATTTCTGGGCGCATGACTTTGTTCTGGCGATGCCGGCGCTGGCTGCGCTCGCAGTGAGGATGTCGCGCACGCGCACGGATTGGCTGGTGCCGTCGGCGCTGTATCTGGTGGTGCAGATTGTGATCTTCACGGAGGCTGAGTTGCTCTCGAAGGCGTGGATGGCGACGGCGAGCCTGCTGTGGCTGGTTCTTTATTGTGCGGGGATGTTGTACGTGCGGCATGAAGAATCCGCGGTGGGCGCGGGCAGGTGTAATGCGGTCTGAAGAGGATGCGGAAATGCCGGTTTCGAGACAAAGACCCCGGGGCTAAAGCCCCGTGATTTATGTGCCGCTTCACCGCGGGCTGAAGCCCGCTGCTACTCCGAAGGGAAAATACGGGGAGACGATTATCAAGTTTGCTCAGGGATATCGGATCGGCCGCCGAGGCATGAATTCTTTGCTATTGGGGCCTTTATATATCGGGCCTTCAGCCCTAAGCACCCTCTCCCCCGCACCAACCTGGGCCTTCGGCCCAGGCTGGTATATGGCGCGCTTTCAGCGCTTTTCTAAAGCTCGTAACACCAACAGGTCAGGGGCGTCCCACGAAGGTTCGCGGGGTGTCCCAAAGTGGGATTGGTGAGACGGGTACTCTCAGCCGATAGTGGATAGGTGCCCGGCGGTGAAGGCGGGCGAGTCCCACACACCTTATTGATGTCCTCACCATTCCGACTCGGCTTCCCCAAAGTTGCCGAGGTCACAACAAGGAGAAGTCGCTATGCAGATCGCGGTGATCTATGCGTTTGTTGTAGTCGCGGGTGCCCCTCTCATCGGCATCTGGCGAGGACATGTGTGGGCGAAAGCCAATGGCATGGTACTGACCCCGGCGGCCACGCCGGACGGGCAGAGCCAGACCGCATAGATCTCATTTTTGAATGTGAAGAGGAGCGGGAAGGCCGCCGAATCTGGCGCGCCCGCTCCTCTTCACCTCCTTTAAGGTTCGAGGTTCACGGTTCGAGGTTCGAGGTGAATCGCCGACGGTGGGGCGGCGGTTGGCGCGGTATTTTTGTAAGGCGTGTGCATGGAAGGGCGCCCGGTTTTGCTTGACATGGGGCGGAAAACGGTCGAACATTTAGATATAAGTCCGGCCCGCAGGCTGTAACCTGCGAACCGGGGTGAGTATTTCCGGGTTATGGATGGAACTCGTGCCACGCTTTGGCACAAAGCTTCACCACAACCCACACGGCCTTAGCCCAGGCGCTAACCTGAGCGGGCCAACGGTTGGACGACGATTTTGGCATCGTTCGTTCTCCTAAGTTGAAGCGAGGCCCCGGTGTTTATGCATCGGGGCTTCGCCGTTTTAATCGACAGAATTCCGCCGCTCTTTCTACTATGGGTTGTGGGGAGCGGCTGGCGATGTGCTCGCGGGCACTCCTGGGATGCGACGAACAGCACCAACCTGGGCCTTCGGCCCAGGCTGGTATATGGCGCGCTTTCAGCGCTTTTCTAAAAGAATGACGATGCGTGGGTCGAGGGCTGAGGCGGTATTCTGTAGAGCGTGAGCATAGAGCAGATTCGAGTCCAGCTTCCTGATGGGTCGGTGCGCGAGGTTGCGCGCGGGACTACTCCGTTTGATATTGCGAATGGTATTTCGCCGCGGCTGGCTGCTGCGGTGGTGGTGGCGCGGGTGCGGCCTTTAGTGGCTGGACCCACTCATCGCGATGATGCTGCGATGAATGGGGCACAGGCACAGGCAGAAACGTTGGCGGCTGGACCCACTCATCGCGATGATGCTGCGATGAATGGGGCACAGGCACAGGCAGAAACGTTGGCGGCTGGACCCACTCATCGCGATGATGCTGCGATGAATGGGGCACAGAGTGGTGGAGACACGACGTCGGAAGATGCGATGTATGGCGGCGGGAGTGCGGGCGGCGAGCGGCTGGTCGATTTGTCGGCGCCGCTGAACGAGGATGTCGAGCTTTGGCTGCTGAAGGAGCAGGATGAGGCGGCGCTGAAGGTGCTGCGCCACTCCGCTGCGCACGTGATGGCGACGGCGATCCTAGAGCTGTTTCCGGAGACGAAGCTGGGGCATGGGCCGGCGACGGAGAATGGATTTTTCTACGATGTCTATCGCGCGACGCCGTTCACAGAGGCGGACCTGGCGGCGATTGAGGCGCGCATGGCCGAGGTGGTGGCGCGCGATGAGAAGTTTGTACGCGTCGAGGAGCCGCGTGAAGCCGGGCTGCGCGAGTATGCCGCAGAGGGCGAGTTCATGAAGGTCCACTTCATCGAGAAGTTCACGAAGCCAGGCGAAGAGATTTCGCTGTATCGCAATGGGAGCTTTACGGACTTCTGCCGCGGGCCGCATATTCCTTCGACCGGCCGGGTGAAGGCGTACAAGATTACTTCGATTGCGGGCGCGTATTGGCTGGGCGATGAAAAGAACCAGCAGTTGCAGCGGATTTACGGGACTGCGTTTTTCAATGCGAAGGATTTGGATGCGCACTTCAAGCGGCTGGAAGAGATCAAGGCGCGCGACCATCGCGTGCTGGGCAAGCATCTCGACTTGTTTTCGATCCAGGAGGTGGCGGGCGCGGGGCTGATCTTCTGGCATCCCAAGGGCGGGCTGATCCGCAAGACCATGGAAGACTGGATGCGCGAAGAATGTATCCGTCGTGGTTACGATATGGTTTTCACGCCGCACATCATGCGCCGCGAGCTGTGGAAGATCAGTGGGCATGAGGGGTATTACAACGAGAATATGTATCCGCCGATGGAGCTTGACGATGCTGAATACCGGCTGAAGCCGATGAACTGTCCTGGCCATATTCTTATTTACAAGTCGAGCCCGCGCAGTTATCGCGACCTTCCGCAGCGGTATGCGGAATTAGGTAACGTTTATCGTTACGAAAGATCGGGGACGATGCACGGGCTGTTGCGGGTGCGCGGATTCACGCAGGACGATGCGCATATTTTCTGCACTCCGGGGCAGATTGAAGATGAGATTGTCGCGTGCATCGACTTCGCGCAGTCGGTGCTGACGACGTTCGGGTTCTCGGAGTTCAAGGTGGAGCTGTCGACGTGGGACCCGGCCAAGCCGAAGGACTATACGGGATCGGCGGAGCACTGGAACAGCGCGATCGATTCGCTGAAGATTGCGCTGTCGCGGCGGGAGATTCCGTACCGCACGATTCCCGGCGAGGCGGCGTTCTATGGCCCGAAGATCGACATCAAGCTGGTGGATGTGCTGGGGCGGATGTGGCAACTGTCGACGGTGCAGTTCGACTTCAACCTGCCGGCGCGTTTCGAACTGGAGTACAAGGGCGAGGACGGCGAACTGCACCGGCCGGTGATGGTTCACCGGGCACTCTTCGGATCTGTGGAACGATTCTTTGGCGTGCTGATCGAGCACTATGCGGGCGCGTTTCCATTGTGGCTCGCGCCGGTGCAGGCCGGGCTGGTGCCGATCTCTAGCGACAAGCATCTTGCCTATGCGGAGCAGGTAAAGGCTGCGCTTGAGGCTGCGGGGTTGCGTGTGGAACTGGACGCGCGGAATGAAAAAATGAACGCGAAGATTCGTGACTTCGGATTGCAGAAGGTTCCGTTCATTCTGATTCTGGGCGATAAGGAATCGGCGACGAATAGTGTGAGCGTGCGGACTCGGGGGAAGGGCGACCAGGGGAGCGTGGGGCTGGAGGAGTTTGTGGGAAGAGCGAAGGGGTTGCTGGCGAGTCACGCGATGGAGTTGTAGTGGCCTGGCGCGAGCAGTTCGAACAGGACGGCTTCGCCATCGCGGCCGGCCTGTTGAACGCGGCTGAGGTCGAACATGTCCTTGCTCTGATTAAAAGAGAGGCGGCCGAGTTCAACGGTCCGCGCAAGGGTGGCGCGCGCGATGTGCTGGAGCTTGTGCCGGAGTTGCACGAAATCTCTCATCACACTTCTGTCCTGCAAGTTGCTCGTCAGGTGTTGGGGGAAGAAGCGTTCGTAGTGCGCGCGACGCTGTTCGATAAAACTCCTGATGCTAACTGGAAGGTGCCCTGGCACCAGGACCTGACCATCGCGGTTGAGGATCGACGAGAAGTTGGCGGGTATGGTCCGTGGTCGCTGAAGGCCGGTGTGCATCATGTTCAACCTCCGACTGAGGTACTGCAGGGCATGGTGACGGTGCGCATTCACCTCGATGCATGCCCGCCGACAAACGGGGCGCTGAGGGTGATGCCTGGGTCTCACCGATTTGGGCGTGTGAGCCAGAACGATGTAGAGCCCTACGTCGACGACGCCATCGCGGTGATCTGCGCCGTGGGTGTCGGCGACGCACTGGTTATGCGCCCTCTGCTGTTTCATGCCTCCTCTGCGTCGCGTGAACCGGGACATCGACGCGTCCTGCACTTCGACTATGCAGCCGGGAGCCTTGCAGGCGGACTGCGGTGGCGCATGCGTCCAAAGACGGAATAAGAGGTCATGCGACGCTGTAGTTTGGCCGATCCGGTTGATTGGATCGAGAAACTTCAGATTGCAGTAACAGGTGTGCTGGCTGACACAGTCTTTGGCCGGCCTGCATCCGTAGGCTTGCATGATGTTTGTGATCAAGGACAGCATTCATGTGATCGCGCCGATTGAGCGCTGCTTTTTGCTGTCGACCAATATTGACCTCGCGGCACGGACGATCGGGATGAGGGCGGTTGCGGGAAGTGCTAGCGGCCTGGTGAAGGCGGGGGACCGCGTGGTGTGGCGCGGGTGGAAGTTCGGATTTCCGCGGCGGCACGAGAGCATCATCAGCGCTTACGATGCGCCGAGCTTCTTCCGGGACTTCATGGCGAGCGGCAGCTTTCGTTTCTTCCAGCACGACCACGAACTCACGGAGATTTGCGGGCAGGTGCTGCTGAACGATGTGATCCGGTTTGCACTGCCGTTTGGAGTTGCCGGCCGGCTGGTGGCGAAGTACATCATGGTGCCGCACATTCGCCGGCTGCTGCAGCGGCGATTGACCCTGCTCAAGCTCGTTGCTGAGTCGGATGGATGGCGTGGGTATCTGCCGGAAGAGTTGCCTGGCGGATGCATCGGCATTAGGGACCGTTGTTTTCCTGGCCTCGACAAGCCTGACAGCCGCAGGCGCGCTGCGGAAAGAGTCGGTGACGGGCCGAAAGGCATACTCCAGGGGCTGAAGCCCCACTCCTAGTGGGCGGCCGGGAGGCCCAAGGCTAAAGCCTTGGGTTACCTAGAAGCAACGGCGGTTTACCTAGAAGCAACGGCGGTTTGCCTGGAAGCAACGGCGGTTTGCCTGGAGGCAACAGCTCGTACCTGGAAGCAACGGCTCAAGGTGGATAAACGCTGCTCCGCATGACGCACTACACTAGCGCGTCGAAATGGCTTGGAGGATGCCGGCCATGATGGCGGCTGGGGTGGGCGGGCAACCGGGGATGTTGTGGGTGACGGGGATGACGGCGGCGACGGGGCCGCGGGTAGCGTAGCTGGCGCCGAAGATTCCGCCGCAGGTTCCGCAGTCTCCGATGGCGATCACCATTTTGGGATCGGGGATGGCGTCGTAGGTGCGGCGCAGCGCCTCTTCCATGTTGACCGAGACGGGGCCGGTGACCAGCAACAGGTCGGCGTGGCGCGGGCTGGCGACGAACTTGATGCCGGCGCCTTCGAGGTTGTAATAGGGATTGTTGAGCGCGTGGATTTCGAGTTCGCAGCCGTTGCACGAGCCTGCGTCGACGTGGCGGATGCAGAGGGCTCGGCCGAGGATGGCCCAGAGGGCTTGTTGCAGGGTGTCGACTGCAGGTTCGAGGTTCGAGGTTCGAGGTTCGAGGGTTGGCTCGGTGAGGATGCCGGTGCGGAGGATGCGGGATAGAGTGTTGAGCATTCGGTGACTTGAGGGGCTAAAAGCAAAGGCAAAAGCAAATACGGGGGTTCTTCGCTGCGCTCAGAATGACAAGCGTTTTGTTTCTTTGGTGCGCGACTCCTAGCCGTCCGGTCCGCTGTAGGAGAGGTTGAAGGATTTGTTGATCAGGGGAAAGTCGGGGACGATGTTGCCGAGGATCGCGTATTCGAGCAGCGGCCAGTTCTGCCATGAAGGATCGTGTGCGTGGCATCGGCGGATCGCGCCGTCGGCGCCGGTTTCGAGGGCGATCATCACCGGGCCGCGCCATCCTTCGATGAGGCCGATGCCGAGGCGGTCCGGTTCGGCGATGGGGACGGCGATCTGGACCGGCCCGGCTTCGACGGAGGTGTGGGAGAGGTCCGCGAGCAGGGCGCGGCAGAGGCGGAGCGACTCGAATATCTCGCGGAAGCGCATGAGCACGCGCGCGGCGACGTCGCCTCCTGTTTCTGTAACTATTTGTGTTGCGAATTTTGCGGATTGATCATAGGGCGGCCAGGGGTGGTCGATGCGGAGGTCGCGGGCGACGCCGGAGGCGCGGGCGGCGAGGCCGACGGCGCCGAGACGCAGAGCGAGATCGCGGCTGAGGAGGCCGGCTTCGCGGAAACGGTCCTGCAGTCCGCCGTGCTCGTCATAGATGGCGCGGAGGCCGGCGACTTCGTAGTCAAGCGTGCGGTAGAGATGGACGAGATGCGGGTAGGCGGGCTGGGGCAGGTTGGAGGCGACTCCGCCGGGGAGAATGTAATTGAAAAGGTAGCGTTCTCCGAAGGCTTCGACGTTGGCGCGAAGGAGGTCTTCTTTCAGGCGCGAGAATTGGGTAAGTCCCAGGGCGAACCCTGCATCGTTGCCCAGCGCGCCGAGGTCGCCGAGATGGTTGGCGAGGCGCTCATGCTCCAGAGCGAGGGCGCGTAGACTGGTCGCGCGCGCAGGAGCGGCGGCGCCGGTGATGGATTCGAGCGCGGCGCAGTAGGCCCACGAGAAGGCGACCGCGGAATCGCCGGAGACGCGCGCGGCTAGCTGGTGGCCGTCCTTTTGCGGCAGCGATTCGAAGAGCTTCGCAACTCCCTTGTGCGTGTAGCCGAGACGTTCTTCGAGGCGCAGAACTTTCTCGCCGACGACGGAGAAGCGGAAGTGTCCGGGCTCGATGATGCCCGCGTGGACCGGGCCGACGGCGATCTCGTGCACGCCGTCGCCTTCTACGGTGACAAACGGGTATGGAGTGGTGGCGGCACGGGCAAAATGCGGGGGTTCTTCGCTGCGCTCAGAATGACAACTCTTCAACTCGCGGCGGAGGGGGTGGGTCGTGGGCCAGGCGTTGTGGTTGAGCCAGGGGCGCTGGTCGGGGGCGGTGCTGGAGATGCCGAGCAGGTCGCGTGTGGCGCGCTCCATTCGCGCGGCGGCGGGGAAGCTGGGCGCGATGGTCGGATAGGTGGGATTGGTGAGGTACGCGATATTGTGGCTCAGCACGACTGCGCCTTCGGGGAGAAGGAACGCCGCGTGAATGGAAAAGCCACGGTCGTGGTCACAATTGTCTGGATTGCTGTCGTCGGCGCCCCAGAGCGTGAGGAAGGTTGCGCCGATTTCTTTCAGCTCGTCCATCGCGCGCTGCCACTCCACTGCGGTCAGGCTGGCATGACTGCACGGGATGTTCGATGGGAGCGGCGTCATCGGGTGTTCGAAGGAATCGAAGATCATAGGGAAGGTTCGAGGTTCGGGGTTCGAGGTTCGAGGTTCGAGGAGTGGTAACCCCATGGTCGGCGCGATGGGGCTGCGTCGAACATGGGGCACCCGGTTTGTGAGCAGGAATTTCATCCGATGAGCCTTGCGGCGGCGCGGTACCAGGTGGCTAGCGCGGGGGGCATGTAGATGCCGAGGACGAGAACCATCGCGAGGTGAACGAAGACGGGGACCAGCGCGGGCGAGTGCGGCAGCGGCCGTGCTTCGCTGTCGCCGAAGACCATCGGCTGCACGCGGCTGAAGATGGCGGCGAATGCGACGCCGAGCGCGATCAGGAGAAA
>Ga0137385_10004833_pt1 | contig 11766 bp, 16 predicted proteins | sample SagtaG_FD_104921 | JGI IMG/M metagenome (GOLD analysis project Ga0137385, IMG submission 104921) | Vadose zone soil microbial communities from Sagehorn Ranch, Mendocino, California, USA - Sage2_R_80_16 metaG | ecosystem: Environmental > Terrestrial > Soil > Vadose zone | place: USA: California...
GACAAAGTAAAATTAGGCAACACACTTTATAGAAGTAGTCAACAGATGCGCCAGTTGCAAAATATAGAATGAACCGAATTGATTGATGCTGTCGACTCTCGTGTAGAATGATTCGTACGAGTTGAATCAACTTCTCCGAAGCATGGCACACGAGACCAAATATCCTCAGACTACGTCACGCGAAAAGACGCGTCAAAGCTTGCATACAGGGCGCGACGATGCACGTACCTCGAAGGAATTCGACGCTCATTTAGTACACTTCCTGATTCTACAAGCATATCGTTGGCCGCTCGTGGTTGCTTGGATTGTACTTTGACGATGATACGAACAGGGTTCCGCAAGCCTGCCCTCACGAGCTCCGACATTGCGTCGGCGTCAGTCATCGTTGCGCTGAATAGGCCAGTCCTTCTTTGCTTAGGTAGCCGGGATAGAATTCTTGTCAGGCTTTGTTGAAAACCCAGGTCGAGTAACCTACGGGGCCATGCTGTCGAGTGAGGGGTATAGCAAGTTCGATGGCTGTGATGACCCTACCGATCAGCTTCGTCGAGAACAAGAACTTCTAGTTCCCTTGCGTTGACGGAAGCTTTCCCCAAAAACTCTTCCACGCGACCGGGGGTGCCAATGATAATGTCTGACCCTTGTGCAAGAAATCGTTCCACATCCTGAGCGGGGGAAGATTGCGACGAAGATACAAGGAGGAGGGCAGAAGGAAGACTATGACCGGACGGACTCTGAGAAGAATCATGATCGGGTTGAAGTGATAGAAAGGAAGTGAAAACAGAGTGTATCTGCGATGCTAACTCCCTGCGCAACCTCGAATCTTGAGTGACTTCGAAGGATGCGGTAAGAAATCACCTCGTTGGGCTGATAATCAAGGCGCCGACTTCGTTACGCTTTAATTTACTTTCCCTCCTGATGATGCGTTCAAGAACCGGTATAACAAATGCCAATGTCTTTCCAGAGCCGGTCACGGCCTCAACAACCACGTCCTTGTTCTGCATAAATATGGGAATGGTGGAGGCTTGGACGGGTGTCATTTGTGTGTGACCCATAGACCGAATCACATCGAAACTGATGCTGTTAAGTTAGGAGAGAACGAGATAGGTGGAATTACATACACCCAGGCAGTCAACGGTGTGGGCAAGGAAGACCAAGATCCAGCAAAGGCAGGTGCAGCAGACATGGTGAGCAGAACGAAATTGCTCGCCGAGTTCCGGGCCGGGTTAAATCTGCACCCGGGTCAAGTGAAAACAACATCGACCTCAACGTCGACTCATCGTTGTTTCTCGCTGGCAGCTGGGGTTTGACATGGAGTCTGCCAGCGTGGATACGCAACTTTCAAGTGCTTTCTCTTTGCATAAACGAAGGCCCTCGTCACCCACGTCGGCTACCACACTCAACCACAGTCACATCTCCGAGGCTTTAATGAAATCTGAAGACAATGGGGCAACTTTGGACTTTAGTCATAGGGGTCTCACAGACGTAGATGAATATAGTGTCACGCAGCTTGCTGCCATTGGGCGTGAGGATCCGATGGAGGATGAGGGCTCTGTGCTGAGGTGTGCTTGTCCTTCTCCTGCGTATCTTCACAAACATGGACTCTTTAACAGAGTTACATTGGCGTCTAACCGTCTAGCCATGCTACCCGTGACATTTGCGCTGCTGTCTCACCTTCGTTACATCAACTTGAAAAACAACTGTCTTACCGTGTTCCCCGACGTTGTGAGCTCATCAGTTCTTCGCTTGACAAACTGCCGACCCACATGTTATCAAGCTCACTGCCATGCCTTCGCTTGAGATTCTAGATATCGGCCGCAACAAGGTCAAGAGGTTACCCTCCCAGCCCGGGTCTTTAGTAAACCTCCGAGTACGATCACCTGCCCCATTACCCTGATGCGTCACCTTACTTCTAAACATTTCAGGTGTTCTCATTTTACAAGAACAAGATCACAAGATTACCTTCTTACATTGTCAAATTCACTCGTCTCTCTATTCTTCGGGCAGAACAGAATCCCTGGGAATGGCCTCCCAAGAGCATCATGGAAATCCAATCCACAACAAAGGATTTCATCAAGACAGTCCAGCAATGGATTGAGGGCAATGCCTCTTCGGAGCACCGCGAGGAATCAGAACAAGAGTCGCAACGGTAGGGTTCCTCTTCGTCTCCAGGCGATCTGTCCTCACTACCCACCCTCAGGACTAATTTCGAGATATCCGAGAGCGAAGAGAATGCCTTTCTCAACGGGTCAACCCCCCATGCGCGTTCCTTCTCCCCGTCGTCCACGCCTTTGACCCATTTACCTGCCACTCAGCCATCTAATCCATCGCCTTCTCGTTCCGGACGGCCCTCCCCATTACCGCTAGACCCTGTTTCTTTCAGTGGTCGGACTTCCTCACCCTCTCGCTCACCGGACGCATACCTCTCGACTCACGAAGATTTCCTCGATTTGTCCACCGATGACGATATATCAAGGCCCACTTCTGACACCCTCGCACACGTCCGCAATGCATCTTATGCCGGATCTAGCCGTGTTTCAGGACGACCCAATCTGTTTTCGAAGAAGAGTCTACCAGATCTTAGGCATAATAAGCCCCCGATGACCGAGGAGAGACCCATAAGGTCACCTTCTGCCCCTTTATGGAACAGCCCCACTGCCAACCAATCTATTGACCAGCCGCCTTCTTCCCGACAAGACTCTTCCAGCTCCTCCGATAGTGGACCTATCAACTCCCGCCCAGGTCAGGCTTTCTTTCACGGAGAATTTGCTTCCTCTCCCATCGCTCCGAATCGCCCCGCCCCGACTATGGACGGTGAGCGGCATTCATATTTCCGTCGCTTTTCTGTCCTGCAGTTGTCCACCATCTCCAAGACTATTCCCGACTCTCTCCTCCGGCTTGTGGACGCGGCTCGCGGCATATTGTTTGCGGTATCGCAGATTTACCAGGCCCTTCGGCACTATACAGTAGATGCCATCGACGAGCGGCTGGCGTCCATACTGCTGAAAGTGCTTGACCCTGCCAGCGGTTATATAACTCAACTGATCAACGCGTTGGATCGCTTCGATTCAATGAGTCGTCGGACGCTACCGACGCCTTTGGTCTGCAGGGGCGTGTTTGAGAGTTGTAAGGATAACGTAGCAATTTTCGGTAAAGCTGTAGGAGTCCTTGCTCTTCAGCTGAAAGTGCTGGCTACTCAAGACGACGTTCGGTACACCAGGCAGATGTTGTTGGTGCTCTATGGCGCGGCCGCAGAAATCTCTAACGCATGGCGTTCAATGGTTCCATACCTTGAGAGCGTTGAGCCCCTGCTTAGGGACCATCGGCCGCCTCCTGCAACGAAAACTCGTCCAGGCGGTCAAAGCTTACCGCACCCTGTGTCACCGAACACCATGGCGCCTCCCGCACTTACTCTGGCCTCCTTCCCTGTCCGATCTACTTTCGTCCCTCTGGACAGCTCCACGCCTGCAGAGCGAACACATATCGCTCGACGACACGCGGGGTCCTTCAGCTCGAGGGACGTGGAAACTGGTCGGATTATGGCCTCTTCTGATGAGCCGACAATCATGAAAAAGGGGGTCGCGACAGGAATAGCCGCAGAGACCCCCACACCTCGCGCCGCTCAGCGTCAACCCGGTTTACAGCCCTTGTACAGTGGTGCATCCTTGGCGACGTCTTTTCGGAAGGGCTCACAATCTCGCGATGCGCACTCAAGGCAAGGATCTCTGTCTTCTCTATTGGAGTCATCGTCAAGCTCCTCACCTTCGATCCCGGGACGACTGGCGGTGGAGATCCCAACCACGCTTGACAGTCTTGTGGATAAGGAAGCGATCGATGCTATGAGCAAGGCAGTGGAGGCTGCGCCGCCTGTATGGACGATGATGGACAACATTATTGCTGACATATCTGAAAAGCGGGAGGACATCAAGGAGATGCTCGTCAGGGCACAGAAGGTGACACGACAATTGAAAAGCGACATCTCGTTGCTGCGGGACGGCACGTATGTCGACAGAAAATCGCTCAGAAATGATGCACACCTGTTTGTAAAGGTGAGCTCGACTATCTTGGGCACTCATTGCGGCGCTCACGACTCTCATTCAATGTTTTAGCTCGTGGTCCACCTTTCAACTGACGTGAAGACATATGTCGATTCTCATCCCTTGTCTACCGCCTTACGTGGCAACATGGTCAAGCTCACAAACGCTACCGAAGAGTTTGTCATTTTGCTTCACGTGTCATCCTTTTCCAACGCGTCGACGCCCCGACCGTACACACCTCTAGTGAATGGGCTCTCCAGCAATAGCGCTATTCTCGGGGTTGCCTCTGAGGACTCACATCTCGGTGCAAGCCTCACACGATCGCGCAGTGCACTTGCTCCTACGTCGAGAATTGTGACCGCTCCTTCTAAAGACATGCCGCTTAGCGCGTTGCCTCAGCATACGTTTCGCATACCGCCTATTCCACATCGGCCCAGAAGGACAGCTGCCGAAGATAGTCTTGACGTCATGTGACAACGGCTCTGATGTGGCACGACTCCCCATCAACCACTACTTCGGTACTCCCAGTAACGCTTGCCCGCTCTCCTCATGTACCCAACCTTGTCCAACCATCTCTTCTCGATGACTTAGGGACACGAGCAGTTTCCTCCTGAATGCGGCCATCCGTCATGGGAGGGAAAGAGAGGGTCTATCCTAGCACCTTTCATTGGAATGCAGAGTATGGAATAGCAAGCATAGAGCAAGCGTCATGAAGTCGTAATGCAAAACACAACTGGCATTGTGGGGATCACAGCATTTCAATTCGTCAGGTTTTTCGACTTTGCGCTTTCTTGCGAGGATATGAATCCGCCTACTTGTGCCCCAGCGACCAGTTTGTCGATCTCTGCCCGAATCTCGTGCAAATTGCTTTTCAAAGTCTTTGCGTCTTCGAACTTGCGGTGAGCTTTCGCCTCCTCAATGAAGGACTCCAGAAGTGCTTCTTGCTCAAGCAGAGGCTGAATGACACGCGCAAGCTCGGAATCTGGGTCGATGGCAGGGCCATCGACTGGTGTAGTTTGCGAAGACGCTGATTTGGAAGGCTTCGGAAGCGACTATTTCCCATACGTTGGCGAGATACACTGATGGAATACTCTCAGTACTCACCTGCAACGGGAACATATGTTTTTGTAGAAAGATACTAGCTCTGGTGTGCACAGCGGCCAGGACCCTGTCTTGAGAACTCCCAAGCCCTGAGGTGGGGAGTTTTCGAATTCGCTTGGCGAGGGCATCATATTGCGCAAAAGCGTCCAGTAATCGTTTCCTCGCAGCAGACGCTTCTGCAGTGGGGCGATCTTCGGAGCTGTGGCGGGTTGTTGACCTAGGCCGTTATAGGTGTATTTACGGAGGACTCACCTGAGTGTCAGTAAGAGCTCCTGGAACTGGGGTAAAGCGTCTTCGATTTCTCTCTCAAGACTTATGAGCACATCGTAGAGTCTCGAGAATGTGGGTAATGTCGCCCTGTCCTGGACGTATTGCTTGCGTCTGAGAGAGAAAACATCAATATTTGTTGCTGCCAGAGACGAAATACTTCACAATAACGCCGGGCGGCAGTCGCGGCATATCCTAATGCCCTTTAAGAATTTCTCTTCGGGGTTGAGTCCATCTCTAATTGCGACACGTCCTGCGGAACTAAGTGTCCGTCTCCGCACACCGTAATCAACACCTTCGACAACCTCTTCTATCTGACCCGTCTTTGGATCGACTACGAAAAGTAGCGAGCAAGTAACAGGTCGTTGTGGGCGTTTAACGGGCAAGGAACAAATGATTTTGCCGCATAGACGACAGTGGTGCTTACGGTTTGTTATTGGATGGAACGATGCCCTAGATGGCGCGAGTAAGTGAACCTGACAAAATAAAAGTTAGGTGACGTACGCGCATGAAGGACATTGAGAAACATCAGCATCACTCTGCCAGGGCGTGATATTCTGTTCAGCAGCTACCAAATGACGGTAAGGATCAAAGGCTCGTTTGAGCAATAACTCAAGAACGCACCCCGAACATCAGCCTTGCTCCCAGGTGCGACCTGGCTCTGAATCACACCTCTCCAAAGGTCGCCCGGCCCCATATTTCTGATGTCTAGCTCCCATATCGAAGACATCCTCCTCGCCTGTTTTGGCCGTGCAGGCGCTCTCTTATCTGTGCCCTCCCCAAAGTGCAAATTTATGAGCTTTTCGAGGCGACGTTCGAGGCGCGTTTGCTCTACGCGACCGGAGTCACGGTGCGATCGGCGCGCGTCGAGAAACTCATCCGTAAGAGGTCGATAAACGCCCTTGGGCTGGAATCCCGGGCGGTATGGAGCTGAAGACCGTACGAGTGTGCTGGCACGCATCGACGCCGGCGAGGGTGAGGTGGCAGGTGAGGGAGCAGCGGGAGTGTGAGACGGTGTCTCCGACGGCGTTTTCTGCACAGAGACCGGCGGGCCCACAGGTAAAGTAGCGCCTGCTGTTTTACTGAGGGTATATTGATCAGTGTCACCCTGGGGCTGAGTAGACGCTGCAGCCTTGCTGATGGGTACATCCGGTGGAGCTTCCGTCGGAGATGAGTTACTAAAAAGGGTGACAGTAGTAGACAGACGACTGTGAGGTCTAGAAGCCTTATTCGGATCGAGATTCCGCGAAGGAAGGGAGCCTGCGCGTGGATAGTTTCCTATGCTCAATGGGGAGGGAGCTACGGGTGTCAAGGTGGCACGCGAGGGAACGTGCCGAAAGGTCGAGGTCCTTCGAGTACGCATTGAAGTTGGCATCGAGCTAGTGCTCGTGGACGCTGTAGACTGCGCAGCAGAAACTACAACCGGAGGAGCTGGAGGAGCTATGGGTGAAGCAGGCACGCTGTTGGTTTGAGAAGGCGAAGAGCTGACTCCCTCCTGCGGTGCTGATATCACGGCCGGGATGGGAGCTGGAGCAGAGAGTGTTGTTGCGATGGGTGGGCCATCTGAAACAATAATTTGCGTGTTTTCGGGGACGTGTTGTTGAGGTTGAGGCTGAGGCGTAGGTGTAGGTGTAGGTTGGACGAGAGGGGAGTCGTGCACAGATGATGGACGCGGCGGTGAGGGAGAAGGCGAGACGGCCAAGCTGTTAGAGAAACTGCGAGAGTGTCTCTTTGACTTTTTGCGAATATTAGCCGAAGGTCAAGGAGGCACGAGAGGGCGCACCTTATAAGCCTGGTAGGGGACATAAGGGGACGTGCTCATCAGAGTTGGCAGTCAAGCTGGTCAAGACTCAAGTGAATATGTGAATTGGCGCTGCGGTCACCTTGGATCACCATGTCCACCACGTCTGGTATCACCGTTTCATCAGAGTTGGCTTCCACCTTCGCAGACGCTGTCTCTTCGAAGAACGTCCGCTTTCTCAAAATATCTATCCAAAATGGTCTGCACCACTGTCTGTCTTCTTACTTTCATCTCATATTTGGCTCGCTAGAGGCACTAGTCGCCGATACCACCGTTCCACCATCTTCGACTCTCGAAAACGACCTTAACTCTCTTCAATCGTTGCTGGACGATAATGTACCAGCTTATGTGCTCGTCCGTCTCGATGACCCTCCCTCTACATGGCTTGCCATCCACTATGTCCCCGATACCGCTAGAGTTAGAGACAAGGTGCCTGCCAGTGACATTACTCCCATTGCACTTGGCCCCTTACGGCTTGCCAGATGCTTTACGCCTCTACGCGTAATACCGTGACGAAAAGCCTAGGTGCTACGCTGTTCGTAGACACGATCTTCGCTACATCTAAGGCGGATCTGACCCCTGAAGGATACGCCGCACATAAGCGCCATCTCGCTGCACCCAAGCCGATGAATGCTAGAGAAAGAGAAATGGCCGATATCAAAGCAGCCGAACGAGAAGCCGGAGGTGCACCGCATAATGTCAACGCAGCCAGGACAAGTCCCTTTGGAGCAAGCGTTGGCTTGAAGTGGTCCAGTAATGTCGAGGCCGCCGTCCGTGATCTTGCAGATGCTACCGAAGATCACGTAGTTACCATCGTAAGTTCCTGATTATGCCTGAGATTGCTCTGTCGACTTTAACCACATCACGGCAGACCATCGATCCTTCATCCGAGACTCTGATCCTGGGAGAGGCGGCTGCTATCACAGTAGATGAGCTCGGGAGCAAGATACCCTCATCTAATCCTTGTGAGTATGAGGTGTCTTCAGTCGTCATTCACTAAAATTTCGCTATAGCTTTCGCATTATTTTCCTGGTCTGATGGTGCTCCCGAGCGACGCATCGGTGAATGGCCAATCGCTCTAAGGTCCCAACCTTACTGACTCTCGAATAGTCTTTATTTATTCCTGCCCGTCTGCGTCCCCGGTGAAGCATCGAATGTTGTACTCGTCTGGCTCATCCTCCGTCTATCAGACGGCGAAATCTCTCCTGCCGCCCCTCCTGCTTGCACCGCGCAAAGTGGAGACATCTGATCCTCATGAGTTAGGCGCGTCCTTTTTACGCGCAGAGCTTGGTCAAAGTAAAGAGCCTAGTCGGATGGGTACACCGAGCAATTCGGGACTTGGAGGAGCGGCTTTTGCCAGACCAAAGGGCCCATATAAGAGGCGGTGAACGTAATACTGTAAATAGTCCATAAGTTCCGCCCGGTCGGTACATGTATAAATAGCGAAGCATCTACGTGATCCGTTTGTTCATTTCGGACATGCTTTCTCGTCGTCTTAACCCTTGCGGAGGACTTCCGGTCTTTTACCTTGTCCGGGCATATACTGTACCGGCGAATCCTCAAGTCCCAAGGAAGAAGAAGGTTTGGAACACTGTAGACGAGGCTGTCAGCGCAGTCAAGTCGGGGGATGTGCTACTCAGTGGAGGTACGCTTCATTCTTTTTAATAACAACCGCAAGATCCTCAATGCAATAGTCAGGCTTTGGCCTTTGCGGAACACCAGGTGGGTCATGCGGCAGGGTTCACGTAGCCGCGCTCAAATCCGGACACACACCATAGACACCTTGATCGGTGCGCTTGCCGCGCGAGGGGACGTGCAGAACTTGACCGCTGTCTCCAACAATGCTGGTTCAGGTTTGCATGGACTCGGTGCGTGCCCCGTATCTACACTTATTCACCTGTCGCTGAGCGGCACCGTTCGTAGGAAAGCTGCTCCATGCAGGACAGATTGACAAGATGATATCTTCGTATATCGGGGCGTTCGTAGCATCCGTTTACCCCTCTTCGATCGTGTTCGTGACCTCGTTTTTTCTTTAGGAACAAGTTCTTCGAGCAACTCTATCTTCAAGGAAAGATTTCCCTGGAACTCGTGCCGCAGGGCACTCTTGCCGAACGTCTCCGAGCGCACTCCGCTGGTGTACCCGCATTTTTTACGCCCACTGGCGCCTCCACTGCGGTGGAGGAGGGTTCGATACCCATTCGCTATCATGATGGCGGCGTATCCAAAGGTGTTAAAATTCCCGGGAACAAGAAGGAATTTCGGGAGTTCAATGGACGGAGATATGTCCTTGAACCTGCCATTGCCGGAGATGTTGCCTTCGTGAGAGCGTGGAAGGTGGACGAGGTGGGCAATACGGTATTCAGGTCCGCTTCGCAATGAAGACCACCTATCACTCCCTCAACGAAGCCCCCGGCAGGTATGCTGCCAATAACTTCAACGCGGTCATGGCGAAGAATGCGAAATTGACTATCGTCGAGGCAAGCATTCTTATTATAAATGATTTGGCGCTCGAATTGATGACATTCATCACTCCAGGCCGAGAACATCGTTCCCGTTGGTTCAATTTCCCCTAATTCTATCCACCTACCGGGAATATATGTCGATCGTATCGTGCAAGCAACCGCAGAAAAGCAAATAGAAATCCAGACACTTGCCCAGCCTTCGTCAGAGAGCCAGGGGAAAAGCCAACCTGCTGCCCTTGACATGCGTCACCGGATCGCGCGACGCGCGGCGAAGGAACTCAGGGACGGGTTTCATGTGAACTTGGGCATCGGCATACCGACTCTTGTCCCGGAACACCTCCCCGCTGGCGTCAAGGTGTGGCTGCAGAGCGAAAACGGGATCCTTGGAATGGGACCATACCCGACCAATGAGCAGCTCGATGCGTGCGGCCACGTCTTCCAAATTACTACTATCCGCGTGCTGAGTTTATTCGTTTAGAGATATTATCAACGCCGGGAAAGAGACCGTTACCTTATTGCCTGGAGCGTCAGTGTTTGGTAAGTGGTGATTCAGGGTTAGCGAAAGCCGAATTGCTGAATGAGGGACCGCAGATACCAGTGAATCGTTTGCAATGATACGTGGCGGACACATTGACGTCGCCATCCTCGGGGTTAGTTTACACACAGCGTAGTCGGTATGGCAGCTGCTGATTGGGCTTCTCAGGCGATGCAGGTTTCACAGGGCGGCGACATTGCGAATTTCATGATACCCGGGAAGCTCGTCAAAGGTACCTCACGGTGTCCACCACTAAATACCGAGTTGGTTGCTCATGGGACCGTATAGGTATTGGTGGCGCTATGGACTTGGTCTCAAATCCCGACAATACAAAGGTCATTGTCGTGATGGAGCACTGCGCGAAGGATGGTAGCCCAAAGATTCTGAGGGAGTGTACGCTCCCCTTGACCGGTGCCCGAGCAGTCAGCCAGATTATCACTGAGCTTGGCGCATTCGATGTGGATCGCCAAAAGGGAGAGCTCACGCTAATTGACTTGGCGGATGGCGTCACGGTGGAAGAAGTGAGGGCGAAGACGGGGTGCGAGTTCCATGTTAGGAATCAGCTAGGTCATCTCTAAGCTACTGTGAGCACTTACCGCACGCGCACCGTAATCCCAATGGTCGCAACCTCTCATCTCTTTGTCGAGTCGAATCATGTTGGAGAGCATATAAGTGTCTTTCGAGAATACGTCAGCCCAATGCCAATTTCTATAGCATCCTCTCGTTGTTGTGTTGAATGGTCAAGTGAATGGTGCCATGATCGTCGTGTTTGTATCATGAATGCATAAAGTATTTCCAGTATAATTAGTTGGATACCTCTATGGAAACTTGAGGATTGTCGAGAAATACAAGATCGAATCAAGGCGGAAACGGAAACCAGGTGTATATTGGATGTGATGAGAGATCTCTTCCCCCATGGAACGACACTGTTCCCTCTCGCTCTCATTCTTTCTCTTCGCATATTAGTTTCTCCATGTCAGGTCTACCTAGCAGCTTCCCACTGCCCCCTGTTGCATGCCCCAGATTCTTACTCTAACCTGCTCTTATCTCTCGAGGATTTTCCTTGGTCTTCCCGCATGAAATGGCACTGTTCCCTCTCGCTCTCGTTCTTTCTCCTCGCGTATTTGTTTTCCTGTGTCCGGTCTACCTAACAGTTTCCTATCGTCCCCTGCCCCGGATTCTTGCTTGTGTGATGCACCATTTGCTACGCCCACCCTTGTTCTGTCGCCGTACTCGGTTCGTTTACCAGCACAAATATATTTTCGTTTTGGTCTCACTATCCCCGTGTGCATCTCCTGTCTTTCATCAACCAGTCTTTTGTGCGTTTCTCCCACAACTTCCTCAACCAATGGTAACCTACTCTTATTTCTTGTGGGAGCTTCCGTCTTCCTTCATGAAATGGCGCTGTTCTCTCTTGTTCTCATTCTTTCTCCTTGCATATTTGCTAACAGGTCTACCTAACAGTTTACTATCCTACCCACTGTCTCCTTGCCCCAGATTCTTAGTTTTGTAACACATTGTGCACTATGCCTGTCCTCAGTTCCTTGCTGTCCTCAGTTCGTTTGC
>Ga0137385_10004838_pt1 | contig 11759 bp, 16 predicted proteins | sample SagtaG_FD_104921 | JGI IMG/M metagenome (GOLD analysis project Ga0137385, IMG submission 104921) | Vadose zone soil microbial communities from Sagehorn Ranch, Mendocino, California, USA - Sage2_R_80_16 metaG | ecosystem: Environmental > Terrestrial > Soil > Vadose zone | place: USA: California...
AGTAGCCCAAATAAAACTTAAACTTTTTTTTTCAAAGTTTTTCAATAAAATAAATTCTGATAAGTGGTTAACACCTCACAGAGTTTTCTATGAGTTTTATTAGACTGAAAACTCTGCTTTGCATGCAGTGGAGGTGAGGGACTGCTCTGGCGTCACGGGACTTGTTTCACGTGCATTGGTTGCCATCGGGCCGGGCTCGTAAGCTGACCCCACCAATTGTTCCGAGTCCGCTCTGGGGGAGACCCCCGACATACTCCCTCTCTCTCATCCTTCAATCTCCATTCTCTAGATGAACTACCTATGGGGCGCCGTCAATGCGATCAGTGCCCCGTACCAGTATTACAAGGACATTAATCCAGCAACACTTACCGGGGCCATCGACGTCATCGTCGTACGGAGGCTTGGGTTCAATGGCACCATGGAGCTCGTCTGCTCTCCATTTCATGTCCGATTCGGAAAGTGGCAGGTACTTCGACCAAATGAGAAAAAGGTGTGCGCGTATGCTTGGGCAAGGACTATTCACGTATCCTGTCCACTCTTCAGGTCGATATAGCCGTTAATGGAAAGGCTGTGCCATTTAGCATGAAGATTGGAGAGGCAGGGGAGGCCTTCTTTGTCTTTGAGACAGACGGCGACGTTCCGGATGATCTTATAACCTCTCCCCTTCTGGAACCAACCCAGCCTGTTTCTCTCGAGCCGCAACCGCAGGAAGACATTGGGAGATCTGGCACGAGAGAAAGCGAGGGTGACCTCAATGATGATGTGGTTGGGCAGGAACCCGATTTCCTCGATCTTGACGCACCATCCACCTCACCTCCGAGGATGGTTTCAAAGTCGCCGATCTCTAGCTCATCAGTCTCCTCATTGGACACCTGGTCACAGCCTGGGAGAGCCTCATCCTACTCTATCGACACAGTTCCTACTTCTGTCGAAGCAGAGGAAGAGGGGCTAACGAAAGCACATGGCAATTTTCAAGTTACTCGTGACGTCGCCCATTCGGCGATGGTAGATCACGGGGACCGTTTCACGGAGAAGACACCTGATCCAGGGGAGTTGGGTGACGAAGCGTCCCCTAGACCTGATATATTTGGGTCAACAGGAGGTGTGCAGTATTCTTGTTTTCTCACCAGATTACATTGATGTCGCCTCTGAGCCATAGCGAACGCACGGGGTTACCATCCCAAGGAGGAGACTTTGAACGCTCATGGAGCGAGCGAGCAACAAGACAGTGCGTGTCTATGTCCTTCCAGGCAATTTATCTCTCCCTAATTCTTCGCCCAGAAGCGCCGCGTCAGTCGCCTTTGAAGGATACTGTTTTGATATCTGACACATCTGTTCCACCAGCTGGCGTCCCACTGCCTTCCCACGAACCTATACCCTTTCCGAGCCTGCGTGGAACATCTGATCCGCCTTCAGATATCCCAAACCACTCTTCTGCTCCATCAGATGATTACTCTTGGGAGTGGGGCGGATTTCCTCAGCGCTCACCGATCGGTATGCAATACCCAGCACCAACCCCACTCAAGACACTGGACGGCACCCCGGCCGATGACCTCGCCACAGCTAGTAAACCCGACGAGTTCCATCGTAGCAAAAGCCTTCCTCCAGAGTTTGAGCTAGATTTCTCGGATGAGCCGCCTTCTACGTCACCACCGGGGGCTGAACAACTCCGCGGGTTGGAACCATTATCAGATGTCGAGACAGATTTCGCTCACGGTCCAAGTTCGCCAAGTCAAGAGTACAGGTCATGGGTCCGCTGGTGGCGCCGTGATCGTAGACTGCCCAGCGGTGTCGACGTACGCGTTGAGCGTCCACCCTTAAAGAATGCGGCGAGCACACCATTTCCGAGTGTCAGTTGTGTTCTGTGATTTTGCAGTCGCAAAGCTGATCGCTGGAACATAAAAAGGAGACGCAAAGGGCTTCATTCGCTGATGTGCCAACTCTAGATGAGGGCACGCGCAATTCGTCTACCATCTTGCGACCTGCTTTATCGGAATCGCCCGCAAGTAGCACTTCACCGCCTTCTCCACAAGGGAGACAAAATGACTCGAAAGTACGGTATGCGAAGTCTCTGAGGCTCACATCAGAACAGTTGGTAAGTCTATGAAGTTGTCCTGAGCTCATGGCCTACTTACATGTTACATCACAGCAAGCGCTTGACCTACGGCCAGGGGCAAACACAATTACCTTTTCGCTGGCCTCATCGGGCGTGGTGGCGTGCGCTGCTCGCATTTTCTTATGGGAGCATACAGACAGTGTGGTAGTGTCTGATATTGATGGGACGATTACCAAGTGTGTCTCATGGCCTTCTTTTGCGAGTGTCGGCTGACACAGTGGCAGGTCGGACGCGCTAGGGCACATGTTCACGCTGATCGGGCGTGATTGGACACACCTTGGTGTTGCCAAATTGTACACCGACATCTACAAGAACGGCTATAAGATCATGTATCTCACGTCTCGTGCTATTGGTCAAGCGGATTCCACGCGCTACTACCTGCAGGGTATCAAACAGAACGACTATCAGCTACCCGAAGGTCCTGTCATTATGAGCCCAGATCGCCTGATGGCCTCACTACATAGGTGAGCTGTTCAAGCAGATGGCGTTGTGATACTGACTAAGTACGGTGCTGGATACCGCAGGGAGGTAATAATGCGGAAGCCCGAGGTATTCAAAATGGCCTGCCTACGTGATATCCAGAGGCTGTTTGGCCCTGCAATACCCCACCCATTCTACGCGGGCTTCGGCAACCGCATCACTGATGCGTTATCATATCGTAGCGTGAACATTCCGAGCTCACGGATATTCACGATCGATTCGCTTGGTGAGGTAAAGATGGAGTTACTTGACCTCGTTGGGCACAAGTCCGAGTAAGTGTCGCAAACTAAATCCACTTTCCACTTGATCTGAGTTACCTCTAGGTCTGTGCGGAGTTACATTCACATGACGGACCTTGTTGACCAAATGTTTCCACCTATAACCCACAAGTGGGACAACGAATTCACTGACAGCAATTATTGGAAGGCACCGCTCGCAGATTTTCCTCTACCAGACCTAGCGCCACCGTCCCCAGCATTGAGCGCACGCTCCGATACGTCCAATAAGAGTGCCTTCGCCCGCCTTCGCAATTTTAGTTTGCGTAGTACGAGCAGTAGCCGTTCGCGTTCGTTCGCACCGTCGCCGCCGCCTGTGGATGCCAGGCGTGGGCGTGACATGGACAGTACAGGCGCACACAGCCACCAACGACAGCTGTCGAGCATCGAACGCGTCAGTAACGTGTTGGCCAGTCTCGCCAGTCGCAGTGTTAGTCCGGGAACGCTATCATCCTATGAATCGGAATCTGAAGGGGACGAAGATTTACACGGTGCTTCCGACGTTCCTGGCCGCCATCGTCGTTCGAGGAAACGCAGCACTAGAAGTATGCCTGGATCGCTTCCCGGATCTCCACCTTCATCAGATGATGAGGACCTCGAGTTTGGGGTGACCGACAAGGGTCTAGATGACACATCAGGACAAGTTGTAGACATGGCAGAGCAGGAATTCGATGAAGACTTATTCGCAACCATCAGCAAAATGGCGCACTATTAGGCTCGTTAGCACATTTTGTATATTCTTGAAAACCTTCAGCCATTTTGTTCTCCTCATTACAGTACTACGTGCCGATATAATAGCTTAACTAATAGAGTCCTTACCTAAGAGAGTGTTCACGTGGCGTCCGACTTGACGCGAGTTCGCTTTCACGACAACGACCTAGCCACCAGTTTAGAACTATACTTCGTGCGACATCCCTTGCTCGGTGGTGTGAATCCCTCTGAACGGCAGCCACCATCATGGCAGATGTACCGACATTGAGCATCACTCTTCTAGGAGCTGGCCAAGAGGTTGGACGGTCATGCTGTGTTCTTCAATACAGAGATATAACAATCGTCTTGGATGCTGGTGTACACCCTGCCCATACTGGCATGGCATCGCTGCCCTTTATTGATGAATTAGACTGGAGCACAGTGGATGCCATACTCGTAACACAGTGCGCTCCCTTCTCCCCTTCCTTATTCGAGTTGGGTGTCCTCAACACACGTTCAGTTTCCATCTAGATCACGCAGCAGCATTGACATACATCACCGAGAAAGTGCGTGTGAGACAACTAGATGGATATGCAGCATTCTCACCCATTGCATATAGACCAACTTTCGAGAAGGAAAAGGCAAAGTTTACATGACTCACCCAACGAAAGCGCTTCACAAGTTTATGATGCAGGACTTTGTCCGGATGAGGTGTGAACCATCACCTTGTCCCTCTGCCGTTCGCTCACATCTGCCCAGCAATTCGTCAACTGATGCGCTAATCTCACCCCTTGATCTCTCAATGTCTATTTCCTCCATCATTCCTGTCTCTGTTCACCAGCTGATTACTCCCTGCCCTGGCGTTACCTTCACACCATACCACGCAGGCCACGTTCTAGGCGCCTGTATGTTCATGATCGATATAGCCGGCCTTAAAGTCCTCTACACGGGCGATTACTCTCGTGAGGAGGATCGCCATCTCGTCAAGGCCGAGGTACCGCCCATACGCCCAGACGTGCTCATCGTGGAGAGCACGTACGGTGTACAAAGCCTGGAAGGACGCGAGGAAAAAGAATTACGCTTCACGAACCTGGTACACTCGATTATTCGTCGCGGAGGACACGTGTTACTACCTACATTTGCCCTGGGGCGCGCACAAGAGCTTTTGCTAATTCTTGACGAGTACTGGAAGAAGCACCCTGACTTGCATAACGTTCCTATCTACTACGCGTCGAGCCTTGCACGCAAGTGCATGGCCGTTTACCAAACGTATATTCATACTATGAATTCTAACATCCGAACAAGGTTTGCAAGGAGGGACAACCCATTTGTCTTCAAGTACGTCTTTAATTCCTCCGTTTTGTACCCCGCTTTAGTCCGCATCTCCCCAGGCACATCTCGAATGTACCACAAGCGCGTGGTTGGGAGCGCAAAATAGCCGAGGGGCCTCCCTGTGTCGTTCTTGCCAGTCCTGGAATGTTGCAACCCGGCACAAGTAGAGAACTTTTTGAGCTTTGGGCTCCCGACCCCCGAAATGGCCTCGTTGTTACAGGTTATTCCGTTGAGGGTACATTAGCTCGGGTGAGTCTCTTTGTTTTGCGACCCACTGGTGGTACGGCGCTTCGGGGACCTTGTGTTATCTCTTGGGTGTGTATTTACGAACCAATGGACGTTATTCTCCCATCGCGTGTGATCTTTGAGTCTTTCACATCCTCAACGAAAGCCACACTTTTGAGAACATTGCTGATATCCTCTCGCAAATAGGACATCATGAATGAACCGGAAGAAATTACTGGAGTGAAGGGCAATACCATTCCACGCAAACTTTCCGTGGACTATATCTCCTTTAGCGCACATGTCGACTACTCCCAAAACTCAGAGTTCATCGACATGATCAAGGCTCCTCACATTGTGCGTTCTTCTGACCCTTCTTGTTCCCACTCTAGACATACACAATAGGTTCTTGTGCACGGCGAACAAACGGCTATGGGCCGTCTCAGGGCCGCCTTACAAGCCAAGTACAAAAATCGAGACGAAGATATCAAAGTCCACTCGCCTCGCAACCTCGAGACGTTGAACCTCACCTTCCGCCCCGAACGGGTAGCAAAGGTGATTGGCGGCTTAGCCTCAAAACCACCCCAGACAAACGACGTCCTCTCTGGCTTGCTTGTATCGAAAGACTACTCGTACACATTGTTGGACCCCCGGGATCTGAGAGACTTTGCAGGACTTTCGACGTGTGTTGTGACCCAACGCCAGAAGATCGCGCTCGGGGTCGGATGGGATCTAGTGAGATGGCATTTGGAGGGTATGTATGGCCGTGTCGAAGAGGGACTGGACAAAGATGGAAACCTGACGATGCGGGTGAGTTCTCCTTGTACTGGAGATGCAGTGGTGCAGTTGACCTCGTGTACTCCGATCAGGTGATGAGTGCGGTGGATGTGAAACAGACGGCCCCGCATGAGCTTATACTGGAGTGGGATTCGAGCGCCGCGAACGATATGATTGCCGATTCAACGCTTGCGGTGATCACAGAGATCGACAAGAGTCCAGCATCCGCAAAAGGTATGATTTCTAGGATGCTTACGCATGCGAGATTTGACCTTGATATTCAGTGACGTCTGGGACGCAAAGTCACCGACATGAGCACGAGCACCACCCGCATTCGGACCATGACTATAGGCACAACCCAATGGTACGCATTCAGCGATTAGGCATGTTCCTTGAAGCACATTTTGGCGATGTTGAATACCACATCCCGGACGAGGATATGGGTGCCGAGCAAGAAGAACCAACATCCCGTGGCGAACCATCATTCTTAATTCAATTAGATGACGCCGAAGCTCGAATCAATCTGCTCTCCATGGTAACTTTCTCCTTTGGCTACTTTTTTTTTGCTGATAAAATATGTACAGACGGTTGATAGCAGCAGCGACGCGTTACGAAGGCGCGTCGAGGCTGTCCTCGAGATGGCAGCGTCGACAGTGAGCTCACTGAGCGAGTCTTTCGCATCCGGTGCACCTGAGGAGTTCTCGAATGGACACATTCATGAAGCGAAAAGTGCGGCTTCGCCGACGGACGAAATCATGGGAGAACAAGAGGAGAATGCTCCCTAGGACTAGAGAGGCTATATTACACGCTATACTCTTATAGTAAATTCAAATCAAAGAAAAAAAAAGGCCGGCAAGTGCCAGTGAGTGCGCCCCAAGAGTGAAGAGAAGACTGCCGCCTGCGGCACTGCTCGACGGTATTGCGAGCATCCGCGCCGTTCTTCTCTTCGTTTTGAGCTGCCAGCCCGTTCGTTGCGCCGCGGGCGTCCAATGTTCCGTAGCCCCACGTCTTCGCCGCGCTCTACAGTGCCACCTTCCTCTTTTCCATCGGGACTTCACCCAAGCAGAGATGATCGCAGCCGGAACCGTGGCGAAACCAACACGAGACGCACTTCCCGCGTCGACATGAACTTCGAGCAAGCCCTGCAAGCCGGTGGGACCGTCGTCATTAAAGAAGGCATTGATGTTGATACTTTGGGCCAAGACTTAACGCCCCTTTCCTCACCTCCAACCAGCTCGTCCCGACCCTACAGCATGATTCAGTCGACGGCCACCCCCGTCGCGGCTCCTCCTTCATCCGCACAATTCAAAACGTCACCCACGTCACCCCCCTCACGACCTCCTGCTTCTGCGTCGACATCCGCATCTTCTTCATCTAATGACCTCTTTTATGATGCCGAAGACCCAGACTATCAAACTAGACGCCGCTCTTTGTACAGGTCTCAGGGTACCGCAAGTAGCCCAGATCTTGCTACCCTTGTCCGCAAGGCGAAACAGCGAGGAAGCATACTCCCGACCGGTAGGGATAGGCGCCAGCCCGCGCCGCCTTTACCCTCGGGTCCACACGCACCCTCTGACCTTTCTTCTCGACTCCGCAACACGTCGTCCTCTGCCTCGTCCTCCGGATATTCTGTCCCAATTGTCTCATCACCTCCCATGCCGAAAGGCAGACTACAGAAGCCCCGACAGTCCGCTGGTCCATCCTCCGGCTCTGATTGGGTTCTCGCAAATTCAAGTCACGATGATGAAATTGCCAAGGTACGTGTTGGGCGGCGTCTTGAATGTGAAGGGTCCTTGACATCGGCTTAGAATCCAAAGTCTTCAGTCCGACAAAAGACGAGTGCATTCTTGGGTAGGATGTTGGGACAGAACACAATGCGCGAACGTTCGGTACGTGCTCATTTCGTTTTCATGACCTCTAGTCGAACGCATGTCCCTTGCAGAAGACTACATCCTCACCGTCGCGGCAAATAGTGCAAATATCTCCGCCCGTGCCCCCCATACCAACAGATACGGCTTCCCCTGCCGTGTCACTGGCGTCAGAGGCTCTCCCTACCTCGCCCCAATTAGTCCCTGTCCGCGCTACACAGGACACATTGAGATTGGTCCCCCTCGAAAGTGAAGCAAATCTCAAAGGAAAAGGCGAATTGATTAGCGAATCACCACTTACAGCTGTCCGGCGTGAACGTCCACGATCTCCTGAAAGGACAGTCCGTACTCACGATGCAACGACGCCAGGCAAAACACCGGGACACGGCAAACGTCGAAGCATGTCTGTCGGAGAAGTTGATCTCAAGAAGGCTGCCAACGCCGCCTTGACAACTTTACCACCCCCCGCGAGCGCGCGCGAGAAGCGCAGCGAGGACTCAATGGGCTGGGATTCTACTATACGTGGTATACTCTCAGACTTCGGGAAGGCGCCTTCCCAGCTTGATCAAAATTCCACAGGGGTGGACACACTTGGTCTCCGTGTGCCGTCTGCGCCTTCTCTGTACACACCAAGGTTACGCATGCGGAGCGCCGAGCCGACCACAACCGCCACGACGCAAACCGATATTCGACAGATGGCTTCGTCTCCCCCACCTGTTGTAAAACCCAACCCGACTATCGTTGCCCACGCGCCAGACACAGACGGTGTGAGCATCCGTGGGGAAAATACGGAAACGCCTGAGACTAGCGTATCGTCCCGATCGCCTCCGCTTTTTACGGGGACCTCCATGCGTGCCTTTTCCTATTCACAGCGGTCTTTTCCTAGCGCGTGTTCTCGCCCATTGGGTCCACGCAGTGCATCAAGTGCGCATACGCCATCGGAGTCGCGTGAGCGCCTATTGGTGCACCCTCGACCAGTGGCATCCAATTCGGAACCCTCGCTACTCGCTAATAACGGGAGCACGATCCCCTCGCCACTTTCTGCAGTTTCTCAACATGATCTCACAATGAGCCCGAGCCAACAACTCCGCAGATTACCGTCCGATAGCTTGGGTCCTACAGACTCCGAAGTGATCGAGACCCGTGGCAAGGAGAACGCGAGGCGTGCTTGGGAAGAAGACGAGGGATTTCTGACAAAGGAGAGGATTGCTGAGTGGCTCGGTGGAGTGTAAGTGCTTTTCCACTTTGACCAAGGATGACGATTGCTGATGTTCTTGTGTAGTGGCCGAATTAATAAAGCCGCACTGCAACACTACATGATCAATTTCGATTTTTCTGGATTACGACTCGACCTCGCCTTCAGGTGTGACAGTCGCACTTTTAAATCAGTGTATGCTAACTAGATCGCTGTAGGCGTTTGTGCGCCAAGCTGTTTCTTAAGGCGGAGACCCAGCAAATGGACCGAATCCTGGAAGAGTTTTCGAGACGCTATTGGGATTGCAACCCAGGCAGCCTCTTTGGCAACCAAAGTAGGCCTACCTTATAATAACTTCGTCAGCTCCGGTTCACGTCATGGTACAGATGTTGTCCATGCGGTGGCTTACTCGCTTCTCCTCCTAAACACGGACCTCCACGTCGCTGAGCTCGCAACCCGCATGTCACGTGGCCAGTTTGTTCGAAATACGCTCTTTACAATTCAGATACAGCTCCAACCCAATCGTTCTGTGCAAGGATCCACTTCGGACCTTGTGCAAAGCGACCGGGATGTAGATAGCATCCGTGGACCCGGATCCGAAGGAAGCGATGTTGGCACCAGCACACTGCGCTCACAGGCAAAGAGGAGCGACAGTATTACTAGCTGGAATAGCATCACTCGTGACGCTGCTCTTGCAAACCTGTTCGTTGGATCGCCAGCTACAGGGAACACAGCGCCATTGCCGAACGATAGCACCGCATCTGTGACGGCATCAGCGACTAGTGGAACAGAGGCAAAGACCCCAAGCACATTGGTGTCATCCGTCGTTTACGACCGTAACTGGGAGAGTGACATGGAGAGTTTGCTCAAGGTATGGGCGTCCTAACAGGGTGCGTACTCAACTCATGATTATTATAGGACATGTACAATGCAATCAAGAGTCAGCAAATTCTGCAGCCACTCAGCTCGCGAACGTCGACCTCATCCTTAAACCCTAATACCCCGCTTCGTAATCGTAGCATACGCACCCAGCAAGACCGCATAAACAATATCAAGCGTGGAAGTATTCGTGGTATCCAGTCCATTCTTGGCGCTCAAAATGGGATCGGGATAAGTCCATATAGTAGTAACAGCAGTGTCGACGGACGTGCTAGTCCCGCCCCTAGCTTTGCTACATCTGCTCATGAGGTGCGTGTGTACTTGTGCTGCCACCCAAAAAAAAAGATCTCATAGATTCGAGGGCAGAATATCCAGGGCTCAGTGATGTCCTTCTTAACACCTGCGCTTGGCTTTGCCTCCAACTTATCGCACACGATTATACGTGAGACGCAGGAGGATGACGAACGGAGCGAGCACAGCGATGAGTCAGTGGATACAATCAGTATCACAGATGAAGAGCTTGCGCTCCTCGGACCCCCATGGGCTAAAGAAGGCATGTTGTGCCGCAAGCAGTATAATGAGACTTCGGGGAAGCGGGCAAAGAGTAAAGCATGGTTGGATGTTTTCGTCGTCATCCAAAAGGGGGAACTAAACATGTTCACATTCGGCGAACACGCCGCCGGGGGACAACGTGTCGTCGGCGGTGGGAATTGGCTTGTAGGTTTTCATTTATCGACATGAGGCAGGGGTGCGATTAACGCACGTTCGTAGGAAAATGCCAACCACGTCGGCATGCTGCAACTTGCCCACTCCCTGTCACACGCTCTACCCCCACCAGGCTATAACCGGCAGCGCCCATTTTGCATGGTTCTGACGCTCGCCAGTGGAGCCGTATACTTCTTCCAGGCGGGTACAGAAGAGCTCGTGAACGAGTGGGTGCAGACATGCAACTACTGGGCTGCACGGCAGAGCAAGGAGCCGCTGGCTGGAGGCGTGTCGAATATGGAGTACGGCTGGAACCGTGTCAGTGACGTTTTTCAGCACGGGCGATCGGTGTCTGACGACGAGTCTGCCCGTCCGCACGACTACGCGGATACCGCGAGCGTGCGTAGTGTACGCAGCAACCACAGCCGATTCAGTCGCAAGGACGGTGTGGCGACAGTGCGCGCTGGCAGCTCGCCGTGGTCGGACCGCACGAATATCAACGACTGGAAGCCGCCACTCGCACCATCTATACCCAGCACTCATGATGAAGAGGCGCAACTAGAAGCGTTGAAGAAGCACGTCGCAGCACTGACACAAGAATTACAGGAGCACAACGAGCTGCGAGGACCAATGATGGCGCTGGTACTTGCCCCCTGTCCCTCCCTCGCTCCTTTATGTTGAAACCTGATGGACTGCGCTTCCTTTTAATAGTATCCCTCACGCTCTCAGAGCGCAGCCAAGGCGCTCGGCAACTGGGAAAAGAAATCGCAATACCTACTCGCCGAGCACGTCAAATATGAGTCATACGTCGACTCGCTGCAGGCAGCTATGACACTCCGCTTCAAGAAGCGTGGAGAGAAAGCCCTAGAGCGCGCGTTGCGGTTAGATGCTGCTAATGGCGCCTCCAAGAGCAAGTGGAAGGGTCGCCCGCACGCAAGGACCATCACCGAGGTCGAGGAGCCCGAGCCTTCACCGGTCATTATCGAGCCGTCACCAACTCCGAGCGGACGCCATCGCCGAGAACGGGCGCAGGTGGACGGTGGCGAAGAGAGCGATGCCTAGGCCTCTCTAATCAGACGCCAAGAGCATCTCGTTTTTGTTTTTTTAAATCTCATTAAGAGTGGCCATCTGTTTACCTTTCGCCAGATGTGCCGGCTGGTGACTTATATACCATTTGCTGATGATACGCATTATTTATGTTCATGATACCCATTGATCAA
>Ga0137385_10004853_pt1 | contig 11750 bp, 11 predicted proteins | sample SagtaG_FD_104921 | JGI IMG/M metagenome (GOLD analysis project Ga0137385, IMG submission 104921) | Vadose zone soil microbial communities from Sagehorn Ranch, Mendocino, California, USA - Sage2_R_80_16 metaG | ecosystem: Environmental > Terrestrial > Soil > Vadose zone | place: USA: California...
TGTCGGCGGCACGCTGATCGGCCTGCTCGCCGCCGTGTTGCGCTCGTTCGGACCATGGGGCAGCGCGCGCGTCGCGAAGCTCTACACCGAACTGTTTCGCGGCACACCCGTGCTCATCACGCTGATGTTCATCTATTTCGGTGTGTCGTACTTCGGCTATGCGATCGATGTGTTCTCGGCGGGCGTGGTCGGCTTGAGCGTGTACCAGGGCGCATATATCGCCGAAGTGTTCCGCTCGGGCATCGAAGCCGTGCCCAAAGGGCAATGGGAAGTCTCGCAGATTCTCGGCCTTGGCAAGACACAGACGTTCTTCTCGGTCGTGTTGCCGCAGACGGGAAAGATCGTGTTGCCGCCGCTGATCGGCCAGTACCTGTCGCTGATCAAGGATACGTCGATCGTCAGCATGATCGGCATGTCCGAGCTGATGCATGGCGGTCAGGCCATCGTCGACCGCGTCGGCAAACCGGTCGAAATCTACGGACTCGTCGCCGTACTGTATTTCGTTGTGTGTTTCCCGCTGTCGCAGTGGGTGCGCCACCATGATCGTAGGAGCCTGTTGTCATGACCACATCCATCGGGTCCAAGCCAGTCATCAACCTGAACGGCGTGAGCAAGTCGTTCGGCGCCACGAAGGTGCTCAAGGAAATCAATCTCGAGGTGCGCCCCGGCGAAGTGCTCGTGCTGATCGGCGCATCCGGTTCGGGCAAGAGCACGGTGCTGCGCATCATGGCCGGCCTCGAAACGGCCGATTCGGGCGAAGTCTGGGTCAACGATGTTCCGCTGCACGATGTGCGCCGCGCAAAGGAAATCCGCGGTCATGTCGGCATGGTGTTCCAGCAGTTCAATCTGTTTCCGCACAAGACCGCGCTCGGCAACGTGACGCTCGCGCTGATCAAGGCGCGCAAGATGAGTGCCGTCGACGCGCGCAAACGCGCGATGGACGTGCTCGACCGCGTGGGCCTCGCCGATCGTGCCGAACACTATCCGAGCCAGTTGTCGGGCGGGCAGCAGCAGCGTGTAGCGATTGCGCGGGCACTGGCTGTCGAGCCCGGCATCATGTTCTTCGACGAAGCGACATCCGCGTTGGACCCGGAACTGGTCGGCGAAGTGACGGAAGTCATGCGTGGACTTGCGCGGGACGGCATGACGATGGTCGTCGTCACGCACGAGATGGGCTTCGCGCGCAAGACGGCGGACCGCGTCGTGTTCATGGACAAAGGCGTGATCGCCGAACAGGGCGTGCCGGAGGAGATCTTCGTCACGCCGAAGAACGAACGGACGCAGCAGTTCCTGCACCGCGTGCTCGATCATTGAAGCATCGCATCGATCGGCGCGCCGGTCTGTGATGGGTGCTGCCGCGAGAATTGCGGCAGTCCGGCCCAGGGTCCGTTAAACGCGCGCTGCGGGAAACGCACGCGAAAGCACGAACAACGACAACACGAGAACGAACTGCGATTCCTATCGCCGACGGAGTCTACGCAATGTCTGCACCAGAATCGTCACGGGCCCGGGGAGTGGACCGCGTGATCGGCATTTTCAGGGAACTGCACACTGCGCGGCGTCCACTGACGATGAGGGAGTTGATCGAGGCAACGGGTGCGCCGCGCTCGAGCGTCTACGAGCTGGTCACGATTCTCGCGGAGGCGGGGTGGCTCGAAACGGCCGCCGACGGCAGCGTGTTTTTCGGGCGCGAGATGCACTACTACGGCGCCGATTACGCGATGCACAATGATCTCATCAGCCGCGCGCATCAGACCATACTCGGTCTCGTGCGCAAGTACGACGAGACCGCACAACTATGCATGCTCGAAGGCAACAAGTACACCGTGGTGCTGTCGGAAAACAGCGCGCGCCCGTTCAACATCACGTCCGATATCGGCGTGAAGGTGCCGATTCCGTGGACGGCGACGGGTCGCCTGTTGCTCGGACATCTGACCGACGACGACGTCCATGCGCTGATTCCAGACGAAGACTACGTGCTGGTTGACGGTCGCCGCATCGGGTTCGACGACTTCATGCGGGACGTTCGCGATGCGGCAGCCCAGGGCTATTGCTGCACGGAGGGTCTGTCGATGTCGTTCCGGCTGTGCATGGCCGCGCCTGTTCGCGATCGCACTGGCCTGCCCATCGCAGCGCTGTGCTTTATGACGGGACGCAACACCGATCCCAGCCAGCGTGCCGCGATGCTCGACGATCTGATTGCCTCCGCGAAATCGTTGTCGCAGCCATCCATGCGTACCTGAATCCGTTTCCTGAGACACACGCACCGCTGCAACAGCAACCTGACATCCATTTCCGCCGAACCCGCCGTCGCGCATCCCTTTCTAGCATCGTTGTCACCACGCGACCGCCTGGCGCCCTGCCCGCGGCCCTCCCTGATAATCGCTAATGAACCTTCCGAGTCCCTTCATCGAACGCGTTGGAGTCAACAATGGGAACTTTTCAACAGGTTGGGTAGATGCGTACTGGGCCAGAAGCGGCCACTCGGAAATACCAAGTCGAGCGACCGCTTCGGTCGATAGGACTCGTTAGTCGCACGCTGGATTCCGACCGCCTTCCAGAGACCGAAGGTGGCCACGAAACGCCCGGGCGTCTAGCCCCTCCATTGCCGCCCAACTCCCCGAGATTTCGTTGGACCCGCATCATTTTAGGCGGTGTCGAACTCACGCACATGATAGCGAAATGGGAGATGAAGAGTGACGGTGGTCGGCATAGTTCAGTCGCCTGGCAGTTCTACGATCTTGCGAAATAAGCATTCCTATTCGTGACGTCTCGACTTTTCCTGATTTCCGTTACCGCGACAGATCCAATCATGGATGGCCTGCAGGACTCTGGCCTAATTTCGGGCAGTTGGTGGCGATGCAGGTGCGCGCGTGGCTGGTTGCGCGGCCACTGGCGCGTTTGCTGTTGATGCAATTGAGCCTGGCGCTGGCGGCAGTGCTGCTCATCGGTGTCTCGTAGTACAGTTTGCCGGCGCGGCGCCCGGCACCGCTACGCTTTTCAGTGGCGATCAACGTCGATTTTTTTGACCATTGATCTGCGCGAGGCAATCAGCGCGGTAACCGCTAGAATTGCGGTTTTAGCCCGGAATACCCTCATGTCTTTCGCCTCGCTTGGCCTGATCGATCCCTTGCTGCGTAATGTGCAGGACCTCAATTACCAGACACCTACGCCGGTGCAGGTCAAGGCGATTCCTGCTGTGCTCAGTGGCAAGGACGTCATGGCTGCGGCACAGACGGGCACTGGCAAAACGGCGGGTTTTGCGCTGCCGCTGTTGCAACGGCTAGTGCAACACGGCCCGGCGGTGTCCAGCAACCGCGCGCGTGTTCTGGTGCTGGTGCCCACGCGTGAACTGGCCGAACAAGTGCTGCAAAGCTTTATCGATTACGGCAAAGGCCTCGACTTACGATTTCTGGCCGCCTACGGCGGTGTGAGTATCAACCCGCAGATGATGAAGTTGCGCAAAGGCGTGGATGTGCTCGTTGCCACGCCGGGCCGTTTGCTAGATCTCAATCGCCAGAACGCAGTGCAGTTTGATCAAGTACAAACGCTGGTGCTGGATGAAGCCGACCGCATGCTGGATCTGGGTTTTGCGCGCGAACTCAACGCCGTCTTTGCTGCCTTGCCCACTCAGCGCCAGACCCTGCTGTTCTCTGCCACGTTTACCGATGATATCCGCGCCATGGCGGCGGGCATTTTGCGCGGCCCGGTCAATATCAGCGTCAGCCCGCCCAATGCCACGGCCAGCAAGATCAAGCAGTGGGTGGTGACGGTGGATAAAAAGAACAAGCCTGACCTCTTCATGCACCTTGTGGCTGAGAACCACTGGGAGCACGCGCTGGTGTTCGTCAAAACCCGCAATGGCGTGGATTACCTGGCGGCCATGCTGGATGAAGCGGGCTATGCGGTCGACACCATCCACGGCGACAAACCGCAACCCGCGCGCCTGCGTGCGCTGGAGCGCTTCAAGACGGGCGAAGTCAATATGCTGGTAGCCACCGATGTGGCTGCGCGCGGCCTGGACATCGACGACCTGCCGCTGGTAATCAACGTTGATCTGCCGATCGTGGCGCAAGACTACGTGCACCGTATTGGCCGTACCGGCCGCGCGGGCGCCAGCGGCGTGGCGGTGTCCCTTGTGTGTGCCGATGAAGCGCCACAACTGGCCGCGATTGAAGCGCTGATCCGGCAAACGCTGCCCCGTGAAGAAGAGCCGGGTTTTGAAGCCGAACACCGCGTGCCGCAAACCAGCGCGACGGGCCAGATCATCAAGAAACCCAAAAAACCCAAGAAGCCCAAAGTGCCGCAAGCTGCGCCGGGCGCCGTGCAGGTGCCCAGCAAAAACCCGCGCCCGCAAAGTGGCGAAAACAAACGCAAGCCTGCGGCGCAGCGCGCTGTGGCCGCGGGTAAAGGCACAAGCTTGTCCAGCGGTAACCCATTCAGCGTGCAAAAGCCACGCAGCAAACCCGCCAGCAAGCCAGTTGCGGGTTCACGTAAGCCGGCTGGCAAACCCGCTGGTGGCCGCGGCAAACGCCAACCCTGATCCATGGGGACGAGTAACGCCAGCCCTGGAACAGGCTGGCGGTTTGCGGCCCGCTAGCAGACAGCGGCGCGGCTTCGGCGTGCATCAGGTCGGCGGGTAACGGCGCACTGAATCCAGGATTCATAACAACTTCGGGGCCGAACGGTCGGCGAACCCGTCGATCGGTGTCGTACCGAAGGCACGCATGCCTTGCGCGATGAGCCCATACACCGGGTGCAGAATCAGGTTTTTCCAGAGCAGCGCGGATACCGTCGGCATCACGAAGAACGGCGCGATGGCGAGCAGCCGCGCGACGCCCTGCCCGTAGAACTTGCGGTCGAACAGCACCGAGAACAGCACGCCGCCGACCACCGTGATCACCAGCACCGAGATGATCAACTGCATCGTGTGCAGGATCGATGGGCCGAAGGACGGGCGACTGGGGAGAAACGTGTAGTTTTCGAGACCCGCGAAGCCCTTTACGTCCGGATTCAGCAGGTTGTAGCGCGAGAACGAAAACCAGATCGTCATCGCGAGAGGAATCGCAATCCATAAGACGAGAACGCATACGGACGGCATGACGAGCCAGCGCGCCGAAGACGCGCCTTTCTGGTCGAATCCACCAGCCTCCGCGGCTGGCGGATGAGCGGAGGAAGCAACTTGCTGCATGACTGTCTCCGTTGGGAGTGCGCGGCAGCGCCGGCCGTTGCCAGCGCCCCGCAATTTCAATGCGTCACGGCTACTTCTGATAGCCGCCCTGCCGCACTGCGCGGTCGGCGGCTGCATTGCCCGCCTTCAGCGCTGTCGGCACGTCGGTCTGTCCAGCTACAACCCCCGCGATGGCCTGGCTCACCACGGTGCCGAACGACTGGAATTCAGGGATTCCTACGAACTGGACGCCGGTGTAAGGTACTTTCTTGAGCGTCGAATCATTCGGATTTGCCGTTTCGATGGCCTTCAGGACGAAGTCGCCAAACGGTGTGGCCTGTCTGTATTCCGGGCGTGCGTAGGTTGACTTGCCCGTCCCCGGCGGCACCGATGCCCGCCTTCGTCCTTTGCGACCAGCTCGATGTATTGCTTCGACGTTGCCCACTCGGCAAAATTTCTTCGCCGCCTCCTGCGACTTCGAAGTCTTAGGAATCGCGAACGACCACGACCACAGCCAGTGGGAGCCCTTGGGCGTGACGGCGACTGGTGCGGCGGCAAAGCCGACCTTGTCCGCGACCTGTGACTGGGCCTTGCTCGAACGGCTTCAACGAAAACCTGACGCTAAGAAGATCAAAGCGAATTTTCGATTTCCAGTCCAGGGGTTTCCCGACGGAACTGCTACTCTTGATGAACGCGCTGGCCGGAACTTTTCCCGCTGTCGCGCGCTCTGCGTAGAAGCACACGCCGCACATCGCGCGCACCGGTCGACGGACACGATGCCGCTCATGCAAAGAGGCCGCGCGTGTGAGATCTCGCTCAACACATATTTTGGGAGCGGCACATGCAACTTGGAATGATTGGACTTGGACGCATGGGCGCCGACATGGTGCGGCGGCTTTCGCAGGGCGGTCAGCAGTGTGTCGTGTTCGACGTCCAGCCCGCAGCGGTGCAGCGCCTCCAGCAGGAGGGCATTGCCGGCGCGTCGACGCTCGAAGATCTGGTCGCCAGACTGGAAAAGCCGCGCGCCGTGTGGCTCATGGTGCCTGCGGCCGTGGTCGATTCGACGCTCGAAAAACTGGTGCCGTTGCTGGAGCCGGGCGACATCGTGATCGACGGCGGCAACTCGCACTATCACGATGACATCCGCCGCGGCAACGAACTCGGCGCGAAAAAACTGCATTACGTCGATGTCGGCACAAGCGGCGGCGTCGCGGGCCGCGAACGCGGCTATTGCCTGATGATCGGCGGCGAGACGGACATCGTGAAGCATCTCGAACCGGTGTTTGCCGCGCTCGCGCCGGGCGCTGCCGCCGCGCCGCGCAACGCGGACCGTCAGCAGGACGGCAGCACGGCCGAACAGGGCTTCCTGCATTGCGGACCGCAAGGGGCTGGCCACTTCGTCAAGATGGTCCACAACGGCATCGAGTACGGGCTGATGGCCGCGTATGCGGAAGGATTGAACATCCTGCGACACGCGAACGCGGGCAAGCAGTCGCGCGAAATCGATGCGGAAACCTCGCCGCTGCGCGACCCGCAGTTCTATCAGTACGACCTGAATCTGGGCGATATCTCCGAACTGTGGAGGCGTGGGAGCGTGATTAGCTCGTGGCTGCTCGACCTGATTGCGGGCACGCTGTCGCGCGACGGCGATTTGAAGGACTTCGCGGGTCGTGTATCGGATTCGGGCGAAGGCCGCTGGACTATTGATGCCGCGATTGACGAAGGCGTGCCCGTGCCAGTGCTAAGCGCCGCGCTTTTCGCACGCTTCACGTCGCGCGGCGAAGCGGAGTTCGCGAATCGCGTGCTCTCCGCAATGCGCAAGGACTTCGGCGGTCATGCGGAAAAGCCAGGCGCTCCGACCACCTAAGGGAAGGCGGCGGTGCACGCATGTGTACCGCCGCCCTGTCCAGAAACGAAGGGGCCGGGAGCCACAATCGTCTGCCCCTTTGTTTTTGCCCCGCCGTTGATCTCATGGTGATGCTCCAGGCGAACGCGCTGGTGTGACTGACGAAGAGAGGCTTGGGTCCGCGACAGCGACAATTCGAATTTCAGTATGACGGAACCGTTGGCTGTCGGGTGAAAGCGGTCAAGTGCAGCGATGCCGCGCGGGACCATCCGAATCACGCATCGCTGCGTCGAACCCGTGACACTGCGTCGACAACCGTTGCTTCAACTACATGAGAAGCTTGCCGCCGAGTTCACATCCCCCTTTGTAGCGCGCGACCCTTCGCCTCACCGATGAAGGACGCGAAGTGCTAGATCGTTGCATGAGTGCGGTGCGGATTCTGGAGGCCCGGATGCTTTCGGGGACAGAGGCGAGCGATGCGTCGGCCGTGCAAGAGATGCTCGAACGCTTCGTCTGGAACCTTCGAGAGTAACGGTCGGTCCTCTGCCTCTTCAGATAGCTTGCTTTATGGACTCGCGGCCTATCGTGCCTGCAGCAGGTTCGGTTTGCCTGGTAGTCGTCCGCTCCTTTCCTTTTGCGGCGCCCGAATAACCTCGCCCTGACTCCCTTTCCACATGCGCTCGTCGGCAAGGTCGAGAGCTGGCTCGCGCACGGTCCCTCGCTTTCGCGGTGGGCTTCCAGCCCTTAACCATAGTCACGTTTTCAGCTCCCACCACGTCAAACGCAGCACGGTTTTCCCGCACTGCGCTTTGCTGTCTGCTTTCACGTCAAGGTTTATGGGACCTCATGCGGGAAACTCTTTCGACGTGACCGATGGCGAACCCAATAGCCTTTGAACAGCTTCAGTCCGTCATACAGCCGGCGTCTACTCTAAGTCGTCCAACGGAAGCCCCCTAAATTCCAGGGTCGCCCGATGTGGCGTCGCATCTTCTTTCCACCCGATCCTTGATGAAGCTGACGCACTCACCGGAATCTCCAGCAGCGAAGCAATTCACCCAACCTGTGCTTGAGCGGCGAACACTTGCATCAATCTGCCATCCGCGGCTGGCGTTAGGCTGGACATTGCAATGGCGCGATTCAACGCGAGTGGCAACGGGCGGGTGCACGTTGGTGTGGGCCGTCGCCTAGAATGTAAGTGCGGCGACGACCTGAAGGAGGATGTCGTGAGTGAAACGTTTATGGCGTACCTGATGGGTCCGGCGGTGATGTTGATGGTCGGCGTGGTGCTGTGGCTTGCCACCCGCCATCACGGGAACACAAGCGAGGGACGATCAAGCCGATGGCTTGATACCCATTACGTCGATCTGATGCATCATCGACATTGAGGGCTTCCCCAACGGTCATCGTATCGATCGGCGAATGGCAACGAACGGTCCGTCCCCTCCCCACATCAATCCGATGACCGCGTACTGACTGCCCGATTCGGGCGTTGCTCCACATGGATCGACATGTCAGTGCATGCGCGAAAGCGCAACAAAGACCGCTCAGCCGGACAAGGACCGGGATTTCTCCAAGCTTCTGACTGCCTCGCTGGAGGAGTTCGAGCGGAATCACGGATTCGTCGTCGTCGGCGACCGGCTCCCGAACTATGCCGGCTTCGTCTTCGGGAATGTATTCAATGAATCGCTGGCGCTGAAACAGCACTGGAAAGATGTGGGTGCCGGCCCGGAGCACGGTGAATATACCCACCGCCTGCAGTGGTACATCCTGATCAGGGCGGGCGCGATCAAGACGGTGTCGGTGAACCAGGAGGCGACGGTGTTCGCCAGCATCGCACCCTGGCAGAAGGGCAAGACCAATCTGTGGACCTTCATCTTCGACCAACTGGCCAAGGATGCCTCGATCGGTGGCGACAAGCTGGACTTCCGGTCCCCGGAAAATCTCAACCTCTGGTTGGTCGGCGACGCCTTGCCGGATTTCTGTCCTGTTCTGCGGGCGTTTCTGCGCTCCCGCATGGCCAAGCGCCAATCCACCTATGACATGCAAAAGTATCTCGCCAGGAAGCTGGGGAAATCGGAGGAGGACATTGCGGGAATCATGGACTACATGCGCGACGAAACCATCGCGAAGCGCAATCCATCAGCGCGCATCGCCTATCCGAAAAATGCCAAACCCGAGTTCGTGCCCTATGTGAAAACCTGATGCCGAGATAGCCAGCGCTGGTCCGGCAGCAGGCGCCAGGTCAAGCAAGCTGTTGCCACCTGCCGCCTGCCGTCGCGACGCTGAAGGCACACCAGGCGCCGTGGGCGAAAACCGATTTCACGGAGCGCGTCCCCGCATCGCCTCTCAGGTTGCATTGAGTCGCCCCTTCCCTACCGATGTGGTTGCAATCCACAAAAGGTGAGCTAGAATCAGGTGCATTCTTCACCACGGGATCGCTCACCATGCAAATGGAAAGCTGGGTCGGAGCAATCGAGCGCGAATGGCATCAGTTGCGCCGCGCCGACCCTACACTGGATGTCGAAAAATTCTCCCGCCACGTTATTGCGGCAAACAAGACTGGATTCCTTTCACCGGAGTCGCTCGCCGCAATCGCAAACGCACTTCTCACCAGCACGTTAAGCCATGCACCCTATCTGGGCCGCTGGTTACTGGAGCGCGTTGGCGCGAACCGCCATCCGGCCTGGCGAACGGCAATGGCCATATCCCTCGTCACACCAACAGGAGGGGAGGCGGACTTTGAGAGAGGCAACGCGATTCTTGAAGACGTGATGAAGGACGAAACCGCAGAGGATCGTCTGCGCGGCTTGGCCGCCGCCGCGCTGGCCGACAGCGCACGGCTCGGGCGGGGCATGCAGGTGGACGTGAGCCGTGCGCGCTCGCTCTACGAGCAGGCCATTGAACTGGGGCACAAAGCCTCAGCGCACAATCTCGGACTTTTCTGGGAGCGCGTGTGGGGTGCAGAAGACAGGAGCGTTGTCCCGGACCGCACAAAGGCCATGCAGAGCTATCGACGCGGTGGAGATGACAAACGTTGCCAACGCCGTCTGGAAGCGCTGCGTTGAGGCGCTACCGCCTGCGGGTCGGGCGGCTGGAAGATCCCGAGAGGCACCCGACGGATTTCGCTCATCAATGGATAAAGGCAAGGTGACGGAGAAGAGACTCTCCGTCCTCCGTGATGCGAGGGCGTACTGCCCCGCCCGCAAGTCGCTCCAGTGCGACAAGCTGGCGTTCAAGCAACGTACCAAGTTCTTCCCGATCGGCAATGTGATCGGCGGAGTCCCTGACCAGCATCAATGTTGCGAATTCGTGGGCGCTCAGCACGGGATGCTCCTGATGCAAAGAGAGAAACGCTGGTCGTCAGGTTTCCAGTGACGTGGCGTTCGATGACGACCCACACAACCGTGGATTTAATACGGAGGGTGGGAAAGCTTAACGTCGAAATGTGACAGCATGAGGACGGCCGTTTTGGCGCTGGACGCCCTGCGGAGACGCATAGGTAGCGACCGACGCATCAGATGACGACATTGCCTCCTCTATAATTTCAGAATATCAACTTCGCATGGAGCCCTACGTTATGAGTCAAGCCCGCGGGCGATATGCGGGATCCCGGGACAACGGCCAACGCCGTCCTCGCCACGAAAAAAAATCTCCGCCCAACCGGCAGGGACAACCGTATGCGAAGGCGCCTCCCCGCGACTCCGCCCAGACTGCCTCCATTTTCAAAACACGATCTTTTCAGTTTCTGGTCGATGCGGTAGGCGCAGAGAATATCGCGATAGCACTTGAATCGAACATGACGCGCGTGGGCGAACTGATGAAGGGCGAGAGGTTCACGCCCGAGACCGCCTTTCACATGGAAACCACGCTTGGCTTGCCGCATGGCTTTTTTGACCAGCCCAATCCTGCGCTCGCGGCCGAGATCATTGCACGCCTGAAGTCACCGCTCGACTTCGTTCAAACGGACGACGGACCCGACGTAGAGTCGGAAGCACTTAAGCCGGCTTCTGCCCTGAACGTCGATCAGCAACCATTTCCTAAAGATAGTTTGTCCCAGGAAGCGCAAATGCCAAAGAAAGTAGCGGGCGGGTCGCCCAGAGCAGTCAAGAACAGTCGAAGCGGAACGGCCGAACAGCCTAAACCTCATGTGCCGCTCAAAGCTTCGCCTTCGAAAGACAAGGCGTCTCCTAAAACGCCCCAACAGCAACCGCTGGCATTGAGCGACAGCGCCGAGGTAGAAAACATCCGACGCGCTAACCTCCACGTTCTCACGAGTCGCAATGGATCGAAAGTAAGACTTGGCGTGGTCATGGAGATGAGCGGATTCAACATAGCCGATCGGCTACATGGCAAGAAACGCATGGACAGTGTCGAAGCACACCGGTTCACGGAGCGGCTTGGTTTGCCAATCGGCTGGCTGGACACGCCGCGCTCCGAAGCCGAGATTCCAGAGTCGGTGTCGCATATGCTTACCCCTGCTTCGCGCGGTCGCGTATCCGTTCAACAACACGAGCCGCTTGCGACCGCAACAGACGATGGCGCGCCAGGGAAGAAGCTCACCAAAGCGAAGGCGCACACGAAGCGCTTACGTGCGGGCGACCTGCGCGATTCGGAAAGCCCCTCGCCTGTTTCGGCGGATGCCGCAGGAGAGCAAGAGACAATCGTCGTCAGCCCGCAAGATCATGTGAATGATTTCCCCGACGACCTTGCCGGCCGCACACCTGAAGAAAGTAA
>Ga0137385_10004856_pt1 | contig 11747 bp, 12 predicted proteins | sample SagtaG_FD_104921 | JGI IMG/M metagenome (GOLD analysis project Ga0137385, IMG submission 104921) | Vadose zone soil microbial communities from Sagehorn Ranch, Mendocino, California, USA - Sage2_R_80_16 metaG | ecosystem: Environmental > Terrestrial > Soil > Vadose zone | place: USA: California...
CCTCTGCGCTGCAGTGTGCCCGCTGCGGCGGTCACAGTGGTTCGGCGCGAGCCCAGCATGGTGGCTAGAAACTCCTGAGTGAGGAAGAAGGTGTCGCTTTCCATGCGGTCGCGTACCATCAGCAGCCAGCGCGCCAAGCGCTCCTCGGCTTCGTGGAGCCGGTTGCACGCGGCTAGCTGCCCCAGAATGAATCCGTGGCTTTGCACGCCCTGCAGAATACAATCGCGCAGTTCTTCGTTGTCCTGGAACTCTTTCTGTAGCTCTTTGAAGGGCATGCGCAGAGCTGTGCCAGCCACCTGGATGTAACAGCGAGTGGGGATCTTGGCGTTACCCAGCAGATGGAAGCTTTCGACGAGGCCCTCTTTGCCCCAGATTCCGACCTCGGCGCTGGAACCGTTGGACATGGAACTGACAACAGAGGCGATACCCGAGGTGAGGAAGTGCGCATATTTGGGGATTGAATCGGGTTCGTAGATGACTTCCTTGGCTAAAAGCGTCACCGGCTTGAGCCGCGTCAGCAAGGATGTTCGGGAGGCAGGCGTGAGCGTTGCCAGCAGCAGATTCTGGGGTTGACCGGACATCAAAGCATCCTTCGATTCGGGTTGAACAAAGGACGCCGCGGTTGATTGGCGCGAATCTTGCGTTCTCTGGGAAGATGTTTTCGTACCCATCTTTGACGGGATTATCTCATTGATAAATCGGCCAATTATGTTCTGTATTGAACATATCCCGCCGAATTATCTTGCAAACGGCGGATTGTGCCGGGAATTATGTCTGGTAGCGGTCAGAGGATGGATCGAAGTACGGATTATGATCCGTGGGCTGGTTGGGCGGGAAGTAGCAAGCCGCTCCCCACGGAGGCTAAGAACAGGTATGAATCAAGGCGCGCATGTACTTGTCATCAGCCGAGATGAGATGCTTCTTCAAACCCGCGAACTGATCCTGGGAGCGTTTTTCCAGGTGGATGGAGCAGGACGCATCCGGGAAGCCGAGGCGTTGATCTCCAAACAGTCGTTTGACCTGATCGTGTTGTGTTATTCGCTCAGTGCGTCGGATTGCGCACGGATAGCGGAGCTAATCCAGAATAAGAGCCCGCGACCGAAGATACTTTCGTTGAGGGCTGCGGGAACCATGACTCCGGTGCCAGCGGCGGACGCCGAACTGATGATTGAGGCGGGGCCTTACGGATTGCTCAAAAAGTCTGCCGAAATCCTGGGCGTCGATTTAAAAGCGAAGGCGCAGCCAGCGCAACTTCATCATTCTTCACCAGCGGCTTGATGGCCGTGGCTGATTACGGCTAGACGGCGTCGTCTTGTTGGCGTGCAGCGGGGTATCTGCGCGCCCGATCTTGTGCGGCCGATCGACGCCTGGCGATGCCGAGGCTCTGCAGCGCAAGGGTGATGACCACGCACGCCGCGACGGTGGCTACGAAGGAAGCCTTTTGCTTCTCGATGCCCTGGTAGGCGAACGCATGGACGGCTGCCAAAGCGAAGACGGCATAGTTCCAGCGCTGCATCTTCTTCCAGCCGGCGGTTCCCAGGGCTCGCAGGGAGTAGTCATTTGAGGTTGCGAGCAGCGCAATGAGAAGCAGCACGCTCACCGCTCCGGTGTAGTTGGCGAGGCCGAAGAGGTCGTGGCGGACGGGGAAGCTGTGGTGGTGTTCCTGAGGGCCATAGACGTAGTAGAGCCAGGGACGTCCGCGCAGGTGGACGAATTGGCCGACGGCCGTATGCACGATTCCAAGAACTCCTGCCCAGATGCCGAGGTCGCGCCGCAGGTCGGCGGATACCGGATTGGGACGCTTGCGGATGAGATTCCATGGACCGATCAGGAGAGTCGCGGCCAGCAGCACGAGAGCCGGGTATGCGGTAGCGAAGCTGGCCCGGCTCAGGATGTCTTTGTAGGGTCGCGTGGCGTAGAGGGCGGCGACGCTGACAAACGAAAGAAGCAGCAGGGGAAGATGATGCCGCGACAAGCGGAGCCTTAGGCGCTTCGAGAATCTGAACATAGAGAAGAAAGAGCCTGATCGACTTTCTAGTGGAATGGTTCGGAACAGCAAGCGCCGCGAATCGAGGGCAATCCGCAGCCTGCTCGCCTTGGAGAATTATAGGCGGCTGTATTTCATTCAGCATGGCGGGCGGCGTTGATTGAGCAAGCACTCTCGTGGGAAGACGCCCCGGCTGGCTGCGCAATTTGCGGTGTTAGCCTCAGATGTGATGGCGTTGGCGGCGCAGTTTGACTATGTGGTGATGGGCGCAGGGGTGGCCGGGTTGCGGGCGGCGGTGGAGCTGGCCGGTCAGGGCAATGTGCTGGTGGTCACCAAGGAATCGGTGAGCGAATCGAATACGCACTATGCGCAGGGCGGCATCGCGGTTGCGATGGATGGCGAAGAAGACGTCGCACTGCACTTTGACGATACGGTTGCGGCGGGGGACGGGCTGGTGCATCGCGCCGCGGCTGAAGTGCTGGTAGCCGAAGGCCCGATGCGGGTCGCGGAGTTGATTGAAAGCGGCGCCCGCTTTGACCGCGAAGGCGGCGTGCTGCTGCGGACGCGGGAGGCGGCGCACTCGCGGCCCCGTATTCTGCATGCCAACGGCGATGGGACGGGCGCAGAGATCAGCCGCTCGCTGGCGGCCATGGCGCGGACTCACAGCTCCATCCGGTTTGCGGAATGGACGACGGTGACCGGGCTAGTGACGGAAGACGGCCGCGTGGCCGGGGTCGACCTGCTGGACTGCGACAACCAGCCGCGGCGGGTGAACACGCGTGGTGTGCTCGTGGCGGCGGGTGGCGCGGGGCAGGTTTATTCCGACACGACCAACCCCGCTGTGGCAACCGGCGACGGCATCGCGCTGGCGGCAGAAGCCGGCGCCGAGCTGGCGGACATGGAGTTCTACCAGTTTCACCCTACGGCGCTGTCGTTGCCGGGGGTGCCCCGGTTTTTGCTCTCCGAGGCGCTGCGGGGAGAAGGCGCTTTTTTGCGCAACGTCCACGGCGAGCGTTTTATGGAGCGCTATCACGCCAGCCTGGAACTGGCTCCTCGTGACGTTGTGGCCCGCGCGATTGCGCGCGAATCCATAGGGGAGCCGGCGGGTGAATCGCGGCCGGTTTATCTGGATATTCGCCATGTTACCAACATCGATCTGCATCACAGGTTCCCGGGGATCAGCGCGTTTCTGGCGCGGCAGGGGCTCGATCTTTGCCGCGATCTGATTCCGGTTCGTCCCGCGGCGCATTACCTGATGGGGGGAATCCGTGCCGACCTGAACGGGCGCACCACGGTGCCGGGCCTCTATGCGGCAGGAGAGGCGGCGTGCACGGGGGTTCATGGGGCCAATCGGCTGGCTTCAAACTCGCTGCTGGAGGGGCTGGTGTTCGGGACCAGGGCGGCTCAGTCGATGCTGGAAGATGGGATCCCGCTCGAGGCCAGCGACGCACCCGCTACCACGCCGACGCGCTTGGATGAAGGCGACGCGGAAGAGGTGGAGATGCTGATCGCGCGCCTGCAGCGGTCGATGTGGAGCTTTGCGGGGCTGCTGCGGGAGGAGTCGACGATACGCGAGGGAATGGCGGCGCAGAAGGAGTGCGCGGCCAACGTGGATCGGCTCACGCAGCAGGGGAAGGGAAGCCGCCGCCTATCCGAGGCGCATGCTCTCTGCCGGGTGTCCGATGCAATTCTGCGATCGGCACTGGCGCGGACCGAGAGCCGGGGCGCGCATTTTCGCAATGACTACCCGAAGCGAGACGACGCGCATTTCAACAAGCACTCCATTCTGGGAAGGGACGGCGAAGCGGGCGTGGTTTTCGAGGCGTGGTAGGGATGAGCGGGAAATGCTCATGACCTGCGAGCTGAGATCAGGGCGCTGCCGCGATTGCGACTGCCTGCACCGGGTCGGTGCCGGTTGCGGCCGTGACGGATGCCACGAGTTTTCCGGTGGTCGTGGTATCGAAGTTATAGGTGCTGAGGTCGGGGCTTCCGCCGGGGTTTACCGCCAGCAGGTAGGTCTTGGTGTTGTCTTCAGCGAGTCCCATGGTACCGATGCCGGATGCGATGGTGTTGATCGCGGTCAGTGAGAAGGTGGTGCCGGTGGCGGTGATGGAAAATCCGGTGATATTTCCGGTGGAGCTACCGCTGACGGCTTTGTTGGCCACGTAGACGGTGTCGGCCAGAGGAAGAATGCTGGATGGGCCGGTTCCGCCGGTGGGGTAGGGCGAGCCGGCAATCTCGGTGATGCTGCTGCCGATGGTGAAGACGCCGATGCCGCCGGTTTGCGTGCCGGTGACGGACGCAGTTTCTGCGATGTACAGCAGGCGATTGGCGGGATCGACCGCTACCGCGTTTGCGCCGCCCAGGGAGCTTACGGTAGCGATGCGAAACACGGTTCCGAATGGGTTGGCGTTGACTGTGTTGAAGGGGACGACGGCGGTTCCGCCGGCTCCTAAGGCGACGAAGACATAAGGATTGGTGGAGTTGGCAGGCGAGATGGCCAACTGCTGCACGGTTATGGCGGGGAGGGCGATGGTCTGCTCGGTGCCGCCGGTCTTGACCAGGCCTGTGGAGGAGACGATGGGAACGGCGTTGAGCGCTGCGACTCCAGAGACCGCCTCAATGAGCCAGTTGCCGCTGGGGTCAATCTGCATGGTGAAGGCGGCGTCGGCAGCGATGACGGATCCGCCATTGCCACGGGTCAGCGTGCCGTCAGTTGCAATGTTGTAGAGGTAAATGCCCGCGGTCGTGCTCACGTACATGTAGGTGCCGCTGGGAGCGATGGCGATGGCGTAGGCTATGGTGCCGCCGAGAGAATACGGGCTGCCGGAGAGCGCGGTGACCTTTCCCGAGACGATGGAGAAGGCGGCAATCTGGCTGGTTTTCTGGTTGAGCACGTAAAAGTTGCCGCCTGAGGAGCCGGGGGTAGTCGTGGTCGTTTTGTCCCAGAACCCGTTGCATCCCGCCAGAAGGGGAGCTGCCATCAAGAACAACCGAGCCCATTTGCCGATCTTCATCGCCGCTCCTCGCACGTTTCGCCGGGGAAATTTAGATTTCAGGGTACTGCGTTGGCGCGCGAGCTGTCTTGCGTTAGATCAAGCAGGTACACTGGCGGGCGGCGCTCCCCTGCTGCATGATGAGACGCGCGGGGAAGCTGATTCGCTCGGAGCGGGTTGATTTTTCAGGCGGTTGCGATGGCGGGTTCCCGGTCGGCGATGGCTTCAATGGAGCTTTGGGCCTGCACCGAATCGAGCACCGCGCCGATGGCGTGAATCACCGCGGAGACGCGTACGACCGCCATTACGAGCTCCTCTGTCGCGCCCTTGTCGCGGACTACCTTTTCATGAGCATCGACGCACTTGCCGCATCCGTTGATGGCGGAGACGGCGAGGGACCACAGCTCGACATCCACGTCTTCCACGCCGTGACCGCGGAGACCATTCATGCGCAGGCGGGCAGGCATGGTGGCGTACTTGGGGTTGGAGCTGAGGTGATGGAAGCGGTAAAGGATGTTGTTCATTCCCATGATGGCCGCGGCCGATTTAGCGGCTTCGAGAGCTGCGGGAGAAAGCTGGGATGAGGCAGCGTCGAGCACGGCGGCGGTCAGGACGGCGCTGCGCGTGGCGATGGCGGTGGCTACAACTGTGCCCCATAGCTGCTGCTGGGTGAGCTCAGTGTTGTTGCGCACCAGCGAAGAGTAGTTGAGCTTCAGATCCTTGGCGGAGGAGGGAAGGGTGTCGATCAATGCATCAAGATTCATGGACGATGGCTCCTGTATGAAGGTGTTCGATGGCGGGCTCAAAGCCGGTGAGGGAGGGTTCGAATAGAGCGCCCTCCCTCGGTGGCTTAAAGCGCACTAGGCGTTGATGGTTTCCTGACCTTTCTGCCAGTTGCAGGGGCAGAGCTCGTCGGTCTGGAGAGCATCGAGTACGCGCAGAACTTCCTGGGGGTTGCGGCCCACGGAGAGGTCGGTCACGTAGACGAAACGGATGATGTTCTCGTTGTCGACGATGAAGGTGGCGCGCTGGGCGACTCCGGCCTTGATGTCGAGGATGCCCAACTGCTCGCAGAGATCGCGCTTGATGTCGGAGAGCATAGGGTAGGGCAGGTCCTTGAGGTCGGCGTGGTTGTTGCGCCAGGCCAGGTGGACATATTCAGAGTCGATGCTGGCGCCGAGGAGCTGGGTATCGCGGTCCTGGAATTCACGATTGAGCTTGCCGAAGGCGGCAATCTCGGTAGGACAGACGAAGGTGAAGTCCTTGGGCCAGAAGAAGTAGACCTTCCACTTGCCGGCGAAGCTCTGGTCGGTGATGGTTTCAAAGGCCTTTTTGGGATCGGTGGAGACCACGGCGGTCAGTTCAAAAGAGGGAAACTTTTCTCCTACGGTAAGCATGAATAAATCCTCCATTATGTGAGAGTTAACTGCAAAGTTCAGGAATGCGTGCGCCGCCCGATGCAGAGATTCATAGTGTTGAATTCCGCGGCTGCTATTTCTGGCGCAACTTCATGGGTCTCTTAATAGATGCGAGAGCGCTCAGAACGTTGCGAACGCCCTAGGAGCGCTTCTCCCAGAATATCGCGAATTTGGATGGTGCCGGGAGTGGAGGTTCCCAACCCAACTGACGAAATGCAGCCTGGTGACGAAATGTCGTCACGAAAACCGTCGTCACCATTACTTACGTCGTCCAGCATCCTTGCTGAGACAAACGGGAAATAACTTATTTGTTTTCAGCGACTAATCGGGGCTGGGCGAAGTGACGAAGGAGTTTGGCACGGCAAGTGCTTTATGACATAGCGAAAGACGGATTACACCAATGCTGAGAATCACAATTTTAGACGGCGACGAAGCGACGAGGCTGACACTGGAAGGCCGACTCGCGGGACCATGGGCAGAGGAGCTCCGCCGGTCTTTTGATGAATGGGTTTTGCTGCAGAGCGACAAGAAATTGATTGTGGACGTCACTGACCTGACCTACGCCGATGCGGCCGGCAAGCAGGTGTTGAACAAGATTTACGCAGAAACAAATGCAGACTTTGTCACCAGTTCCCCATGGAATCAGTATCTCGCAACAGAAGTCATGAATACCGATATCGACCGGAAGTCCAGGGAGGCCTGACATGGAAGCAACGCGTAACGCAATGACCGAAAGCAATCTCGCCAAAACGGGATGCGAATTTTTCGATAAGTTAACGCCGTCGGCTTTTCGCGATCTGACGTCCATAATGTTTACATCTTCATACGCGCCGAACATAACCTTGTTTTCAGAGAAGGAACCGGTTCGGGGAATTTATATCATTCTTTCAGGGGAAGTAAGACTCTCAATCAACTCGAGTGATGGACGGCGCTTGTGCCTCAGTATCGCGCGGAAGGGCGAGATACTGGGGCTGGCTTCAACGCTTTCCGGAAGTTCCTACGACATGACCGCCGAGACGCTTTACCCAACGAAGGTAGCGCACATCGAGCGGCGGGATTTTCTGAACTATCTGGTACGGCACCCCGAGGTCAACCTGGTGGTGATGGAAGAACTCAGCCGTCATCTCACCCAGGCACGCGGGCAATTACGCACCGTAGGGCTCTCTGCCACAGCGCCCGAAAAACTGGCCCGCCTGCTGCTGGAATGGAGTCATGGCGGGCAGACCACCGAATGTGGAACACGGTTCCGCTTCAATCTTACGCATGAGCAGATCGGCGAATTTATCGGGGCATCGAGGGAAACTGTGACTCGCACCCTGACCACGTTCAAAAATCGCCAACTGGTTCACTTTCAGGGATCGATGGTGACGATTCTCAGCACAACCAAGCTGGAGAATTACGCACACGCATAAAGACATGGGTAGGTTTCTCATTAAACGATGTTTATAAGAGGGGAACTTGCCCGAAGGGTTCAGGGATTCGAAGCTTTGTACGCGGTATGGGCCTGCCAAACCAGGCGGGCTGCAACCAGATCTTCGATTGCCATTCCAACCGATTTGAAGACGACGCGGCTTCCGTGCGGGACGACCGATTCCGACGGCATAGCCAGTAGATCGCCAATCTCTGCCTGCACGCTGGCGCCTGAAAGCACGACGTCGCCGGCCTCGCGCTCCACTCCATCGCGGGACTCGGCAACGACCCAGGCGCCAAGCATTGCCCGATCGTCCAGTTCACGCAACTGCGGACCAACGGCGCCGACTGCCAAAACCAGGGCATGCGGCGCCAACCAACGCCCCTGCAACACCGGGTGGGGCGACGCGGTGGCGGTGAGCACTACGTCGGCTGCTGCGGCTTCTTCAATGGAGACGGCGCGTGCGCCAACTTCGGCGGCCAGCGACTCGGCATTGGCGGGATTTCGGCTCCAGATGCGGATGTCTTTGAGCCCGGGCCGTACGATGCGCAGCGCCTGAATGTGGGAGCGCGCCTGAACTCCGGAGCCGAGAATGCCGAGGCTGCGGGGGCTTTGCTCGCCAGTCGCCGTCAAAGCGTCGAGGGCCACGGCGGAGACTGCCGCGGTTCGCATTTCCGTGATCAGGCGGCCGTCCATCACCGCGAGGGGTTCGCCGGTGCTGCGGCTCAGCAGCTCGATTACCGCCATGTGGGTGTGCAGTCCCAGACCTGCATTGGCTGGGAAGAACGTTACAGTCTTCACGCCCATCACATCGCCGGCGACGACCGGCATGACCGCAAACCAGCCATCATGCGAACCCTCGACGTCGCCAGCGCGCAGGACCATGCGCGGCGGCTGCTGGACGCGGCCGGCGGAGTAGTCGATGAGGCCCTGGCGAATGGCGGGGATCAATGCTTCGTAGGTGAGGACGGCGCGTACTTCGTGTTCGGCGATATACATGGATGGGAATAGGTTATATCGCCGCCGTCTTGGTGGAGTATTGTGGGCGGACAATTCAGGTGCGGACAGATAGGCGGATCGTCAGTTTGGCCGGCCGCCGGAAGCTGATCTGCGGCGGAACCTTTCGTCAATAGGCTGGCGTCCCTGGAAACCTGACTCCACGGTGTGCCAGTGTTCGATGGCGGTTTCGCCCATGCGCCAGCAGAGCAAGACGACCTCGTCATCGAGTCGGCAGGGGAAGTCAAGCAGTCCGGCTTCAAGATCCTTGACCTGTACGCCGATGGCATCGATCTCCGCGATGCTTTCGCGAACGCGCTTCAGGTGGGCATCCATCTCGGCGCGCTGGCGGGCAACGGCAGACACATTGACGCGCATGCCTCCGGAGAGATAAATGCGGCGGCTGATATCGGAGAGTTGCGATTCAACTTCGTCCGCAGCCTGCTTGCCGTCGATGGCGCGCTTGAGCAGCGCTTCAAGGACAGGGAGCAGGGACTGCGCTTCTTCGAGAGTGAACGTTTTCATAAAAGGGGCCTAGACCTAGGATACGACGAATCCAGATTGCGCTGGGAGGCAGTTTGGAGCGAAATCTCCCGGCTGCAAGGGGCCGGTGACGGGTGAAGCCAGGGGGATTGATTTTGTGCTAAGCTCACCATCGTTCCAGTCGACCTCCACTTCAAGAGGGGGATGCACCGTGCCGAGGCTTTCGCGAATCGCCCCAGAACTCCCGGCAGGCAATCTGCGTGCCGCCCTTGATTTTTATGAGCACAAACTCGGGTTCCGGGTTGCCATGGAAATGCCAAGTGGCGACTACGCAATCGTGGAGCGGGATGGCGTCGCCATTCACTTGTTTCCGGATGGCGCGCGCAAACACTCACCAGTCGGAGTGCACGTTTTTACTCCGGATCTGGAAGAGCTTCGCGACGACCTGGTCAGCAGGGGAACGCGCCTGTCGCAGGACATCCTGCGGAAACCGTGGGGGACCCGCGATTTCCGCGTCAAGGATGAGTTTGGGAACGAGATCAAGTTCACCGGAACGTCGGACGAAGAATGACCTGTTGACCTCGGGCACCTACGCGCCGATTTCGAGCATTCGGTCCAGCGCCACCCGCGCCCAGTGTTTTACGCTCTTGCGCACCTGGATACGATTGACCACGCGGCCTTCAACCAGGTTCTCAAGCGCCCATGCGAGGTGCTGCGGACTGATGCGATACATGGTGGTGCAGAGGCATCCGGTGTCGTCGAGGGTGATGATGCGCTTGCCCTGACTTTCGAAACGCCGCGCCATGCGGTTGACCAGATGAATCTCGGTGCCGACGGCGAACATGGTGCCGGCGGGGGCTTGTTCGACCAGCGCGATGAGGCGTTCGGTGGAGCCGAGCGCGTCGGCTTTCTGGCAGACTTCCCAGCGGCATTCGGGATGAACAATCACCTGAATTCCCGGATACTTGGCGCGAACAGCGTCGACGTGGCTGGGTAGAAAGCGCTGATGGACGGAGCAGTGGCCCTTCCAGAGGAGGATGCGGCTGGATGCGAGGCTCTGGGCGGTCTGACCGCCTTGCAATCCCCACGGATCCCATACCACCATGTCTTCCATGGGAATTCCCATGGCGGAGCCGGTGTTGCGGCCGAGGTGCTGATCGGGCAGGAAGAGGATGCGCTTTCCACCCCAACGACGAGGACCTTTCGTTGGGGACCCCGGCTTTCCACCCCAACGACGAAGACCTGTCGTTGGGGACCCCGGGTTGCCGCCAGCGAAGGCCCATTCAAATGCCGCGCGCGCGTTGGAGGAGGTGCAGACCAGGCCGCCGCGCTCGCCGCAGAATGCCTTGATGGCGGCTGCCGAATTCATATAGGTCAGGGGAATGGTTTCGGAGGCGAGTCCAAGGCGCTCGAGGGTTTCCCAGCAGGCCTCGACCTGGGAGATTTCAGCCATGTCGGCCATGGAGCAGCCGGCGTTCAGGTCGGGCAGGATGACCTGCTGGCCGTCGCGGCCAAGTATGTCGGCGCTTTCGGCCATAAAGTGTACGCCGCAGAAGATGATGTATTTGGCGTCGGTTTCGGCTGCTGCTTTGGAGAGCTTGTAGCTGTCGCCGGTGAAGTCGGCGAAGCGGATTACCTCATCGCGCTGATAGTGGTGGCCGAGGAGGATGGTGGTGCTGCCCAGCTTTTCACGGGCGGCCGCAATGCGGGCGTCCATGGAGTGGTCGGGAAGCGCGAGATAGTTTTCAAGGCTGCAGGATTCGGCAGCCGACGGGGCCGCAGTTAATTCGTCAAGAACCAGAGTCAAAATATTCCGCCTTCAGTCCGCCGCACTCTGAGGAGTACGCGGACGGGGATGTTGAAAGCAAACATGGTTGCAGTGGACGCACATGCGAAACTCGAAAGCCACGGCGACGATCGCCGTCGGCCCAAGCAACGCCCCATCCACGGGGATGTTGCAACCTTACCTGTGGGATTCAACGCCAGCCGGAAGGATTCGCTTAAATCCGATCGGTGGAGTTGGTCCGCTGTTTCTATGGTAACAAAGCTTTAATACGGCGCTCAAACCGCGCATCTCAGTTGAACGAAAAACTTTGGGCGAGTTCAGTTTGTGAGCGTCGCGCGCGGGAAGGTATCATGGTGCTTCATGGGAACACCTCCGCCAATTGAATTCGCCAGTCTTGGCATGGCCGACTCGCTCATCTTGATGGTGTTGGCGCTGGTGGTCTTTGGGCCGCGGCGTCTGCCGCAGATTGGCCGTCAGATCGGCAAGCTGATGTACGAGTTCCGCAAAGCCTCCAACGATTTCAAGTTCCAGATGGAGGAGGAATTGCGGCTTTCAGAAGAGTCTGATCGGCGCAAGAAGGAAGAAGCGGAGAGGCTGCGCACCATGGAACTGGCCGCACCAGCTCAGACGGTTGAAGCTGAAGCCGGGATCGGAGCGGTAGAATCGCCTA
>Ga0137385_10004857_pt1 | contig 11746 bp, 9 predicted proteins | sample SagtaG_FD_104921 | JGI IMG/M metagenome (GOLD analysis project Ga0137385, IMG submission 104921) | Vadose zone soil microbial communities from Sagehorn Ranch, Mendocino, California, USA - Sage2_R_80_16 metaG | ecosystem: Environmental > Terrestrial > Soil > Vadose zone | place: USA: California...
AGAGGCACCGTTACGTCAATGAGGATCTTGCCTGCCAACTCCTCCTGCAAGCCTCTTACAGTCGACATCTGGGCCGCGAACGGCACTGTCAAGACTGCAATCTCGGCTCCTGCCACCCCTTCCCGAGTCTCCGATCCGGAAATGCGATTGGCACCAAGAATGGCATTGAGTTCGCACGCGATCGCTATGGCCTTATTCCCGTCGCGCGAGCCGATCGTCACCTGATGGCCCGCGTGCGCCCAACGCAGGGCGAGGCCGCTGCCCTCCGGACCAGTGCCGCCGACAACGCAAATCGAATACAGTTGGTTGGCCATGCTTTACCTACAAAGCTTTCTGCCGCGACGAAACGGTCAATGGATGAGAAACGGCTGCCGCTTGGGTTCAAATGGCGTCTGCACCATTTTCGTGAGCGGCGCCGCGCGGAAGCTTGTATCGCGCCGCTCCTGCGGCACCGGCGAATACAGGGTGGTCCGCTGCTGCGGGGCGCGCTCCAGCGAGGTGATCAGCGTCTCCATCGCCTCTGGCCCGAGTTCCTGTCCGTGCTCTGTACCAGCCGAGCGGGAGATGCTTTCGTTCATCAACGTGCCGCCGAGATCATTGACTCCCGCGTCTAACAATTTCGCAACGCCAACAGTGCCCAATTTTACCCAGGAAGCCTGAATATTGGGGATGACCGGGTGCAGCACCAGGCGCCCGACAGCATGTAGTAACTTGACCTCGCGCCAGGTCGGCCCCTTGCGTGCCTGTCCGCGGGCATAGATAGGCGCTTCCATGTGCACGAACGGCAATGGAACGAACTCGGTGAAACCGGAGGTGCGTTCCTGGAGACCGCGGATTTCCATGAGGTGGCGAGCCCAGTGCACTGGACGTTCCACGTGACCAAACATGATGGTTGCGGTCGTTCGCAATCCTACCTCATGGGCTGCGCCCACCACTTCTAACCATTTTTGCGTGCTGAGTTTATCCGGGCAAATGACCGCACGCACTTGGTCGTTAAGGATCTCTGCCGCCGTTCCTGGCAGCGAACCCAGCCCTGCATCTTGCAGCCGCCCCAGAAATGCCTTGACCGATATGCCGAGGGTGTCTGCGCCGTGCGAGACCTCCAGCGGCGAAAAGGCATGGACATGCATCTGCGGGACTTCTATTTTCACCGCCCGCAGCAGGGCGAGATATGTATCGCCGGTATAGTGCGGATTGATACCGCCCTGCATACACACCTCGGTGGCGCCACGGTCCCAGGCCTCGCGCGCCCGACGCGCCACTTCTGCATGAGAGAGGTCATAGGGATTTCCCCGCAACTGCTGGCTCATTTTTCCTTTCGAGAAGGCGCAGAAGGTGCATTTGAAAGTGCAGACATTCGTGTAGTTGATATTGCGATTGACGACATACCGAACTAAATTGCCGCACTGACGCTGACGCAACTGGTCGGCACTGGCGCAAATGGCATCGAGATCGCCCGCACGTGCGGAAAACATTGTGACGATGTCATCCTCCGGCAACCCGCTGCCGGATAAGGCCCGGCAAATTATCTTTTCGATCGAGTTCGATGAACGCGTGCGTTGAGCTTGTCGCGGAATCGGGCGCGTTAGGCCCGGTGCCCAATCGTCGCCACGTTCGAAGCCTGTAGCATCGGTCTGCCGAAGTACCTGCGTATGCAGCCTCGGATGGATCCATTGCTTGGCATCGAGCACGTAAGCAGGATAAGCGGCGAGCCGCTCAACGAGATGTAGACCCGCTTCCGCAGTCGCCCGTTCGAGTAGGCGCTTTTCCGGCCAAGGTGCTTCCGGATTAACGTGGTCCGGCGTAACCGGCGAAATACCGCCCCAATCATTGATGCCAGCGTCCAACAATTCTGCAAACCGAGTGAAGCTGAGATTGGGCGGGACTTGAATGTTCATGCCCGGCCCAAAGATGAGACGTGAGGCCGCGGCAGTCCACATCAGCTCATCAAAACCCGGCTCTTCAGCAGAAGACATGCGAGTGCGCTTTTTGGCGCGAAAATTCTGAATGATGATTTCCTGCAAATGCCCATATTGGGCATGCAGATCTCGCAACGCCAGGAGCGCCTCAACGCGTTCCCGCCGCGTTTCGCCGATACCTATGAGAACGCCACTGGTGAATGGAACCCGCAGGCGGCCAGCAGATGCGACCATGGCAAGGCGCACTTGCGGCGCTTTATCTGGCGAGCCGAAATGCGGACCACCGCGCTGGCAGAGTCGCTCCGATAGGCTTTCCAGCATAATCCCCTGCGAGATGCTCACTCCCCGCAGCCGGTCGATCTCGTCATCTGTCATGATGCCGGCGTTCACATGCGGCAGCAGGTTGGTCTCGCGCAGGACCAACTCGCACATGGCCGCGAGATATTCGACCGTCGTCGAGTACCCTAATTCCTTGAGGGCCTTGCGCGCTGCCTCATAGCGCAGTTCCGGCTTGTCGCCGAGCGTGAACAGCGCCTCGTGGCAACCGCCGCGCTGCCCCGCTTGGGCAATAGCGAGCACATCGCCTGGCGACAAGTAGGGAGCCACGGTCTTGCTCGGCGTCGTGGCAAATGTGCAATAACCGCAGGTATCGCGGCACAAACGCGTCAGCGGAATGAACACTTTGCTTGAATAGCTAACGATCCGGCCATGCCCTTGCTCACGAAGCGCGCGCGCCTGCGCCATCAGGCGGTCGAGCGGTTGGCCCTCGAACTCTCGTAAAAGCGCGTCCGCCTCCTCGCTGGCCGATCGATAGGCCTCGCTTCCGCTGCGCGCACCGGCAAGCTTGACTGGGCCTGGGTCGTCACCTTCAAACACCGTTCGAAATTCACTTCTGAGCGTCATTTGCGCACGCTGCCCTTTGGCCATGGCGGAGAAACAGTCGTTGCAGTCTTCGGTCACGACGCCGTTGGATTGATGCGCGGAGCGGCAACGGAAAATTCGTAACGTTGCCAGTGATAATGATACATAACGAACTCGAGCGGCCGCCCATCGCCTGCATAAGTTACACGATCAAGGATCAACACGGGATCACCGCTCTTAATACCTAACGCCTTGGCGTCATCTTTGTCGGCGCGCGCCGCCCGGATCGTGTGAGTAGCGCCCTTGATCGGGATTCCTGCCCTCTCCCAAATCGTGTAGGTCGTTTCCGTCGAGAAGGCCTCGCTTCGCAGGACTTCCGCCTGCTCACGCATATTCAGCGGCAAGAAGATGTGCAGGAGAGCCACTGGATCGTCTTCGTTCAAGTACAGTCGCTTGGCCAGCAACAGCTTTTCGTTCCCCTTAAGCAAGAGCGCACGACTAACGATTGCCGGTGGCCGCACTGTCTCAAAGCTGATGACCTTGACTCTCGGCGTGATGCCCTTCGACACCAGAACCTCGGTTATCGTCTGGACGCGCGACAGCTCCTGACTAATCGGATCTCGCACAAACGTTCCAAGGCCCTGCTTGCGTTCTACCAGGCCCTCGTTTTCCAGAATCTCGAGTCCTTTGCGGATCGTTACCCGGCTCAATTTCGATCCGTCCATAAGCTCCGATTCAGCAGGCAGACGCCCCCCGGCTGCAAGCTTGCCCCCAAGAATTTGCGACTTGATGTGATCGACAACCTGTTGGTAAGCCGGCACGCTAATGTCGCGATCAATCTTGATATGCATTGCTAAGCCTATTTCCCTTTCGCCGATTTCCAGAAACGCATTCAATTTTCAGTTCGATTTCAATGCGGGGAGTATTTTTTCCCCTATCAATTGCAGACTGTCGGATTTCTCGACGTGAGGAACTGTGAGCAAGAAATGGTGGACGCCCGCATCGCGGTATTCCTGCAGACGCTTTGAGCATTGATCAGCGGTGCCGGCGACAATTCCATCCGGCGGAATCGCACCAAACTGGCTCCGCAACTCGTGAATCTCCTGAGAATCGTTACTCACTATAACGAGAAGTGTCGCCGACATGCGAACGGAATCCGGATCACGACCGAACTCATGGCAGGCGTCCTGCAGGTACTTCGCTCGCAGCCTGAACCGATCAGGCGACCACCAGCGCATATTTACACCATCTGCGAGTTTCGCCGCAACCCGATGTATCTTGTCGCCTTCCCCCCCGATCCAGATTGGAGGATGCGGCCGCTGCAAGGGTGCAGGATCACAGATTGCGCCGTTGATCGAGTGATGTGTTCCGCGAAAGACTGGATTGTCCTCGGTCCACATGCGGCGAATAATTTCAAGCGATTCCTCGAGCTGTTCAATTCGTGCGCCGGCGCCAGGGAAGGGAAAGCCGTAGGCTTCGAACTCGGCCTTGAACCAGCCCGCACCTAGACCGAGATCGAGTCTGCCATCGCTGATCACGTCCAGCGTCGCCGCCATTTTCGCCAGCACGGCCGGATTGCGGAATGAATTGCAAAGCACGCTCGTCCCGAGCCGAAGCCGCGTCGTTTCTCTGCTCAGCGCAGATAGCGCTGTCCAACATTCCAGCAGGGGAATGCTATTGGTTCGTTGCGCGCCTTCGCCATCCTGTGACGCCTCGCCTCTCTCCTTGGTCCGATCGACGCCGGCTTGAACGGTGTAGTGATCGGGCGACAAGGTGAGAAAATGATCGCAGAGCCAGACTGAATCGAAATCAAGCTTCTCTGCGTCTTGCACCACGCGACGCATATCCGAATAGGTCTGAATTGCCAGACCGCGGATCGTCAGTGCCAAAATCAGCCCGAACTCGGGCGTTCTCTGTCTCATTTACGTCAATCCTTTATTGGCAGTTCGCGGTACCGAAACGGCTTATCCGCTGGCCGTCTTCTGGTTTCTCTCATTGGCCGGAGTCAATGGTGTTGAGCACAGCGACCTTGATCGGCTCTCTAAGGGCATCGACGATCCGACTACGATAGCTCTTGTAATGCTCCGTTGCACGGTGCGCTTCCAGGGCGGCCTGACCAGCATAAGCTTCGATCAGGACGAACTGCGGCTCCGGGCCAGTCGCACCATAGAGCTCATAACGAAGACAGCCCGGTTCGCTGCGGGTGGGCTTGACCATGCCGAGCAGAATCGCCTCGACCGCGTTCTCCTGACCTTCCTTGGGAATAAATGTCGCAACTACCGATATTGTGGTCATAGCTCATCTCCGCTTGTATTGATATGTATTGACATATATTAGGACATTACAATACAATAGGCAACATGCGATTTTGCGAAAAAGGAGGCCATGCACGATGAGCAGCGACAACGATTTCAAAGAATATCTTCAGCCTTCCGAGTTCCTGGATTCCGATAATCCATTGGTTGCGGCGCAGTCGAACAAACTGACGGCGGGCTGCAAGACCGAGTCGGAGAAGGTCGGCAATATCTACCACTTCGTCCGGGACATGCCTTACGACATCTTCAATTCGTTTCGTTATCTTGCGGAGGGCAAGCGAAGTGCGAGCGATGTGCTTAAGGCCGGCCACGCGTTTTGCATGGGCAAGGCAAGTACGTTTGTCAGCCTTTGTCGCGCCGCAGGCATTCCGGCACGGATCGGATTTCAGCAGCTTCACTGCCCTGACAAGGAATTCATGTCTGACGAAGTGCGTGAACTTTGGCGAGATCGACTTTTACCCTGGCATTCTTTGGGTGAAGCATATCTCGACGGCCGATGGCTGAAGCTTGATGCCACAATTCCAGCGGACGTAGCAAAAGCCAAAGGTAAGCCGTACGAACGAGACTACGACGGAGTACACGACATCCCGACGGTCGAAGGGCCGATCGTCAAAGAGAACGGTAGCTTTGCCGATTATCCAGAGGATGTCGCTCGCTGGTATGAGCAGATGGCAAGGGAAACGATGCAGGCCCTCAGCTCTTCTAGCTCGAAGGTTAAGACCGCCAGCAATGACGCCTTTTGGACTGGCCCAAAGGCTGAAGCAGTCAAAAAGAAATCCTGACGAATGCAGAATGTCGCGCCGCTTTGGAGCGGCCGACAACTCTGCGTTTCGAAAGTGCTGTGAAAAATCGCAATTGGGTTTTCCGAACTAGGCACAAGGGAGGAAACAGATATGACCGACTCCAAGTCTCGATACGTAACGGTACTGATCGTGCTTCCAGAAGCGCCTGGAAAATCCCTTGAAGACTAAACGGACATAACAAATCGGTTGCGCATCGCGCGGCCGCTTTTTCTTTAAATAAGGAGACAGCGCATGGCGCTAAAGAGCATCAACCCGACAAATGGTATTGAACTTGCGACATTCAAGGAATTGTCCGTTTCAGAGATTGACGACAAGCTTGGACTCGCCGCCAGCACCTTCCCTTTGTGGAAACAGAAGACCTACGCTGAACGTGGAAAAATAATTGCCAATGCCGCAAAAATCTTACTTTCAGAAAAGGACAAGTGGGGAGAGCTAATTACCCTGGAAATGGGAAAAACTTTAGCATCAGCGATAGCTGAAGTTGAGAAGTGCGCTCTTACTTGCAATTTTTATGCAGAAAACGCCTCGGCCTTTCTCAGTGATGAGAAAATTGCGACTGAAACAGACAGCTATATCCGCTATCTGCCGCTGGGCGTCATCCTTGCAATTATGCCTTGGAATTTTCCTTTTTGGCAGGCTTTCCGTTTTATCGCCCCGACATTAATGGCGGGTAACACCTGCGTACTAAAACACGCATCCAATGTTCCTCAATGTGCGCTCGCGTTGGAAGAAATTTTAGTTAGAGCTGGCGCACCGATCGGAACATTTCAGACATTATTGATTGGGTCCGACAAAGTCGCGCCGGTAATTCAAGACACTAGAATTGCAGCAGTGACTCTCACCGGAAGCGAGGGCGCCGGGGCTCGTGTCGCAAGTGTTGCCGGCACAAGTCTAAAAAAATGCGTGCTTGAACTTGGTGGCAACGATCCGTTTATTGTATTTCCAAGTGCAAATTTGGATCTAGCCATATCGGCTGCGGTCAAGTCTCGCATGATGGCGAACGGACAATCGTGCGTTTGCGCTAAACGATTTATTGTTCACAGCGATATCTACGACAAATTCGAGCGCGAGTTCACTAAGAGTGTTCAAGCTCTGCGGATCGGCGATCCGATGCTTCCGAACACCGATATCGGACCGCTTGCTACGGCGGACGCCGTTGACACCGTTGAACAACAAGTAAACCGGTCGCTAACGGCGGGAGCCCGTCTTGTGGCCGGCGGCAAACGCATAAATAAAGTTGGAAATTTCTATATGCCGACTGTTTTGGCCGACATCCCGCTAACTGCGCCGGTGTATGCGGAAGAAGTGTTCGCTCCAGTTGCAATGTTGTTCAAGGTGAACTCGTTCGACGAAGCAATCGAACTTGCTAACAACACACCCTTTGGATTGGGAAGCAGTGTCTGGACCGAAGATATTCAAGAACGTGATCGCGCCATAGCAGAGCTTGATGCAGGGCAGACCTTTGTAAATTCAATAGTAGCTTCCGATCCTCGTCTACCTTTCGGAGGAATTAAATTATCAGGCTACGGCCGCGAATTGGGCACGCTCGGCATCCGGGAATTCACGAACATCAAGACTGTGTCTATCGCGAAAAATGGTTGTTGAACTACGGCAGACGTAAATCGGCGCAGCTAAGGAGCCGGCGATGAACGCTCAAAAATTTACGATCGAGATCAAGCGATTATTATCCAGATCGCTCACCGTGTCTAAAACCATTAGTCGCGAAATTCGAAAAGAATGAAGTTGTTCATAAAAAAGTCGCCGACGCGGTTGAGGCGACTAGGTGGTGAGGATCAACCGCAAGCTCTCACAAGAATCTCAACGACAAAAGTCATTCTAGGGGGATTACATGTCAAACTCGAACGAGAATACAGAAATTGGACCGGTACAAAAGCGTGCTTTGGTAAGCAGCTTCATCGGGTGGATGTTTGATGGCTACGAAACGAGCGTCCTGATCCTTGTCGGCGCGAGTGCCATAGCTTCACTCTCTGGCCTAACGAATGCCAACGAAATTCGCGTCGCTGTCGGTACCGCGATCTCCGCCACTCTTCTCGGCTGGGCAATTGGAGGAATGATCGGAAGCATCGCTGCTGATTATTTCGGTCGCAAGAAAATGCTAATGATTGCCATCGGAGGGTATTGCTTGTTTACCGCCTTCACCGCGGCAAGCCAGACAGTCATGATGTTATTATTGCTTCGTTTTTTGACAGGTATTTTTCTTGGCTCGGAGTGGAGCACGGGTACTGCCCTTGTCGCGGAGACTTGGCCTCGTCGCGCGCGAGCAAAGGCTCTCGGTGTGATGCAGTCGGGCTTCGGCTTCGGCTTCTTCCTTGCAGCAGGGCTTTGGCTTTTCATCCAGCCGCTCGCTGGGCCAGACGCATGGCGTTGGATGTTTGTGATCGGCGTTCTGCCTGCGCTTGTACTTCTTTATATCCGTCGGGGTCTTCCAGAGTCCGTGCTCTGGTTGGAGGCGATGAAAAAAATCGAACAGAATAAGGCAAGCGTAAGGGAGTTTACTCTTGTCGAAGTCTTCCGCGATCCCGTTTCGCGCGGCCGCGTAGTTGGCACCTTGATTTTGGCGAGCGTAACCGTCGCTGTTTTCTACAGCGTCAGCGCCCTCATCGGTCCTCACGTCGCCGGACTAGCCGCAAAACAAGGGTTAGTTGCTGCTCAATGGGGCACCATTAGTGTCATGGTCTACAATGCAGGGGCAATCTGCGGCTATATCCCGGCCGGCTTCATCGCAGATGCAATCGGTAGAAAGTCATATATGGCCTTAACCTTTTTGGCCACGATTGCTTCCGGAGTTTTCGTCTATCTGATGCCCGATGATCTGACTGTGACGCTGATCGGCATCTTTGTCTTGGGTGCTTTCACGCTCGGTGTATTCTCGTGGATGCCTATCTACTTGCCCGAACTCTTTGCGACTCATGTTCGCTCAACCGCTTCTGGCTTTGTGTTCAATCTAGCAAGGCTCGTTGCTTTTCCAATGCCTATCGTGACGGCCTTCCTATTTTCGCAGCTCGGTGGCTTTAAACCGGTCATTCTGTGCCTAACCCTGCTCTACCTGATTTCGCTGACCGCACTGCTTTTCTTGCCTGAAACCAAGGACAAGCCGCTGCCAAGCGCGTCGTCGGACCAATAGGGACACCAATAATTGCGAACGCCGAACAAAAATCCGTCGCTGCCAACGGACCAGTCATTGGTAAATGGCAGCAGGCACCATGATCGGTGCACCTCCCATAACTTGCCCGGCTTTTTAAGCCGGGCTTTTTTTATATTTGCAAAGGATAGAGAGGCTACCATGCCAATCACAGTTAAGCAGTATATCGATCAGAAGCGAGGGGCCGGTCTCGGACCGGAGAAGATTCTGGAGGCCATATGCATGGAATTCGGAGACCTTATTGTTCGGACGGATCTATGCTTGGGATCGACGGATGTCGGTCCATCTGAAAAGAAGGTCGCCGATCAGGTGTCCGGGCTGCCTAGTCTGACGGCCGAATTGATAGCCGGAATCACGGGTGCGGCTGGGTCGTTAGAGTCAGCACATCGTGCTTGCGAGGAGATTGAGCAGGGGTCTTCGACCGCGGCTGCCGCATCGAAAGGCATGACGGTTTCGATGAACGAAATTCGGCAGGAGATTCAATCCGCGTCGGGAAGCGTGGCGGAAATTGTCGAAAATGTGAACTCTGCCAATCATTGCTTTACTGCGCTTCAAAGTGCTGTCGAGAGAATTGCTTCTGTCGTTAGCTTGATCAGGCAAGTTGCGAATCAGACTAACTTGCTCGCGCTGAATGCAACGATCGAAGCAGCTCGCGCCGGCGAGGAAGGTCGGGGCTTTGCGGTTGTGGCGAATGAAGTAAAGCAGCTCGCGAAACAGACAGCCGGGGCGATTGGAGACATCCAGTCTCAGACGACGCAAATAGATGAAGCCTCTCTTCGATCGATTGAATCCGTGAGGGTCATCGAAGCGAGTGTCAGAGGGATCAGTGGTCGTTTCGAGGCAATCTCCGAAGCAGTTAGCCAGCAAGAGACGATGACAGCTGAGAATGCCGAGGCGCTGCAGGTGTCGACGGTCGCGCTTGGTACACTTCGAGACACGGTCGAAAAGATCCGCCTTGGTGCAAATAGGAATCTAGAACGAGCAAGAAAGCTCCACGACGCTGTCGCAGACGGGGCCGCCGACGATGCTGAAAGCAATCAAGGCGGCCTAGGGGATGAGGGAAAGAAGGCGTTGGCTCGCCCTTTCTAACACGACCTTCCCATTGGGATTCCCCGCGGAAGCGAAACGCTAGAGCCCTCCGTTGCTCGACGAAGTTCTTGTCCTTCGGAGACCCCGACGTGCTGGTACACCCTCTTGACCGCCTAAGTCCTCCCTCTAGTCCGCACCTAAGTCCTCCCTTAAGTCCTCCCCTTAGTCCGGGGACTTATCCCTCCTCCTCGCCGGCAAGCCTGATCGTTCCGCGTGAAGGTCACAGGCGTCGGTTCAGTGAAGTGGATACCGTCATCTCACAAGGACGGTGCGCGTCCGCGGAGCCAGGTTTGACAGGCGCGCATTACCCCGCACGGTCTCTCGTTCCAGAAGAACCCGTCGGGTGTCGGGCGGCGGCCGAAGACGGACATGCCGACCCGGACGATGGTGGCTCCTTCCTGGATCGCTTCCTCGAAATCCGGACTCATCCCCATCGAGAGGTGTTCGAGATCGACACCCGGCATCGCCAGATCAGCGATCTCGTTCCTGATCTCTCGAAGCCTGACGAAGCATCGGCGGGCGGCCTCTCCGTGGGAGAACAAGAGGCCGATCGTCATCAGGCCCTGATCGCGCGAGAGCCCGCGGATGCTGCTGGTCCTCTGCTGATCGGCGACTACACGGATTGCCCCGGCGGCGGTGCTGCCGGTGATGGGACGCTTCTGCTCAAAGCGATGATCGATTCTGGGGTTCCGGACTTCGCGTTCGGCTCGATCGCGGATCCCGTGGCTGCCAAGGCCGGGATCGGGCAAGATGTGCGGCTGGAACTCGGCGGAAAGATGGACCCGCGTTTTGGTGGCGGACCGCTCACGGTAACGGGCAAGGTTCTGGCTGTGTTGGACGGCGCCGTAGTCCGAAAAGGGCCTTACTCCACCGGAAAGGTCACCTCATTCGGGCCCAGTTGCGTCGTCGAGGTCGGCGGCGTCAAGATCATCGTCGCGACCAAGCGCGCTCAGATCGACGATCGCGAGCAATTCCGTATCTTCGGCATTCAACCAGAAACGACCAATGTGCTCGTCTGCAAGGCAGTCAATCACTTTCGGGCCGATTACGAGAAGATCGGACGACGTCTGGTCCATGCAGAATCCGGCGGCATCATGTCCCTAAACTTCGCGCAGTTTCCGTTCCGTCAAATTCGCCGGCCGATTTGGCCACTCGACGATATATGAGGAACATGGACGCCAGTATCGTAGAGCATTGAAACGAAATGGAAAAGTCGAGCGGAATCTCGACCGCGCCATTAGCGTCCCGAACGCAGTGAATATCTTGTCGTCCGTGAAGAATTCCCAAGTCGTTGATTTGGAATCTGGAACCGGCGCACTGGGGTAATTGAGTTTGCCGGGAATCGGGCCTGCGGAAGGGGATTCCTTGCAAATTTGATTTGTGATTCACTCGCCTTTGGATGTTTTGGCGGGGAACCAGATGCGGCCACCGGAACGGCGTGAGACGGGAGAGCAGGATCTGTTCCGCTCTCGGCTCGATCAGATCATCGACCTGAAGCATCCACTGGTGGCGTTGGGGCGCACGGTGGATTGGGGGTTCCTGGAACGGGAGTTTGGGGCGGTCTACACGGATGATCCGGGCCGCCCGCCACTGCCG
>Ga0137385_10004860_pt1 | contig 11742 bp, 20 predicted proteins | sample SagtaG_FD_104921 | JGI IMG/M metagenome (GOLD analysis project Ga0137385, IMG submission 104921) | Vadose zone soil microbial communities from Sagehorn Ranch, Mendocino, California, USA - Sage2_R_80_16 metaG | ecosystem: Environmental > Terrestrial > Soil > Vadose zone | place: USA: California...
CGCTGGGAGTTAATCATACCGCTCTCCGAGGTCACGTCGCTTCCGCCCTTCGAGTTCAGCACGGCGACCTCGGTGTACGGCTTGCCTACCTTGCTCGTGTCAGTGAACACCTGCACTCCGTCAGGGCAGACCGGAGCAAGCTTGAGCGACGGGTTCAACAGGGCTGCATTGGTCGAAACACAGGCAGCGAGGGCGAGGACGGCGACCGCGAGCCTAGTGGACATAACGACCTCCCGGGGACATGAGGGGAGCCAGAACCGGCACCCCCGGCAAGGATCAATTTGTGGGTAGGCGGCTACTTCGACTAGGGTGTTTTTGCGCGCTCGGAGCCATGACCCTAACGCGTGGCCAGTCAGTCAGTTGGCCCCGGTGGACTCGAACCACCATTCCCAGATCCAAAGTCTGGTGTCCTGCCGTTGGACGAGGGGCCAGCGATGTTGCTGGCCTTCAACTTAGGGAGGGCGAGGACTCCGTGGAAGGCTCCGACTCTGCCGCTACTCTGCCATTGAATCCCTTCGCGACGGCGGCGGCGAGGTCGGCCTCGTCGATGATCTTGTAGCGGTCGAACATGGTGCGCGTCTCCCACCCGCAGAGCCGCATGATCTCGCCCTCGGAGACCCCGGCCCGACGGAAATCCCGCGCGGCCGTCCGGCGCAGGTCGTGGATCAAGCGGCCGGTGATGCTCGCGTCGCGGGTGCTCGCCAGGACCAAGTGATAATCGCCGTCCGCCTCGCTAAACAACGAGAGTAACCGCGCCTCGACCCGGTACACCGTCACTTCAGTGGGATCGGCGCGCCTGGTGGCGGGAAGACCCGCCGGGCGCTGAAGGGTGACGAGTGCCTCCACCGTCGTGTTCACGGGGCTGAGCTGAACGCGCTCGCGGTCGGGGTCGCTCAGAGTCTTTACCGCCCACCGCTCGACACCGCACGATCCGCCGCAGGTCGGGGCCTCGCGTGTCGGCATCTGCGAAAGTGTCTCGCTGGCCGAGGGTGCCGCCGTCGCGGAGTCGCTGGGGCGCGCCGGGTTGTTCGCTGAAGCAGGCTCCAGCCACGTCGCTACACCGCCGTGATGCGAACAAGTACCGCTGCGGTGACTGCTAAACGAGTACGTTCCGTCTCGGCAGCGGGCTGTCGCGCCTGCCGGAGCAGGTGATGAAGGTATCTGTTGAAGTTTTTGGCCCGATAGGGCGTGCGCAGGCCGGGCGGCCAAGGCAGCGACGCTCAAGACGAGATTCCAAGCGGCGATTGGGCGGAAGGCCATCACCGAAACCTGCCCGCAACCAGAGCGAATACAACCACAGGGGGGACCAGAGCGAGAATCAAGACGCTGAGGCAGCCGCGTGAGCCTGACGCTCTATCCCTGAGGAGGATCGGGTTCCCGCGCATAAACTCTTCGACATCGTAGAGGTCGGCGAAGTTTGCGAGGATTTGACGCTGAGCCCTCTCCCTTTCCGCCACTCTTTGAACCGCCATCGCAGTACGAGTCGGAAAGAACAGACCCGAGACGTTCAGTTCAACCTGGGCAAGCAGATGCCCGGCCAACCTGTCACGCCACTCCGACGGCTGGTCGAGTAGAACGAGCTTGAGCGTCCAGTAGGATGTGGCGAATCGCAGAAAGCTGGGACTAGCTTCCGGGTAGTTCTCCCTGAGGGTCTGACCATAGCGGCGCTTGATGCCGTCCTCAGGCGTAAACGCCACTCCCCGAGCGGCGCTTTTGAAGAAGCCCGTGAAAACCGCGTCAAGAAGGACTGCTACTGTCCCTTCCTCCTTGTGGCGTTGCTGTTCCGTCGGAGGAAGATCGCTGAGGCGTGAAGACAGAAGCCGACGCAGGCTGTCGTCCACGGGACGACCCCCGACTACTAGTAGTTGCTCGATCAAGCGAACCGTCTCGGGGGATGACGCTCCCAACGATCCTCCTAGTCGTCCCAAACGGCCATAACCTTAACCTTCCTAAACGGCCATAGGCGCCGCCGTGCGCAACGTGCGGCCCAGCATGGTTGGAGGCCAGCGTGCAGGTATAGGGACCTCCGGGGAATCTCGCGAAGCATCGAAGGGGTCCGAATACGGGAGCTGGCTTGATGTGAGCGTAGTTCTCAATCGCTTGTGGGTTTTCCATGCGCGTTAGCCTCATTCCTCTCCCCCCGCTGCGGATTTAATGGAGACTGCTAGACGCCGAAGCTATTCCAGTTGCTGGCCTACGGGAACTCCACGTCGAGCACCGGGTGCAGCTCGATCCCGCTCGGGGCGGCGCCGCGCTGGCCGTGGACGTAGTCGAAAGCCGACCCTGATGATCCGCACGAGTGGGCGCGCCACGCTCCACGGGTCGCTCAGGGGCTTCACGGCGCACCGCTCCACGCTGCGGCGCACGTCAAGGCCGCCCTGGAAGTCGCGGCCCGGCGGGCACAACATCTTCGCAATGTTATTTCACGACCCCTAGAACGTGGGGGGACCTACGGGCTCAACCCTTGCGACGTTGCCGAATCATCACCTCCAGCATCGCTGGTACCGTCTGCGGGCTCCCCCTCCAACTTATTGAACAGACTCACGTAGGGGTTGATGGCCCGGACCAGGCTCACACCAGGCAATGCCTCGCCCGTTGCTCGATTGGGTATGTAGGCTGTCACGACCCCAACGAGTACGGCTGGCGTGCTCTCCTCATGGACGAAAGCGGGTCCACCGCTCACCCCGTTGATTGCAACGCCATCGACCAAATACCCGAGTTCCTCCTCCAGCCAGGCGCTGACGCGGCCACTGAAGAAACACAGTGTTCTGGGAGCCACGGCGGGGTACCCGCACCACCCGATCTCCTCGCCGGGCACGAGGCGTACTTGATCGAGATGCGGCAAGAACGCACTCGGGAGCGGAATGGGTGGGTCCTCACCTTGCAATTGACTCTGTAATCGACCTCTCCCGCTGTACGAGATTCGAAGAAGCGCGAGGTCTAGGCTCGTACTCGCGTGAAACGAGAACTGGCCGGGCATTAGAAGCACAGACTTTCCCCGTTCGACGCTGGAGAGACGTATCGGCTGCACCCAACGCACGGCGCGCTCCACGACATGGCGGGCGGTCGCAATCCCGACCACTTGGTTCTTATCCGGGGGAGCGAGGAAGAAAGCCGTGCCGCTTCCTTCGGGGGTCTCCAAGAGCAGCGCGTGCTGTCGAACCGTGTCCAATGCCCGCGTCCACGCTGGCTCAGCGACCACGCCGTGCGGTGACTGCTCTAACGGTCCTGACGACCCTGGCGAACTGGGCGTGGTCACGCTAACAGCGCCTGCAACGCGCTGACGGTGTGGAGGCAGTGAGGGCAAACCACACGCTGTCCGATGGAGAGTGCTTCCAAGGCCATGTCACACGAGGGACACTTTGGGTGTTCCAGCTTGTAGGCCGCAATCACGAGAGCGGCGACTCCGAACATGCCGCCCCAGAAGCAAGCATCACTGCGCTTCATACCGCACGTCCTTTCTGGCTCAAAGTGGTCAAGTGGAAAAGCCCGTCCTGTAAGGGGCCGACACCATCATAAGTAGTTGTCCGGGTCTCGGTCCCCGCTTACAAAGCGGCGCGGTTCAAAGGACCAGGGCATGAGATCGCGCTTTGAGGTGTTACACTCGATGCACGCCGCGACCCAGTTATACGGTTGGTGGGCACCTGCCGAACTTATCGGGATGAAGTGGTCAACTTCCCACGCCCCATGTGCCCCTACGACGCCGTAGTTCGCGAATGACAGCCGCTTCCCGCAGTAGAAGCAGGTTCCACCGCTCCTGTCGTAGACCCAGTTGATGTCGCCTTCCGAGTAGGGCATCAGTGAGACTCCCGCCTCGGGGGAAGAATGCCAACGTTCAGCCCGCGCTCGCGTTCGACCTCAGCGAGGTGAGGGGCCTTACAGCAGTCTCCCCACAAGCGGGGCATGTGATAGGGGCAGAAATCGTCGTCGCGGACATTGGCAAGAAGCCACTCGGCGTTGTGTGGCACCTCGACGCCGGGCCACCAACCCTGGAACATGAGCCAGCACTCGTAACGAATGAGCCACACGACGGCGAACCGCAGGAGTTCGGTGAGGTCGTCACCCTCCCGACCTCGAATCCAGCAGCCAGATGACGCGAAGAAGGTACAGAGCGCCCCGTCGAGGAATCGATGAGGGGCGTGGGGATGAATGACCGGTTGCAATACGAAAACGATCAGCGGCGCTCTCGGGTCGGGTTGATAAACAGCGAGCACTTGGTAGACGTGCGGTACAAAAGCGAGCGGCTGGAGCGACCCGCACCAAGCGGGGCGACCGTCCTTCACGTACCCGAGGGCAAACTGGGGAAACCAGACGGCCATCCCCAGTTTGTCCTCCGCCACTACCTCCTCAAGCGTGACTGCTCGACCGACGCTCCTTGCCCGTGCGGGGCGTGAGGCTTCGGCGGCTTCGGCTTGGGCTCGGGGTGTGGCGGTCTCGGCGGGGGTGGTGGGTGCGGCGGTCGTTCCGAGGACGACCGCGACGTGGTGTGCGTACTCAACGTCATCTCCTACGGCGATGAGCCGTTGATCCGACAGTACCTCGCGACGGGACGCCCTCCCGCCAGGGTGAATGAGGGGAAGAATCCCCTCCTCGATGTCCAGGCCGATGAGCAGCAATGCGTATTCCAACTGCGTCAGTGCATGGAAGCGCCGCAGAACACGCCGAATCTTCTCGGCGTTGGGTGAGCGTGCCCACAGACGGGCGATAGAAGCTGCTGACGGCTGATCCACGCGACTCCGACCATCTCCTTCAGCCACTCGACCGGCTTCCCGAAAATACCGGACCACGATGGCGGGCGTCAACTACAGTCGCACTACGTGATCGTTTGTGATATAAACTGTTTGCTACATTGACACGTCGGTGCAGGCCCCTACATTCACCAACGTGCTCAGCGAGCCGACACTTCGCCGGTTGTGCGCTGACTTCGGAGCCCGAGTTAAGGCTGCGAGGAAGGAGGCGAAGCTCTCGCCCAAGGAATTGGGCGGCCTCGTTGGCCTGAGCCGCTCGTCGATTGCCAACCTCGAATCCGGCAGGCAGCGCGTACCCATTCATGTCGTTTGGAGGCTCGCCGACGCACTAGGCGTGTCGGTCGCGCAACTCCTCCCAGAACCAACAAACGCCGCTTCGGTGTCCAGGCCCAGGATGAATCGTGTGCTCAAGCAGGAGCCGCGACTTGAGGACGTATCCGCCGGGTCCAAGCGACGGGTCAAAGAATTCATCGAGACGAAGCTGGCGGAGATCGCTCTCGATCCCTCGACGAAGGAGGGCTGAGTATGCCGAACATCCGCAAGGCCCTGTCGCGCGCGAAGGCGCTACGTGCCAAGCACAAGGAACACGGCTTACCCGTAGATGTTGTCCGGCTCGCGACGCTCGAAGGCGTCGAGGTGGACCGAACCGATTTCGGCGAGGACGTGTCTGGCGTCTTGGTGAAAGATGGCGAGCGAGCAGTAATCGGGGTGAACGGGCGAGACGCTCCGACGCGGCAGCGTTTCACCATCGCACATGAACTCGGCCATCATCTTCTCCACGCCAACCGCAACCTCTTCGTGGACAAGAACTACATCGTGCATTTCCGAGACGAAAACTCCTCGACGGGTTTCGATCCCTTAGAGGTTGAAGCGAACCAGTTCGCGGCTGAGCTATTGATGCCTGCCGACCGGGTGCGCGACTTGTTCAACAAGCACCCTTTCGACATAGACGACGAGAGCGCATTGAGAAGGCTCGCGAAGACGTTTGGAGTGAGTCCAACAGCGATGGCCGTCCGTCTCTCTACCCTGAGCTTGGAGTAACCCAGTGTCAGTGGTTGAGCTGCTCACCACCGAGGCCCATTTGCTCGCCTGCGCTGCAAGGCTGGGCGCGGCAACAGTCGCCGGTGCCAGCCGCGCTGAACGCGCGAAGTTGGCCGCGCGGCTGCCGGTGATCTCCTCTGCGCAGCTCGCCGAAATTCGCAGGCTCATCCGCGTCGGTCACGATTTGAGCGAACCCAGGCCGAAGTAGCTAAATTAGGAGTGCGAATCGTTCAGCTTGAAAAGAAGGGAAAGGGAGCAGGATGACAGATAGCAACTTGGCTACAACTACACCGAGTATTTTCACGCAGGCACAGGAGCGGTTTGGCTTGTCTGAAGCGGAGGTTGCCGTGCTAATGGACGACCCGGCCCTTCGGGACTTCGTTTATACAATCATCCCGCTTGCCCAGTCGTCTAGCAGCTCGCTCCAGCGCGCGAAGGAAGCTGTGGCGAAGCTGAAGTTCTTTACTCCAAAGCCTTAGTTAGCGCTCGGCGGCGCCCACCACCACAACACGCTGGAGACCTGCCGTTGCTCTTGATGCTCCCCGCTTCTCGGCGGGGAGTTTTCTTTTCGGGGCTCGGGGCTTGTCGGGCGGGATAGCGAGCGGTCGCGCGCGCGCGTGAACTCGCGCCAGAAGGTGCGCGCGCCGAGCATCAGCAAGTAAAGCAATAGACCTGTGTCGTGCGGGCTCACTCATTCGCCTCGCAACTGGCGTGCGTGCTCGTTCATTAGTTCTCGGATTCGCCCTTCATAGTGCTCCCGCATCACTTCGATGAGCGCGGCGATGAGAACCAACAACACGAGGATGCCCCACCCTGGGAGTGTGTAGGAGAGAACTAGGGTGCTGATAACAACGGCGCTCGCCGCGATCCCCTTCACGGCCTACCTCCCTTCCCGCAACAGTTGCAACGTCGCCACGCCCAGCGCCTCCGCGACCGCCGGTCTGTCGTTGTCAGCCCTCTATGACTCAAATGCTCTGGCTGCCTCCCCATATGTCGAGAACAACTGGGCTCGGCGTTTCGTAAACACCATCGTGCCCTTGGTGTCCCGATCCGTCCAGTAGGACCCATCGAGCCTGGTTGGTGGATTGCCATGGATGTCAACCAAGAACGCTCCATAGTGAATCGGGCTCCGATCCCGGATCGGAAGTTTCGGCCGGTTGCTATAGATGCCGACGACTTGATAAAGGCCGTCCGGCGCCCGAATCACCTCGCCTGCTACCAAGTCTGATTGCGACTCCGGCGTTAGCAGCCGCATACCCAGTCTTGAGTATGTCTGGCGCACCACCATATAGGCCACGGTGCCGTTCCCGCCAATCGGCGTGAGAAGAACGCGCCACGTCCCCAACAAGACGGGCCTTCTCGCGAACCAACGATTGATGATTGGCCACCTCCACAGCCACTTATCGAAGCCTCCGATTGCTACTAAGACAAGCGGCGCCACATCAGACCACTGCCGGAGCCACGACAACTGCACGGCTACCCCGTCGATGAATAGCAGAAGGAGCCAGAGGAGACCGGCTAGCAGCAACACCGTGGTTAGCTGAAGCTCACCGATCATACCGCGTTAGGACCTCCGATATAGTCCCAAGCTCCGTCGATGAAAGCGTGAGCGCTCTCTCGCTTACTAGCAGGCGATCCCCGAAATAGGTACAGCAGCTCGCTCACCTCTCCCCACTCTGAGCACGTCTCTTCTGTTCGCGTGTTAGCCCAAAGAAAGGCAATTGCGCCGTGCACATCGCGCGCCCAAGTGGGCTGCCCGAACCGATCATTGGGCACATTCCAAGTGAGGCACTCGATGAAGAAGCCGGGCACATTCCGCGCCACCGCAATCCCTTGCGCTTCCATCTCGATGGCGAGCTTCTTCAGGATGCGAACCACCCCCTTGTAGCGCCTCCCGGTGGCAGTGTTCTTCGAGACACCATTCTCGTAATGCTGTTCGGGCCAGTTGATCACCCGCCCGCCGAGATCGGGGCGTAGCTCGACACCCGAGAGAGGCTGTCCAGACAATGGGTATCGGCGATGTTCAAAGAAAGGCGCCACATCCGCATCGACATGGTACGAGTTCTCTTTGATGTCGAACGCTTTGTTGCCGCGGCGCACCGCGCTTGCACCGAAGTAGCTCACAAGCGCCGCACCGACTTCGTCCTTGAACTGGGAATACATATAGGACGCATCTTTGATTTCGAAGTCAGCCTGGGTCTTCCCTTGCGGCAGATCGTAGAAGAACACGTCACCGCAGAGGACTGCTACATCAACGTCGCTATTCTGACGAACGTTGACATTGTTCTGGTATGAGCCTTGCACGAACACACGAATGTCGCGGTAGTTGAGCTGGGTGCTGGCGGAAATCGCGTTCCGGATCGCCTTGATCGCGTTCTCGCACCGCTGTTCTTCTGTCTTGCCGGGTGGCGCTGCCCAGGACCCGAATGTGCTTTCCCAGTCGCGGGCCACAATGACCCCCCCCCACAAGTTTCAGTCGTTGAGCCTTCTCCGAACCCCGTAGAAGATCGTGCCGAGCGGCAGCCTGAAACTAGGCCGTTTTTGCGGCACCGAGGGGCGGGAATGCGACAGGCTCCCTTGTGGCGGCGGCGCTTGCCACCCGGCCGTTCAAAACTGACGCCGCGCGTAGATTAGGGAGTGAGTCTGTCACCAGTACGCCGCACTTTGGGCTGCGTCCGTTAGGCGGCGAGAGAAGGTCCTTGTGTCCTCACGAGTCCCTCAGACCATCCAAGAGCTTGAAGCACACCTCAAGGAACAGACGGCCTTCCTTGAGGCATCAGCCGAATCCTATGATCGTGGGTTTCAAGGGGAAGCCAAGCGCCTTGCCGTGGGCATCCGGCTACTCGTGCACGATCACGGGTCGAACAAGGCGCTTCTCGCCCAACTTGATCGGCTGGATTCCACTCGCTTCTACGACTCAGGTATCCCCAACACTCCGGGGAATCTGAGCACGTATTCCGGCCTTGTCGTGACTGCCCATACCAAGACCGGAGCGGAGTACATGCCGATGCTCGACGATCATCAGCTGGGTCCGGGTGAGTGGCTGGCGTTCGCCCGCTGGTGGGAGACAACGATCTTCGTCGATAACAAGAAACGACTGGCCTCGCGAAAGGACCTCATCCTGTCCATGGCAAATCAGGATGGGGGTGCCCATGTTGACCCCGCTTTGAACGCCACGTATTCGGCTCTTTCAAAGGAGAACTCCATGGGCTGGACGGTGACCGTAGGCTCCGTTGGGCATCCGATGGGACCTCCGCATTTGGCTTCCGTTCGGCAGATCGCCCATGAGGTCCTTAAGTCGCTGAACCGGGCTTACACTAAGAAGAATCCGGACCGGCCCGACGTCTTGATATACAGCGCGGGAAGCGCTGTCATCCAGGGTGGTCCAGCGCAGGTCGTACCGGCTTTCCTTGGCCCGCGCCTTATCGTGCCAGCGGCGGTGACTCCCCAAGTCGGGCGAAACGACCCGTGCTTTTGCGGTAGTGGAAAGAAATACAAGCGGTGTCACGGAGCTGTGCGCTAGCGTGGAACGGTCGAAGTGGAGGGGGCCCGGCGCAGGTTCGGCCGGGCCTTTTTCATTCAGGTGACGACCACGCAATGTCCAACTTGCGGCGAGCCCGCGCGACGGCCTCTGTGAACGCTTGCGCGCAATCGGGCGCCCAAGTATCCGCGTTGCGCGTGTCGTGTACGTCCCAATTCGCCCACTGGTCGTGAGCTTTGTGCATCGGGGCGCTTCGGCTTTTTGGGCATGGGGAACCCTAACACGCATCCGTTGGCGGGAGCGACAGGGTCCCTTGCGTCGGCGGTCGCTACGCCCGCAGCTTAAGCGCGATCCGTTAGGCGGCGCACACGCGAGAAACTGTCCCCCTGCTAGCCCTGAAGCCTACTTAAAGGATCGCACGGGAGATCGAAATGCACATACATCGAGTGCTCCCCCTTTTGGCGGTCCTTGCAGCACCGGCATCAGCGCAATGGGTTAACTCGATTTCCACTGATGAGATGACGGGCAAGCGGCAAGCCTTCGCTCGGTCGCCTATCATCGCACCTACGCGCACGATGAGCTTCCCGTACACCAGCACCCAGGCCTGGCTTGGCTTTGGATGTGATGGCGACAACGAATGGACCTACGTGGGGTTTTCCAGCCAACCCAATCTCGTTAACACTGAGACCGAGGAGGGGTACAGCGTTTTCAGCGCCCGTGTGAAGTGGGATGATCAGCTCGAAACGATGCGCTTTAGTCAAAAATGGGGTGACTCCTTCCTCCACTTCCAGGACGACCAAGCCGCAATTTCTCACATGACTACCGCTGGTACCGTTCTCCTTGAACTCGAATGGTACTCAGCAGGCCAAGTGTATTTTCGCTTCTCGCTTCAAGCAGCGTCAGCTGCCATCGCCAAAGCGCGAGCAGCCTGCGTAAAGTAGGAGGAAGGATCATCCTTGAGCGTGGGCGTTGCGACTGGTGCGGTAAGGACCTCTTTCACGCCGCCTAACAAGCGCTTGGAGCTGGCGGGCGCTGCGGGAATCTCCTGTCGCAACGCCTGCCGCCTCACGCGTTCGCCCGCGCTTGCTGTCGGAGCCACTCGCGCAACGCGCTGAACGGCAGTTCTAGGGACGGCGCGCCCTTCATTGCTTGGACGTATCGCTGCATCAGCGCGGCGTCCCCTTGGCCGACGGGCAGCCAGCCGGTGCGGTAGTGCTCCGCGATTGCCAGCTCCCCGATGCTCATGACGCGGTTCAGTTGCTCTGCTTGGCCTGCGGTGAGGACGAGGCTGTAGGTGGGGCCGCTCACGTGTCGAGGTCGTAGTGGGTGATAACGGGGTAGTCGTCTGACTTGCCGCGCCTGCGCCGCACGAGGTCGCGAAACCACGCGGGGTCGGGCTTCTTCAACTTGCCATTCTTAAGCAACTCGATTGCCGTCCCCGCCAAGCGATAGCCTCCACACTGAGGACAGACGAACATGGTATCATCGGCGATGTGATAGCCGCCATCAGACGTTGCGCCGCACACCGGGCATTGTACTTGCGTCATGGGAGTGTTGCCCTCCTTCCTAAAGCCACAACCTAGACGCGCCACGCGACGCGAGGTAGTGCCAAAGACGTGCCGGTCCCGATGCGCCACTCGTGGCACAGCCTGCCACTCGTGCCGTGACTGCCACACAAACAACGGCCCCGCATGGGCGGGGCCGTTTCCAAAGTCTGGTGTCCTGCCGTTGGACGAGGGGCCAGTCTGAAAGGCTGGGATTCGGTGCACAGAACATAGACGCACCGGCGCACAGCGGGGGACGGGCAACACAAACGGGCTGCTCAGCGACTCAGCTGGATCAGCGCGATCGACGTTCCCAGGCTCGCCGCCCAGAACAGGAACATCCAGCGGACAAGACGGCCCTCGAGCGTGCCGAACCGGCCTTCGACCACGCCGATGCGGGCCAACAGCCGGCCCTCGACGCCCGCCAAGCCGCTCCGCAGCTCGCTCTGGAGTTCGCTCCGCAGCTCGGCCATCTCCTCCCGCAGCTCTGCTCTGAGCTCCGCGATCCGCTGTTCCAGCTTCGCGTCGAATCGTGCGAAGTTGGTCTCGAAGAGGTCGCGGAACTCGAGGCGATAGGTGGCGTCCACCTGATTGAACCACTCCACGAGCTCATTGGTCAGCTAGTCGCCGAACCTGTCATAGAATGCGCGAGACAGCTTCGCCGTCACGGGCATGGAAGGTTCTCCAGGTCAGTTCCGGCGACAGCATAACGTACGCTCGGCGCGCCGCGGTAATCAAATCCGCGCTGCGGGGTCCATTTGCTTACGCCCGAGGGTGTCAGGAACGCCCGCCGGCTCAGGGAGCCAGCACCACCCCCTGCGTCTGCCCGTGCTTCGTCTCCACGTCGTAGGCGCGGTTCCTCGTGCGGCCCTCCTCCACCACCCGCGTCGCCGTGCGTTGCGCCGCGTCCCACACCTCCCGACAAGTC
>Ga0137385_10004871_pt1 | contig 11732 bp, 10 predicted proteins | sample SagtaG_FD_104921 | JGI IMG/M metagenome (GOLD analysis project Ga0137385, IMG submission 104921) | Vadose zone soil microbial communities from Sagehorn Ranch, Mendocino, California, USA - Sage2_R_80_16 metaG | ecosystem: Environmental > Terrestrial > Soil > Vadose zone | place: USA: California...
AGCTTCCGCAGCGCGTACGCGTACGACAACGTCCTCTACATCGTCGCGGGCGAGATCTTCCCCGCCGCCGCCGGTCAGAGCTGGGACGACTTCGTGAAGAATCGCATCTTCACGCCGCTCGGCATGTCCGAGTCCGGGACGACCACGGCCTTCTTCACGTCGAGTCGCAACGCCGCCACGCCGCACGCCGTCGAAGACGGTACGCTGCAGCCCGTCCCGCTCGATTCGGTGGACAACATTTCCCCGGCCGGCGGGATCGCGTCCAATGCGACGGATCTCGCGCGCTGGCTCATCTGCCGGCTCGACTCGGGCCGGTACGCGGGCGGACGGCTGTTCGGCGAACGACAGGCGCGCGAGATGTGGTCGGGCCAGACCATCCTGCCGATCGCCGACCCCCCGCCGCCCCTCGCCGCGCTCCGCGCCAACTTTGCAGAGTACGCGCTGGGCTGGCGGCTGCGGGATTATCAGGGACGGAAGATCGTCTCACATACCGGCGGGCTGGCCGGCATGTCTTCGCAGATCACGCTCGTGCCGGCGGAGAAGCTCGGGCTGGTGGTCCTCACCAACTCGGAATCGGATCTGATGGCCGCGCTCACGTACCGGCTGCTCGACGACCTGTTCGGCGCGCCGCGACCGCGGTCAGACTGGGTGACCGCGTTCGCGCAGGCCGGCCAGATCGCCCGCGCCCAGGCCGACTCGACGCTCAAGGCCACGCGCGCGGGTAGGGATTCGGCGTCTCAGCCCTCCTTGCCCCTCGCCAGGTACGTAGGTCCGTACCGCGACGAGCTGTATGGCGACGCCGGCGTGGCACTCGAGAACGGCCGGCTCGTCCTCCGGTTCGGCCGCTCGCCCGCGTTCGTGGGCGACCTCGAGCACTGGCAATACGACACGTTCATCGCGCGCTGGCGCACCAAGCACCTCGAGGACGCGTACGTGACCTTCGCGCTCACCCCGGATGGGGCCGTCGACCGGTTCCAGATGGCGGCCGTGTCGCCGCTCGCGGACTTCAGCTTCGACTACCAGGATGTCTTGTTCCGACCGGTCGCGACGCCAAGCGGGAGTAGGTGATGCAGGCAGGGAGGGGCGTGACGAGGGTGAGACTCGCGACGGCGGCGGTCGTGTTGATCGCCGCCCTCCTGCTGCGCGGCTACGAGATCCCCCCCGTCCCCACCTGGTTCTACGTCCTGGCCTGGTACCCGACCCTCGTCATCCTCGACGAGGTGGTGGTGGTGCTGGGCGGTGAATCGCTACTGGCACGGCCCCGCGACCTGGCCGGGATGCTGTGGTGGTCGGCGGTCATCTGGCTGCTGTTCGAGGCGATCAATTTTCGGCTGCGGGACTGGTACTACGTGTTTCTTCCGGCTGGCCGGCTCGAGCGCTGGCTCGGGATCCTCGTGTCGCTCGCGACCGTGGTTCCCGCCGTCCTGCTCCCCGAGCGTATGCTGAACCGGTTGGGAGTGTGGCGCGATCTGCGCTCCCGCCCGTTCGCCCTCGAGCCCCGGCACCTGGACATCGCCGGGTGGGTGGGGTGGGGACTGCTCGTCGCCGTACTGATCTTCCCGCGCTATCTCTACCCCATCACCTGGGGCGCGGTCTGGCTCATCGCCGAGCCGCTGTTGTACCGGCGCGACCCCGAGCGCTCGCTGTTCGCGGACATCGCACGCGGTAGCTGGGGGCGCATCGCACGGCTCATGGCCGCGGGGCTCTTCGCCGGCGCGCTGTGGGAATCGTTCAACGCCCTGGCGCGAGGCCGCTGGATCTACACCGTACCCTTCCTCGAGCACTGGAAGATCTTCGAAATGCCACTGGTGGGGTTTATCGGCTTCCCGTTTTTTGCGCTCGAGGTCTGGTCGCTCTATTACCTGCTCGCGCCGCACACGACCCGCCGTACCCTCCTCGCCTCCACGGCTTTCGTCGTCCTCGTGCTCCGCGGCATCGACCACTGGACGGTGAGCTCCACGACGCCGGCGCTGCGCGATCTGCCGGGTGTGACGAACGCGGTGATCTCGCGATTGCGGGCGGCCGGGTGGGAGAACGTGTTCCGGGTGGCGCAGAGCCCCGTGGCGGAGCTCGCGTACCGCGCCAACCTGCGCCCGGAGGACGCCCGCGTGGCGCACGAGGCGGCGCGCCTCGTGGCGCTGCGAGGCATCGGCACCGCGCACGCAGCCACGCTCATCGGAGGCGGAGTGGGGAGTGTCGAGGCCCTGGCCGACGCCGACCCCGACTCGGTATGGAAGATGGTACGTGGCGGCGCGCGGCCCACGCTCCCGGAAGTGCGGGTGTGGGTGCGCGCCGCCCAACGACAAGCGCGGCCTACGCTACCGCCGGCTCCGGCACAGCCGACCACTCTCCCACCAGCTCGTCAACAGTCCTGAGCTGGCGCGCCGGCTCGGTCGCATACCAGGTCTTGAAGTACTCGAGGCCGGTCTGATGCGCCTCGTCGGTGAACGCCTGGAGCGCATCCGTCACCCACACGATGTCGTACCCGCGCTGAAAGGCGTCGCCCGACGTGTGCCGTGCGCAGCAGTCGGTATGCAAGCCCGTGATGTAAAGCCGGGTCAGCCCGCGCTCCCGCAGACTGCGCTCGAACTCCGGATTCAGGAACGGGCTGTAGGACTGTTTGCCGAGCACGACGTCTCCCGGCTCCGGTGCGAGCCCCGGGACGATCTCGGCGTTCCAAGTGCCGGCCATGGCGTGCGGCGGCCACTTCCGGAGCTCGCTGTCGCCCGGTGTGTGGGCGTCGGTCGCATACACGACCGTGAGGCCCGCGCGCCGCGCCGCAGCGAGCAGCCGGCCCAGAGGGGCGATGATGTGCTGGGCGCGCCGCTGGTAGTCGGGACCGCCGGCCTCGGCGATCACGCCACCGGGATAGACGAAATCGTTCGCCATGTCGATGACGACCACGGCGCTGTGCTGGAGATCGCTGTGCTGCGAAGGCATGGGATGCTCCCATTGTTGTAGGGCCGCCGCCGGGGGGCCGATTGGGCAACGCCTAGGTCCGGCCGAGATGCCGGACCGCTCCCGGTGCGAGGCACGGGCGAGCCCGCGCCGCAGGAAATATAACCGCGGCGCGGGTGCCGCCGGGTCAGCCGCGACCCGTCACGCCGCTCGCGACCGGGCGCGTCGGGCCCGTGCCCGCGCCAGTCCGCGCGATCGCCGCGGCGATCTCGTCGAGATCCGCCGCCGTGAGCTCGAGCGTCGCGGCGCCGATCCAGCCGTCCACCTGCGCCGCCGTGCGAGCGCCGACGATCGCCCCGGTAACCCCCGGCCAGGCGAGGGTCCAGGCGACCGCCACCGCCGACACCGTCGTGCCATGACGGCGGGCGATCGGCTTGAGCGCGTCTCGCAGCGCGAGGTTCTTGCCGAGGGCCGGCTGCTGGAATTGGGGGCTGCGGCGGCGCCAGTCGTCGGGGGCCAGCGCCCCGACCCGCGCGGCTGTGAAGTTGTCCGTCAAGAGACCCGATTGCATCGGGCTGTAGACGATGACCCCGGTCTCGTGCTCCGCGCACCAGGGAATCTCCCGCTCCGCGGCGTCGCGACGGATCAGGGAGAACGGCGGCTGCAGCGAATCCACGTGGCGGATCGCCTCGCAGCGCTCCAGCAGCGGGACAGCGAAGTTCGACACCCCGGCGGCCCGCACTTTGCCTTCTTCGACGAGCCGTACCATCGCCTGCCAGGAGTCCTCCACGGGCGTCCCCGTCTCGTCGGGCCAATGAAACTGATAGAGGTCGATCCGTTCGACGCCGAGCCGGCGGAGCGACGCGTCGCACTCTTTGCGGATGGAGTCGGGCCGGAGCACGCGCCGTGCCTCCTTCATGGGATCGCGCGCATCCCACGCCAGGCCGCACTTGGTGAACACGAGCGGCCGCTCGCCGGCCGGCAGCTCCCGCAGTAGACGCCCGACCACCTCTTCCGAGTGGCCGAGACCGTACACCGCCGCGGTATCGATCCAGTTGACTCCCAGCTCGAGCGCGCGACGCATCGCGGCGAGCGAGTCGGCGTCGTCCTGCGGGCCCCAGCCGAACGCCCAGCCGCCGCCGCCGATCGCCCACGCGCCGAAGCCGACGGTCGTGATGCCGAGTCCGCTCGAGCCGAGCGGACGGGTAGGCAACGTCATACGGACCACTCCTCGTGACCAGCGGTTAAGGAATCAGCAACACTTTCCCCGTGGTTTGCCGTGCTTCGAGCAGCCGGTGCGCCTCCGCCGCTTGCCCGAGCGGGAGCTCGCGGTCGATACGGACCTTCACCATTCCGCGCTGGATCCAGCCCAGCACCTCGCCCGCCCGCGCGAGCAGCTCGGCGCGCGTTGCGATGTAGTGCACGATCGTGGGACGGGTAAGGAAGAGCGAACCCTTCTGGTTCAGCACTTGAGGGTCGAACAACCCCACCGGACCGCTCGACTGGCCGTACAGCACCATCGTCCCGCGGCGGGCGAGGCAATTCAGCCCCTTCTCGAAGGTCGTCTTCCCGACGGAGTCGTAGACCACCTGCAGCCCGGCTCCGCTCGTCAGACGCTTCACCTCCGGCTCGAAGTCTTGCTCGGTGTACAGGATGACCTCGTCGGCGCCGGCTTCTCGTGCCAGCGCAGCCTTCTCACGTGTCGAGACGGTGCCCAGGACTCGGGCGCCCCGGAGTTTCGCGATCTGACACAGCAGCAGGCCCACCCCCCCGGCGGCCGCGTGCACCAGGCACGCATCTCCCGACTTCAACGGATAAGTCGTGGTCGCGAGGTAGTGGGCCGTCAAACCCTGGAGCATCGCTGCGGCGCCCTGCTTGGCGCTCACGCCATCCGGGAGCCTCACGACCCGGTCGGCCGGCACGACAGCATACTCCGCGTACGCACCGAGGATCGCGGTGTAGGCAATGCGGTCCCCCACGTTGGGCTCGGCCACACCCGAGCCAACGGCGGCCACGGTGCCGGCTGCTTCCTGTCCCAGCGTGAACGGCACCGGCACCTTATAGTGCCCCGTGCGCTGATAGACGTCGATGAAGTTCACGCCGGCGGCCTCGACCTTCACGAGCACCTCACCGGAGCCCGGGGCGGGCTGCGGCACGTCCTCGAGACGCAGCGCCTCGGGCCCGCCCGGGGTGTGCACGCGAATAGCTTTCATGCCTGGAAACCTATCAGCCACCGACAACACGCGTCGGCGAAGGAGAGTTCCACATGAAAGTCGGATTCATCGGTCTCGGCAACATGGGACTGCCGATCGCTCGACACGTGTTGCAGGCGGGCCACACGGTTGTCGTCTACAACCGCACGCGCAGCCGCGCGGATGCGCTCAAACCGCTCCGACCCACAGTCGCCGACAGCCCGGCTGCGGCGGCGCGGGGCGTGGACGTGCTCGTCACCATGGTAGCCGACGACCCGGCGCTCGAAGACGTGATGCTCGGCCCGCAGGGCGCGCTCGCGTCGCTCCCGCGTGGGGCGATCCACGTTTCCATGAGCACGATCAGTCCCGGTCTGTCCCGCCGGCTCGCTGAGCGCCATAAGGCGGCTGGTCAAACGTACGTGGCTGCGCCGGTGTTCGGGCGGCCGGAAGCCGCGGAGGCGAAGAAGCTCTGGATCGTGGCCGCCGGACCCCCGGATGCACTCGAGCGCTGCCGGCCGGTGCTCGATGCGATGGGCCAGGGCGTGATCGTCGCGGGCGACGACCCGGTGCGCGCCAACGTGATCAAGGTCGCGGGCAACTTCTTGTTCGCGGCGGCGATCGAAGCGATGGGCGAGGCGTTCGCGCTGACGCGCAAGTACGGCGTCGCGCCGGCGGAGCTGCTGGATATCGTGAACGGCCGGCTCTTCCGCTCGCCGATTTACGAAAACTACGGCAAGCTCATCGCCGAGGAGCGTTACGAGCCTGCCGGGTTCAAGCTGAAGTACGGCCTGAAGGACGTCCGCCTCGCGCTCGGTGCCGCGGACGAGGTCGCCGCGCCGATGCCGCTCGCCAGCCTGATCCGGGACCGCTACCTCTCCGGCGTCGCCCGCGGCTGGGGCGACATCGACTGGGCCGGGTTGGCTCGCATCGCCGCGGCGGACGCGGGGCTCAGCCCCCAGCGATCGCCGGGATGACCGTCACCTCGTCGCCGTCCTGGACGGGAGCCGCGAAGCCGCCACGGAAGCGCACGTCTTCGTCGTTCAAGTAGAAGTTGACGAAGGGATAGGGCTTGCCCTCCTTGTCCCGCAGCCGCGGCGCGAGGGCGGGGTAGCGAGCCGCCACGTCGGCCACGGCCTCGCCCAGCGTCCGACCTGTCGCCTCGATCGTCCGGGCGCCGCCCGTGTGGGCGGCGAGCACCGAAGGCAGGTTCAGCGTGATGGCCATGTCCGTTCCTCCTCCACTAGAGTCGTCACTTCCCGCAGCCGCGGCGCGATGACCGGGGACTCGGGGACCGCTCCCTGCACCGCCTCGACTGTCTTCAAGCCGTGGCCTGTGATGCAGAGCACCACTTCATCCTGCGCGTCGAGTCGGCCCGCGTGTGCCAGGGCGAGCGCGCCCGCGGCGGTGACACCGCCCGCCGTTTCGGCGAACACCCCCGTGTCCTCGGCGAGAAAGCGGATCCCCTCGACGAGCTCCGGATCGCTCACGGCTGCGGCCCAGCCACCGGTCTCCCGCATCGCCTGCGCGGCGAACGCGCCGTCCGCGGGATTGCCGATCGCGAGGGAGCGGCAGATGGTCTGCGGCACCTCGGGCTGGAGCGTATCTCCGCCGCGCTCCACCAGGCGGACGATCGGGGCGCACCCCGCGGCCTGCGCGCCATACAAACGGGGCGGCCGGCCTCGCACCAGTCCCGCCTCGAGAAACTCGCCGAACCCCTTGCGCAGCTTCGAGAGGAGTGACCCCCCCGCCATCGGCGCAACGACCGCCGTCGGCAACCGCCAGCCCAGCTGCTCGGCGATCTCGTAGGCGACGGTTTTCGACCCTTCGCCGTAGTAGCTGCGCAGATTGACGTTCGCGATCCCCCAGCCGAACCGGTCCGCCACCTGGGCGCACAAGCGGTTTACATCGTCGTAGGTCCCGCGCACTCGCACGAGGCGGGCGCCGTAGACGCTCGTGCCGATCACTTTCCCCGCCTCGAGCTCGTCGGGGACGAAGATCCATGCCTTGAGCCCGGCCCGCGCCGCGTGCGCCGCGACCGCGTTCGCGAGGTTGCCGGTGGACGCGCAGCCGATGGTATCGAGCCCGAAGGCGGCTGCCGCGTTGATCGCGGCCGCCACGACGCGATCCTTGAAGGACAGCGACGGATGCGACACCGTGTCGTTCTTCACCCACACCCGCGCCACGCCGAAGCGCCGTGCCAGCGCCGGAGCCTCGAGCAGCGGCGTGAACCCGGTGTCGAGCGACCACACCGGATCGCCGTCGAACGGCAGCCACTCCTTGTAACGCCAGAGAGAGGGCCCCCGGCCCGCGATGGTCGCGCGGTCGGGCAGCGCGCGCCCCGGCTCGTACACCGGGTCGAGGGGGCCGAGACAATTCTCGCAGATCGCGATCGGGGCGGCGGCGCGCTCGGCCCCGCAGCTGCGGCAGCGGAGCGGTCGGGCGGTGAGCGGCGGAGAAGCGATGGTAGCCGGCATGTGAACCTCAACAAAAAAACCCGGGCAACTACTGCCGCGGGCGGTCGCTTTTTAGCACCTTGTTTAACGTGGCGGCAATACGCGGCAAATCACCACGAGTCGTCGATTGTCGATTAGCTGCGTAAGAATAGCTCACGACCTCTGAACGTCAAGCCACCCTGAGATTCCCAGGCTGAAGCCTGGGCCCGAAGGGCACTGTCCTTAAGGACAGTGATGCCCGGGCCCATCCTTAGGACGGGGAACCCTGCGCCGCAGGTGACCTGTCCAGCGCGCCCACGAAGCGCCGGATCGCCGCGAGCGCCTGCTCGAGCTGCGCCGGCTCCGTAGCATAGCACAGCCGCAGGTGCCCTTCCCCGCCCGGCCCGAAGGCCGTTCCCGCAAGCACGGCCGCGTGTTGTTCGGCGAGCAGCCGCTCGGCGAATGACTTGCATGTGAGCCCCGTGCGCTCGAGCACCCCGCTGATATCCGGGAAGCAGTAAAAGGCGCCCGCGGGCGACGCACAGCTGATCCCGTCGATCGCGTTCAGGCCGCGGACCAGGAGATCGCGCTTCGTGCGGAGCCCAGTCACCATGCGCGTGACCGCATCCTGGGGACCGGTCAGTGCCGCGATTCCCGCATACTGGACGAAGGTCGCCGTGCAGGAGACGTTGTTGATGACGAGCGTGGTCATCGCGTCGGTGAGCGAGGCGGGCATCACGCCGTAGCCCAAGCGCCAGCCCGTCATCGAGTACCCCTTCGAGAACCCGTCCACGATCACCGTGCGGTCCGACATCCCGGGGAGCGCGGCAATGCTGTCGCGACGCCCGTCGTAGCGGATTTGTCCGTACACCTCGTCGGAGATAACCCACAGATCGTGGCGCCGTGCCAGCTCCGCCAGGGTCGTGAGGTCGCGCGCCGTCGCCACGCCGCCGGTGGGGTTGTGCGGCAGGTTGAGGATGAGCACGCGGGTGCGGGGTGTGACCCGCTCCGCGATCGCTTCCACGTGCGGCGCGAACTCCCGCGCCTTGTCCAACGGGTAGTAGACCGGCCGGCCACCGGCGAATCGGACGACCGATTCGTAGATCGGGAACCCCGGGTCAGGGCACAGTACCTCGTCCCCGGGCGCGATCAGCGAGAGCGCAGTACAGAAGAGCGCCGGCTTCGCCCCGGGCGTGACGACGACGTTCTCGGCCGTGGCACGCACGCCGCGCGCCGCCAGCGAGCGCGCGATGACCTCGCGCAACTCCGGCACCCCCGCTGCGAGGGCGTAGCGAGTGAGGCCGTCACGCAGCGCGCGGATGCCCGCCTCCACCACGTGGGGCGGCGTCGGCATGTCCGGCTCGCCGATCTCCAGGTGTAGAACCCGGTGCCCCGCAGCCTCGAGGCGCCTGGCGGCGGCGAGGACCACGTAAGCTTGTTCCGTACCGAGTGTGTCGAGCCGCGCCGCCGGATGCATAGACGATCCTGTCGGTGATAACGAAACCCCGGGGAAAGCCCCCCGGGGTCGGCCATTGCTACGCAATCTACGCGGGCTCCGGGTCCGGTGCCCTACCCAATCGGGGGGGCCTACTTGGCGCGCTCCAAATAGGCGCCTTCGCGAGGGTCCACGCGCACTTTCTCACCCTCGGAGATGAATTCGGGCACCTGAATCGTCACCCCGTTCGAAAGCTTGGCGGGCTTGGTGCTCGCCGTCTTGGTGGCACTGCGCATGACGGGAGAGGTCTGCACGACGGTGAGCTCTACGACCGACGGGAGCTCGATGCCCACGGGGCGGCCGTTCAGCCACTCGACCTGTATGTGCATCTCCGGCTGCAGCCAATCGGCGTGATCGCCCACCGCTTCGGCGTCCAGCGTATGCTGCTCGTAACTCGTCGTGTCCATCACGTGCACGCCACCCTGATCGCGGTACAAGACCTGGAACTCCTTGGTCTCGAGCGGTGCCTCGTCCACGAAGTCGGTGGCGGCAAGGCGCGTGTCGAAGGTGTTCCCCGTGACGAGGTTACGCAACCGCACCTGGACGAACGCCCGGAGGTTGCCGGGGGTCCGGTGGGTGAAGTCCATCACGCGGCACGGCTGCCCGTCGATCATGATCACGTGCCCGCGGCGGATGTCGGTTGCCTTCATTAGAACGCTCTCTAGAAGAGGCGGGAAGATAAGTCGGATGGGGGCGGAATCAACGGGGCGGCAACGATTCCCCCAGCGACAGTGGCTCCGTCAGGTACCCAACCCGCTCACGCTGCCACCACGCGCCGCTCGCGGCCCGCTCGGTCGGCGTGCTGAAGCGGTACCGGTAGTACACGAGCCGCACGTAGCGCGGCGGCGCGCCCGGAAAGGGGTTCTCGCCCAGCAGTGTGAGAACTTCGGGTGTCCCTTCGAGCAGGCGCCGGAGCAGAGGCACCAGCCAGTCCCGCGCGCCCTCGGGGTTGAGCGCCGCGAACCACATTTGCCAATCCAGCCGCGGCATGTGTGGCGCCACGAACGCCGGGTGGCGGGCCGGATCGCCGGGCTTCCAGCGAAACCGATACTCGCGCCAGTGCACCGTGTCGGCGCCGCCCTCGATCACAATCTCGAAGCGCTCCGTGGTCATCACGCGGAACAATCCGTACCCGTTCACCGACCGCAGCGGCGCGACCGCGTCGAGCAGCGGGTTGGCGAAAGCCCCCCCGCCCCGCGTGCCGGGCAGCGTCTGCACGATCTCGCGTGCCAAGGCCAGCGCGGCGAGCAGCCCGAGCAGCGGGGCGAGCCCGCGGATCGCATACTGCTGCCAGCGAGGCTCCGGGTCTCCGGCCGCAAGCCGAAGCGGCAGCACCCGCTGCAGCGCGGCGTCGTCGAGCAGCGAGACGCACAAGACGATCGCCAGCAGGTTGAAGAACCCGTAGTTACCCGTCAGCGCGATCGTAAGCTGGCCGAGTACCAGGAGCCCGCATGCCGCGCGGCGCGCCGCTCGCGCCCGAGGCCCACCCCACCGCTCGGGAACCAAGATGAACCACGGGACGAGGAGCTCGATCCCGATGATCGCGATCGTCATCCCCTGGTGCATCCACTCGGGGAGCCACTGCGCGTACCACGCCGGCCACGTGGGCAGCGGCTGAGTCCAGAAGTGGTAGTCGAGAGCGGTGAAGCGCAGCCAGGTCGGATCACCGCTCGCGAGCTTGGTGACACCGGAGAGGAACATCAGCCGGAAGAGAAGTCCCCAGACGAGCCAACGCATGACGGTAGAGGGCGCGCGCTCGCACGTGAGGCTGGGACGAAGCTGGATGGGTGCGTACAACGCGGCCAGGAGTCCCGTCTCGAGCAGCAGCCCGTCCCACTGGAACCAAAGGAAATTCTGGCCGGCCACCGTGAGCGACAGGTAGCCGATCCAGAGCAGCAAGAGGACCGGGGCCTGGGCGACCCCCGCCACGAGAAGGAGAGCGAGCGCGGCGCCGGCCCAGCCCAGCGCGCGGAGCACGCCGTCGCTCGTGCCCAGCCAGCAGAGCGTCGGGAACAGTCGGTAGGCCCCGCTCCCGTAGGTGGCATGCGCCTGCCGGAGGAATTCGCTCGCCGGGAGGATACCGTGATCTCCCACGAGGCCCGTGATTTGCAGCGCAAGCGAGACAAAGGCCACGAAATACACGACGCCCAGCAGGCGGAGGAACAGCCAGCGCGAGAGGACGTACGTCGGGGGAGCGGCACCGGTGGCCAAACTCTCGGTGATGTCAGCCGTTGTGCCCTCGCCGCGAAGACGGTAAATAATGATGCTGGAAACACGCCTCTGTCCCGAGCCGAACTGTGCCCAGCCTTCCGGTGTAGCACTTGTCCAACACAGCGGTTGTCCGCGTCAGACATCCCTGTGACCTATGTCACGCCAGTCCTGGCAGGAGGTTGAGAAAGATGACCCGCAATTGCCGTCGCCTTGTGCGCGGCGCGTGGCTCCCCATCGCGCTCCTCGTCGCCGCAGGGTGCAAGCAGGGACCGTCCCCGGAGGTACAGGCCCGGATCGACAGCCTGTCCCAGGCGTCGTCCCAGCGCGACCGGTTGATGCAGGAGGTCGCGGAGAACACCCGGCTCGTGAGCGAGATCAGCCGCGAGCTCTCCAGGGTGAACGTTCCGGCGCGCGCGCTCAAGGTGTCCGGTGAGTCGCAGCTCCGGGCATCGCGCGACACGCTCATCCAGAAGATCCGCTACATGACCACGCGGGTGAAGGACC
>Ga0137385_10004875_pt1 | contig 11727 bp, 7 predicted proteins | sample SagtaG_FD_104921 | JGI IMG/M metagenome (GOLD analysis project Ga0137385, IMG submission 104921) | Vadose zone soil microbial communities from Sagehorn Ranch, Mendocino, California, USA - Sage2_R_80_16 metaG | ecosystem: Environmental > Terrestrial > Soil > Vadose zone | place: USA: California...
CCCACCGTGATGCTCGCCTCCGGGTTGGGAGTGAGCCCTGCCTGCGTCACGTCGGCCTGGGCGGAGCGCTCGCGGGCGCGCGCCTCGTCGAGCTCCGGGCTCGAGCGGAGGAAGGCGCCGAGGGCATCGTCGAGGGTCCAGACGGGCAGGTCGGGGGCTTGCGCGAGGAGGAGGACGAGGGCAGTGGGGAAGAGCACACGTCGTCGCCCTCTCGCAAGGTCCGGACCAGCCGCCCCGGGCGCTCAACCACGCGTCTTCCGGGGAGGAGGGGCTCTCGCACGGGGCGGGGGACCTCGAAGGAACTTGGAGGCGACTCGAAGTTCCTTTCACCGTCGCGGGATGGACCCGCGGTTCACTCCTTCCAGCGGGTGAGATCGATCTGGTAGTCGGCGACCTTCTTCACGACCGTCGGGTAGGAGACCCCCATCCAGCGCGCTACCTGGGTGCGGTTTCCCCGCGCGCGCTCGAGGAGCTGCACGAGGTAGGCGCGCTCGACGTCCGCCAGCGTGGGGGGTGGCGCCTCCGTGGGGGCACCCGGCGCGGGGCCGGCGGCCGGCGGCGGGGGAGGCTGGGCGACGGCGTCGCGCAGGAGGAGCGAATCAGCCGAGAGGACCGGCCCGGCCTCCAGGATGACCGCGCGCTCGATGACGTTGCGGAGCTCGCGCACGTTCCCGGGGAAGGGGTAGGCGCCGAGGCGGCGCTCGGTCTCCGGCGCGAGCGCGCGAATCGGCTTCCCCGCCCGCCCGGCCAGCTCGGCGAGGAAGAAGCGCGCCAGCGGGAGCACGTCTTCGGGCCGCTCGCGGAGCGGCGGCACGCGGATGCGGAAGACGTCGAGGCGGTGGAAGAGGTCGAGGCGGAAGCTGCCCGCGGCGACGGCGGCCTCGAGATCGCGGTGGGTGGCGGCGATGAAGCGCACGTCGGCGCCGAGGTCGCCGGTCCCGCCCAGGCGCCGGAAGGTGCGCGTCTCCAGCACCTTGAGCAGCTTCGCCTGCGTGGCAGGCGGCATGTCCCCGATCTCGTCCAGGAAGACCGTGCCGCCCTCCGCCTGCTCGAGGAGCCCGGCCCGGGCGCGCTTCGCGTCGGTGAAGGCGCCGCGCTCGTGCCCGAAGAGCTCCGCCTCGAGCAGCGTCTCGGGTATGGCGGCGCAGTTGAGCTCGACGAGCGGCGCCTCCCCGCGCCGGGGCGTCTTGAGATGAACGAGGTGGGCGACGAGCTCCTTGCCGCTGCCGCTTTCCCCCTCCACGAGCACGGTGGTGTCGGGCGAGGCGGCCACCTTCTCGCACAGCTCGACGACGCGCCGCATCGCGGCCGACTCGCCCAGGCAGAGCGCGCGCTCGACGCGGCGGCGGGCCGCCCCCGCCAGACCGTCGGCGCGGCGCTGGAGGCGGCGCGCCTGGAGCGCCTTCTTCACGGTGAGCACGAGGGCGGCGAGCTGGATGGGCTTCGTCAGGTAGTCGAAGGCGCCCAGCTTCACCGCCTGCACCGCGTTCTCGATCTCGCCGTAGGCGGTGGCCATCACGACGAGCGGCGCGTCGCCGGCGTCCTCGGCGCGGAGCTTCTCCAGCACCACCAGACCGTCCGCGTCGGGGAGGTTACGGTCCAGCACCACCACCTCGGGCCTGAGCTCGCGCGCGAGCGCGAGGCCCTCGCCGCCCGAGGCGGCGCTCCTCGCCTCGAAGCCCTCGGCCGCGAGCGCGGCCTGGGCGACCACGCGGAAGGTCTTCTCGTCGTCGATGATGAGGACGCGGGGAGCGGGGGTCATGGTGGCCTAGAGCGGGGCGGTGGCGCGCCCCAGGCGGCGGCGGGCGAGGGCGAGCGGGAAGGCGAGGTGGAACACGGTACCGCCGCCCGGGCGCGGCAGGGCCTCGATCCGCCCGCCGTGCGCCTCCACCACCCGGCGCGCGATGGCGAGGCCGAGCCCGGTGCCCGTCCGCTTGGTGGTGACGAAGGGTTCGAAGAGGTGGGCCTTCACCTCGGCCGGCAAGCCGGGGCCGCGATCGGCGACCTCGACGACGAGCTCGCCCGGGCGGCGGTGGAGGGTGAGCTCGAGGCGGCGCTCGCGCGGTGGAGTGGCCTCCCCGAGGGCCTCCCCGAAGGCGCCCGGCCCCATGGCCTCGATGCCGTTGCGGACCACGTTCAGCAGCGCGCCGAGGAGCTTGTGCGCGTCGCCCGGCACCACCGCGGGCGCCTCCCCCAGCTCGAACGCCACCTCGACCCGGCAATCCTGGGCGAGGTCGGCCGTGGCCGCGACCGCTCGCCGGCACAGCTCGGCCAGATCGGCCTCGCCGGGATCGAGCCGGGGCGGGGCCGCGAACAGGGTCAGGTCCTCGGCCACCCCGCGCAGCCGGGCGATCTCGAAGCGCGCCTGCCCATGCACCTCGGCCGCCGCCGCGGGGGGCGCGCGACCGGAGGCGAGGAGATCGAGCGCCACCGAGAGGCCGTTCAGGGAGTTCTTCACCTCGTGCGCGATGGCGGCGGCGGTCCGGCCCATGGCGGCGAGGTCGCGGGCCTTGCCGAGCTCCACCTCGGCCCGCTCCAGCCGCCCGATGGCGAGGGCGAGCAGGCCGCCGACCACCACGGCCAGGAGGAGCGCCCCGCCGAGCGTGAGCACGACGCTCCGCAGCGAGCGCCACACCTCGCGCTCGATCTCTCTCGCCGGCTGGGCGAGCCGCAGCACGAGCGGGCCGTCGCCGACCTTCGCCTCGGAGACGAGCCAGCGCGCGCCGTCCTGCGCCTGGAGCCAACGCTGCCCCCGCGACGCCGAGAGATCGCTCCGCGCGGCGCCTGCCCGCGCCACCCATACCCCCCGGTCGCTGCCCGACTCGGTCAGCAGCAAGGCGAAGCCGCCGGCGGAAAGGGCGCGTCCGATCCCCTCGCCGAAGACGTCTCGCGCGGTGGTGTTCACCTGTCCGACGATGGCCCCTCGCCCCGAGATGGGTGCCGCCACCTCCAGGGCGCCGGGGGAGAGCTTGACCACCGCCGCCGCACGGCCGCGAGCCGCGCCGACGAGCTGGGCTGGCGGGCTGACCGGGAGGGCCCCTAGCGGCTCCGCCCACAGGACGTCGCCCCGTGCGTCGAGGATGAAGATGGCGGCCGAGAAGAGCGCAGTGTCGCGGCGGGCGATGCGCAGGACGCGCTTCTCCGGCTCCATGTTGTCGTCGGCGAGGTCCACCTCTGCCAGCTTGGAGAGGCGCTGCATCTCCTCCACCAGCCGCCGGACCTCCTCGTCGATGAGCCGGGCCTGGAGCCCGACCAGGAGCGCCTGCCGGTCGGCGATGGCCTCCAGGGCAGCCGCCCGGTGGCGGGCGAGGAGGAGCCCGCCCGTCGCCCCCACCGCCACGGCGGCGAAGGCGGTCAGCGCGAGGACGAGCGAGCCCGAGCGGAGGCGCAGCACCTGGCGATCTTAGCGGAGGAGGGGTCGCTGTGGAGAGGGCTCAACGCTCCCACGCGCTGCGCCAGGCGCCGGTGCGTTGCGCGTGCTCCAGGAAGGCCGCGTAGAACGGGTGGCGCGCGATCGTGGCGCCGTCGCCCACCACCACCAGCTTCTGCCGGGCGCGGGTGAGCGCGACGTTCATGCGGCGCACGTCGGCGAGGAAGCCCACCTCGCCGGTCTCGTTCGACCGCACGAGCGACACCACCACCGCGTCCTTCTCCCGGCCCTGGAAGCCGTCGACGGTGTCCACCTCCAGGCCCTCGTCCAGCCACGGGGCGAGGAGGTGCCGCAGCCGCTGCACCTGCGCGTCGTAGGGCGAGATGACGGCCAGCTCGCCGGGCGCGACACCCAGGGCGAGGACGCGCGCCACCTCCGCCGCCACCAGCTCGGCCTCGCCCTCGTTCTGCTTCGAGTCCGAGCCCTCCGGCGTGGACTCCTCGAAGCCGCGCCCGGAGGTGTCCACCACCTCGAGCGGCGCCGCGTCCAGCGCGCGCCCCGCGACCGCCGGGTGTGCCCGCAGGGCGCCCCCGTAGAGCGCGTCCGAGGGGAAGCGCATGATCGCCTCGTGCATGCGGTGCTGCTCGGCGAGCGTCACCTTCACCGCGTCGCCGTGGAGCGCGATGAGCCGCTCGAAGAGCGATACGCCCAGGCCACCCTGCTGCGCCGCGGCCGAGAGCACCGTCGGCGGGAGCTGCAGGTGGTCTCCGGCCAGCACCGCCCGCTCGCAGCGCAGGAGCGCCAGGTAGGCGGCGGGCTCGACCGCCTGCGTCGCCTCGTCGATCACGGAAAGCGTGAAGCGGCGGCCGGCCAGGACGGGGCCATCCAGCGCGCCGAGCGTGGCGAGCACCACCGGCGCGCGCGAGAGCACCTCCCGCTCCGCTCTCGCCTGGAGCGCGCGCGCCTCGGCGAGGAGCGCGCGGGCGTCGCGCTCGGCCACCCGCGCCTCGCTGAAGCGCCCCGGCCCGCGGCGCTGCTTGCGCTTCCGCGCCGACCGACGCAGCTCGAGCGCCTCGCGGACGAGGTCCTGCGCGATGCGCGCCGCCTCGTGCCCGGCCACCTGCGCCTCCAGCGTGTGCTCGAGCAGCGCGGGCAGGACGCGGGCCGGGTGACCGACCCGCACGCCGCCCACGCCCGCCGCGAGGAGCCGCTCGAGCAGGTTGTCGACCGCGAGGTTCGAGGGCGCGGCGGCCAGCACGGACTCGCCCCGGGCCACCGCCCGGCGCACGACCTCCACCAGCACCGTCGTCTTGCCCGTGCCGGGCGGTCCGTGCACGAGCGCCACGTCGGCGGCGCGGTCGGCGAGGTCGAGCGCGCGCTCCTGCTCGGGGTTGAGCCGAACGGAGAGCGCCGGGCCGCGCGGTCGAGCCTCGAACCTCGGCGCACCGCCGCCGCCCAGCGCGCCGTGCCAGCGCCGTCCCTCCGCCGTCTCCACCATCCGGGTGAGGCCGGCGGCGAGCCGCTCCCAGGTCACGGGCGAGGGCTCCAGCTCCAGCACCACCCGACCCTCCGTCGCCCAGTCCGGCGGCGGCTCGTCGAACGCGACCGCCAGCCGCTGGCGCGTCCGCCGCGCCACCACCCCGGCTGGCGCGTCGGGCGGCGGCGGCTCCGCGGCGCTGCGGCGCGGCTGCACCTTGACGAGGCTCCCCACGCCCATCCTCGCGCCGGCGAGCGCCCGCCCGTCAGCCCGCCCATAGCTCACCAGCGCCCGCCCGGCGAGGCCCGCCTCGTCCAGCGCCTCCACGTCGGCGAGCGCGAACCCGCGCGCCTCGCGCTCGCGCAACGAGAGGCGGCCGCGCAGCTCGGCGAAGCGGACCCGCTCCTCCTCGCGCTCCGCCGCCAGGAGCGCGCGGAGCCGCGACCACCACTCGGACAGATCCGGCACTGCTCCTCTATGGCATGCTTGCCCTCCGGCCGCCGGGTCGCCGCGGCGCGGGTGACCGATCACCCGTCGCGTTTCCCTCACCGGCGGGCGCTGGCGCGGGGCGCGGCTCCTGCATGAGAATCGAGCGGCATGCGGAAGACGCGAGCACATGGGCCCACCTGACCCCACCGACCCGTTCGCGTGCGGCGCGAGCGAGGCGGACGGCCTCCTCGACCCCGCCAGCGACGGCATGGCGGTCTTCGACGGCGACGCGCGGCTGCGGTTCGCCTCGCCCTCCGCTGTCTCGTTGCTGGGCTACGACCCCGCCGCGGTGATCGGGATGCACGCCCTCGAGTTCATCCACCCGGACGACGCCGAGCTCGCTTCCAGCGCGCTGGCGCGGCTCTCCTCCGGCCGCTCGCAGGTGACCGAGCTGCGCGTGCGCTGCGCGAGCGGCGCGGTGCGCCGCATGGAGGTCGCGGCGCGCCCTTACCTCGTGAGCGGCCGGCTGGACCGCTTCGTGCTCGTGCTCCGCAACCTCGCGGGCGACCGCCGCGAGCCGCTGGTCGGCCACCAGCGCGCGAGCGACGACGGCTACCTCGAGCTCGACCGCTCCGGGGGCGTCGCGGTGATCTCGCGCCGCTACCTCGAGCTGTTCGGGCTGGACGACGAGGAGATCGCGCACGTGCGGTCGAGCGCGACGCCGATCGCGCGCCGCGCCGCCGCGATGGCGACGCTGGCCACCCGGGTGCTCGAGCCGGCGACCTTCGTGGCCAGCCTCTCCCGCCACCTGCAGCTCCCGGGCGAGGTGACCTTCGAGGACATCCCGCTCCTCGACGGGCGCACCCTCGAGCGGTACGCCGCCCCCATCCGCAACGAGGGCGGGACCATCACCGGCCGCGCGCTGTTCACGCGCGACGTCACGGCGCGCCGCCGCGGCGACGCCGAGCTGCGCGAGCGCGTCCGACAACAGGCCACCGTGGCCGACCTGGGCGAGCTCGCGCTCAACGCGGAGACCCCGCAGCCGCTCCTCACCCTGGCGGTGCGGCTCGTGGCGAGCACGCTCGGGGTGGACCTCGTCCAGATCCTCCAGCTCGACCCCGAGCGCCAGCGCTTCGCGCTCCGCGCCACGAACGCAGAGGCCGAGCTCTTCCCGGCCGAGGGCGTGCCGTCCGGGCCGCGGTCGATGTCTGGTTACACGGTCGAGCAGCAGGCGTCGCAGGTGGTCCTGGACCTCGCCTCGGAGACGCGCTTCGAGGCTCCCCGACTGGCCGCGCTCGGCGTCGTGAGCAGCGCCTCGGTGGTGCTGCGCGGCCGCGACCGGCCCTTCGGCGTCCTGAACGCCCTCGCCCGGCAGCGGCGCACTTTCACCGAGGGAGAAATACACTTCCTGGAGACGGTGGCGAACATCGTCTCGGCCATGCTCGTCCGCCACGCGGCCGAGCAGATGGTGCTCTCCCGGGAGCGCCAGCTGCGGGCCGTCTTCGAGAACACGCTCGACGCCCTCACCCTCTGCGACGACGAGGGCAAGCTCATCGACGTGAACCCGGCCGCCTGCCAGCTCTTCGCCCGGAGCCGCGCCGACCTCCTCGCGCACCACACGCGGGAGCTGTTCACCGCGCCGTCGCGCGCTCGGGCCGACGCGCTGGAGAAGGAGGCCGCGCGCGACGGCCGCGCCTCGAGCGAGCTGGAGGTGGAGCGGCCCGGCCTGCCGCCCCGGCAGGTCGAGGCCACCGCGGTCGGGAACATCCTGCCCGGGGTGCACCTCGGCCTCATGCGCGACGTGACCGAGCAGCGCGCGCTCCAGGCGCGGCTGGCGCTCGCCGACCGGATGGCGTCGGTGGGCACGCTCGCCGCCGGGGTGGCGCACGAGCTCAACAACCCGCTCTCCTACGTCACCGCGAACCTCTCCTGGCTGGGCGAGATCCTCGACAGCGGCGGGGTGGGGGGAGACGTCACCCAGAGCGATCTGCAGCAGGCCATCGAGGACGCGCGCGGCGGCGCCGAGCGGATGCGCCAGATCATCCGCGACCTGCGCACCTTCTCGCGCGGCGACGAGACGCGCCTCGGCGAGGTCCGGGTCGAGCCGGTGCTGGAGTCGTGCATCAGCATCGCCTGGAACGAGATCCGACACCGCGCGCGGCTGGTGCGCGACTTCCGCGGCGTGGCGGCCGTGCACGGCAACGAGGCGCGCCTGGGACAGGTGTTCCTGAACCTCATCGTGAACGCCGCCCAGGCCATCCCGGAGGGCGCGGCGGATCGGAACGAGATCCGCATCACCGTGCGCAGCGCGGGAGAGCGGGTGGCGATCGAGGTGAAGGACAGCGGCTGCGGCATCCCGCCCGAGCACCGCGCGCGCATCTTCGACCCCTTCTTCACGACCAAGCCGCCCGGCGTCGGCACCGGGCTCGGGCTCTCCATCTGCCACAACCTGGTCACCGCCATGGGCGGCGCGATCGAGGTGGAGAGCACCCCCTCGGAGGGCGCGCTCTTCCGCGTGCTCCTGGAGCCGTGGAACGGGACGCCAGAGGAGCTCGAGGAGGCCTCCCCGCCCGCCGCGGCCCCCGTCCGGCGCGGCCGCATCCTGGTGGTGGACGACGAGGCCCTGGTCGGTGCGGCCATCCGGCGGGCCCTGGCCCCCGACCACGAGGTGACCGTGGTCCTCGGCGCGCGAGAAGCACTGGCCCGGCTCGAGGCGGAGCCGTACGATCTCGTGGTGTCGGACTTGCTCATGCCCGAGCAGACCGGGATCGACCTGTGGACGGCGCTCGAGGCGCGCCGCCCGGAGCTGGCGCGGAGAATGGTCTTCGTGACCGGCGGCGCCTTCACCCCCGCCACCCGCGAGTTCGTGGACGCTCACCGCGAGGCCTGCCTCGAGAAGCCGTTCGAGCTGGAGGACCTGCGCGCGCTCGTGCGCGCGCGGCTGCCGCAGCCGTGACGTCCGACGACGGCGAAGGCGAGGACGCCCCGGTCGAGCTGCCCATCGACGGCGTCCTCGATCTGCACACCTTCCAGCCGAGTGAGGTGAAGGACCTCCTGCCGGAGTGGCTCGCCGCCTGCCACGCCGCCGGACTGAGGGAGCTGCGGGTCGTGCACGGCAAGGGGACCGGCTCGCTGCGGCGCTCGGTCCAAGCGCTCCTGTCGCGCTCGCCACTCGTCCGCTCCTTCCGGAGCGCCGACGAGGCGGGCGGAGGATGGGGCGCGACGCTCGTCCTGCTGGCCGACGGCGGCGAGCCGCACTAACGTCCCGGCGGTCGCTCGGCCCGTTCCCCAGGTCGGCGGGGGCCCCACCCCGCACCCGCCGGCGCCGCGACGGAGGTCCCCTCGTGACGCTGGCCCTCGCCCTCAGCCTCTCGCTCGCCGCCGCTGCCGCGCCCGCGCCCGCGCCCGCGCCAGGGCCCTTCCCCTATCCCATCCATCGCCGCACCCTCGAGAACGGTCTCCAGATCTTCTTCGTCCCCTACGACTCGCCCCGGCTGGCCGCGTTCTTCACCGTGTTCCGCGTGGGCAGCCGCAACGAGGTCGAGCCGGGGCGGAGCGGCTTCGCCCATTTCTTCGAGCACCTCACCTTCCGCGGGACGAAGAGCCACTCCGGCCAGGACTGGGAGCGCATCACGAAGTCGCTCGGCCTCGACACGAACGCCTTCACCGACGACGACGTGACGGCCTACTGGCTCTCGGGAGCGGCCGCGGCCCTGCCGACCGTCATCGCCCTCGAGGCCGACCGCTTCATGAACCTCGACTACGGGGAGGACGATTTCAAGGTGGAGTCGCGCGCCGTGCTGGGCGAGCTCCTGAAGAGCCAGGCCTCTCCCGACTTCGAGCTGGAGGAGGCCGGTCGCGAGCTCGCGTTCACCCGGCACACCTACCGCCACACCACCATCGGCTACGAGCGCGACGTGCGCGACATGCCGAGCGGCTACCGCTACTCCCTCGAACTGTACCGCCGCTTCTATCGGCCCGACAACGCGATGGTGCTGGTGGTGGGCGACTTCGACGAGGAGCAGGTGTTCGAGGAGATCCGGAGGCGCTACGGCCCGTGGAAGGGGCGTGGCGAGGAGGCGCGGGTCGAGGTCGAGCCGCCGCAGGGAAAGGAAAAGGAAACCCGCCGCGGCTGGCCGACGCCCATCCTGCCGCGGCTCTGGTCGGGCTGGCACACCCCCGGCGCCGCCGACCTCGACGCGACGGCGGCGCAGCTCGTGCTGTGGCCCCTCCTCTTCGGACGGCCCTCCGCGCTCTACCGAGAGCTCGTCCTGGAGAAGCACCTCGTCGAGGAGCTGGGCGGGGAGTTCCAGCCGCACCGCGACCCCTATCTCTTCGGCTATCAGGCCATCTTGAAGTCCGCCGCGGCCGAGGAGCCCACCCGCGCCGCGACCGAGCGCGCCGTGGCAGAGGTCGCAGCGGGCCGTGTCGACGAGGGGCTCCTCGCCGACGTGAAGTCGAACCTGCTCGCGACGCTGCTCCTGCAAACCGACACCCCGTACCGGACCGGCATCTGGCTCGTCTACTACGGCGCGGTCACGGGGGACCCCGGCTACCTCGACCGGGTGATCCAGCGCGTGAAGGCCGTGAGCCCGCAGGACCTCTCCGCGTTCGCCCAGCGCTGGCTCGTGCCGGCGAATCGCACGACGGCGTTGGTCGCGACGAGCGCCGCCCCCGCCGCGAAGGGAGCCGCCCGATGAGCCGCCCCGGCCTGGCCGCCCTCCTTGCCCTGCCCCTCGCGCTCGCCTGCGCCGGCCCCGCCGCCACCGATGGCCGGGTGACGCGCACCGCCCCGCCGTTCCGCGCCAGCGGCACCCCGCTCCAGCTCGGCCTGCCGGCGCCCGCGCGACCGACCGTCTCGGTGCGGCTGTTCTTCCTCGCCGGCGCCGTCGACGATCCCCCCGGCAAGGAGGGCCTCACCGCGCTCACCGCCGCCGTCATGGCGGAGGGTGGCACCGAACGGCTCAGCTCGGCCGAGCTGGCGCGGGCGCTCTACCCGATGGCGGCCGAGCTGGAGGCGGTGACCGACGAGGAGACCACGGTCTTCGCGGGGCGCTGCACCAAGGATGCACTGGAGCGATTCCTGCCCATCCTCGTCGACGTGCTGCGCCGGCCGCGCTTCGACCCGCGGGAGATGGAGCGGCTCAGGAGCCGCGCCATCGACGCCATCGTGAACGGGCTCCGCGCCGAGAGCGACGAGGAGCTGGGCAAGGAGGCGCTCGCGCTCGCGCTCTACGGCGGACACCCGTACGGCCACTTCGTCGGCGGGACCGTGCAGGGCCTGAAGAGCATCACCGCCGAGGACATCCAGACGCACTGGAAGCGGGTGTTCACGCTCGCTCGCCTCACCGTCGGCGCGGCGGGCGCGTACGAGGGCGACCTGCCGGCGCGGCTGGCGCGGGAGCTGTCGGGCCTGCCGGCCGGCTCGCCGCGCGCGACCCTCCCCGCGCCCGTCACCGCCGCCCCGCGCTTCCTCCTCATCGAGAAGGCCACCCCATCGACCGCCATCTCGATGGGCTTCACCTGGGACGTCCGCCGCGGCGATCCCGACTTCCCGGCGCTGGTGGTGGCGGTCTCCGCGCTGGGCGAGCACCGGCAGGGGGCGGCGTTCCGGCTCTTCGACGAGCTGCGCGAGATCCGCGGCCTCAATTACGGCGACTACGCCTACCCGGAGCACTTCGTCCAGGCGCCCGGGGGCGCGCTGCCGGCCGTGAATCACCCGCGCTCGTACCAGGAGTTCACGGTGTGGATCCGCCCGGTCGAGCCGCAGCACCGGCTGTTCGCCATCCGCGCCGCGCTGTACGAGATCGACCGCTGGGCGAAGCGGGGCCTCACGCAGGAGGAGCTCGATCGCGTCAAGCAGTTCCTGGCCGGCTACACGCTCTCCTTCGACCAGACCGACTCGCGCAAGCTCGGGTACGCCCTCGACGATCGCTTCTACGGGCTCGAGCGGCCGTGGCTCGAGACGCTGCGGGCTCGGCTCGGCGCGCTGAAGCTCGAGGAGGTGAACGCGGCGCTGCGGCGCCACGTCGATCCGGCGCGGCTCCGCATCGCTGTCGCCACCCACGGTGCGGCCGAGCTGGCGGCGGAGCTCCGCAGGGGCGACCCCTCGCCCATGACGTACGCCGGGCCGAAGCCGCCCGCCGTGCTGGCCGCCGACGAGGTCATCGCACGGTTCCCCCTGGGCCTCGCCAGACCGCAGGACGTGAAGGTGGTGAGGGTGGAGGAGCTGTTCGAGAGGTGATCCGGCGGCGGGGGACAAGCCCCCGCCCTACGACGGAGAGCACACGGGGGGCTGAGGGGTCAGGCCGCCGCGACCTTCGCCCGTGCGCCCGCCAGCGCCTCCGGCAGCTTCTCTGCGGCCGGACCGGCGCCCTGGGCGAGCTCGGGCGCCCCGCCGCCCTTGCCGCCGAGGGTCGCCACCGCCTCGCGGAGCAGGGCTCCCAGATCG
>Ga0137385_10004877_pt1 | contig 11724 bp, 9 predicted proteins | sample SagtaG_FD_104921 | JGI IMG/M metagenome (GOLD analysis project Ga0137385, IMG submission 104921) | Vadose zone soil microbial communities from Sagehorn Ranch, Mendocino, California, USA - Sage2_R_80_16 metaG | ecosystem: Environmental > Terrestrial > Soil > Vadose zone | place: USA: California...
CGCTGAGCCCGCCGCGGTCGCCGCGGTGCTGGCCGCGTGTCGCGGGCTGCCGCTGGCACTGCGGATCGCGGGCGCCCGTGTGGTGTCCCGTCCGGATTGGACGATCCGCACCCTCGCCGATCAACTGGCCCTGGCCAAGGCCCGGCTGGATGTGCTGCAACTGGACGATCTGGGTGTGCGGGCCAGCTTCCAGGTCAGCTACGGTCAGCTCGATCCCGCCCACGCGCGTGTCTTCCGCCTGGTGGGGCTCTGTCCGGGACCCGACATCGGGACAGCCGCGATCGCGGCACTGCTGGACCGGCCGGCCGCCCGGATCGAGGAGTCGCTGGACGTACTGATGGCCACCCACCTGCTGGACGCGTACGCACCGGGCCGGTACCGGTTGCACGACCTGCTCCGGGTCTACGCGCGGGAACGTGCCCGCGCGGAGGAACCGGCCACCGCGCGACAGGCCGCACTGAACCGGTTGTTCGACCACTACCGCTACACGGCGTCGGTGGCCATGGACGTGATCGCACCCCAGGAACGGCAGCACCGCCCCACCATCGTCGCCCCCGACCACACCACGGTCACCTTCCTGGACCAGGCAACGGCGCTGGCCTGGCTGGACACCGAACGGGTCAACCTGATGACCGCGGCCACCGCGGATGACGCCTACACGCTCGACCTGTCGGTGATCCTGTGGCGCTACCTCAAACGACGCATCCACAACCAGGACGCGCTGCGCCTGCACACCGACGCCCTGCGCATCGCACGCCGCCGCCAGGACCTCCTCGGCGAGGCGCGGGAACTGCGACACATCGCGCTGATCCACTTCCAACTGGGCCAGTACCCCGACGCGGTCGGCTATCTGCTGCGGTCGCTGGCGTTGAGCCGCCACACCGGCGCGCATGCGGTCGAGGCATACACCCTGAGCAACCTGGGCCTGGTCTCGCACCGGATGGGCCACCTGGACACGGCGCTGGCCCACCACCGGCAGGCACTCGCGCTGGGCCGCGCCGCCGACGACCGGGCGGCCGAGATGGTCGCCCTGGACAACCTCGGCATGCTCCACACCGAACTGGGCGACACCGCCCGCGCGCTGGACAGCTACCTCCAGCCGCTTGCCCTGCTACGCGCCACCTTCGACCGCAGCGGCGAAGCGGTCGTCCTCAACTGCCTTGGCGCGCTGCACCGCGAACTCGGCGACCCCGCAGGCGCGACCGACCTGTACCACCGGGCCCTGGATCTGCACCGCGCCCTGGCGGATCCGCTGGGGCAGGCCGAAGTACTCAGCGAGCTGGGCCAGACCGCGTTGTCGGACGGTCGACCTGTCGACGCGGTCGACCACCTCACCCCGGCCCTGAGCCTGGTTGCCGTCACCGGGGAACGGCGCTACCTCGCGAACATCCACTACCAACTGGCCCGCGCCCACCACCAACTCGGCGCGCACCACTCCGCACACGCCCACTGCCGGCAGGCACTCGACCTCCACCAGGCACTCGGCGGCCCCGATGTCGAGGCAGCACGAGCGCTGCTGGTCACCATCGAACTCGAACGCCCGTCGGTGGCCGACCCGCGTCGCGGTGCCGTTGAGCGCCGTTGACGCCGAGGTGGCGTCGGGCGCGCGCATGAGCATTGCGACAACGGGTTCCGCCAGTGGGTCGGCATCGGCGAGTTCGCCCGGTTCGCCGGGCACTTCATCCGTCTCGATCGTCGCGGCGGAACCTCCCTGTTATGTCAGAGTGGGTGGTATGAACGCGCAACGGCGCCGGCGGAATCGTCCGAAATCGAGCCAGTTCGTTGCCGGTGGTCGGCAGGATGGGCGGCGTGACTGGCGCTTGGACGTGGCCGGCGCGGCTGCCGCGGACGCGGGTGGCCTCGACCCGAGCCTGCTGGGTGACTTCCTCGACCGGCTCGCCGATCCCACCCGCACCTGGGATCGCCACCAGCACGCCGCGTTCGCGGTGCTCGGCGCACGCGCCGCCGAGCAGGGTGTGGCGCTGCGCGCGGTCGTCGACCTCTACCTGTCCGCGGCCTGGCGTGCCTGGCCGCGACTGCCGGTGGTCACCGGTGACGACGCCGCCGCGATACGCGAGGCAGGCCGGGTGGTGCTGCGCGCGTCCGACGACGTCGTCGCGGCCGTCGCCGAGGGTTTCACGGCGGCGCGGCGGGCCGTCGTGCGTGGTGAGGCGTCGGCGCGCCGGGAGTTCGTCGACGACCTGTTGTCCGGCACGGCGGATCCGTCCGGCATGCTGGCCCGCGCCGAGTCCTACGGCCTGCAACTGGCTGGCGCGCACGCCGTCGTCGTCATCGACGCCGACGCGCCGTTCCGGGAAGCGACGCCGATGCTGTCGGACGTGGCCGCGGCGCTGACGGTCGTGCTCGGCGATCTCGACGTGCTGATCACCACGCGGGACGGCCGCCTCGTGATCGTGCTTCCCACGCTGTCGCCCGAGGTCATCGACCGTGCCGTGGACGCGATGCGTGCCGCGGTGACCGGCGACCAGCGGTACGGCCACCGGGCGCGGCTGGCGCTGGGGCGCGGCTATGCGGGTCCGTCCGGAGTCGCCAGGTCGTTCGCTGAAGCACGCGAGGCACACGCGATCGCCGACCGCGTCGGGCTCACCGATGCCGTGGTGCGCGCCGAGAACCTGCTCATCTACCAGGTCCTGCTGCGTGACCGCGCCGCGCTGACCGACCTCATCGAGACCGTGCTGACCCCACTGCGGGGGGCGCGTGGCGGCGCCGGGCCACTGCTGGACACGTTGCACGCCTATCTGGGCTGCGGCGGCAACACCACCCGCGCGGCCGCCGTCCTGCACCTGTCGGTCCGGGCGGTCACCTACCGACTCGACCGGGTCGCCGAGTTGACCGGCTGGAACCCGCACGATCCCGAGCAGCGCTACGTGCTGCACACCGCCGTACTCGGCGCCCGCTCGCTGGGCTGGCCATCGGACACCGGAGATATTGCCGACTCCCGGCAATGATCTCGCCTGTTGTTCGCTGTTCGCGAGCGTGTCGTTGCGGTTGGTCCGCAGCCAGACTGGGTGGTGTCGCACGAACCACGCCGGCGCGGAAACCCCATCCGGGCGGCTGGCGCGCATCGCTCTGTGGTAAACCAGGAGCCACGACTGACCGGGGGAGGTACTGCCGTGGCGAACCACGCCGCGCCGATGATCCGGATGGTCGGCGTGCAGAAGTTCTTCGGCCGGTTGCACGTGCTGCGGGACATCACGCTGGACGTGCCGGCCGGGCAGGTTGTCGTCGTGCTCGGCCCGTCCGGTTCCGGCAAGTCGACGCTGTGCCGGGTGATCAACCGCCTCGACCCGGTCGACGCGGGCGAGATCGCGATCGACGGCCAGGCGCTGCCCGCGGAGGGCAGGCCGCTGGCGCGGCTACGGGCCGACGTCGGTATGGTGTTCCAGTCGTTCAACCTGTTCGCGCACAAGACGATCGTGGACAACGTGACGCTCGCGCCGATCAAGGTCCGCGGCGTGGCGCCGGTCGCGGCACGCGGGGCGGCGATGGACCTGCTGGCCCGCGTCGGCATCGCCGACCAGGCGGACAAGTACCCGGCCCAGCTGTCCGGCGGCCAGCAGCAGCGCGCCGCGATCGCCCGCGCGCTCGCCATGCGCCCCAAGGTGATGCTGTTCGACGAACCGACGTCCGCGCTGGACCCGGAGATGATCAACGAGGTACTCGACGTGATGATCGGCCTCGCCGAGGACGGCATGACCATGCTGGTGGTCACGCACGAGATGGGCTTCGCGCGCCGGGCCGCGCACCGCGTGCTGTTCATGTCCGACGGCACGGTGATGGAGGACGGCACACCGGATGAGTTCTTCACCGCGCCGAAGTCCGGTCGCGCCAAGGAATTCCTGGGGAAGATCCTGACCAACCAAGCCGACCGGCCAGGCGGTCCGCACAGGCAGGAGTGAACAATGAGGTTTCGTACACTGACCGTGGGGCTGCTCGTCGGCGGCCTCACGCTGGCGGCATGTGGTGGCACGCCGAGCAATTCAGGAACGGGGGCGCCGCCGACGACCACCGAGTCGATCAGCGTGGCCAGTGGCGTGTCGGTACCCGGGTCGGCCACCTTCGACCGGATCCGGCGCAACGGGACGATCACCGTCGGCGTGAAGGACGACCAGCCGGGCATCGGCATCAAGGACCCGATCACCGGGGAGTACAGCGGGTTCGACATCGAGATCGCCAAGCTCGTCGCGGCCAAGCTGGGCCTGAGCACGGACCGGATCAAGTTCACGCCGATCCAGTCGGCGGCGCGGGAGGCCGCGCTCGGCAACGGCCAGGTCGACCTGGTTGTCGCGTCGTACACGATCAACGACAAGCGCAAGGCACAGGTGTCCTTCGCCGGACCGTATTTCGTGGCCGGCCAGAGCCTGCTGGTACGCAAGGACGACAACTCGATCACCGGCAAGAACACCCTCAAGGGCAAGAAGGTCTGCTCGGTCACCGGTTCCACGCCGATCCAGCGGGTCCGCGACCAGGGACTGACCGAGCCCAGCAACATCGTCGAGCTGTCGAAGTACTCGGACTGCGTGAACCAGCTCGAACAGCACAGCGTTGACGTGCTCACCACCGACGACGCCATCCTCAAGGGCTACGCGGCGCTGGAGCCGGACAAGCTGAAGGTGGTCGGCCAGCCGTTCTCCACCGAGCCGTACGGAATCGGGCTCGCGCACGACGACGCGGCGCTGCGCGGCAAGATCGACGACATCCTGCAGCAGGCGTTGAACGACGGCACCTGGCAGCGGCTGTACAACAAGACGCTGGGCCAGTCGGGCGTGACCACGACCAAGCCGGTGCTACAGCGGTACTGATCGGTGAACGAATGGCCGGTGTCCCTGGGCCACCGGCCATTCCGGCACAGCGGGGGAGATCAGCGTGAACGTGCTCACCGCCAACTCCGGCGTCTTCGTCGACGGTTTCGTCACCACGCTCCAACTGTTCGGGTTGGCCGCCGTCGGCTCGCTGCTGCTGGGCACGCTGCTGGGCGTCCTGCGGGTGAGCCCGGTGCCGGTGTGCCGCGCGATCGGCACCGGGTACGTCACGGTGTTCCGCAACACGCCACTCACACTGGTGTTCTTCTTCTTCGTCTTCGCCTATCCGTTGTTGGACATCGTCGCCATCTCCTACTTCACCGCCGCGGTCGTCGCGTTGACCGTGTACACGTCGGCGTTCGTGTGCGAGGTGGTCAGGTCCGGGATCAACACGGTGCCGGCCGGCCAGGCCGAGGCGTGCCGTGCGCTTGGCCTGTCGTTCGGCCAGCTGGTCACCGCCGTCGTGCTGCCACAGGCGATGCGGGCCGTGCTGCCGCCGCTGGTCAGCACGCTCATCGCGCTGTTGAAGAACACCACGATCGCCGCCGGCTTCTCGGTCGCCGAGGCCGGTGCCGTCCGCAGCATCCTGTCCGAGCGCGGTGAGAACCAGCTGGTCGTGCTCGCCTGGGTGGCACTCGGTTTCGTGATCATCGTGCTGCTGCTGACGTTGCTGCAACGGCTGCTGGAGAAGCACTGGAGCGTGGCCCGATGACCAATGCGCTGTTCGACGCGCCGGGGCCGAAGGCCAGGGTCCGGCACGGCGTCTATTCGGTGGTGGCCGTACTCGCCGTCGCCGCTGTCCTGGCGTTCGTGGGATACCGGCTGGACGTGACGGGGCAACTCGACGGCAACGTGTGGAACTGGTTGCAGTACCCGAGGATTCGGCAGGATCTGTTGGCCGCGTTGGGCGCCACGCTGCGGGCGTTCGCGGCGGGTGCCGTGCTGGCGTTGCTGTTCGGGGCGGTGTTCGCGGCCGGCCGGCTGTCCGACCATGCGGTGGTGCGTGGCGTCGCCACATTTGTCGTGGAGCTGTTCCGCGCGATCCCGCTGCTGATCCTGATCTTCTTCTTCTACTACGGCCTACCCGCCGCGCACGTGGAGATGTCACCGTTCACGGCGGTCGTGGCCGGGCTGACGCTCTACAACGGTTCCGTGCTGGCGGAGGTGTTCCGCGCCGGGATCCTCGCGCTGCCGCGTGGCCAGGGCGAGGCCGCCTACGCGCTGGGTATGCGCAAGACCCAGACGACCCGGTTCGTGCTGCTGCCCCAGGCGCTGCGCTCGATGCTGCCGACCATCATCAGCCAACTCGTCGTGCTGCTCAAGGACACCGCGCTGGGCTTCCTGATCACCTACAACGAACTGCTGTACTACGCCAGATACCTTGGTGCGCAACCGGTGCTGCACCGGCCGCTGATCCCGGTGACGATCGTGGTCGCCGCCATGTACATCGCGTTGAACCTGCTGCTGTCGCTACTGGCCACGTATCTGGAACGACGCAACCGGCGCAGCAGCAAGCACATCGGGCCACCGGCCGTCGGCCTGATCACGGTGCCATCGGAGCTCGGATGAACGGCCGGACAGGTGCGCAACTGCGTGTCATCAAGGCGGTGATGAATGCGCTGCGGGCAGTCGACTTCAGCACCGCCTACTTTGATCGGCAGCCAGACGGATCGTTCAGTCAGCCCCGAGGGCGATGGTCGGACTGGCTGTTCCCGCCAGGCTCCTTCGGCGACGAGCCGGGGACGCTCGACGGTACGCCGGTACCGGCCATGAGCATATCCGGCATGCTCGCCATGAAGGAGCAGTTCCCCCGCCTGCGCAACGGTCGGCCATGGCGGCAGAAGGACATCGACGATCTCAAGATCCTCCGAGGGTTGGCCGCCGAGGCCGACGGGCAGCCCTGACGACATGGCCGCAAGTGACAGCGAGGGGCTTGGGCGAGGGCCGGCCGTCCTTCGAGTCTTTGCGGCTTCGACGGTGAGGGGTAATGTCGCAGATGCGACAGCTGTGCCGTGCGCGACCGAATCGTCGGTAAGCCCGACGATTCCCGCCAAGGCGGGCACCGCATCCCGGCGCTGACCGACATCCCGGAGGCGATCGGCGTCCTGCGGTGATACACCATCACGCGTCGGATAACTCACAGTGAAAGGGCAGCACTTGACCGCGCGACTGCCCTAGGGTTCCGGTTGTTCGGACCCCTAACCGCGCGACGATCTGGTCCTTGGCCCTGTTGGTCCTTGGCGCTGTCGCGGCGTGGATATGGGTCTTGGCGCCTCTCCCCCCGCTGCGGTGCCCACTTCAGCATGCCCGGACCACAACGCCTGCGTCACCCAAAGGACCATCATCATGCGCCGTAAGGCACGTATCACGCGCCGTAGAGCACGCCGGACCATTCCGGTCGCCGTCGCCGCTGTCGCGTCCACCCTGCTCGCCGGCTGGGCCGCCGCGCCCGGCGCCGCCGCCGCTACGACCACGCCGGCCGTGCCGCCGCCGTTCACCATCCACGCCGGACCGAACTTCACCCTGCTGCCCAACCCGCTGACCACATCGGGATGTCAGACCGCGTACGGAATTTCCTGCTACGGAGCCAAGCAGTTGCAGGACGCGTACAACATGTCCCCGCTCTACCGTCGGGGCCTCAATGGACGCGGCTCGACGATCGTGATCCTGATCCCTTATGGTTCGCCGACCTTCCAGCACGACCTGGACGTCTACGACAAACGGTTCGGCCTGCCCGACACGAAGCTGCAGATCGTGAAGTTCGGCAAGATCCCGCCCTTCGATCCGACTGATCTCAATCAGCTCTTCGGGGCCGCGGGCGGCACCTGGCAACTGGAGTTGACGCACGCGATCGCCCCCGGCGCCAAGATCGTGATCGCCGAGACCACCGTTGCGGGCAACGGGCCGACCGCCGGGCTACCCGAGTTGATGGCTGCGGAAAAGACTCTGGTCGACGAGGGTGTCGGTGACATCTTCGAACAGATGTTCAGCACCGCCGAGGGCACGTTCCCCGGCGCGAGCACCGGCGACTTCAGCAGCCTGTACTCGATTCGCTACGCGTTCGAGGACGCCGTGGCACACCATGTCACCACCACCACGCCCTCGGGCGACTTCGGCTCCACCGAGCCCGACGCCGACGGCAACCTCTTCCCGAAGCCTGCGGTCCTGTGGCCGGCCTCGGACCCGCTGGTGACCGCGGTCGGTGGCGACCAGATCTTCCTCAACGACGCAGGCCGCACCATCGCGCCGCCGGTCGGCTGGAACGACTTCGGCCAGGCCGGTTCCGGCGGTCTCTCCGAGGTCTTCCCGGCGCCCGCCTACCAGGCCGGTGTGTCCTCCGTGGTCGGCAACCACCGCGGCATCCCGGACGTCTCGCTCAGCGCGTCGGTCGACGGTGGCTCCTGGATCTACACGTCCTTCCCAGGAGTGGGCGGGAGCGGCTGGAACATCTTCGACGGCGCGGGCGGCGCGACAGCCCAGTTCGACGGCATCCTCGCGATCGCGGATCAACTGGCCGGGCACCCGCTGGGCAACATCAACCCGGGGCTGTACCAACTCGGCAGGCGGAGCCAGCACGGCGACCGGAACACCGGCCTGGTCGACATCACCCAGGGCAACAACGGCATCAGGGGCATCCCCGGCTACGACGCCGGCCCCGGCTACGACCTGTTCACCGGCTGGGGCACGATCAACGCCCCGCGCTTCGTCCCGGCACTGGTCGAGCAGATAGACCATCACCACTGACCCGGTTCGCTTCCAGGGAATGGCACAGTCACCGGGCCACTGTCCGGCTGACTGTGCCATTCCCCGCGTCCAGGACTTGGGCAACCTGCGCGAGTCCACTCGGGAAGCCGCCCTATATCGTGCTCGACATGGCAGCCGACGCGGTTCGTGATGCGGCAACAGATGGCGTGACCGATCCGGCGTCGCGGACCGTCGCCGACCAGATCCACGGGTCGGCGCGGGGCCGAGCCGAGGTGCCACTGTCCATCCTCGATCTGGCCCCGATCGGCGTCGGCCACACGCCGAGCGAGGCGTTGGCGACGACCACCGGTCTGGCGCAACGCGCCGAGGCGTGGGGCTACCACCGGTTCTGGGTGGCCGAACACCACGGCCTGCCGGGGGTGGCCAGTTCGGCGCCCGCGGTGCTGTTGGCCCATCTCGGTGCGGCCACCCGGACGATCCGGCTCGGCTCCGGCGGGGTGATGTTGCCCAACCACGCGCCGCTGGTGGTGGCCGAACAGTTCGGGATGCTGCACGCACTGCACCCCGGCCGGATCGACCTCGGCCTCGGGCGGACGCAAGGCGCGAGTCCGGCCACCACCGCGGCGCTGGGCCGGCAGGACGACTCGGCCGACGTGTTCCCACGGCGCGTCGCCGAGCTGGCCGACTTTCTCGACGGCACGTTCCCGCCAGGACACCAGTTTGCCTCGGTCCGGGCCGTGCCGGGCCGTTCGGTGGCGCCGGACTCCGGACGGCCGCCGATCTGGCTGCTCGGCTCGTCCGGCCTCAGCGCGCAACTGGCCGGGTTCCTGGGCTTACCGTTCGCCTTCGCGCACCACTTCAGCTCGGCGCACACGGGCCCGGCGCTGGACCTGTACCGGGAGCTGTTCCGGCCATCGGAGTATCTGGACAAGCCGTATGCGTTGATCAGCGTCGCCGCTATCGCCGCGGACACGACCGAGCAGGCGTATTGGCTGTCCGGATCGGCGGCGTTGTTGATGCTGCGACTGCGTCGCGGCATGCCAGGACCAGTGCCGAGCCCGCAGGAAGCGGCCGAGTATCCGTACACGGCGGAAGAGAGCGAATACGTCGACCCGCGGCGGTCCACAATGGTCCTCGGGGATGCGGCCAAGGTACGCACGGACCTGTCCGAACTGCGGGCGCGCGTCGGCGCCGACGAGCTGATGATCACCGGAATGGTGTACGACCGGGCGGCGCGGTACCGCTCCTACGAGTTGATCGCCCAGGCGCACGGGATGATCGAGAACTGACGAGCCCCACCATATGGTGAAGAGGACAGGGAGTGCGGAACAGCCCAGCGGTCAGCGGGCGTACTCGCGGTTGAACAGCCGCTTGGACCAGAGGTATCCGCCCAGCGCGATGAATGCGCACCAGCCCAGCGCGATCCACGCGTTGTTCCCCAGTGGCTTGTCCATCAGCAGGCCGCGCAGGGTTTCGATGATCGGCGTGAACGGCTGGTACTCGGCGAACCAGCGCAGCCCGGCCGGCATGGACGCGGTGGGGACGAACCCACTGCCGAGGAAGGGCAGCAGCACCAGCGGCATGAGCACGTTGCTCGCGGACTCGACGGTCTTGCTCACCTGGCCGAGCGCGACGGCGAGCCAGACGAGCGCGAACGTCACCGCCACGAGGAAACCGGCCGCGGCCAGCCACGCGCCCAGCCCGGCGGCGGGCCGGAAGCCGACCAGCAGCGCCACGCCGATCACGATCGCCAGGCTGAACATCGCCTGGATGACGCTGCCCAGCACGTGTCCGGTCAGCACCGAGACGCGGGCGATGTGCATGGTGCGGAACCGGGCGATGATGCCCTCGGTCATGTCCATGGCGATCGAGATCGCGGTCCCCTGGATCGTGGCCGTGATGGTCATCAGGATGATCGCGGGCGCCACGTAGTTGACGTAGTCGGCGCGCCCGCCCGACGCCCCGCCGATGCCGGCGCCCAGCGTGCCGCCGAGCACGTAGACGAACAGCAGCAGGAACACGACGGGCATCCCGACGAGCGTGACGGTCATCGACGGATAGCGCAGCATGCGTTTGAGGTTGCGGCGCAGCATCGTCGCCGAGTCGCGCAGCGGGTGGAAACGGAGGTTCGCAGCGGGAGCGTAGGTAGTCATCGGGTCGTCACCTTCTCGTTGGTGGAGTCGCCGGTGAGGGCGAGGAAGACGTCGTCGAGATCGGGGGTGTGCACGGACAGCTCGTCGACCTCGATGGCCTGGTCTTCGAGCCGGTCGATCAGGGTTTTCAGCGAGCGCAGGCTGCCGTCGCTGGGCACCCGCAGGGCGAGCGCGTCGTTGTCACGCGAGACCGGACCCAACAGGCGCGCGGCCGCGTCGAGGCCGCGCGGGTCGGCGAACCGCAGGCGGACGTGTCCACCGGGGATGCGGCGCTTCAGCTCGTCCGCGGTTCCCTCGGCGACCAGCCGGCCGTGGTCGAGGACCGCGATCCGGTCGGCCAACTCGTCGGCCTCCTCCAGGTACTGCGTGGTCAGGAAGATGGTGACGCCGCCGGCCACCAGGTCCCGAATGATCTGCCACATGCCCCGGCGGCCACGCGGGTCCAGTCCGGTGGTCGGCTCGTCCAGGAAGATCACTCGCGGGCTGCCGACCAGAGTCATCGCGAGGTCGAGCCGTCGCCGCATGCCCCCGGAGTACGTCGATACCGGCTTCCCGGCCGCCTCGACCAGGTCGAACTGTTCGAGTAGCTGGTCGGCGCGCCGCCGGCCTTCGCCCCGGGCGATGTGGTGCAGATCCGCCATCAGGAGCAGGTTCTCCCTGCCGGTGAGCAGGTTGTCCACCGCGGAGAACTGACCGGTGACACCGATCGCGGCGCGCACCGCGTCGGGTTCGCTCGCGAGGTCGTGGCCGGCGACCCGGACGTCACCGGCGTCGGCACTGATCAAAGTGGACAGTATCTTGACCGTGGTGGTCTTCCCGGCGCCGTTCGCGCCGAGCAACGAGAAAACCGTGCCCTGCGGGACGATCAGGTCGATGCCGTCGAGTACGACTTGGTCGCCGAACGACTTGCGCAACCCGGTCACCGCGATGGCCGGCTGAGATTGCTTGGTGGTCATGGATGCGTTGCTGGAGAACGAGGGCGTCGACCGGGCGCTGCTGTTCTGCGAGTACAGCCCCCGCGCCACCGGCATCCAGCCGATCGA
>Ga0137385_10004881_pt1 | contig 11720 bp, 9 predicted proteins | sample SagtaG_FD_104921 | JGI IMG/M metagenome (GOLD analysis project Ga0137385, IMG submission 104921) | Vadose zone soil microbial communities from Sagehorn Ranch, Mendocino, California, USA - Sage2_R_80_16 metaG | ecosystem: Environmental > Terrestrial > Soil > Vadose zone | place: USA: California...
AAACCGGTAGCGATGCTCATCCCATTCATATTCGATTTCGGGCAGCCCGCGCGCGGGGCTTCCGGTGGTGAAATAAGCGACCGGGTCATAGCCCTTGATCGCCAGCGGGACCTTTTCCGCAGCAAAAGTCGGTATCGACGTCGCAAACGGGGAGGCTGCGACCAACAGACCTAGGCGAATGGCATTTCGCCGGGAGAAGTTGTGCATTGCGAATTTCCCTTGTTTTTGCCCTTCCTGGCCCCGGGCGGCACGGCTCGGCCGGCAAGCCGGACCATCTACGCGAGCGTGATTCCGACCCGGCAAGGCCAATTATAGCTCAAGCATCCGCTCCGCGTCTTCAAATTTCGGGGTTTTTTCGGCGGTTCCTTCGGCTTCTTTCGTTACCCCGGCCGCCCCCTCTGGTTGGCTTGCCGACCTCCATGCCCCTTCAACAGGGCCGCCAAACCCAGGACTCAAAAATGAAAACCAGCTTCAGCCAATCGAGGAGTGCGGCGTAGCACTTTTAACATCGGCGTTACATTCAAATGCTGGCCAAGGAGTGAAACATGATCAGATCATCGCTTGCCGTCGCCTTTTCCGCCGTTGCGGCAGCTTCGATGTTGGTGGCGACATCGCACCTGGCGATCGCTCAAAACTCGGGCGGTGGCGGCGGGGTGCCGGCTTTCGCTCCCGGGATGATCCAGCACATGCAGGAGATGCGCCGCTTCAAGGATCCGGACCGCGGCGCTCAGGCCACACCGGACATGATCTCCCGCTTCGACGTCGAGCGCGACGCGACGGGGGCCATCGCCACGTTTCAGCCCGGGGGCGCAACGTTCACCGTAAACAATGCGTTCTTCCAAAACCTCGGAACCAACGGAAGGACGTGTTTCACCTGTCATCAGCCACAGAACGGCTGGAGCGTGAGCGCGGCAAACGTCGCTGGCCGATTTGCCGCGAGTGCGGGCGCCGATCCCATCTTCCGCTTGGTCGACGGTGCCACTTGTCCGAGCGCCGACGTCTCCAGCCTGCAGGCGAAGCGAAAAGCCTACCAGCTCCTGACCGACAAGGGCCTGATCCGTATCGGCCTGCCGTTGCCGGACGCGACGAAACTGGAATTCGAAGTCACGGCCGTGAACGACCCCTATAATTGCACGACCAATCCGGCGACCGGCCTGACCAGCCCGACGACCGGCATCATCTCCGTGTACCGGCGCCCCTTGCCGTCCACCAATCTCGGTTTCCTGAGCGCGATCATGTGGGACGGCCGCGAGCCCAGTCTCCAGAGCCAAGCCGTGGACGCCACGCTCGGCCACGCACAGGCCGATGTCCTTCCAACCCCCGATCAGGTGAACCAGATCGTCGCCTTCGAGACTGGAATTTTCACCGCGCAGGCGTTCGACCAGCACGCCAAGGGCCTGCAAGACAATGGTGCGAACGGCGGCCCGGTGGCGCTCTCTCTGCAGCTTGCCAATTTCTATATCGGCGTGAATGACCCGCTGGGAAACAATCCGAAGGGCATACCCTTCACGCCGAGCATCTTCGATTTGTACCGGCCCTGGCTGGGCCTCTCCGGACACAGCGAGGAAGTGCGCGACCGGCAATCGATCGCGCGCGGCGAGGAGGTGTTCAACAACGCCAACCTCAACATCACCGGCGTCTCGGGGCTCAACGACGATCTCAACCTGACCAGCATTCCGGGATTTTGCGGCACCTGTCACGACACACCGAATATCGGCAATCACTCCGTCAAGGCGCCTTTGAACATAGGCATTCCGGATGCCGGCGCCAACAGCCCACCTGCGCTCGACATTTCCGGCCTGCCCGTGTTCACCCTCACCTGCATGAAAGGGCCGCTGGCCGGCCGGATGCACGTGGTGACCGACCCCGGCCGCGCATTGATTACCGGCCAATGCAAGGACATCGGCAGGTTCAAGGGCCCCATCCTGCGCGGCCTCGCGGGGCGGGCTCCCTATTTCCACAACGGCTCGGCAGCGACGCTCTTGGACGTCGTCAAGTTCTATGACCAGCGCTTCGGCATCGGCCTCACCAACCAGCAGAAGACCGATCTGGTCAATTTTTTGAGCGCCCTATGAGCCGCGCGGGCTTTAAGAGCCGCTGTCCAGCCGAGCTGAAGGGACCAGTGCTTTGCGAGCGCGCACAGCAATCAGTTGTTGGGAGGACGACATGATCAGGAAGAAGATAAGTCCGAAGCCGGGCGATCCGGCAGCCGGCAATGGAATTCTAAGCCGCCGTATCTTTCTTGAAGGTATGCTCGCCGCCGGTGCAGCGGGTGCGGGCGCATCCGGCGCAGTGGCGGAGCCGCTCACAGTTCAGCACTGGATGAAGGTGCCCGGCGCGGGGTTTGCAGGCTACGGCCAGCCCTCGCGTTTCGAGGACAAGGTCGTGCGGTTCATTCCGCCGTCGCCCAATCCGGCGACGCAGGGCGTCGGCCCGGCGCGCACTCCGCTGCACCTGCTTGACGGCATCATCACGCCGTCCGGGCTGCACTTCGAGCGCAGCCATTCCAGCATTCCCGACATCGATCCCGACCGGCACCGGCTGGTGATCCACGGGCTGGTGCGGCGCCCGCTCGTATTCACGCTCGAGGCGCTGCATCGCTACCCGATGCAGTCGCGCATCGCGTTCATCGAATGCGCCGGCAACAGCCAGGCGCTCAATGCGCCGCAGGCGCAGCCGCTCGGCATAGCCGTCACTCACGGCCTGCTGGGCTGCTCGGAATGGACCGGGGTGAAACTCTCGACACTGCTCGACGAGGCCGGCGTCGACCCATCGGCGCGTTGGGTGATCGCCGAGGGCGCCGATGCCGCCGCTATGAGCCGCAGCATCCCGCTCGCCAAGGCGATGGATGATGCGCTCGTGTGTCTCTACCAGAACGGCGAGCGGGTGCGCCCCTCGAACGGCTATCCGGTGCGGCTGCTCGTCCCCGGCTTCGAGGGCAACATGAACGTCAAATGGCTGCGCCGGCTCAAGCTGACCGCCGGCCCGGCCATGACCAAGGACGAGACCTCGAAGTACACGATCCTGCTCAAGGATGAGAAAGCCTGGCAATTCGTGTTCCCGATGGAGGTGAAATCCGTCATCACGCGGCCGGCGCCGGGGATCACGCTGAAGGGGCCGGGCTTCTACGAGATCTCCGGTCTCGCCTGGTCGGGCAATGGCAGCATCCGCCAAGTCGAGGTGTCGGCTGATGGCGGACGAAGCTGGGCGCCGGCGGCCTTGCGGGGGCCGATCCTCCCCAAGGCGCCGGTGCGCTTCCGCGCGCCGTGGCAATGGAACGGCGGACCGGCGGTGCTACAAAGCCGCGCCACCGACGACACCAGCATGGTGCAGCCCACGCGCGCAGCCTTTGCCGCGGAGCGCGGCTTGCGCGGCATCTATCACTACAACGCGATCGCCAGCTGGCGCATCGACGAGAAGGGGGAGGCGACCAATGTCTACGCTTAAGCGTCTCGCAGTCTGCGCGGCGATGTTCGTCGCGGCTCCCGCCCTGGCGCAGGCTCCGCAGTTCGGACAACCGATCGCGCCCGCCGACATCGCGCCTTGGGACATCAGCATCGGACCCGACGGCGCAGGGCTTCCGCCCGGCCGCGGCACGGCCAGGCAGGGCGAGGCGGTCTATGCCGCCAAGTGTCAGGCCTGCCATGGCGAGAAAGGCGCAGGCAGCCCGAACGATGCGCTCGTTGGCGGCATAGGCTCGCTCGCGCCGGACAAGCCGCCGGTGAAGACGGTGGGCAGCTATTGGCCTTACGCGACAACATTATTGGACTACATCCGGCGTGCGATGCCGTTCCAGGAGTCGAAGTCGCTTACTAACGACGAGCTCTACGCGGTGTCGGCTTACATCCTCAATCTCAACGGGATCGTCGGGACCAACGACGTGCTCGACGCGCAGTCGCTGCCCAAGGTGAGAATGCCGAATCGGGATGGATTCATCCCCTTCCCGCGCAATCCGAAGTAGCTTGCGAATCGTCGGGGCCGGCCCTTGGTCTGCTGTGGCCCATTCCGTCAGTGTGGCGCGGTGTAGCAATTCGGAGGATAGCGGATCTATCCACAATGGTGCGCCGGTCGCAGGAAAGAAAGAGGCGTGCCTCCGAAGACGTTCACACGATGCTTGGTCAGGGACGCTCGCGGGCGAGTGCAGGCCTCGAAGGATAATTGCTTCCCGCCACCGGGGCCGTTCGCCTTTGCCCCGCTGCGCGGCGTGATGGCGGGTCGGGCCTTTTCGTTCGTCTTCGTGTGCTGCAAGATGCGCCATGCTTCCGGGTCGGGAGGGCATCACCGAAACGCGACCAGCGACCGAGGGCAGGGAGGTCGGCGGGGCCGCTCGATATTCGCCTGTCACCCCCGAACCGGCCGTCGCGCTTGGCGATGTCTCGGTGACGTTCCGCCTGGCCGGTGGCAAAGGCTACACCGCGATCGAGCGCGCCTCCCTCAGCGTCGCCAGCAGCGAGTTCGTGGCGATCGTCGGGCCGACCGGCTGCGGGAAATCGACCCTGCTCAATGTCGCGGCGGGCTTGCTCGCGCCCTCGGCCGGGACCGTATCGATCTTCGGCGCGCGGCTGCAAGGCCTCAATCGCGACGCCGGTTATCTTTTCCAATCCGATGCGCTGTTTCCCTGGAAGACCGCGCTCGAGAATGTCGCCATCGGTCTCGACACCGCCGGCGCGCCGAAAGCCGAGGCACAGGGCCGTGCCCAGGCCTGGCTCGCGCGCGTCGGCCTGGCGGACTTCGGCAACCGCTATCCGCATATGCTCTCCGGCGGACAGCGCAAGCGCGTCGGCCTCGCCCAGGTGCTGATCCGCGATCCAAAAATCCTGCTGATGGACGAACCGTTCGGCCCGCTCGACGCCCAGACCAGGCTGATCATGGGCAACCTGCTGCTCGATCTGTGGAGCGCCGACCGCAAGGCCGTGCTGTTCGTCACCCACGAGCTCGAAGAGGCGATCGCCCTGGCGGACCGGGTCGTCATCATGTCGGCGGGGCCGGCGGCGCGCATCATCGGCGACTGGACAGTGGCGCTCCCCCGGCCGCGCGACATCGCCGAGGTCCGGCTCGAACCCGCCTTCCATAAACTCCACCGCGAGATCTGGCATAGCCTCAAGGCCGAGGTGCTCAAAACCTATGCAGAGGGCGGGGGAGGGTGACGGACGCGCGGGCACTTTCATTGCCGCGTCAATCATATCAGCGACTTGTGATTCCGCCGCCAGGCGGACGCCTTGATCTCATCGCGGCGCCCGTTACACTCCCGGCCCGGCAAAAACGCCGCAAGGAGTAAGCGTCATGAACCGATTGATTGGACATGCATTCCTGGCCACCGGGCTCGTTCTCGCGTCCTGGTGCGCCAGCGAGACCGCGAACGCTTTCGAGTTGACATCGTCAACCTTCAAGGACGGCACCATGATGCCGAAGAAAGTCGCCAACAAGAATCCGCAAAATCCGAACTGCGTCGGAGACAATGTGTCGCCGCAATTGTCGTGGCCGAATGCCCCTGCGGGGATCAAGAGCTTTGCGCTGACCATGGTTGATCCGGAAGGCCGTGGCGGACTCGGTGTGTTCCACTGGGTGGCCTACGGCATTCCCCCGAACGTGACCTCGTTCGCGGAGGGCGAAGTGAGCAAAGAATCCGACAAATATGTCGGCGGCAAGAGCACGCAGGGGGTGGGTTTCTATTCCGGCCCCTGCACGCCGCCCGGCTCGCCGCACCACTATACGTTCCTCATCATCGCGACCGATCTGGAACCGAAGGAACTGCCCCCCGGGCTCACGCTGCCCGAGCTCCAAGCCAAGCTCGCCGGCAAGACCAAGGGCGCGGCAGGTCTCGTCGGCCTGTTCGTGAAGCCTGCGAATTGACGCGTCTTTCTTCGCCCTCTCCCCATTGGGGAGAGGGGAGCGCGCGTGAGCAGGCAGCGCCTCCAAGCATGGCAGCGAGGGGAGTTTGATCGTGTCCCGCGTCAAACTCCTCCTCTTGCAGCTCCTCGTCGGCGTTGTGGCGATCGCGCTCTGGCACGTGCTCACCACGGTGTCCATCGGCGGCGCAAAACTGCTGCCGCCGTTCTTCTTCTCGACGCCCGGGGATGTCGCCAAGCGCGTCGTCAAATGGTTCGTCGAGGGCACGATCTGGCGCCACCTCTGGATCACCCTGGTCGAATCGGTGCTCGCCTTCGGCATCGGCTCGGTGGCCGGCGTCCTGGTCGGCTTCTGGTTTGCGCGCCGGCCCTTCGTCGCCGCTGTGCTCGATCCCTATGTGAAGGGGATCAACGCGTTGCCGCGCGTGGTGCTGGCGCCGATCTTCGCGCTCTGGCTCGGGCTCGGCATCTGGTCGAAGGTTGCGCTCGGTGTCACGCTCGTCTTCTTCGTCGTCTTCTTCAACGTCTACCAGGGCGTGAAGGAGGTGAGTCCGACCGTCCTCGCCAATGCCCGCATGCTCGGCATGAGCGAGCGCCAATTGCTGCGCCACGTCTATTGGCCCTCGGCGCTGACATGGATGTTCTCCTCGCTCCACACCTCGGTCGGCTTTGCGGTGGTGGGCGCGGTCGTCGGCGAATATCTCGGCTCCGCCGCGGGCCTCGGCTATCTCATTCAGCAGTCCGAAGGCCTGTTCGACGTCGCCGGCGTCTTTGCCGGCATGGTCGTGCTCGCCAGTTTCGTCATCCTGATCGACTTTATGGTGACCCTGGTCGAGCGGCGGCTTCTGGTCTGGCGACCGCTCGCCGCCGAGACGCGGGGCTGACTGGCTTTCCGGCAAGCAGCGGCCGCTCTATAACAAGGCAACGAGATTGCGGCTCGGCAAGAGCCGGCGGGAGGACCCCATGAAACCGATCAGGCTCATCATCGGCACGCTTGCGTTCGGCATCGCTTTGGCAGGATCCGCGCAGGGCCAGGCGATCGAGAAGAAACAGCTCACTCTCGGCGTCGGCGGCAAGACCGCCCTCTACTACCTGCCGCTAACCATCTGCGAGCGGCTCGGCTATTTCAAGGAGCAGGGCCTCGACGTCACCATCAACGACTTCCGTGGCGGCGCGCAGTCGCTGCAGGCGCTGATCGGCGGCTCGGTCGATGTCGTCACCGGCGCCTACGAGCACACGATTCGCATGCAGGCCAAGGGCCAGGACGTGCGCGCGGTGATCGAGCTCGGTCGCTTTCCCGGCATCGTGCTGGGCGTGCGCAAGGACCGGGCAGCGGCCTACAAGTCCGCGGCCGACCTCAAGGGCATGCGGATCGGCGTGTCCGCGCCGGGTTCCTCGACCAATTTCTTTGCGATGTATCTGATGGCGAAGGCCGGCCTCAAGCCGACCGACGCCTCCTATATCGGCGTCGGCATCGGTCCCTCGGCCGTCGCGGCCATCGCCAAGGGCGAGATCGACGCGCTGTCCAACCTCGACCCGGTAATGACCAAGCTCGACCTCGACGGCGACATCAGGATTGTCGCCGATAGCCGCACCGAGGCGGGGACGCGGGCGATCTTCGGGGGCTCGAACCCGGCGGCAGTGCTCTACATCAAGCAGGATTTCATCGCCAGAAATCCCAACACCGTGCAGGCGCTGGTCAACGCCTTCTACAAGACCCTCAAGTGGCTGGAGCGGGCGACGCCCGAGCAGGTCGCCGCGACGGTTCCCGAGGAATACCACCTCGGCGACAAGGCGCTCTACATGGCCGCGGTCAAGGCCAGCAAACCGGCTTATTCGTTGACCGGCCTCATTCCAGCGGCCGGCATGCAGTCGGCCAGCGACATGCTCGTCGCCTTCGACGAGGAGCTCAAGGAGGCCAAGGTCGACCTCGCCAGGACTTTCGACGACCGCTTCGTCAAGAAGGCAGCCGCGGGATTGTGAACGGACCGGGATCGCCCGCGCGGCTCCTGCAACGGGGAAAAGCCATTCGGAGCGCGGCTAGTGGCTAGGTTGCACCGCACAAATCGGCCGCCGCGGTGATGCGGCGATATTGGCGACAAGCGCTCGTCGCCCGACCGTTTGTGACCTTGCAATGACACAAATAATACACTTCTATTACGGCGGTCCGTGCGCCGGGCGTAACAGGTGGTCATTGCCGGGCACGGGCGCGTCGCCATGCCGCCCGCCCTCTCATTTCTGAGCCGCCCCCGGACCGCCGCCAATGCCGTGGCCCGGCTCGACGCCTTGCGCATCGCCCTCGTGGCGGCGCCTCACCTCGCCGCGCTCGCCATCATGGCGGTCACCGAATACGCGCCCGAGCAGAAGGGGGCCTTCCTCCTCGCCTGGGGATTGCTCAATTTCGTCTGGCTCGTGGTGCTGCGCCGGCCGGGCCTGGCGGGTGCGCTGTCGCTGGCGATGGTCGTGGTTTTGATGTTGCTGTCGCAGCTCAAGTTCAGTGTGCTGTGGATGACGGCGGATTTCGTCGACCTCATGGTGATCGATCCCGATACGATCGCTTTCCTGTTCACGATCTTCCCTGGTCTCGCCCGCACGGTCCTGATCTCGACCGCCGTGGCAATTCCGGTGCTGGTCCTGATCTGGCGCGTCGATCCGTTCCGTATCCGCCGCCGCGCCGCGCTGGCTGGGGCTGTTGCCTACGCCGGCGCGCTGACGGTGCTGGAATTCTCGGTCCCGATGGAGGCGTTCGAAGCCTTCTACGGCAACAACCATGTCTCCAACTTCGCCCGCTCCGGGGTCGACGCGATCTCGGAATATCTCACCCATGGGTTCATGGAATCGGATGCGGTGGCGACCGATCACCTGAAGTCGACCGCGGGCGCGGCCTTCCTGCCGGCCGGCAAGCCGCCTCACATCATCCTGGTGCACGACGAATCGAGCTTCGACATCCGCAACGCTCCGGGGATGAAGGTGCCGCCGGGTTATGGGCCGCACTTTCGATCCTTCGACGGCCGGGAGCGCCACTTCATTGTCGAAGGTGCCGGCGGTCCGAGCTGGTACACCGAATACAACGTCCTCGCCGGCCTCTCCGCGCGCACGTTTGGCCGCTTCGCCTATTTCGTCACCCGGATCGCCGCCGGCCGGGTCGAGCGTGGCCTGCCGCTGGCGCTGCGCCGGTGCGGCTACCAGACCTTTTCGCTCTATCCGGCGCTCGGCGCCTTCATGAGCGCGAGAGGTTTCCAGACCACGATGGGGGTGCAGCACTTTTTCGACGCGACCGCGCTCGGCACCAAGCAGATCGAGCCCGATCGATTCTACTACGGCGCCGCGGCCAAGATGATCGAGCGCGAACGCGCCAACGGGCCGATGTTCGTCTTCGTCTACCTCGCCGCCAACCATTTTCCCTGGGACCACCGCTGGCGCCCCGAGCTGATGCCGCAGTGGAAGGGCCTCGGCAACAAGCCCGAGATCGACGAATATCTGCGGCGGCAGACCATGGGCATGCAGGACTACGCCGACTTCCGGCAGCGCCTCGAGCATGACTTCCCGGGCGAGTCCTTCCTCCTGGTCCGCTACGGCGACCACCAGCCGGACTTCGCCTCCACCATCATGGAGCCGTCGCTCGACGATGCCGCGATCGCGAAGCGCCTGATGAGCTATGATCCGCGCTATTTCACCACCTACTACGCCATCGACACGGTGAATTTCAAACCGCCGAACGTCACCTCGGCGCTCGACACCATCGAGGCGCCTTACCTTCCGCTGATCGTGCAGGAGAGCGCGGGCCTGCCGCTCGACCCCTCGTTCGCCGAGCAGAAGAAGATCCTGGAACGCTGCCACGGCCTGTTCTACGCCTGTGCCGGCGGCGCCGAGGCGCGGCGGTTCAATCGGCTGCTGATCGAAGCCAGCCTGATCAAGCATCTCTAGCGTCCGGCCCGCAATGCCGCCCCTCCTCTCCACCCTCACAAGCCGGCTGACGCTGTCCGCAGCGCTCGGCCAGTCGAGCCTGGCACGGGCCGCACCGACCGCGGCGTTCCACCTTGCGGCGCTTGCCGTCATGGCGTGGAGCGAGATCGGGGCCGTGCCGATGGCAGCCTTCATCCTCGCCTGGGGCCTCATCAATTGCTTCTGGCTCGCGCTCCTGCGCCGGCCCGGCCTCGCGGCAGCGCTATCGTTCCTGCTGCTGGTGATCCTGGTCGCGATCTCGCGGTTCAAGTTCCAGGTCCTCTGGATGACGGTGACCTTCATCGATGTCATGATCATCGATTCCGACACCTTCACGTTCCTCTGGGCGGTCTTTCCGAAGCTGCGGACGCTGGCGATCGTCGTCCTCGCCACGGCCGTTCCGCTCGGCATTCTGATCTGGCGGGCCGATCCGTTGCGCGTCCGGCGGCGCACGGCGATGGCAGGGGGCGCGGCGTGCCTGGTCGCGCTCGCCGGGCTCGAATTCGCATTCCCGTTCTTGGAAGGCGAGAGTTTCGGCGACGACAATTATGTGTCGAGCTTCGCCCGCTCCGGGGTCGGCGCGGTCTCCGAATTCACCACCCACGGTTTTCTGGAATCCGATGCCGCGGTCAACAACCAGCTCGAGCTCGCCACTGGAGACTCCTGCCAGCCTGCCGCGCGACCTCCGCACATCATCCTGGTGCATGACGAGTCGAGCTTCGACATCCGGGCGATCGACGGCATCAAGGTCCCCGAGCATTACGGCGGCTACTTCCGATCGTTCGACGGCAAGGCGCGAAAATTCCTGGTCGAAGGCGCCGGCGGTCCGAGCTGGTTTGCCGAGTACAACGTGCTCGCCGGCCTCTCGGTGCGCTCCTACGGGCGCTTCCAGTTCTTCGTGACCCGCATCGCCGCCGGGCGGGTCGAGCGCGGCCTGCCGCGCGCCCTGCAGCGCTGCGGCTACCGGACATTCGCGAACTATCCGGTCTATGGCGGCTTCCTGAGCGCGGGCTCGTTCTACCGCGGCGTCGGCATCCAGAATTTCGTCGACGGCAAGGATATCGGCGGCGGCGTGTTCGAGCCGGACCGGTTCTACTACGACGTCGCTACCCGCATGATCGGGCGCGAGCACGGCCGCGCGCCGATGTTCCTCTATGTCTACCTCACCGCCAATCATTTCACCTGGGACTATCCCCTGCGCGCCGAGTTCACGCCCAGGGGTTGGCGCAGCCCGGGCAACAAGGTGCCCGAGGTCAACGAGTTCCTGCGGCGGCAGGCGATGAGCGAGCGCGACTACGCCGATTTCCTCGCCCGGCTCGAGCGGGATTTCCCGGGCGAGCCGTTCCTGATCGTGCGCTATGGCGACCATCAGCCTGATTTCGCCAAGCGCCTGATCGATCCGACGATCGACTTCGTGGAGCTCGGGCGCCGCCTGATGAGCTATGATCCGCGCTACTACATGACCTATTACGCCATCGACACGATCAATTTCCAGCCGCGGAACCTCGCCTCGGCGCTCGATCTGCTCGACGCGCCTTACCTGCCGCTTGTGGTGCAGGAGGCTGCCGGCCTGCCGCTCGATCCCTCCTTCGCCGAGCAGAAGCGGATTCTCGAACGCTGCAAGGGCCTGTTTTACGGCTGCGCCGGCGGCGCCGAGGCGCGGCGCTTCAATCGGCTCTTGATCGATGCAGGGCTGATCAAAGGGCTCTAAAAGCATGTTCCGGTCGAATTGATCCGACCATTGCAACACCCACGTTCGTCACCCCCGGGCTTGACCCGGGGGTCCATCGCATAACAGGTTTCATGCGAAGAAGATGGATTGCCGGGTCAAGCCCGGCAATGAGTGCGTCCAGCAGTCCGTTTGTCAGCATGGTGGGAGTCCGTGCCATGTGAAGTCACCGCATATGTAGCTGAAGGCAACTGCGT
>Ga0137385_10004892_pt1 | contig 11708 bp, 10 predicted proteins | sample SagtaG_FD_104921 | JGI IMG/M metagenome (GOLD analysis project Ga0137385, IMG submission 104921) | Vadose zone soil microbial communities from Sagehorn Ranch, Mendocino, California, USA - Sage2_R_80_16 metaG | ecosystem: Environmental > Terrestrial > Soil > Vadose zone | place: USA: California...
GATGCGGGACCTGTCGTTGTCACGCAGCCAGTTGCTGCTCCTCGCCGGTACGGCCAACCGGCCCCTCGCCGAGGAGATGGCCCAGCATTTGGGACAGCCGCTGTGCGCGGTGACGATGCGGCGGTTTGCCGACGGCGAAATCTTCGTCAAGATCGACGAGAACGTACGCGGGCGGGATGTCTTCATCATCCAGCCCACCAATCCGCCGGCGGAAAATTACATGGAGCTGTTGCTGCTGATGGACGCAGCGCGGCGCGCGAGCGCCGCCCGCATCACGGCGGTGCTCCCGTACTTCGGCTACGCGCGGCAGGACCGCAAGGATCAGCCGCGCGTCGCGATCAGCGCCAAGTTGATGGCGAATCTGATCACGCATGCCGGCGCGGACCGGGTGCTGGGAATGGACTTTCATTCCCACCAGGTGCAGGGGTTCTTCGACATTCCGGTGGACCATCTGTACGCGGCGCCGGTGTTCGTGAGCCACTACCGGACCAAGCAGCTGCACGATCCGGTCGTCGTCGCGCCGGACGTCGGGTCGGCGAAGATGGCCCGCGGGTTCGCGAAGCGGCTCGACGCCTCGCTCGCGATCATCGACAAGCGGCGCCCGTCCGCGAACATCGCGGAGGTCGTGAACGTCGTCGGTGAAGTCGAGGGGAAAGACGTGCTGATCCCCGACGACATGATCGATACCGCCGGCACCATCGCCGAGGCGGCGGCGGCGCTGCGGCGGCTCGGCGCCAAACGCATCTTCGCGTTCGCGACGCATGCGCTGCTGTCGGGCCCGGCGGTCGAACGGCTGCGGGCCGCGCCGATCGAAGAAGTGACGGTCACGAATACGATCCGGATTCCGGACGAGAAGCAGTTTGAGAAGCTGAAGGTGTTGTCGATCGCAAGCCTGATGGCCAAAGCCATCGGCTATGAGCATTCGAACCAATCCGTCAGCTCGTTGTTCGACTGACGACCGATGACTGAGGACTGAGGACGGACGTATGGCACAGACGGTGAGTCTCTCCGCGACGGCGCGCGCGAAAACAGGTAAGGGCGCGGCGCGGCAGGCGCGCTTTCAGAAGCAGGTTCCGGCCGTGATCTACGGCCACGGCCGCCCCACGCAGCCGCTCATGGTGGACGCGCTCGCCCTCGAGAAGGCGCTCACGGGGATCGAGCCCGAGAGCACGCTCATCGACCTCACCGTGGACGGCAAGAAAGCGCGGGCCTTGATTCGCGAGATCCAGCGCCACCCCCTCCGCCCCGACATCATCCACGTCGATTTCTACGAGATCAAAGCGGACGAGAAGGTCACCCTCAAGGTCCCCGTCCACCTCGTCGGCACACCCGACGGCGTGCGCAACGCCGGCGGCGTGCTCGATCAGGTGACCCGCGAGGTCGAGATCGAAGTGCTGCCCGAGCACATTCCCGACCGCGTCGAGCTCGACGTCAGCGCGCTGAAGATCGGCGACTCGTTGCACACGCGGGATCTCACGATCGCCAATGCGGTCATCCTCACCGGCGCCGATCTCACGATCGCGACGGTGGTGCCGCCGCGCGCCGAGGAAGTCGCCGCGCCGGCCGCCGAAACCGCGACCGAGGTCGCCGAGCCCGAGCTCATCCGCAAGGTCCGCGAGGGTGAGGAAGGCGAAGAGGGCGAAGCGGCCCCCGCACCCGAAGGCAAGGCTGCGCCCAAAGCAGAGGAGAAGCCCAAGGGCAAGAAGGAGGAGTAGTCCGTGCGCGCCGTCGTCGGCCTGGGCAATCCGGGTCCGGAATACGCGGCGACGCGCCACAATGCCGGCTTTCTCCTCGCCGACGCCGTCGCCGAGCATTGGCAGCTCCCGCCCTTCCGTCGCGCCGAGCGCGCCCGCGCGACGGAAGGCACCGTGGCCGGCGTGCCCGTGCGCGTCCTCAAGCCCACGACATTCATGAATCGCAGCGGCGCCGCGCTGGCGTCGCTGCGCGCAGATCCGACGTTCGCGGCACCCCGGGACCTGCTCATCCTCGTCGATGATTTCCAGATTCCGCTCGGCACGTTTCGGCTGCGCCCCGACGGCTCGGCGGGGGGCCACAACGGCTTGAAGAGCATCGAAGGCGCCTTGCAGTCTCAGCAATACGCCCGCCTGCGCGTGGGTGTCGGCCCGCTGCCCGAGGGCACCGGGGACTGGGCGGACTACGTGCTCGCGCCGTTCGAGCCGGAGCAGCTGGAGGAAGTGCAGGCGCTCCTGCCGCAGATGATCGAGTCGGTCGAGAAGTGGCTTAAGGCCTGATGCTGCGTCTCGGCATCGTCGGTCTTCCGAATGTCGGCAAATCGACGCTCTTCAACGCGCTGACGTCCTCGAAAGCCGCGGCCGCGGAGAATTATCCCTTCTGCACCGTGGAGCCGAACGTCGGCGTCGTGGAAGTCCCTGATCCGCGGCTGGAAACCCTCAACCAGCTCGTCAAACCGAAGAAGAAGATCCCCGCGGTCGTCGAGTTCGTGGACATCGCCGGCCTGGTGAAAGGCGCGTCCCAGGGCGAGGGACTCGGCAACCAGTTCCTCTCGCACATTCGCGAGGTGGACGCGGTCGTGCACGTCATCCGCTGCTTCGAGGACCCCGACGTGGTGCACGTCATGGGGCCGGTCGATCCGGTGCGCGATCACGACGTCATCACCAGCGAGCTGGCGCTCGCCGATCTCGCCGTCGTCGAGCGCCGGCTCGATAAGACGCGCAAATCGGCGCGCGCCGGCGACAAGGAGGCCCAGCTCGAGCTCGTCCTGCTCGATCGCGTCGTGGCGGAGTTGAACGCCGGCCGCGGCGCCCGCGAAGCGGGCGAAAACGCCGACGCGATCAAGTTCCTGCGCACGCTGGGATTGCTCACCGCCAAGCCTATCCTCTATGCGGCGAACGTCAACGAAGACGATCTCGCTTCGGGTGGCGGCCAATGGATCGATAAGCTCCGGGCCGCCGTGCAGACCCATCACGAAGAAGCGGAGATTGTCCCCTTCTCCGCCAAATTCGAGGCGGAGCTCGGCGAGCTGGCGGGGGAAGAGCGGCGGGAGTATCTCGCCAGCGCCGGCGTCGCCGAGCCGGGACTCGACCGGCTGATTCACGCGGGCTACCGGCTGCTCGGCCTGCAGACGTTTTTCACCGTCGGCGAAAACGAAGTGCGCGCCTGGACGATGCATCGCGCTCACACCGCCTTCGACGCCGCGGGCGAGATCCACTCGGATTTCCAGCGCGGATTTATCCGCGCCGAGACGGTGGGGTTCGGGGAGTTTGTGAAAGCGGGCAGCTACAAGGCTGCCCGCGAACAGGGTCTGATCAGAAGCGAGGGGCGCGACTACGTCGTGACGGACGGCGACATCCTGCTGTTTCGGTTCAACGTCTAGCGCGTCCAGATCTCCACGAGGCCGCACGACCCCCGGGCCGACCAGCCCGCGCCCATCCACGTCGAGGCGCCAGCCACCGGGACCAGCGCGCGGGCCAGATCTGCCGGCGGCACCCCCCGGTATACCTCGACACCGGTGACGTCCGAGATGTTGATGCGATCGTAATCCGGTTCGCGCTGCGCAACGCCGTTGACGCTGACCGGAACCAGGCAGAGCGACCCACGGGTGAGCCGCGTCGGGCGGCATTCCGCGGAGCAGCGCGTCACGATGCCCTCAAGCGTGAGCAGACTGCTGAGCCTCGCCGCGTGGAGGTGACTGATCTCCTCGCGGGTAAAGAAGTGCGCGAAGCCGCGATAGGTCTCCCGCCGCTCGTAGAATCCCGCCAGGTCACGCCACAGATTCGCCGCTTGCGCTTCGACGACCAGCGGATCGAGATCCTCCGCATCCTGGTCGAGCAACACGGCGATCCGTTTCGAGTGTTGTGGCTCGAGCGAAAACAGGTAATCCTCGGTCACGCGCCCGTCGTACGAGATCAGGATGGCCCGCCGCCCGCTGGGCAAGCCAGTGAGGGCAAACCGTCCCTGCTCGTCGGTGAGGGTGAACTTCCCGCCTTCGCGCGCCGCGATCATCACGCCGGCGATGGGGCCGCCGTTGAACGAGGAGATGACTGCGCCGTGGATCCCTGCGGTGGTGTCGGCCTGAAGATGCAGGGATGAGGCGAGGAGCGCCGCCATGACAAGCAGCATGATCTACTATACCACGCCTGCTCACGCCTTTCCACGCCTTTACACGCCGTTTACCTTTATCGCTCACATATCCCCTACTCGGTGCCTTCCACCGCACCGGGTCACCCATGACCAAAGGGAGGTGGCATGAATCGTCGCTACGAGACGGTCTACATGTTTGATAGTGCCCTGGAAGAGCCGGCAATCACGGAAAAACTGAACCGCTTTCACGCCTTGCTGACCAAGGATGGGAAAGGCACGCTGACGAACGTGTCCCATTGGGGCAAGCGAACGCTGGCGTTCAAGATCAAGAAGAAAGACACGGCCTACTACGTCGTCGCCGAGTTCTCGGCGGAGGGCGAGCTGCTGCCCGAGTACGAGCGCGCCGTGAAACTCGACGAAGGCGTGCTGCGGTATATGTGTGTCGAGGCCGCGCGCGAGCAGCCGAAGCCGGTCGTGGCCACCGCCGTCGCCCCTGAAGAAGAAGAGCTGGAAGAGGAGGAAGCGTGAGACGTCCCGCCAAGACCTGTCCCGTGTGCGAGTCCGGCGCGCGCGTGCTCGACTATAAGGATGACCGGACGTTGAGCCGCTTCCTGACCGAGCGCGGCAAAATTCTGCCCAGCCGGCTGTCGGGCATGTGCGCGCGCCACCAGCGGCAGCTCGCGACCGCGATCAAGCGCGCACGGCAGCTGGCGCTGCTTCCTTACATCAAGGGTCACACCGCATAACTACCAAAGAGCCGTGGTGGCGCCTGGTCCTGGCGCTGCTGGCGTTCCTGCTCTGGGCGCATCCCAGCCTGGTTGGGCTGCCGTGCGCGGCGCTGCTGATCATCGCGCCCGCGAGCGGTGACCGTCGCGGCTGGTCGCAACCGATCGCCGCGCTGATCGGCGCCGTCAGTCTCGCGCGCCTGGTGGTGACGGCGGGAAGCGGCAGCCGGCTCGCCGCCGCAACGAGCGCCTACATCGTCCTCGCCAGCGCGGCGTTCGTGTCGTTCGTGCTGCTCAGACCCGATACGGTCCTGCGCCAGGCGTTCCGGTCGACCCTGGCGGCGGGCCTCGCCGCCGCGCTGCTGATGCAGGCGCTGTGGGGATCAGATGCCTGGGGCGCGCTCGGATGGGAAGCGACGCGCCAGGCGAGCCTCACGATGCGGGCGATCGTGGAAGTCGCGCCCGACGCATTCCCGATCTATGAGCCGATGGTGCGCTTCATGAGCCTCACGTGGCCCGGCATGCTCGCGCTGCAGACGCTCGCGGGACTCGCGCTCGCGTGGCAGCTGCAACGGCGCATCGGATCAGCGGCGTTGGGCGAGAGCGCACCGCGCGTGCGGTTCAAGGACTTCAACATGGGCGACGGCTGGGTCTGGGGCATCGTCGCCTGGCTGGGCGTGCTGATTCTGCCGGTGTCGAGCGTCCTGCACGTCGCGGGCACCAACCTGGGCCTCGTGGCGGGCACGCTGTACGTGCTGCGCGGCGCCGCGATCGTCGCGACGTTCGCCGAGGCGTTCGGCGTATCGGCGCTCGCGCTCGTGGTCGTCGCGGCGGCGGCGGCCGCGCTGGCCGTGCCACTGGTGTTCGTGCTTCCAGGGCTGTGCACGCTCGGCATCACGGATACCTGGTACCAGTACCGCCGCCGTCTGGCGAAAGCACGTGAGCGGCAGCGGTCCAACACAACCTGAGGATTCGAGCGTGGAAATCATTCTGCGGGAAGACGTGCAGCATCTGGGCAAAGTCGGCGAAGTCGTGAAGGTGAAGGACGGCTACGCCCGGAACTACCTGCTGCCCAAGGGGCTCGCCTATCCGGCGACCGACGCCAACAAGAAGAAGATCGCCTACGAAGGCGAGCGCCTGGCGAAACAGCGCGCCGCCGAAAAGTCCGCGGCCGAAACCGAAGCCACGCGGCTCACGGACGTGCGCCTGACGTTTGCGGTCAAAGTCGGCGAGGAGGAGAAGCTCTACGGCTCGGTCACCGCGAGCGACATTCAGCGCAAGCTCGAGGAGCTGGGCATCCACGTCGACAAGCGCAAGATCGACCTGCATGAGCCGATTCGCGAGCTCGGCGAATTCAACGTCGGGATCAAGATCCATCCCGAGGTGCGGCCCGAGGTGCGGGTCACGGTGGTGAAGGAGTAGCGATCGTCGCGATCGGGTACGTCAGCTCATCGTGGACGACCGCTCCTACCGCGACCGTCTGGAGCTGACGTCCGATGAGTTCTTCCGCAAGCTGCGGGCGGGCCTCGATGCCGGGACGTCCCAGCCTCCGCCGCAGGCGTTCACGGACGCGTATCAGGACGCCGCCCGCGCCGGCGACCACGTGATCGCGGTGATCATCTTGAGCGCCTTGTCGGGCACGTTCGCCAACGGCGACGCGGCGGCGCGCCGCCTCGAGCTCGTGACGCGCTACCGGCCAATGCAATGTTTGGTGACGCCGATCACACCGGTGATCGCCGCCCACGCGGGGATCGGCGCGTGGGGTGTGTTCTATCAGAATGAAGACTGAGCTCGCACAAGTTGTGGACGTGTTAGTGGACCGGAAGGCGGTCGATCCAGTAGTATTGGATCTACGCGGCTTGAGCGGGGCGACCGACTACTTCGTGATCGTCTCCGGAACGTCGAACGCGCACGTGCGGGGAATGGCGGACCACCTCGTCACCGCGCTCGCGCCCAAGGGTCTGAAGCCGCATCATGTGGAAGGGCTGGCGCAGGGGCGCTGGGTGCTGCTCGACTATGTGGACTTCGTCGTGCACGTCTTCCATCCGGAGCTGCGTGAGTTTTACCAGCTCGAGCGGTTGTGGGGTGATGCGCCAGTGGTTGACGCCGGGGCGAAAGGCTAGGCAGGTATGCGACGTGCGATGACTCGTCTGATTGTCGTCCTGGGATTCGGGATCCTGGCCACGCCGGCGGCTGCGCAATACTTCGGTCAGAACAAAGTGCAGTACCGCAGCTTCAATTTTCAATCGATTCAGACCGAACACTTCGACATCTACTACTATCCGGACGAGCGCGGCGGCGCGCTGGACGCGGCGCGGATGGCCGAACGGGCCTACGCCCGCCTGTCGCGCATCCTGCACCATCAGTTCCAGTCCCGCAAGCCGATCATCCTGTACGCCTCGCAGTCCGACTTCCAGCAGACGAACGTCGTCGACGCATCGGGCGAGGGACTCGGCGGCGTCACGGAGTTCTTCAAGCACCGCGCAGTCCTGCCCTTCACCGGCTCGTACGCCGAGTTCGAGCACGTGTTGCAGCACGAAATGGTGCACCAGTTCCAGTACGACATCTACAGCCGCGGCCGACCCGGCGCCGGCGTGCAGACGCTCGTGGCCGTCAATCCGCCGCTGTGGTTCATGGAAGGGATGGCGGAGTATCTGTCGCTCGGCCCGATCAATCCCGAGACGGCGATGTGGCTGCGCGACGCGGCGCTCGAGGGGCACCTCCCCACGATCGAAGAGATGACCACCGATCCGTACATCTTCCCCTACCGCTACGGGCACGCGCTGTGGGCGTACATCGGCGAGAAGTGGGGAGACGAGGTGATCGGCGAGATTCTGCAGAGCTCCGCCACGTCGGGGCTCGACGCCGCCTTCAAGCGCGCCCTGGGCCGCTCGCTCGAGGATCTGTCGAACGACTGGCGCGACGCGATTCAGACGACGTTCCTCCCGCAGCTGGGCGACCATTATCGGGCGCGCCGCATCGCGCAGCCGACGCTCACGCAGCGGCACTCGCATGGACGCATTTTCCTCGCACCGGCACTCTCCCCCGACGGCAAGGATCTCGCGTTCTTCGGCGATGAGGGCGGCTTCTTCGTCGATCTCTGGCTGGCAGACGGCGAGACGGGCCGCGTCAAGCGGCGGCTCGTGAAATCGACGCAAAACAACAACTACGAGAGCCTGCGCTTCATCAACTCGGCCGGCGCGTTTTCGCCCGACGGTCGCTACTTCGCGATCGCCGCCAAGCGCAAGGACCGCGACGATCTCGTGATTCTCGACGTGCAACGCGGCCGCGAAGAACGGCGCATCCACGTCGGGTTGAGCGGGTTGCAGACCCCGCAATGGTCGCCCGACGGGCAGCAGCTTGTCTTCACCGGCTTCAGCAACGGCTTCACCGATCTCTTCACCATCAATCGGGACGGCACCGGCCTGCGCCGCTTGACCACCGACAAGTTCGCCGATCTGCATCCGGCGTGGTCGCCCGACGGCACGACGATCGCGTTCGTCACCGATCGCGGCGGCGAGACTGATTTCGAGCTGCTGCGCTTCGGGAATCTGCGCGTGGCGCTGTTCCACCTCGACAGCGGCGCCATCGAGCTGCTCGGGAACATGGACACCGGCCGGAACATCAATCCGGTGTGGGCGCCCGACGGCCGATCCCTGGCGTTCGTGTCCGACCGCACCGGCATCAACAACGTCTTCCTGTACGACCTGGCCGACGGCCAGATCTATCAGCTCACGAACATGTTCACCGGCGTCCAGGGCATCACGCCGCTCTCCCCGGTGCTGACGTGGGCGCAGCAGGCCGACCGCATGGCATTCGTCTATTACGAAGACGGCCAGTACAGCGTGTACTCGGTGGAGAATCCGCGCTCGCTGCGCCGCGCCCCTTACCATGGACCCGCGACACAACCGGTCGTGACCCTGCTCGAGTCCGAGCAACGGGACACGCTCCTCAAGGCCCCGCCGTTTGTGGCAGCGGTCCCCACGACCAACGCGCTCGGCGGGACCGGTTCCGCCGCGACGCTGCCGAACGTCTCCGCGCCGGCGTCGATTTATCGCTCGGCGACGGGATTCCGTCCGTCGGCACAGCCGCAGCCCGCCGAGTCTACTTCGGCACGGCCGGCGGTGACCGTGCGGGCGCTCCTCGACTCCGCGACGCTCGCGTTGCCGGACACGAACGAGTTCACGTTCAAACCGTACAAGGTGCGGTTCACGGCAGACTACGTGGTCCGTCCGACGGTGGGTTACGCGCGGGACAACTTCGGCCGCGGGGTCTTTGGCGGGACCGCGATCGCGCTGTCCGATATCCTCGGCAACCACTCCCTCGTGCTCGCGGGCTCGATCAACGGCCGTATCGGCGAGGCGCAATTCCTCGGGTTGTACGTCAATCAGACCCATCGCCTGAATTGGGCCGGCGGGTTTTCGCAGGATCCGCTCTATTTCTATGGCGGCAGCGACCAGACGCGGATCGAAGATCCGCAACGCCCGGGTGACAGCCTCGACGTCTACTCTACGCGTATTCGTCGCTTCGTCATCCGAGACTTGTTTGCCGAATCATCGTATCCGTTCAGCCGCTTCAACCGCATCGAGCTGGGCGTGCACGCGATCAATGTCGCCGAGGCCACACTGGCGCTGGAGAAGTCGTACAACGCCAAGACGAGAAAGTTCGTCGATCAGCAGCTCGTCCAGGGTGGCGGTCCGTCCGCGACGTTCGTGCAACCGTCGATCGCGCACGTACACGACAACACCCTGTTCGGTTACGTCGGCCCGTTCGCGGGGTCGCGCTCGCGCTTCTCGATCGCGCCGGCTTTCGGCAGCTGGCAATTCACCGCCGGGCTGGTCGATTACCGGCGCTACATCTTTTTCCGGCCGTTCACCATCGCCGTGCGCGGCCTGATGTTCGGACGGTTCGGACGCGATGCCGATCGCTTTCCGGTCTTCCTCGGCAATCCCGAGCTGATTCGCGGCTACACCGCCGGCTCCTTCCGGAACCACGAGTGCGTCGCGAATCCCCAAACGAATTCGCAAACCGGGTGCGCCGAGCTCGATCAGATGATCGGATCGAAGATCGCCCTCGCCAATGTCGAGCTGCGCTTCCCCCTGACGCGCAGCCTGGTACTGGGCTTCTTGCCACTGGGCTTCCCGCCCATCGAAGGCGCAATCTTCTTCGACATCGGGTTGGCGTGGGACGATTCGAGCACCGTCAAATGGCAACGCTCCGCCGGCGAGAATCCGGTGCTGGTGCGCGCGCCGCTGCGGAGCTGGGGTGGCTCGATCCGCGCCAATGTCTTTGGCCTGCTGATCATGCGGCTCGACTACACCAAGCCGCTCGACCGGCCGCTGAAGCACCCGTATTGGACCATCAGTTTAGGTCCGACGTTCTAACTCCGCTTCGCTAAAACAGTTGCAATGGCCTCGCCGGTTGTCTATTTTGTCCGGCGAGGCCATTTTGCGTATCTCCCGCGTCCTTCTGTTCGCGTCACTCACGCTCTGGGGTTGTGGACCCAAAGCGCCGGCGGCTGGATCGTCACAACAACAAACGCCACAACGAGTTAGCCAGCTCCAGATTCTTGCCCGCTCGCCCGGCGTCGCGATCCGGCTGCCCGCCAAAGGCGGGACTCCGCAGCTCTACCGGCTGCCGCGGCTCACAGTGGTCGAGGGCGTGCTCAAGGGCCGCCTGCCCCCGGTCGAACGCGTGGTCGGACTCGATCCCGAATCCGAGTTCCTCTTCGTGACGACCGCCAAGCACGAGCTGCTCGCGCTCGACCTCGGCAGCGGCCGAGTCGACACCGTCGGCAGGACGATCAAGCAGGCCGCTCTGGGCCCGGATGGCACGCTCTACGCCGTGGATTCGTCGCGCCGCGTCATCTCGCTGTCGCGCAGAACCCGCTTCGCCTGGCCACAGGCGCTCACGGCGCTGCCGCGCGATCTGTTTGGTGCGACCGATCAGCATCTGGTCGGCGTGATTCCGCAGGATCGCCTGCTCGTCGCCGCGGCGGATCAGCCGCCCACCGTACGGCCCATCGCGGCGGGCGGTGACGTTGCAGCGACGCGCTGGGGCGATCTCGTCGCCGTCGCCAGTGATTCCGGCGTGACGTTCTACGATCCGCTCGGACGCCGCGACCCCGCGTTCGTGAAACTCGCCGATGCGCCGCGCGCCCTCGCGTTCTCGCCATCCGGTCATCGCATCTACGTCGCACGCCGCAACGTGCCGGGACTCGCCGTCGTCGATCGCTACGAGCGCAAGGAGCTGGACGGCGTCGCGCTTCCCGGATCGGTCGCCGCGCTCCGCATGGATCCGCTCGGGCGGTGGCTGCTCGCGCGTCCGGCGGTCGGCGACTCCGCGTGGATCGTCGATCTGCCGATCAAGCGCCATACCGGCACCGTCCCGACCGCGTGGCAGGCCGACCTGCCGTCGATGTCCCCCGATGGGATGCTGATCTATCGGCGCGGCAAGGATGTCCTCTCGGCGCGCCCCGATTCGCTGACTGAAGTCGGGAGAGTCACCAACGGCGCCGCCGATATCTGGGTCCTGACGTCGTGGCTGCCCCGCGGCGTGCCAGCGAGTGCGGTGAGCGCGGCCGCGTCCGACAGCGCGGGTCAGGCCGGGGGGCCCGATGAGGCCGGCTGGGAGCCGGTCGCCGATCCGTTTCACCCGGTCGCCGGGGCCTGGGGCGCCGGGTCGCCGGCCAGCGCCGCGCCGGCAGCCCCGCGGGCGACGCCGGCCCCGCGGCCGGCGCGCACGGCGACGCGGCTCGCCGCCGCCCGGCAGCCGGCGCCGGCGCGCCCGGCGCAGTCCGTCCGCATGGCGGCCCGGATCATCCCGGCCCCACGGCTGGCGCCGGGAGCGGCGCCGTCTGCCGCCGGGGCCCGACCCGGGCCCGCCGCGAAGCGTCCGGAGGCACCGTCACCGGCGGCGCCC
>Ga0137385_10004895_pt1 | contig 11706 bp, 11 predicted proteins | sample SagtaG_FD_104921 | JGI IMG/M metagenome (GOLD analysis project Ga0137385, IMG submission 104921) | Vadose zone soil microbial communities from Sagehorn Ranch, Mendocino, California, USA - Sage2_R_80_16 metaG | ecosystem: Environmental > Terrestrial > Soil > Vadose zone | place: USA: California...
AATAGCAACACTGCTTTTCGTAAAATCAAATAAAATGTGTAACTTATGCCCTCGATGTTACCGTATAATAGTTAGATACGATTTACAATATGAGACCTCTTTGGAGGAGGGAACCAGTGTTTTCCTTGGTGGGGCAACTGGTTTCCGCGAACGTGGTAGACCGCCGATGCGCCAACATCGGCGGTTTGTCTTTCTCTCATGAGGTGTTGTCATTTTGCCCGCCTTATGAGGATTAATGACCAGCGTTGCTGGTTGCAGGCGAGGTCGCGTACATCGCGCAGGTTTCGACTCGAAGAACATCTTTGAAGTATAAAACGCCGATCAGTAAATGAAGCATAAGCAGGCCCCGATTGCCAGGTTATGAGTAAAATCACAATCTGTATGCTCGCACCTCGAGAGCAAATGCTCTGGGGTCGGGAATCGTCTCTAACACCGCCTCGATAAGGCAGGTGGTGTATTGGCTCAGCACCTGAGGGCTCAGTGGATTAGGTGGGATATGCCTTGCCTTCAGCATCTCCTTGGTATGTGCAAATCCGGCTTCGTCATCGGCAGGATCCCAGGAGAGGATGATCCCCTCGCGCTGGCCTAGCCACTGCTGCCAACTTTTCATAAGCGCGCTATCCTGCGCTTGGTTGGAAGGGAGCGTTATCCCTCTCTGTCGCAACAGTGCCTCGTGGATCTGTTGCATTGCCGGTGCCTGCGCCGACATTTCCCTGGCCTGTTGCTCTGCTTGATGAAGCACCCGCACCCACATGGCTGGACTATACACAATGAATATTTGCATTTGAAAGCCCCACGCTGCTGGCTCATCAACCAGCTCTTCACCTCGGTTACCGATAAGGGGCGCTTCAAGAATAATGGGCGTATTTTTTGGAAGGTGGTAGACGGCAAACAACAGCACGTCTCGCATGAGCTTGGTAATGAGCTTGCGGGCCTCTGGATGGGTCTCCCCTTCTGGCAAGAAGTCACGCGCGCCGGGCATGTCTATCTCAGCTAGGCGTTTCAAGAAGAGATAGTGTACCCGGTCGTACGAAATAAGTGCGGGAGGAGCTTGCAAGGTAGGATACAACTCCACTAATTCGTTATGGCGCAGCGCCAATTCTCCCATGAGAAGGCTCTTCCCATGAGCCGGCTCACCGCCGATGATAAGTAGAGGTTTTTCACCTGTTAACCATGCCGCGGCTCTCTCCTCCAGGGAGGCATGCCTCCTCCTCATAGTGGGAAGAATGCCTGATCGGGAAAAGACATAAGAGACGATCCCGGCTGTGAGTTCATCCATAGCCCCTTTTTCTGTATGCTACTCACGAAATTATGAGGGAATAATACCTCAAAAACTCCTGGAAGAGGCATCGAATCACTAAGGGTAGGGTAGCATAGTTCAGAAGATAAAGTCAACCTTTTATACCGTTATGTGCTTTCAGGCAGAAAATGCCCAAATGGTCTCAACCACAAACGTTAAACGCAACGTGAACATCCTTCGTAAGGGCATCAAATTATGAACTACCAGTTAGTTTAGAGAAAAATGACTTTCTGTCCCAGGGGGTCTACTACCCCGTTACCGTTACCTCGCGATCACTTCCTACATGTCTTGGTTAAGACACGGCTCCGCTCTATGCAATGACCGGCGAACCGGTGACTTGACTGTACGCGGGCTCCCAGGCCACACATGGCCTGACTGATCAAAAGTGAATACCCGCTTCACCCGTACGCCTAAGATGAGCAGCCCAATTTACATCCATGAGCAGACTCCGCTTTCGCTCAAAGTCTGCCACCCACTTTGAATAGGGCCCTGTTCAGTACGGAAGGCTGCTCTCATTGCACTGACGGTAAAACGCCTGGCAAGCACGTGCCTACCCGGCGCACACAGTCTTTTACTGAGAGGCAATGCATGAGTAACACCTGCTCAAAGACTTTGCAATACCCCGTCCCTAGAAACCCCGCCAGAGGATTATTGACAGTGGCGTGTAATAATTTTTGCAATAAAACTGGTCCTGCTCAGAGGTTTGTCCAGCCAGAGAAGCCATGTTGCTCGTCACGAAACCCCATTTTTGTTGCAACGAATGCTGCACGCGGGAGTCAAGGAACCGTTGGCGGGGTTTCGTCCCCTAGTGCAGAAACAGTCTGCCCGAGCGAGGCCAGAGAATATACGTGCCCCGACTCCCCCTTCGATGACGACCGCGATTGCGTGATCAAGATTTCTAGTCCTTGAAAGAGGAGAAAGCACCTATGAGCAAGCACATCAATCACCTATCCGCTCTACCACAGCGTCCTACGGCCAGCGACTCCGAGGCTTGGCGGATTTACTGGTCATCACAAGGACAGCCATGGCGCACCAGACCAGAGATCGACGAGCAACGCCGGGAGAAGCTTGCTCAGTACCTGGCTATCGCAACTGATGTCGAAAGGGGCATCTACCCCTTCAAGAATATCAAGCTCAGCCGAGCAGATGTCGAGTGGTTGTTAGCGGTACAAAGGATTGGGCGTGAGCCGGGAGACCCGAGCGACGCAGGTGAGCGCGAAAGTGGAGGATTGGATCTGCGTGGGGCTGACTTGCGCGGCGAGGACCTCAGCGGCTTGCCGCTGACCCGTCTACGGGGAGGACTTACTATAAGAGAACTGGGAAACACGACCCCAGAGCAACGCAGCGCAGCGGCGGTTCACCTGGAGGGCGCCAGCCTCATCAATGCACATCTCGAAGGGGCCTTCCTCCATGGTGCCCATTTGGAGGGAGCCAGCCTCCTTGAGGCACACCTGGAAGAGGCTTTCCTCGATGAGGCGCATCTCGAGAAATCGAACCTCTTTCAATCCCATCTGCGCGGGGCGAATCTGGGATTCGCCCATTTAGAGGGGGCCAATCTCATCAGGGCATGTCTCGAAGAAGCAAATCTCAGCTTTGCCCACCTACTGGGAACGCTTTTGAGTGAGGCATGCCTGGAGGGAGCTAACCTCATGATGGCACATCTGGAGGGAGCTAACCTCACCGGGACGCATTTAGAGGGAGCCAGACTGCAGCGCGCTTCCCTCGACAGCAGGACCGCTCTCGAAGACGCCATCTTAAGTGACGGAAGGCACAAGTTCGCGTTCCTGGCAGATATACGGTGGGGGGGGGTAAATCTCACAGATGTGGATTGGTCGCCAGTGACAGTGCTGGGTGATGAATACGAGGCGCGGCAGCCAAAAGCACGCGGCAGGAGAGTAAAAGAGAAGACCGAGCGTTTGGGCGAGTATAAGGCGGCAGTTCACGCTAATCGCCAGCTCGCCCTCGTATTGAGGAGCCAGGGAATGAACGAGGAGGCAGATCATTTTGCCTACCGTGCACAACTGCTTCAACGAGTCGTCTACAGGCGGCAGCGGAGGCTCCTGAAGTATACCTTTTCCTGGTTTCTCTCCTTGCTCGCTGGCTACGGGTATCGGCTGTTGCGGAGCATCTTCATCTACCTGTTTGTAATCATGAGCTTTGCAGCGGGCTATTACTGGGCAACCCATGCTCTGCACGCACATACCTACTCGCTGAACTGCTACGAGGCCCTCGTGCTGAGTATCAGCTCGTTTCATGGGCGTGGCTTCTTTCAGCCAGTACAGAGTCCAGGCGATCCGGTAGCAATCCTGGCGGCGGCAGAAGCCGTTTTCGGTCTGCTTATTGAGATCAGCTTCATCGCAACGTTCACCCAGCGCTACTTCGGGAGGTGATCCCTCAGCAGGCCCAAACGCGACCCTGCAGCCCAGGAAAGCCACTGCGCGCGGACCTCTGGCGAGACGCGCACAGTGTTTAGGAGCCTTCCACAGAGTGGATGTCCCTCCCACGGGCTCGAACGTGGAGTATATCATGCTCCCTGGCAGGACCTTCTCTTAAGAAGCGCCAGCCATCACCCCCTCACGTTGAAGCGCCCCATTCACCCCCAGGCGGTGATAAACCAGTGCCCCTGCGCCTACCAGTCCCACATCCCCGCCCAGATGGGCCTGCACAATACGCACGGCTTTGCGCGGCACCTGCATTGCACGGCCGCGAACGATGTGAAGAGCAGGCTCCAGAAGCAAGGATCCCATTTGGAGGACCCCCCCACCCAGGATGATCATCTCGGGGTTAAAGATATGAATGATATTGACCAGGCCAACGCCCAGTGCCTCTGCCGCCTCTCTTATGAGAGAAAATGCTAACGGGATCTCGGCCTGCGCCGCCAGTGATACAGTGCGTGCATTCATGGGGGGCGCTTCTACATCCCCCACGCTATCGATGCGCTCATGGTTCAGGCAGTTATGTACCGGAGGCTCCAGTTGTCCTGATTCTCCTGTGTACTGCTGCAACGCGCGTGCAAACTCGAGTAACTCCCTGCCCCGCCCCTCATCAATAGCTTCTTTAGCACGGCGAGCAATAGCTGTACCGGAAGCAATGCTTTCCAGGCAGCCGATATTGCCACAATTACAGGGTCCGCCACGCCAATCAACGGTCATATGTCCCAGTTCTCCCGCTGTCCCGCTTGTACCTCCTACAATTTGACCATTGACAATAACGCCGCTCCCGATACCAGTGCTGATTGTGAGGTAAACCAAGTCCTTGCAACCGCACCCGGCACCAAACATGTACTCGCCCAGGGCTGCCGCGTTGGCATCGTTCTCAACGAAAATAGGCACGTGGTAATGCTCTTGGAAGAGATCGCGCAAGGGAATATTATGCCACCCGGACAGATTTGGCGCGGCAAATACGACGCCCGCGCGGCTGTCCAGGGGACCGGCCACACCAATGCCAATACCCTTAATCTGGTCCAGTCCGCTACAGGACTCATCAAGCGCCTCCTGGATAGCACGATAGATTCGTGGAACAAGACAGGCAGGAGTGGAGTCCACTCCTGTATCCTCACTTATTCGCGAGAGCAGCGTCGAGCCACGCAGCACTGCTACCCGGACCTGCGTCCCACCCAGGTCTACCGCGATCACCAACGGCACCTGGTCTGGGTCAACGATTGTCTTTTCATTCATTCGCGTGTACTCCATCGGTTCCTTACTTGCTACTAGCACTACGGTTTGTTCGTAATACGCAAACTGTGAATGAGGTTGCACTCATTCCAGGAGGAGCGTACTTCCACAGCCATACAGTGCGATTGAACACTCCCTGGCAGAAGGACAAGCACATTCCAGTTTGTTTATATTCTGAACGAACAATGAGGGGGAGAGTAACACCTTCCTTGAACGGGCTCTGGAGAGGGCCTGCTTGCGGCCCTCGTCTTGACCTCTGAGCAGCCATTCGAGAGATAGGCGCGCCTATACTGGCTGCTGAGGTGGGCCTCGCCCAAGCAGTAGCGGTAATCTTCGGGGAAGAACCAGCCCGGCCGCACGCAGCCGAACTGGCGGGGCAGGCTTCCATACTGGCACTTTCCTGGTACAAGCCGTACCTCGGCTAAGAAGAAGGTTCCACTCTTCGCCGGGAGCAACTGTACCCTCCCACTGCACTGAGCCAGACACACACGACTTTGTAGAGTGCGAGATCGAGAGATGCAAGTTTGCCATTCGTTCAATAACCTGGCGCATTTCCGCCACATAAATTGCCAACGATTGGCTTGAGAAGGGCATCAAGATGGTTTTTGAGCGTTGATCTCTGCCACATAATGTGCCGAGACATTGTAGCTCATCTTTTTTGGATCTATTCACCAAGGATGGAACCGCCAAATTTGTCACATAAAATGGCGCAAGCTTTATGAATGGATGAGATAAAAGGACATCAAGCCGAAATGGTCTTCGTGAGGATGTCACGCCAGGTTATGGTGGCAGAGACAATCCGTTGAAGGCGCTTGGCAGCGTGGCACATACCCCGGCAACCCGCGCGATTATCTTGACAAATGACAAAGTTCGCTGCGCTTTGTGGATTCCGCAGGCAGTGACTACTGCTGGCTTACAGGGCTATCTCTGCTACAGAGGGTCTTTAGAGTAGCACACTCGGTCGGCCAGGCTTCCATAGCAGGCTGTACAGTACCTCCTCCTTTGGTAGAACTAAACTTATGAGCACCTACCTCAATATAATCGGCGCATCAAGGTCACACCTATTACCAGCCCTAGAACAAAGGCAAGCAGCACGAGAATGATGACGGTTTCCATCGATATCCTCCTATTCTGGTTCGATTAACTTGAGACCGGGGAACGCACAGTCCCTCTCGCTGTCGCCCTTCGCAGAGAAGGTCACCCAGGTAGCCAGTGAGAAGTGTTTACACTCATTCTCAGCCCTCTTTAGCCTCACTCCACAGGCCAGATTCGCGGACCTTGCGCCTCAAATTCACGAGCGCCCGGTAGTGTAACTGCTTACAGGCGTTCTCGCTGCGGTTGAGGCACCCGGCGATCTCGGCATAGGACAGATCGTCAGCATGACGCATGACCAAGATACGTTGCTCCTCAATCGGAAGTGTGCGCACTAACTGCCAGAGAGCCTCTCTCTCCTCGCGCCGCACAATGGTGTCGAGAACATCCTCCTCCTCGCTCAGCAGCTCATTGCGCTCGAGCAGGCTGTTCAAGTCATCGATAACCGACGTCTTCTCCAACTCTCTCCCTCGTTCCTGAAGGACCCTGGCTGCGATGCCAAATAACCAAGAGCCGAATGGCTTGCCCCGCCAGGTATACTGCCCGTGCAGCAATCCCTCAATAGCCCGGGTAAACGTCTCGGAGGTTAATACTTCGGCTTCGGATCTACTCCTAACCCTTTTATAGAAGTAGCCGTACAGGGGGTCGATGTACTGCTCGTAGAGTTCGAGAAGCGCATCTTGATCACCTTGGCTTGCTCGCCGCACCCGCGCTGCCTCTTCAGCTAGTCTTGTCTCGTCTGCTTCCATGGGATAGTATTCCTTCCTTAATCACCAGGGCCCTGCTCTCGCGAGAGAGTATGCCGTACAGGCAACCCGTTACCTGGTTGTGATGCCCCAAGCATCCTCGCTGCTACGTCCCTGCAAAGCATAGCAGGACCTGATTCGCGAGCTCGATTAGTTAGTTTTGTCAACCTTCAAAACTAACATAAGTATGAACGTTACTCCCAGTTCGTGCTATAGACTTTACAGGCTATTGAGCTACTTCATAGGCCGGGTTGGCATGGCAATAGCAATAGAGGAGCAAGATGTCACTTGGATGCCGGGCGCTTAGGTCATAAGCACTTTGCTGCAGTGAAACCGGTACTCCACACTACATACATGATGGCAAAGGCCGTTACGTAACGCATAAACATCAGGTTGCGCGATGACTACCCCCTCTTCCTTTCGGCTCAGCGGCACCGTGTGAACGTGACCGCTGCTCGCTCTAGGCTGTTACGCCTGGCGCGCGAACAGCTCGATGGTACCCTCTCCTCACTTTCCGGGCCGCCTCCAGGCGAAACTTGTCACCCCAGAAGGATGATCCCACCGGAAACTAGAGCCATCGTTCTTAACCAGTCAATGCAGAAATTGACGAAAAGGTAACGGCAGAGAGAGGAGGAGGGGAACATGGGACAGAAATGTACGTTAAGACCGCCATCCTGGCCAAAAAACTGTATTTCCCACCCTCGGCGGGCCACGCACGTCCGACTGCGCATGGTCAGCTGCGCCCAGAAGGGCACAGATCCTGCGGCCTGGGGTGGCCAGTGCGCCTGTTCATGTAGCGTATGTTACCTGTCACCCAGGCCCACTGCCCCTCAGAGGCCTTCTTCTCCATCAGCGGGAGCTCCCAGCCTCGCCACCAGGCCCGAGACGCCCAGGAGCGCGGTGAGCTTGCCGGTGAACGGGTTCTGGCCGCGGCTAATCGCCTCGAGGTAGAGGCCCGTCGCCGCCGCCTTGCCGGGCAGCAGCAGCTTCTGGATATCGGTCAGCTTCGCCCCGACGCTCTACAGGCCTCTTTTTCACCCCCGCATCCCCTCCTCTACTCTACGCTCGCTCGCGCTATCAGCGCAACGCCGCCACGAAATTCGCCCCCGCTCACCATACATGAAGGTACACTGATCGCCACGCCCGTTATCCAGGGTGAAGGTTTGGCCCCGGCTTCCAGCCGATGGCACCCCCACCGCAACCCGTAACCCAGTTCCGCCGACCGCCTTTAAGGCCTACCCCAGGTTAACGCCCTCGTTGGCGATCCTGGCCCTATTGGCGTACCTCAGCGGCATGATCGGCGAGGCCCACCCCCCAGCCTCCTGCAGGCGGTCAACGCTCGTCTTGTTGCGCATGGCCACCGTTGCCCAGTAGTGGCGCAGGTCGTGCGGGCTGAGCGTCGGCAGGCCGATGCGGTTCCCGAGCGTCCGAATACGATCATTGATGGAGCGCTGGTCCATCGGCTGCAGCCGACTCGTGCGTTTGGTGCGACGACCTGGAAAGAGATACTCCTGGCTGACCACATCGGGCAGGTAGGCCATCGCCGCGATCAGCGTATCGGCGCTGAGCTGGTGGATCTGCTCGCGGTCCAGTCCCGACCCCCTCATTCTAGCCCCCACATCCGGGTCCCGTAAAGGGAGCAGGACTTTCGGGCTTGCCACGAAAAAAACCAGGGAGATGAGACCTTTGGGGAACATCGGAGCGGAAAACAACGCGAAGCTTGACTAATTACCAAGAGACCGAATAGATACTGATTGCTCACGAAGAACCAGGCACAGCACGATCATAGGTGAGATGCCGACTCGTCAGTTTGACATGATAGAACTCTGTCTGCATCTCATCGTAGCTCACGACCACATAGTCAGCGCTGGAAATCTGCGCCTGCTGCATTGCGAACACCATTGCACCAAGGGGCATCTTCGCACTGATTGGGATCGTCGCCAGTGGTGCTGGTGACGTGACAGTTTCCCAAATAGAAACGGCAAATTGTGTCATTGCTTACCTTACCTCTTTCTACGCAAGGGTCCCCCGAATGCCTCTTTACGGACCGAAGAGACTTCCCTGCGTCGGGCCCTCGCCGCCGGTGGCCGGGAGTAGGACAATCGGCAAGCCACAGGCCGGATTTCCGCAGCGCGGTTGTTCATCGATCATGGTCGTCCTCACTGCATCTCAATCGACACAAACCGTGTGCGATTCCAGACCACAATTTCATAGCCCTGGTGTCCCTGCGTCACATGCTGCATGGTGAAGATCCACATGCGTATCGGGATATTTGCAGGCAATTCTATCTCGCCTTTTGAGAGCTGTTCGTTGAGACGCCAGTGTGTCCCACGACTGGCTCTTGCTGCTTGTGCAGCCTGCTCACTCATGCTATCCATGCCTACTTCTTTCAAGCGAATGACGCAATCGTAACACGGTAGGCCCGGAGGCCTGCCCCGATCTCCTGTTACGATTGCTCGTGTTCTGCATACTCACGCTCGTACACCGCCACCATTTCGCGCACGCGCTCCAGCGCGGCCAGGGCGTCCCCCACTGCGCGGTGGCCACCCACCAGGGGAATCCAGGTGTAGCTGCCGTGGTAGTCTGACCAGTTGCCGCAAAAGGCGGCGTAGGCTTCCATCGCACACTCCCACACCTGCGTGAGTTCCTGGAGACGGTAGCGGCGCGCACTCTGCGCCAAGCGCGCCTGGTCGAACGCTACATTATAGGCCACCAGGGTCACCTGGTCGCGCAGCACCTCTCGGATATCATAGAGCGACACCACATCGTGAAACGCGGTGACAATGCAGTCGTCCTGCTCGCACCGGTTGCGTGGCTTGAGGCCCCTGGGCTTCAGTTGGCTAAAGGTATACAGGTGATCCGGGGCGCGGCCAGCAACATACCAGGACACCAGCGCCGCGACATGCGCAACCGAGCCCACTCGCGCAGGCAGCGTGTACAGCGCAGCCACTCGCCCTCCACTTCCTCAAGGTGATGTCCTCTCACGTCCATACGTCCTCCATCGGGCCAGGTTGATAAAACCAGTTAGCCCCCGGTATTTTCATCCGGGTGATATTCCTCGGTGGCCGCTTTGAGCGCGGCGTCTCGGGCCTCGTCCAGGCGGCGGTGTTCGTAGTCCAACTGCTCGCGCAGTGTGTCTACCACGGTTTCCACCTTGCCCAGCGCAGCCCCCGCTTCTTCCACGATCTCGTGATAGCGTGCCTGTGGGCCAGATGGGACCAGGATGTTGGCAGCGTTGATGCTGGAAAGGCGCGTCGAGCCTGGCATAGATGGCCTGCAGCGCTGCGGAAAGATCATCCAGTTCGCTCATGGGTGGTGCTCCTCTCATCTGTTCACAGCGCGACCTCACCGGCGCGGCTGTTTCCCTGGCGTCTTCTCCCCTCCAGGTAAGGCCGCTACCTGCGCAGTCAGCAATTGCCGGGCCTGCGCTTCTTCCTGGAGCTGGGCCCGCAATTCGGCAATCGCCTGATCCTGTGCATCAGCCCGAGGCTTCCAGCCCAGGGCTGTGATCTTCACCTCCTCTATGTGCGTCGCCAGTTGGTCCATGCGCTGGGTAATCGTGGCGAGGTCTGCCGCGACCTCCGAATTTCGACCCTCGATGGCATTGTACACCTCGCGAACCCGTTGCTCCAGGAGTGCTTCAACCTGCTGGCGAAGCTCGCCCATGACCTGGCGCAGTTCCCGGCTGAGGTCCTGGCGCATCTCTTCCATCGCCTGTAGCTGGCGGGCCTGCGCCGCTTCGCTTTGCTCACGAACAACGCGCACATCTTCCCGGCTTCCAGCCAGGTCAGCACGAACCTGGTCTATCTGGCTGTTCTGGGCATTGATGAGATCCACCAGAGACTCATACTGGCGGTGCTCTCGATCAACGACACGCTGCATCTCTTCCATCTGCAACGCGAGGCCAGCGCGGAAGCTCTCAAGTGCCTCCTTTTGCTGCGTCTCCAGATCGGCGACCGCGTGGAGTGCCTCCTCATGCAGTGATCCCTGGCGACTGTCAAGGCCTGCGACCTGGTGCTCAAGTTGCTCAACCTGCTCCTTGAGCAACTTGTAGGCGGTGGGCGGAATCACTTCAGGCCCTTGCCTCACGCGCTCCAGCGAACGCTCGTGTTCTTTTGCCAGGTAGCGAAGCTGCTCCTCGCTCAGGTACTTGACACGCGGGTCAGCCTTACTCACCTGCGGCTCGATCCCCGCTTTCTCCAACCAGCCGCGGAACGTCTTTGGGTCCACGTTCAACAACTCGTAACACTCGGTCAATGTGTAGCGTTTCATGCTCGTTCACCTCCCGTTATTTCCCTAGAGTTTATAGTGAAGTAAAAGTATTCACAGGGAAATAGTAGCATAATTCACAGGGAACTGTCAAGAGTCACAGGGAAAAACGGGGAATTATCTTATTAAATACCTATTTATAACAGGGAAATAGAGGGATATATCCTATATACTAACAGGGAATAACAGGGAAGTGCAGGGCGCCCACAGGAGCACAGGCCGCTCTCAGTGGCGACGATCTGCTCCACCTGACGGGGCAACGCTGCCCTAGGAGAGGAGGTTCGCTGGGGGTCCACACGACGAATTTCGCTGATGGCGGAAAACTATCCCCCATCGTCAACCGCCAGGCACGTGACGATTTGCGTTCTACATGATAAGCTGACAGAAAAGGTCCATCGTCAACGACTAGAGAGGTACAACCATGGCCATCCCCTATATGACTCCGGAGCACCGCCAGCTCGTCGATAGTCTTCTGCACGCCGTCAACAACCGCACGGTCGAACTCCTCAATGGCATGAACTACCCGCTCGGCAAGAATTCGCCTCAGCCAACCATTGAGGGAGTGCGGCAAAGCCAGATTGGGCGGGACCTGGAAATGATCGTCGCTTATGTCGAGGGACATCCC
>Ga0137385_10004898_pt1 | contig 11705 bp, 10 predicted proteins | sample SagtaG_FD_104921 | JGI IMG/M metagenome (GOLD analysis project Ga0137385, IMG submission 104921) | Vadose zone soil microbial communities from Sagehorn Ranch, Mendocino, California, USA - Sage2_R_80_16 metaG | ecosystem: Environmental > Terrestrial > Soil > Vadose zone | place: USA: California...
GAACCGGCCACGCAACGTGACGACCAGCGCGGCGCTGGCGGCGAACGAGACCGCGTCGGCCCCGAACGGCAGCCAGGCAGCCACCGTGAAGACCACGCCCCCGGCGGGCGGACCTACCAGCTGCTGGCCGGCGGTCATGACCGCACCCAGGCGGCCGTTGGCGCGCTCCAGCCGCGCCCGGTCGCGGGAGACCAGCGTGGGGATGACCGCCAGGACCGCGCTGTCGAACAGCGTCTGCCCCACGCCGAGCAGGAACCCGACCGTCGCCAGCAGCCAGATACTCGCCCACCCGGCCAGGACCACCACGGCGAGCGCGCCGACCAGGACGCAGCGGCCGAGGTCGGCCGTCCACAGCACCCGGCGGCGGTCCCAGCGGTCGACCAGCGCGCCGCTGAGCAGCGCCACCAGCAGCCACGGCAGCCAGTTGGCGAACGTGACCACGGAGACCGCGAGCGGGTCGCGGGTGAGCTGGGCGGCCAGGAGCGGCAGTGCGGCCAAATGCATGCCGTCACCGAGGGTGGAGATCGCCGTCGCGGCCCACAGTTTGCGGTACTCGGACCCCAAGCGCGCCCCAGCAGGCGTCGGCGATGCCCTCGACATGCCACAAGGCTCGCCAGCGCCCCACACCACGTCAAGGTCAAGGTCAAGCCGGCGATGACCGCCGCCGTACGGTTCTGCCAGAATCGGCGCATGGAGACCACCGAGCACATCGCCGCCCTGCGTCGTGAGGGCGAACTGCTCGCCGCGACGGTGGCGCGCACCGATCTCGACGCCCCAGTTCCCACCTGCCCGGAGTGGTGTGTGCGGGAACTCGTCCAGCATCTCGGTGACGTCCACCGGTGGGCCGCGACCTACGTCAGGGAGGGCCACACCGAGCAGTTGGCCATGGAGGACGAAGCGCCGATCTTCGGGACCTGGCCGCAGGACAGCGGGCTGGTCGACTGGTTCCGCGAGGGTCACGCCGCCCTGGTCCGCACTCTGGAGACCGCCGCGCCGGACCTCGCGTGCTGGAGCTTCCTGCCCAACATCCGGTCGCCGCTGGCGTTCTGGGCACGCCGCCAGGCGCACGAGACCGCCATCCACCGCGCTGACGCCACCCGCGCCAGCGGCGCGATCACCCCGTTCCCGGCCGCGTTCGCCGCCGACGGGATCGACGAGCTGCTTTTCGGCTTCTTCGCCAGGCCACGCAAGCGGCTCCGCGCCGACCCACCATGCACGCTTCATCTGCACGCCGACGACGCTGATGGCACCGACGACGGGAGCGACTGGCTGGTGGAGTTCGGCCCCGAACGGGTGGTGGCGTCACGCGACAGCCAGGACGGCGACTGCTCGGTGCACGGCTCCGCCTCCGACCTCTACCTGCTGCTCTGGAACCGGCGCACACCTGACGGCCTCGACGTACACGGCGACCGCTCGATCCTGGACTTCTGGCGCGAGCGGGCAACCGTCCGATGGTCCTGAACTCCACTGCGGACCCCACGTCAGATACCACGGCTGAAGCTGGTGGCGACGCCTTGGTCGCCTGACTGGTAGGTGCTGGCGGCTTGGTTCGTGAGGCTGGCGATGCCGGTCAGGGCCTCGTGTAACTGGGCGCCGCCGCGTTGCCATTCGGCCCAGAGTTCCAGGAAGCGGGCCTGGCCGATGCCTGCCCAGTCCGTTCCGAGGGGCGAGACCTGGCCGGCGAGCTGGGCCAGGGTCGCCTCGATGTTGCTGGCGCCCGCGTTGAGCTGACCGGAGACCTGCAACAGCTGCTCCGGAGTGACCCTGATGAGCCCGCCTCCCAGGGGCGACGCCGGCATTGGCGTTGGCGTTAGTGGCATACGAGTTCCCCCTCACTCTCACTTCACGATCCACGATGGCGATAGGTGAGTTCTACAGTCACAGGTAAACGAAGTCAACAGAAAGTTAATAGAAGAAACCTGATTTAATCGTAGGTTGCCTCGATCCACCACCGTCCACCGGTCAGCTTCAAGAGGTACGCGTCTCCCCCGCTGGTGAGGATCTGGAGGTGGGCGACGCGACGGTGGGCCTTCGGGTCCCACCAGCGCTCGTCAACCGGCCAGGGACCCGCCCAAGCAGCGATCCCCGTGGGGGCAGCACCCAGCAGCCGGAGCCCAGCCGGCGGTGCGCTGAGCAGACCCCGGCCGCTCACCGTCACCGGCGCGCCAGTGGCGTCCAGCACCTCGGCCGCCAGCGGCTCGGCGTGCACGATCGCGGGTGCCGGCGCCAGCAGCCGCCCCGGCCAGGGTGCTCCAGCAACAGATGATTCGGGGGGTTCGGAGTCCTGGAACGCGGCGCTGAGAGAGACCTGGCTGGCTGGGTCACGGCCGCCACGCAGCGTGGCGGTGCGGACGGCGTCGGGGCCGAGCAGACCCTGGATGCGGGTGAGGCCCCGGGCCGCGCGCGCGGCGGCCGCGCTTTGCTCTCCCCAGAACCCGAGCTGGCGGCCGTGGCCGGGTGCGACCTGCTCGGGAGCCAGCAGCAGGCGGGTGAGCCCGGCGCTGGGCCGGTCGGCCGCACCACCCGACAGCCAGCCGTCGAGCTGCCAGCGGACCCGCTCGACCATGGCTGCCACGCGCGACCCCTCGTCCGGCAGCCGCCAAAGCCGCGTGAGCGACTCGCCGTGCTCTGTCTCGGCCTCGATGCGCAGACAGGTGCAGGCCAGGCTGCACTGGTCTAGCTGTGCGGTCAGGTCGTCGGCGAGGGTCTTGGCTGCGAAGGCGGCCACGTCGACCCGGTCGGCGGGCGGATCAAGCTCTACCACGACCGCGAGATCGGGCGGTGGGCGGCGCCTCGCGCGGGGCCGCTCGTCGAGGCCGCTGGCAAGCCGGTGGGCCTGCGACCCCTCGGGGCCGAACCGCGCGGCCAGGGTCACCCGGGGCAGCGCGGCCAGGTCGCCAAGGGTGCGCAGGCCGAGCCGGATCAGCAGATCGGCGAGCGCTGGCCGCCCGAGCGTGCTCACCGGGAAGGGGGCGAGGAAGCTCGGATTCCCGCCGGGCGGAATGATGGCCTCCAGCCGGGCCCGGGTCCGGGCGGCCAGACCGGCCGCGAACGCCCCGTCGGCGATCCCGACCTGGCAGCGGCCACGCCCGGCGAGGACGCCGTTGACAGCCGTGGCGACCTTGGCGGCCAGCGCTGCTTCACCGCCGTGGTAGCGGGCGGCCCCGCGCGCCGGGAAGGTGGCCTCCCCGGGCGCAAGGACCTCGATCCGCGGGGTGAGCGCCTCGACCGCGACCAGCACCGGCTCGAAGGCGCGCGCGTCCCGCGCCGGGTCGTGCGGCACCAGCTCGAGCCCAGGACAGCGTGCCTGCGCCTCGCGCCGCCGCAGCCCAGGAGCCACCCCCATGAACCGGGCCGCCTGCGAGCAGGCGACCACCTGGCCCGCGTGCAGCACCGCCACCTGCTCCGAGGGCGCCGACCCGGCCGCCACCACCGGCCAGTCGGGACACCACAGCACCAGCGATCGGGCCATACCAACGCCTCCACGCTCGGCCGCCGCCCCTCGCCGCGAATTCGGCCCGGACTAGCCAGGCAGCCGCAGCACAGTGGCGGACGGCGCGGCGGCGCCCTCCAGCTCCAAATTCAGCTCGAACAGGATGCGGGCGGCATCGCGGCGGACCACGCCGAGACCCGGCCCAGGCCCAGGCGCATCGAGCCGCTCGGCATAGGGACCCCCTTGGGCCGCCCTGGGGCCGGGGAGCCAGAGCCACGCCCGGCGCTCACGGACAGCAGCGCCACGGCCACCGGCCTCGACCTGGACCCTCCGCGCCGCGAGCCGGCCATGCCCCTGCCCGAGCCCGTCCCATCGGCTCGCCATCAACGCCAGCCGCAGGTCGACCGGCTCGCCCCAGCCGTGGCCGAGTGCGACCAGCACGGCCCCGCGTTCCCTGGCCCTGGCGGCCAGCCGCAGGGCATGCCCTGCGGGTAACCCCGCCGGCGGTCGCACCAGCACGACGTCCACCGTGTCGAGCAGCACCGCCACCACCGTCGCCCACACCCGGGACCGGATCGCCGGCACCAGCGCGAACCGCTCCAGGACGATGCCAGCCTCCGCCGCCGCCACCACCCCAAGGTCAGGCAACCCAGCCGCCGCCACCCACGACCCCGCTGCCGAGGCTCCAGCCACCAGCGCGAGCGCCAGCGCCACCGACCCCCGCACGCTCACCGTGCTCCCCCGCCGCAACCCTCCCCCAGGCACCAACCCCTGGAACGCCGCAGGCACAGGAACCACCCGCTCAGCAGCCAACGCCAACGGCCGAACCCGCTCAGCCAACCCCTCGATTTCTCTTTGAGTAGCAGCGCCACCACTTTCCGTGAAACTCATATCTCACAGCATCGAACAGGTGTTCCTATATGTCAAGGCAAGCGTCGGCTCCACAAAACCTGGCTTGTCGGAACCGTGTATACCAAGTATCATACGGAGCATGATACCCAGTTGGTCGACACCATGAGCGTCCGCCACGCCCTGCTCGCGCTGTTGAGTGAAGGACCCAAGTACGGCCTGCGGCTGCGCGAGGAGTTCGAGGCGAGAACCGGCGAGGTCTGGCCGCTGAACGTGGGGCAGGTGTACACCACGCTGCAACGGCTTGAGCGCGACGGGCTCGTCGAATCGGATGGCACCGGCGAGGACAGCCCGCAGAAGGGCTTCCGGATCACGGCAGCAGGCGAGCGGGAGCTGGCCGGGTGGTTGCGCACGCCGCCGGACCTGAGTTCCCCGCCCCGTGACGAGCTGGTCATCAAGGTGCTGGTGGCGCTGCGGGTGCCCGGCGTCGACGTGCACGAAGTCATCCAGGTGCATCGCCGCTATCTGGTGGAGTTGATGCAGCAGTGGACGGCCCTGAAGGAGGACGAGGCGATGTTCGATCTGGGTTTTGCGCTGGTGGTCGATGCCGAGCTGTTCCGGCTGGACTCGGTCATCCGTTGGCTCGACACCGCCGACGGCCGCCTCAAGCGTGCCGCCGCCGATCCTCCCGGACCCGGAGCGGTTCCCTCGCCGTTGCCGAGGCTGCGCCGGAGAGCCGGGGTGCGCCCATGAGTAGCGTCCTCGAGCTGCGGCGGGTGTCGAAGGTCTACGGCGAGGGGCCGGCCGAGGTGCGGGCGCTGTGCGACGTCGACCTGTCGGTGGATGCCGGCCGGCTGGTGGCGGTGATGGGGCCGAGCGGCTCTGGCAAGAGCACCCTGCTGACGATCGCCGGGAGCCTGGAGGAGCCGACCAGCGGGGAGGTGCTGGTCGGCGGCGCCGCGCTGTCGGAGCTGTCGCGCAACCAGCGGGCGCGGCTGCGCCGCCGCTCGATCGGCTACGTGTTCCAGGACTACAACCTGCTGGCCGGGCTCAGCGCGGCGGAGAACGTCTCGCTGCCGTTGGAGCTCGACGGTGTCGGCGCGCGGAAGGCCCGCGCCACTGGCATGCAGGCCCTCGAAGAGCTCGGCCTCGGCGACCGGGCGTCCCGGTATCCCGACGAGCTGTCGGGCGGCGAGCGCCAGCGGGTGGCGATCGCTCGCGCGGTGGTGGGTGAGCGCCGCCTGCTGCTGGCCGACGAGCCCTCGGGTGCGCTCGACTCGGTCAACGGGGAGGCGGTGATGCGCCTTCTGCGCGCCGCGTGCGGGCGGGGCGTCGCCGGGGTGGTGGTGACCCACGACGCGCAGCTGGCATCGTGGGCCGACCGGGTGGTGTTCCTGCGAGACGGGCGCGTGGTCGACCAGACCGCGCCCCCACCAGGGCCCGAATCGCTGCTCGCGCCGGGCCAGAGCAAATGAGCACCTCCCTCCGCGAACCGCCGGCCGCGCCGGCCGAGCCCACCAGCAACGGTGGCGGTCCCGCCCGCCGCGCGGTGGTCCGCTGGGCCTGGCGGCTGTTTCGCCACGAGTGGCGCCAGCAGCTGCTGGTCCTGGCGCTGCTAACCGTCGCGGTGGCGGCGACGGTCCTCGGCGCGGCGGTCGCCACCAACACGCCGTCATCGCCCAACAAAGCGACCTTCGGGACCGCCAACCATCTGGTCGCCCTGCCCGGCAACGATCCGCACCTCGCCGCCGACATCGCAGCCATCCGCCAGCAGTTCGGCACCATCGACGTGATCGCGACCCAGAAGCTCGCCACCGGCTCGGTCCAGAACGTCGAACTGCGCGCCCAGGACCCGAACGGCCCCTACGGGCGCCCGAGGCTCTTCCTGATTGCTGGGCGCTACCCGACCGGCTCGGGCGAGGTCGCGGTGACCGACCAGGTGGCGTCCCTCTTCAACCTGCGGATCGGTGACCTCTGGCAGCAGAACGGCCAAGCCCGGCGTGTCGTTGGCCGGGTCGAGAACCCCCAGAACCTGCTGGACGAGTTCGCGCTGGTGGCGCCGGGGCAGGTCAGCGCGCCGACCCTGGTGACGGTCCTGTTCGATGCCAGCGGGGCGAGTGTCGCCTCGTTCCACTTCCCCGCCAGTGCGGCGGTCCAGACCCTCTCGCCGCCCTCCATTGGGCTCAGCCCCGCAGTCGTCGTGCTCGCCCTCGCGACGTTCGGGCTGATCTTCATCGGCCTGGTCGCCGTGGCCGGCTTCACGGTGATGGCCCAGCGGCGGCTGCGCGCGCTCGGCATGCTCAGCGCGGTCGGCGCGACCGACCGCAACGTCCGCCTAGTGCTCCTCGCCAACGGCGCCGTCGTCGGCATCGTCGCCACACTCATCGGCGCGGTGGTCGGCTTGCTCGCCTGGATCGCGTACGTCCCGCGCCTGCAAACCAGCGCCGGGCACCGGATCGACCCGTTCAACCTGCCGTGGTGGGCGATCGGGACAGCTATGGTCTTCGCCGTCGTGACCGCCATCGTCGCCGCGCGGCGGCCGGCTCGCTCGGCTGCCCGGATGCCGGTGGTGGCGGCCCTGTCCGGGCGGCCGGTCCCCCCCAAGGCGGCGCACCGGTCCGCCCTCCCGGCCATCGCCCTGCTCGCGATCGGCCCCTGTCTCCTCGCCTTCTCCGGCGGGTGGGGCGGCAACGGCGGCAAAGACATACTGCTGTTCCTCACCGGCATCGTGGCCACCACCCTCGGGGGCCTGCTCCTAGCACCCTTGTGCATCAGCGGGCTGGCAGCCGTCGGCCGGCGCACGCCGATCGCGGTGCGGCTCGCGGTGCACGACCTCGCTCGCTACCGCGCCCGTTCCGGCGCGGCCCTCGCGGCGGTTACGTTCGCCGTCCTCGTCGCCGTGCTCATCTGCGTCCTCGCCACCGCCCGGTTTGCCGACCCCGTCGATTACTTCGGGCCCAACCTCCCGGCGAACCAGCTCGTCGTCAATCCCCCCCCGGAGGGCAACCCCGGGGGCCTTGTGGGTCCCGGGGGCCCCGCTCCCGCCCAGACCCAGAGTGACCTGCGGTCCCGCGTGGACGCCATCGCCGCTTCACTCGATACGAACGACGTCCTCGAACTCGACGCGCCCAGGAACCCGACGACCGGCGTCTTTGCCCTGCTTCAGCAGGTCATAGCCAGCGGCGCCATGGACGCCCATCAGCTCTACCTCGCCACCCCCGCGCTCCTCTCCCACTACGGGATCAACCCGAACCAGATCAACCCCAGCGCCGACATCCTCACCTCGCGCGCCGGACTTGCCGGCGTGACCGGCTTGCAGCTCCTCGGCGTCAACCCCCTCAGCCACCTCGGCCCAGGCAGCTCCGGCCCCGGCAGCTCCCCCTGCGTTCCCAGTAGCTGCGTCGCGAACCCAACGGTCCAGACCCTCAAGCACCTCCCCACCGACGCCTCCGACCCCAACCTGCTCATCACGACCAGCGCGATGCACAAACTCGGGAAACTCGGGCTGCAGGCGGTCCCGGCCGCCTGGATCATCCAGACAGCCCGGCCGCTCACCTCGGCGCAGATCAACACCGCCCGGCAGCTGGCCGTCGCCGCCGGCGCGACCATCGAGACCAAGTCCCAAAATCCGTCGCTTGCGGAACTTCGCAACTGGGCCACCGCAGCCGGCATCCTGCTCGCCCTCGGCGTGCTAGCGATGACCGTCGGCCTGATCCGCAGCGAGACCGCCGCTGACCTGCGCACCCTCACCGCCACCGGCGCCAGCGGCAGGACCCGGCGCATGCTCACCGGCGCCACCGCCGGCGCCCTCGCCCTGCTCGGCGCCCTCCTCGGCACCGCCGTGGCCTACCTCGCCGCTATCGCCTGGTACCGCAGCAGCCTCAGCACCACCGTCCGCCACGTCCCGGTCGATGACCTCATCGTCATCCTCGCCGGCCTACCGCTCGCCGCCACCATCGGCGGCTGGCTGCTAGCCGGACGCGAACCCCCCGCCATCGCCCGCCAGCCGCTCGAATGAACCAACCTGTATCGCCGCAGCCGCACGGGCTCAGTACACGCCGCCGGCCAGATACTTGAGGCCGCTGTCGACCTGGATGGTGACGACTCGGTGGGCGGGGCCGAGGCGGTGGGCGAGTTGGAGGGCGGCGGCGAGGTTGGCGCCGGTGGAGGGGCCGGAGAAGATGCCCTCGCGGCGGGCAGCGGTGCGGGCCATGGCGAAGGCGTCGGCTTCGGGGACGGCGACGGCCTCGTCGAAGTCGTCTAGTTGGAGGAGCGGGGGCCTCCGGCCGATACCGCCGCCCTCGATGTGATGGGTGCCGGGTGGGCCGCCGGAGAGGACTGCCGACTCCGCTGGCTCCACCACGACGCGGTGCAGGCCGGGGAACTTCGCGGCCAGGACGCGGCTGGTGCCGAGGAAGCAGCCTGCGGTGCCGACGTAGCCACAGAACGCGTCGATGCCCGGTGGAGGCGGCAAGGGCAGCTGCTCCAGCACTTCTTCGCCCAGACGCCGGTAGCCGTCGAGCATGTCGGGGTTGTTGAACTGGTCGGTCCAGAACGCGCCGGTCTCCGCGGCGATCTCACCGGCGCGGGCCATCATCGCCGGTATCAGGTCGGGGGTGATGCCCTGCGGGCTGGGGACCAGCTCGACGTCCGCGCCGAAGGCCTGCATCGTGCGGATCTTCTCGACGGCGAAGGCGTCGGACGACACGATCCGCAGCGGGTAGCCCTTCACGGCGCAGACAAACGCCAGCGACGACCCGGTACTGCCGCCGGTGTACTCGACCACCGGCTGCCCCGGTTGGAGGCGCCCGTCCCGCTCGGCGGCCTCGATCATGGCCAGCGCCATCCGGTCCTTGTAGGAGCCGGTCGGGTTGGCCGCCTCCAGCTTCACCCAGACCTCGGCGCTGTCATCGCCAGGCAGCCGCTCCAGTTGCACGATGGGTGTGCTGCCGATGCCGTCGATCCCGCCCATGCTCCCTCCGATCGTCCCGCCGTCGGCCGTCGCCGGCCGCTTGCCTCACCTCACTATTGCGTGTTCGCGAGGAAGGCGGCTAGTGCGCGGCTCAGCGGCCGCAGTTCAACGGCCGCACTTCAGCGACTGGCTGCCGGCAGCAGCGCGAGCTGGCGGGACTGGGCGACGAGCTGGCCGGTCGCGTCCCAGAGCTCGAAGTCCTCCTCGTGGTAGCCGCCGATCACGTGACGTGTCTGGGCTCTGCAGGCGAGCCAGCCGGGAGCAGGGTGGGCGCGGAGATGCACCGTCAGCTCGATCGTGGAGGACCCGAATTCGCCGAGTTCCAGGATCGCTGGAGGGGCGGCGTCCACCAGCAGGGCCAGCGACAGCAGGTCGGCGTCGCGGCCGTTCCTGAAGCGCATCCAGAACTCGACCCTGGGGTCGCCGCTGGGCTGTCCCTGCGACCAGCCGGGCAGCCGGGGCATGCGATAATCGACCATCTCGGCGATATTGACCCCCGGCAGGGATCCCCCAGCCATCAGGTCCAGCGCCTCCTCCGGCGGCGGCAGGTCGGGCATGCCGTCCAGGTCGAGCGTGCGCCCGGTGGCCTGCCGGAGATCGGTGAACGTGGCCACCGCGCGGACCGCCTCGGTGCCGCCCTGGAGCAGGTGGGCCTCGCCGGTCGCGGTCCGCCGCCCGCTGCGGACCAGCTCGGTGCGGACCTCCGCCGGGCCCGGCGCGCCGCGCCGCAGGTAGAACGCCGACGCCACCAGCGGGTCGGGGAACGGCAGGGTGTGCCGCAGCGCCTGCAGGCAGACGGCGAGCAGGTAGCCACCATTCGCGATCCCGCCCAGCGCGTTCCAGCGCTCACTGATCGTTGCCGCGAAAGCATTGTCAGCGGTGGCCTCGACCCTGGTATCGGCATCGTAGGGATGCTCAGTACCCTCCGCGTCCAGTTCCGCTGCGGTCAGGTGGTGCATCGCACGCTCCTTGGATGGCTGCCAGCTCGGCCCTCCAAACAAGGCTGCCGCAACCGGCCATTCCTGCGCCACGACCGCAGCGGGAAGCGCCGCGCATGACTGGATGGGGCCTGGCGCGGTAGAACTGCTCCACCGGTGGGAGTGGAGGGAGGCTGGGAATGGCGGTCGAGACCGGGGATCCCATCCCCGTCGGGACCTGGGGTATGCCTTCGGAAGGGGCCTGGCGGCGGTGGCTGCGGCGCACCATCGCCGTGCTGGCCGTGCTGCTGGTCCTCGCCGCTGCCGGGGTGGGGTATGTCGCCTGGACGGCCAGCTCCAAGCTGCTGCTGCTCCCCCGCCAAGCGGTCACTGACACTCCCGCGAAATATCACCTGGCCTTCCGGGAGGTCTCCTTCACTTCGCGGGATGGAGTGGTGCTGCGGGGCTGGTTCCTGCCGGCCGGGCAGAGCACGCAGTCCGGGCTGGCGCCGGTGCTGGTGCTGTCGCATGGGCGTGGGCAGAGCCGCGAGGAGTTCCTGCAGAAGCTGCCGCTGTTCCACCGGCACGGCTTCGCGGTGCTCGACTTCGACTACCGCGCCTGTGGCCAGTCGGGCGGCACCTACAACACCGCCGGCTACAAGGAGACCTGGGACCTGATCGCTGCAGCCGACTTCGCCAAACAGCAGCCGGGGGTGGACCCGGGCCGGGTCGCGCTGGTCGGCAACTCCCAGGGGGCCGCGACCGCGCTGCTCGCCGCCGCCAGCGACCCCGACGTCCAGGCGGTGGTCGAGGATTCCGGTTTCGCCTCCCTGCGGCAGGTCATCGCCTACAACTTCCACCAGGAGGCCGGGCTCCCCGCGTTCCCGTTCGCACCGGTGACGGTGCTGTTCGCGCAGCTTCGCGCCGGCGCCAACGTCGGCCGGGTCACCCCGGCCGACGTCATCCGGCGGATCGCCCCACGCCCGGTCCTGGTGATCCACGGCCTGCGCGACACCAAGGTCCGCCCCGACCAGGCCGCCAAGCTCTACGCCAAGGCAGGCGACCCGAAAGAGGAGTGGCTCATCCCCACCGCCGAGCACGTCGGCGCCTTCGACGTCGATCCCAGGGGCTACGAACGCCACGTGATCGGCTTCCTCGACCGGGCCCTCAGCATCCCGGCAGCCTGAGGAACAGCTGTCGGTTGAGGGCGGGCCGGCGGCGAGGGAGCTCCCCTCAACCGCGCGTCGCCCTCCAGCACGCGGCCGACGATCGACTCTCGGGTTGTCTATGTACACTGACGAGCATGGCATGCCGCATCAGTGAGCTGGTCATCGACGCCGCCGACCCCGACCGGCTCGCCGCATTCTGGAGCAAGGTCCTCGGCTACGTCGAACTCGGCCACCAGGACGACGGAAGCATCGAGATCGGGCCGCCCGACGCCGGCTTCGGCGGCCCGCAGCCCACCCTCATCCTCAGCCCCAGCAGCAACTTGCGGACCGGGAAGCTCCGACTGCACATCGACGTCAACGCCACC
>Ga0137385_10004908_pt1 | contig 11695 bp, 13 predicted proteins | sample SagtaG_FD_104921 | JGI IMG/M metagenome (GOLD analysis project Ga0137385, IMG submission 104921) | Vadose zone soil microbial communities from Sagehorn Ranch, Mendocino, California, USA - Sage2_R_80_16 metaG | ecosystem: Environmental > Terrestrial > Soil > Vadose zone | place: USA: California...
CGCGGAAGTCGATCCAGCCGATGTCGCCGAGCGCGTTCGCGTGCCCGGCCTGCACCGTCACCTCCTGGCCCGGCAGCAGCGTGATCCCGTGCGCCGCGGCCGTGGCCGGGAGCTCCGCGTGATGGCTGATCGTGTTGTGATCGGTGACCGCGATGAAGTCGAGGCCCTGCCCGACCGCGAACCTGGCCAGCTCGGGCACGGTCATGGCGCCGTCCGAGTGCACGGTGTGGGTATGCAGGTCACCCGCCAGCCAGCGCCGTCCGGGGCTGGCCGGCAGGTCGCGGCGGGGCACGCGCTGCGTCAGCGGCGGCAGCGGGTCTGGCGGCGGCGCGGGCGCCAGCTCACCGGGCGTGCTGCTGACTTCCGCCGTCAGACGGTACTCGGCACCGCCGGGCGGCACCCGGTGCAGGCCGATCATCACCTGCCAGGTTCCCGGCTCAAGATCGCCGGGCAGGTAACCGGGCGTCGCCGCGCCCGGGGTAATCACGAATGACCGGCGGGCGCCGCCGGACCAGCCGCGGAACCCTCCAGGCCCGATGCAGCCCAGATCCAGGACGGCGCCGGGCCGGTCATACTCGAGCTCCGCCCGCAGTCCGCAGCAGCCGTCCGGCACCTGCACCGGCAGGTACTGCCAGCAACAGCCGAAGCGATCTTCCAGGGTCCACCGTCCGCTGTTGCGTGTGATCACCATGGGCCCATCTGAACAGATGCCGGCCGGGCTGGCCAAAACGACGCGCGGCCGGGCGTCCCCGGCTAGTGCCCGGTCGCGGCGAGCGCGCCGGCGCGGTCCAGCTTGGCGCGGACCTGGTCGGCGTCGGGGTGGCGCAGGTCGTCAAGGATGTCCAGGGCCTGCTGCCAGGTGGCAATGGCGGCCTCGGTGCTGGCCGCATGCCAGCAAGCTATTTCCTGACATGGCCCAGTTCGGCCCTGGCGCTCATGGTAATGGCGGTCAGGGCCTGCCGCCTGATAACGGCGGGCAGATACATATGTGCGGGGCGTGATCAGGCGAGGCCGACTGGTGGCCCGTCGCCGGGAGGCCGCACCTGGGGGGGAGAAGTGGGCCTGGCCGGACGACGGGGCACTGGCGCCAGTGAAGTATCAGCAAGCTGGTGGTGTCAACGCCCGAGCCGCGGGCGCTAGCGATGCGCTAGCGAAATTGCATCAGGTTCTCGGTTACGGCCAGGCCGCGATGGGGTTGCCCGGCGAATTCAACACATGTAGAATTCATCGCTAGTTGAAATATTGCCAGAGCATCCGCTGGGGCGGACGTCCCCCCGAGGAGAACGCCGATGTGGGCGATGATCGTGAAGGAGTTCCGGCAGGTCCGGCGGGACCGGCGGACTCTCGCGATGATGATCGTTTTGCCGATCGTATTGCTCGTCGTGCTTGGGTATGCGGCCAGCTTCGATGTTCCCACGATCACCGTCGCTGCCGCGGGGCCGCAGGCCGGATCGATATCCCGGCTGCTGCGGCCGCCGTTCGACGTCGTGACCGCAGCACCGGATCAGGGCCGGGACTGGGCACAGAACCAGCTGCGCGACGGCAAGGCCGACGTGGCCGTGGTGACCGGCGGCGCCGGCCCGGCCGTGCTCATCGACGGCAGCCAGCTGTTCGCGGCACGCGCCACGCAAGCTGCGCTGGCCGATCTGGAGCAGAAGGTGGGCACGGCCGCCGCGGCCGGGCCAGTGGCTGCGGTCAAGCCGGCGGCTGGGGTTAAGCCCGCCGCGGGGGCGGACCCGGCGGTCAGCATCCTCTACAACCCCGACCTCAACACGTCGGACATCATGATCCCCGGATTGGCCGGGGTGGTGCTGGTGTTCATCGGCACCATCATCACCAGCCTCGGGGTGGTCAGGGAACGTCAGTCGGGCACGCTTGAGCAGCTGGCGGTGATGCCGTTGCGGCCCAGGGACGTGTACCTCGGCAAGATCGTTCCGTACTTCGCCGTGGCCGCGGTTGACCTGGCGATCGTGCTGACCGTCGGGATCGTGATCTTCGGCGTGCCGTTCCGCGGCTCGGCCGCGGTGTTCGGGCTGGGCGCGCTGCTGTTCCTGTTCGTGACGCTCGGCATCGGCGTGCTGATCTCCAGCGTGTCGCAGAACCAGGGCCAGGCGATTCAGCTCGCCGTGATGACAATGCTCCCGCAGGTGCTGCTGTCCGGGCTGATCTTCCCGCTGAGCTCGATCGCGGTCGGCGTGCGCTGGATCGCCTACCTGCTGCCGCTCACCTATTTCAACGAGATCTCCAAGGGAGTGATGCTCAGGGCGGAACCGCTCGGCCCGCTCTGGCTGCCGTTCACCTGCCTGGCGGTGCTCAGCGTCGTGGTCGTCACGCTGGCCACGCTGCGGTTCCGCCGCTTCCTCGCGCCGAGCCGGGTCAGGTCGGCATGACCGGTCCGTCGCACGGCATCGGGACCGGCCCCGGGCTTGATCACGGCCCGGGTGGCTGGGGTGGCACGGAAGTTAGCGTTCGGTATGACCAGGGCATGGCCCTTGACCACGTGTCGTTCCGCGCGAACGCCGGTCAGGTGACCGCGGTGGTGGGCGGGGACGGCGCGGGGAAGACCACCCTGCTGCGGGTGCTCGCCGGCGCGCTCGCGCCGGGCAGCGGCGTGGTGCACAGGCCGGGCGCGCGGCAGACCGGGTACCTGCCCGCGGGGTCAGGAATCTACCCGGACCTGACCGTCGCGGAGAACCTCGCCTTCCGCGCCGCCGGGTACGGCCTGTCCGCTGCGGTGGCGCGCGAGCGGACGGCGGAGTACCTGGACCGGGCCGGGCTGGCGGAGGCGCGGGACCGGCTGGCCGGGCAGCTGTCCGGCGGGATGCGGCAGAAGCTCGGGGTGATCGCGGCCATGCTGCCCCAGCCGGAACTGCTGGTCCTGGACGAGCCGACCACCGGCGTCGATCCGGTGAGCCGGTCCGGCCTGTGGTGGCTGATCGCCCGGGCCGCCGCAGCCGGATCCGCGGTCGTGCTGGCCACCAGCTACCTCGACGAGGCAGAACGCGCCGCCTGGGTGCTGGCTCTTGAGGGCGGGCGCGAGCTGGCCGCGGGGACTCCGGACGAGATCGTGGCGGCGGTGCCTGGCACGCTGCGCCTGGTGACGGCGCGGCCCGGGGGCGACGCGGGAAGGCGGGCCTGGCGGCGGGGCGGGCGCTGGCGGGTGTGGGAAGGTCCTGGGCCATCGGGGTCTGGGGTGTCCCCAGGGAACACAGCGTCCCACCCGGGCCAGCACAGCGGCCCGGATGAGGTGATCACGCCCGATCTGCAGGATGCGGTCACGATCGCCGTGCTGGCCCGTGAGCTCGAGATGGCCGGAGGGACGGCATGACCGGGACACCGGGCCTGCGTGAGGGCCGCCCGCTCGCGGAGTGCGCGGGGGTGACGAAGACGTTCGGGCAGCTCACCGCCGTGGACCACGTCGATCTCCAGGTGCAGCCCGGCGAGATCGTCGGCCTGCTCGGCGCGAACGGCGCGGGCAAGACCACACTGCTGCGGATACTGCTCGGACTGCTCCCCGCGTCGGCGGGCCGGGTCGCGCTGTTCGGCGAGCCGCCGTCGCGGGGCACCCGGCGCCGGATCGGTTACCTCCCGCAGGGGCTCGGCCTGTATGACGACCTGACCGCCGCCGAGAACCTGCAGTTCTCTGCGGCTGTCTTCGGGCGCGCTGTTTCCGGGTGCGCTGTTTCCGGGGGCGCTGTTTCGGGAGGGGCCGGGACCGGGGGGGCCGACGTTCTCGCCCTGCCGGCCGGCTACGCGGCCACCCCGGTGGGCAGGCTGCCGCTCGGCCTGCAACGGCGTGTCGCGTTCGCGCAGGCCCTGGCGCACCAGCCGGATCTGCTGATACTGGATGAACCGACGTCCGGGGTCGATCCGCTGGGCCGGGCGCGGCTCTGGGAGACCATCGCCGATGCCGCCGGTGGCGGCGCCGGGGTGCTGGTGACCACCCATTACATGGAGGAGGCAGCCGAGTGCGCGCGCCTGGTGATCATGGCTGACGGCAGGGTGGTGGCCGAGGGCACGGTCCCGGAGATCATCGGCGACGCCAGGGTCACCGTGGTGCAGGCGCCGTCGTGGGCGAGTGCGTTCGGGGCCCTGGAGGAGTCAGGAATTCCGGTGTCACTGGCCGGCCGGGCGCTGCGGGTGCCCGGCGCCCCGCCCGAGGTGGTCCGGCGGGCGCTGGAGCGCGGCCAGGCCGCAGGCACGGTGAGGGACACCGCGGCCGGGGGCACTGCGGCAGGGATCATTGCGGCGGGGGACCCCGGGACGCGGGTCTTTGCCGCGCCAGCGACCCTGGAGGAGCGCTTCTTCCAGCTGACCCTGCCGGCCTCCCAGGCGGGGGTGTCCCGCTGACCCGGCGGCGCACCCCAGATCGCGCGCTGACGGTCCGCCGGAGCGGGCGGCGGGCGGGGGAGAGCGGCACCCGTGAGGCGATCCTCCAAGCGGCCAGGGGCCGGTTCGCGGAACACGGCTACGACGGCGCGACGATCAGGTCCATTGCCGCCGGCGCGGGCGTGGACCCCGCGCTCGTACACCACTTCTACGGCAGCAAGGAACGGCTCTTCGCGGCGGCGATGCGGCTGCCAGTGATCCCGAGCGAGGTGCTGACCGCGGCGCTCACACCTGAAGCCCGTGAGCCAGGGATGAGCCTGGGCGAGCATATGGTCCGCACGGCCCTCGGCGTGTGGGAGAACACCGATGTCCTGGCCACGTTCCTTGGGCTGCTGCGCTCGGCCGTGACCAGCGAGACGGCAGCGGCCATGCTCAGGGAGTTCATCGTCGACAGCATCCTGCGGCCGATGGCCCGCGCGGCCGGCGCCCGGAACCCGGCTGGCGCTGGCGGCGGCGAGGCGGCGGATGCGGACTACCGGGCGGCCCTGGCCGCCACGCAGATGGTCGGCCTGGCCCTGGCCAGGTACGTGCTGGCCCTCCCGGCCGTGGCCGGGGCGAGCCCGGACGACCTGGCCGCGGCGATCGGCCCTACCCTGGACCGCTACCTGACCGGCGAGCTCCGGGCATCCCGCGGCTGAACGCCGCTGCGCCGGCCCGGGGGACGACCCCCGGAGCCCGTCGCGGGCCGGCGCACAGGGCTAGTCGCCGGCCGGCTCGGGCTGCTTGCGCGGGCGGCCGGGGCGGCGCACGGGCGAGACCCGCTCCGGGAGCCGCCCAGCTTCGGCGAGTGCCCGGCGCAGCACCAGCTCGATCTGGGCGTTCGTGCTGCGCAGTTCGTCGGCCGCCCAGCGGGCCAGCGCGTCATGCACCCGCGGGTCCAGCCGGAGGAGGATGTTCTTGCGCTCGGTTCCCACGTGTCGGTCGGACCCCCCACTAGTGGTACAGAGAGCCGGTGTTGACGACCGGCTGCGTCGGGTGGTCGCTGCACAGGACCACGAGCATATTGCTGACCATGGCCGCCTTGCGCTCTGCATCGAGCTCCACGAGGTCGTCTGCCTCAAGCCGGGCCAGGGCCGACTCGACCATCCCGACCGCCCCGTCCACAATCATCTGGCGGGCGGCCACCACCGCGACGGCCTGCTGGCGGCGCAGCATGGCATGCGCGATCTCCGGGGCGTAGGCGAGCCGGGTAAAGCGCGACTCGATGATCTTCACCCCGGCCGTCTCCACTCGCTGGGCGATCTCCGCGGCAAGCACGGTGGTCACCTCCCCGGTGCTGTCCCGCAGGGATAGCCGGCCGTCGCCGTGGTCGTCGTAGGGGTAGCCGGTGGCTACCTGCCGGACCGCGGTCTCGGCCTGGACGGCCACGAACTCGGTGAAGTCATCCACGCCGAACACGGCCTTGGCGGTGTCCTCGACCTGCCAGACGACGACGGCAGCGGTCTCGATCGGGTTGCCGTCGGCGTCGTTGACCTTGGCCACCCCGGTCTCGTGATTGCGGATCCTGGTGGAGATCTTGCGCCGCTTCGCGGCCGGATTCATCCAGCGCAGGCCGTCCGCGCGGATCGTCCCCGAGTAGCGGCCGAACAGCTGGACCACCCGGGCCTCCCCGGGAGCCACGGGCGTCAGCCCTTTCGCGATCGCAGAGGCGGCCACCAGGAGCAGAACGCCAACGACGGTCAGCGCGGCGGCAGATCCCGCGGTGCTTTTCGCGATGAGCACGATCCCGGCGATCGCGGCCGCCAGAGCGACGCTGACCGCCGGCCAGCCCGGCATCGTTGCTGCCTCGCGCTCGTTGATCTCTGTGCTGGGTGGTCGTGACGCCGTGGCGCCCGTAACGGCGGTACCAACACTCACCGGCCGACCTCCTCAACACGGGTTGCCGTTGCTGCGGCCTGCCTATACAGATATCAGATTTTAGGGCGGACTCCGTTGACGGCCCCTTACAAGTGGCCGGCGGCGTGATCCCGCAGTCATGATCGCGGGTCCCGGCGGCTACCAGGCGTGACCTATGCATCGCCGTCTACGCTTTCAGCTGTGATCGAGATCATGAGGTTCCGGCTGCCGCCCGGCGGTGACGAGGCCGCGTTCCTGGCGGCCGACCGCAAGGTCCAGGAGGAATTCGCCTACCACCAGCCCGGCCTGATCAGAAGGACGACAGCCCGCGGGAAGGACGTCAGCTGGATCGTCATTGACCTGTGGCGCTCGGCCGAAGATGCCGATGCCTGCGATGCCCGCTGGGAGCACGATCCGGTGACCCAGGCGTTCATGGCGCTGCTGGACCGGTCCACCGTCACCACGGAGCGTTACCAGGAGCTGGACTAGCCGAGGCTAGGCGGCGGCGGCCTCGCCCAGTCTTCACCCACGGCGACCGTCACTTATCCCCCGGCGCTGGCCGGGCTGCTGCCGAGGAACATGTTGATCGCGGAAGTGAACCAGGCCGGGTCGTCCAGCCAGGGGGAGTGCGCGGCCTCGGGCTGCACCACCACCTCGGCGTGCGGGAACAGCCGGGCGGCGTCCACCGCCACCTCGGGCGTGGGCGAGAAGTCGAGCTCGCCGGCGTAGATGAGCACCGGGGCGGCGAGCCTGCCGAGCCCGGCGCGGGTGGCACCGGGGTGGAACGCGCCGTCGGCGAAGAAGCTGTCCCGCACCGCCCGGGAACGCTCGCTGATGCCCGCCTGCGCGTGGGCCTGCGCGGCCTCGTCCCACCGGCCGTAGAAGAACGGCACGTATGCGTGCCTGGTCTCCAGGGAGTCGTCACCCGCCTCCGCCTTTTCCACCGCCGCGACGGCGTCGGCGTACCACGGCTCGCCGGACCGGCGCTGCATCGCGGCCCGCCCCTGCTCCTCGGTGACCTCCACTCCCACGGCCAGCAGGCTGGGGGCGAGCAGAACCAGGTGGCCGAGGCGCTCCGGGTGGGCGGCGGCGTACAGCACGGCCACGTTGCCCGCGGCCGAGTGCGCCAGCAGGTCAAAGCGGTCCAGACCGAGGTGGGCGCGCAGCGCCTCGACGTCCGCCACCAGCCGGTCGCACCGGTAGGTCGCCGGGTCGGCGTCGGCCGACGCTCCGGTGCCCCGGGTGTCGGGCTCGATCAGCTGCCGCCAGCCGGCCAGGCCGCCCAGATCGCCCAGGTACTCGCCGGCGCGGCCGGGACCGCCGGGCAGGCACACCAGCGGGCGGCCCTCACCCAGGATCCGGAACGCGATCTCGGTGCCGTCATAAGACGCGAAACGGTCCATGCCTCGATCCTGGCACCTGCGCCGCCGGGCGCCACTGCCTTATGCGCCGGGCGAAAGGCCCAGGTTACGATCCACGGGTGGATGCGATGCTCGGACGCTGCGCTCTGGAGGACCTCAGGAAGCGGAAGAGCCACAAATGGCGGTCGTATCCCCCGGACGTGCTCCCGGCGTTCGTCGCCGAGATGGACTTCGACCTGGCCGAGCCGATCGTCGAGGCGGTCCGGGCCGCGATGTCCATCGGTGACTGCGGCTACGGGCACAAGGGCGAGCTGGGCGAGGCGTTCGCTGCCTTTGCCGCCAAGCGGCTGCGCTGGTCGCCGGATCCGGCCCGGGTGTTCGCGATTCCCGACGTGATGACCGGGATCGCCGAGGTGATCCAGGCCATCACCCCGCCCGGATCCGGGATAGTGATCACCCCGCCGGTCTACCAGCCGTTCTTCTACCGGCTGCGGCTGGCCGGGCGCCGCGTGGTCGAGGCGCCGCTGCGGCGGGACCATCACGGCCGCTACGACCTGGATCCCGAGGCACTCGACCGGGCCCTGGCCGGCGACGATGTCAGCGCCTGCCTGTTCGCCAGCCCGCACAACCCGACGGGCCGGGTCTGGTCCCGTGCGCAGCTGATCACGGTGGCCGACATCTGCCAGCGTCGCGGGGCGGCGCTGCTGATCGACGAGATCCACGCGCCGCTGGTGCTGCCCGGCGCCGAGCATGTGCCGTTCCTGTCCCTGGACCATGAGATGGCACAACGCTCCTTCGCGTTCACCTCGGCCTCGAAGGCGTGGAACATTCCTGGCCTCAAGTGCGGAGTCGCGATCTCTGGCTCGCCGGAGACGGACAGCGTGCTCGAGGAGCGATGGGAGGCCCTGCTGGCAGGCCAGGTCGGCGTGCTCGGGTCGGTTGCCGCGTTCGAGGAGTCGCTGCCCTGGCTGGACGCGCTGCTGGCGCAACTCGACGAGAACCGCTCGCTGCTGACGCGGCTGCTGGCCGGCAGCCTCCCCGGCGTGAGGTACGTGCCGCCGGAGGCGAGCTTCCTCGCCTGGCTGGACTGCCGGGCGCTGAGCCTGGGCGACGATCCGGCGGCCGCGTTCCTGAGCAGGGGCCGGGTCGCGCTGAGCTCCGGTCCAGGGTTCGGCCACCAGGGGCGCGGGTTCGCGCGGCTGAACATGGGCACGTCGCCGGAACTGATGGCGGAGGCGGTCAGGCGCATGACCGCCAGCCGCTGAATGGCCGGGATGGCCCGTATAGCCCGGATGGCCCCCCGGGGTCTCCCATCGGCCGAATTGACCCGATAGATTCGGTACTGAGCGGGACTGGCAGTGGGCTGGAGGCCAGATGGCCAGTTCGCACGTGACGGTGGGCTCAGGTGATCATCATGTCCTCGCGCTGCACGGCTGGTTCGGCTCGGCGCGAGGATGGGGCGCGTTACCCGACTACCTCGACGGGTCGGCCTATACCTATGTGTTCATGGACCTGCGCGGCTACGGCGACCGCCAGGAGGTCACCGGGGAATTCACGATGGCCGAGGCGGCCGCCGACGCCGTCGCGCTGGCCGATGAGCTGGGCTGGGAACGCTTCTCGATGATCGGGCATTCAATGTCCGGCCAGGCGGTCCAGCACGTGCTGCTGCGGGCGCCCGGCCGGGTGCGGCGGTTAGTGGCGCTCAACCCGGTCCCCGCCACCGGGATACGGTTCGACGAGGAAGGGTGGGCCCTGTTTTCCGGTGCCGCCGACAGCCGCGAACACCGGTCGGTGATCATTACCATCACCACGGGGAACAGGCTGCCGAGGGCCTTCATCGACCGGATCGTGCAGCACTCGCTCGACAACTCCACCGTCGAGGCGTTCGGGGCGTATCTCAGGTCGTGGGCGAAGACGGACATCTCCCGGCAGGTCAAGGGCAATCAGACCGCGATCAAGGTCATCATCGGAGAGCACGACCCGGCGATGTCGGTGCGGGTGATGGAGCAGACCTGGCTGAGGTTCTATCCCGGTGCTGAGCTCGAGGTGCTCAGCAACGCGGGACACTACCCGATGTACGAGACCCCGGCGGCGCTCGCGGCGTCCATCGAGGAGTTCCTCGGGCGGGTCTGAGCATGTTCTGGGCATGCCCTGGCTCGTGTTCTGCCACATCCGTGAGCATGGAAGCCGCCCCGGGCTGCGAGGCTGTGGCACTGTGAGCTGATCGCCGACTAGATGATCGGAAGTGACCGGAGTGGCAAGCACGCTGCTTTACCTGGTACGGCACGCAGAGCAGGAACACTCGGCCTCCGGCGACGATGCTGATAGCGGGCTATCCGGGCTCGGCGAGCGGCAGGCTCATCAGCTGGGCCGGCGCCTGGCGGGCGTCCCCTTTGATGCGGTGCGCCATAGCCCCCTGCGCCGGGCCGCCGAGACCGCGCAGATCGTCGCCGAGTACCTGCCCGGCGTAGCCGTGAGCGGCTCCGAGCTGCTGCGTGACCGTACTCCGGTACCGGCCGCCGGCGAGGCCAGCGAGGTCCCGTCGCAGTTTCGCCCGTTCCTGGACAAGGTTCCCGAGGACGTACGCGACCAGGGCGGCGAGCAGCTGACCGCGGCCGTCGAGGAGCTGAGCACTACCGGCGACGGCGACCGCTGCGAGCTGCTGATCACGCACAACTTCGTCATCGGCTGGTTCGTCCGGCATGCCCTGGACGCGCCAGCGTGGCGCTGGATCGGGCTTAACCAGTTCAGCTGCGCGCTGACCATCATCCAGTTCCAGCCCGACCAGCCGCCGATGCTGATCGCCTTCAACGACCTGGGGCATCTGCCGGTCGACCTGCGCGGCGATCCGCCGATCGCGCTCCGCAGCTAACTGCCGGACGGCCGCTGGCGGCCAGATAGCAGCAGGTCGCGGGTCAGCTCGGCCTGGCCGTGATGCTGGGCGACTTCCTCCAGGATGTGCAGCAGCGCCGCTCCCTGGTTCTCGAGTTCCCGGCCGTGCCAGGTGGTGGCCACCGGCGGCCGCCGCAGCGGCTGAGCAGGGTCCGCGACGGCGATGTCCGCGGCGAACTGGCGCTTCGCGGCCGCGCAGGCCTGGATGAGGGTGTCGACGGAGCCCGTGGCGCGGAACTCCGCGTCGCGGTCGCGGTCCATGTCGCGGCCTGCGACAGTGTGCCCGCCCCAGTAGCCCATGACGCCGAGACAGTGAAACAGGATCGCGTAGGGGGAGTTCGCGCCGGGCAGGTCCGGCCGCGTGCAGGCCAGCTCGTCGCCGAGGTCCCGGACGATCTCGATCATGCCATCGATCGCCCGGTCGACGAAGTAAGCAAGATCATCAGATGAGATTCCCATGGCGCCATGATCTCAGGCGGTCGCGGAAGTCCGGCGCGCTGGGCGAAGGTGTGATCTTCAGAGCTTCATGGCGCTGATTCTTCGGATCTTCCTTTGACAGTGGCGAGGTCGAGCGCCGGCTGGCTAGGCAGGAAGGCCGGGCGATCACCCGGCGCGCACGTCGGGTCCGGGGCCCGGCGCGGCAGGGATTGTTGCCGGACGCCCAGGATGTCCATCTTGACGACGCTGTGCGTGGCTATGTGAGGTGCCGGAAACCCCGCCGGGCTTGGTGCCGGGCGGGGTTTGGTGGCTGGAAGCTGGCGTGTGCGTCAGGCCCGCTTCGGGCGGCGCAGGAACAGGGCGGCGCCTGCCCCGAGCGCGACGATGCCCATTCCGGCGGCCGTCGTGACCTGCTGGGAGCCGTGGAGGCTGTGGCCGTGGATGTGGAGGTGGCTGCCGGCGGCGCCGACGGCGATGGCGACGGCGGCGTTGAACAGGAACAGGAACCAGAGCACCGGCTTGCGGTTGAGCAGGGCGGACATGACGTTCTTCCTTCCAGGTTCGGGGGCTGTGGTTGGGGTGGGCAGGGGTCAGATGCCGGCGTGCGCTGCGGCTGCGGCTGCGGTGCCGGTGCCTTTCTTGGTGATCAGGGCGATGCCGGCTCCGGCTAGCGCGACGGCGGCGCCGGCCAGGAAGGCGTTGTGCATTCCAGCGGTGAACGTGGCGTGGCTGATCTGGGTGATCACGCCGGCCGCCTGCGCCGGGGTGCCGGAGGGCAC